>Ga0315286_10005795_pt1 | contig 11956 bp, 14 predicted proteins | sample YL17G10_0_MG_FD_205038 | JGI IMG/M metagenome (GOLD analysis project Ga0315286, IMG submission 205038) | Sediment microbial communities from Yellowstone Lake, YNP, Wyoming, USA - YL17G10_0 | ecosystem: Environmental > Aquatic > Freshwater > Lake > Sediment | place: USA: Wyoming | collected... | reverse complement strand
ATAGTGAGAATGAATCCGATAACGAAAACGAGGATAATTGCGTAGCTAAAAATAGTCGGGATTTTCAGATTATAATCCGTAATCTGAGTACCGATTTTTTTCGCCCTCCTGTGAATTAAAACCACGGCACTTCCTTCGACTGCGCCCAATAATGCCCCGGTCAAAATAATGATAGTTATAAAATTATGAACACCCAAGCCAAGAAACAACAAGGGCACAAAACAAACCAAAAACCAAGCCAAATTTTTATTAATTTTATAGTCACAAATAAACGTTTCTTTAAGTGAAATACCGATACCGAAAAACGAAGTTATCGTCGCCAAAAAACCAAAGAAGGCGCCAACCCAAATAACCTTCTTACCAAGCATTCCGGACAACCCCAAAATAGACTCTTCTGTCGTCTCTCCGCCGGTCAGACCTATAACCGTAATCATAAACAAAAAATAAAGAACTGCCGGAATTAATGTTCCCCAAAGAATCGCTTTTCCGTATTTTTTATTCTCTCCCTTTTTGAAAAAATCCCTTATCTCCGGTATTGCGGACAGGCCCGCCAAAGAATATAACGTGGCACCATAGGGAAGAAAAAAATTACCCCAATTAAGGGTCTGAAGATTTTCTGTATTGATTTGCGAAAAGCCGAAATAAAAAAACAATAACACGATAATAATCAGTAAGGCTCCCATTAAAAGATCCAATTTTGCCACAAGCTTAATCCCGCCATAAAGAGCAATGGCGCCAAGAGTAAAGAAAGCGAGATTAAAAAAGATTGGAGGAATATTAATAGAAGAAGCAAGCATTGCTCCGACAAAATCTCCGCCAACAATAATATACACCAACAACGAACTGTAAAATCCCACCACCACCGAGATGCTAACAATTTTTTTACCCCAATGGCCCAAATATATGCCGGCGTAGCCCACTAATCGATGCTTTCCTTCTGTGCGACAAACAATTTCGCCGTATAATAGATGAACTATGGTTATAATTATCGCTAAAAATAGCAGCATAACCGCTGCGATTCCAAATCCAGACCGCGCTCCAATATAGGGTAGGCCAAACATCCCAACCCCGACAATTGTAGACATTAAAACCGCTATAGCGAATAATTGTTTCATTTTATCCATGCCATATAAACCAATATGGCATATGTAAATGGTCGTAAATTGGCATAATACTTAATAATCCCATATGTTTTATGAGATTGTTCTGGTTTTTCTATGCCAAAGACCAATTTGTAATTATTTTTCGACTAATGACCTATTTAATGAAAATTTTAAAAAGCTTTTATTTCTTGCCTTCTTTCCCTTCTTGTCGACATGATTCGCTTTTCTTTATATTAAAATTAATAATAATCCTTAGATTATTATTAATCTAAATATTGATAAACATTTATAAAAATGTTTATGCCCTATAAACCTCATCTCCTTCTCTGACTTTGTCTTTTACCTTTAATCCGATTGCATCTCCTTTTTTGGCCTTATCCACTTGCTCATGTTCTATCTGCATTGACTCGATTACCTGTTCGAAATCGGTGGTAGCTCCCTTAACATGAATCGTCTCTCCCACTGCCAGTTTTCCTTTTTCTATCTCGATTATACCAACCTGAATCTTATCGAAGTAATGGGTTATTTTACCGATTAATTCTTCCTTTTTTTCCTTGACCATATGTTTTCCCCTTTGAGGGGTGAATTAATTATTATTTTTTACTTTTTTCTTTATTAATTAATTTTATCAGTTTCGAAACCAATTTTTTGGGATTGGAATCATAAATTATCTTTCCCGGCCCACGGTGACTGTTATCAACAATCGATTTTATCATATCCGCGGTTCCTCCGGTACCGATCAGAACACCAATCGGCTTTTGGTCTTCGAAAGCGATTGTAAACTCATTCAATGTACCGATTCTCCCGCAAATGACGATGGTTCCATCCGAAGAACGGGTCAAAAGCAGGTTACGGCCCGCATATTCAAATCCAGTATAGATAATTACATCGTGAAAATCTATCGGTAACCGATATGTTTTCAGATGGGCGATTTCCGAAGCAGCGGGAGATAAACCGATTACTGTACCCCCCTCCTCTTTTGCTCCAATTGCTGCCCAATACGGAATTCCCGAAGTTGCTCCAGTAACCAAAATTCCGTTTTGGCGAATTATTTCCCGGCCCGTTTCTTTGGCTTTCTCCAGAGCATCTTTCGGACAATGTCCGGTTTCAGCCGCACCCGAAATGCAAATTTTATATTTCATAACCCCATAATAGCACTTTTGCGCCTACAATTCCACTACCTCCCCCGTTTTTGGCGCGGATGAAGGAATTCCCAGGTGATCTCTTACTAACTGGCTCAAAGAATTGGCTTGTTGTTCTTCTCCCTGTACCGCCCAAATATGTTTAACGGGTTTATCAAAATTCTCCAACCAACTATAAAGTGCTTTCCTATCCGCATGCGAGGAATAACCCTGAATTGTGGCGATTTTGGCCCTAATCGGAACACTCTCGTCTAAAATATTTACATTCTTGGCGCCTTCTATAATTTGCCTTCCCAGACTGCCCTTAACCTGAAAATTGGTAATCAAGAGACAATTTCTCGAATCAGGGAGATACATTTTTTCATGAAAAACTATTCTTCCCCCGGCCGACATTCCTGAACCCGCAATAATGATTTTTGGTGGAGAAACTATGTTTATCGCCTTGGAGTCTTCCACCTGCTCCGTATACTTCAGACCGGAAAATTTAAATAAATCATGACCTTTCGAAATAAAGCTCTTTGCTTCTTTATTGAAATAATCCGGATATTTCTTATAAATTTCGGTTGCCTTAATTGCCAAAGGACTATCGATAAATATCGGCATTTGCGGAATACGACAATTCGCCACCAGTTCGTTCAATTCACACAATAATTCCTGGGTTCTTTCTACGGCAAATGCAGGAATCATCAATACTCCTTTATTTCCGTATGTTTCCTCAATAATATTTTCAAAGGCGCCCTTTCTTTCGTCTCTGTTTTCATGATTCCTGTCCCCATAAGTCGATTCCACCAAAATATAATCCGCATCTTTAATTTTCGTTGGCGGTTTCAAAAGCGGACTCGGAGAATTGCCCAAATCTCCGGAAAAAACAATTTTTTTCTTTTCTGTCCAAATTTCGATTATTGCCGAACCCAGCATGTGTCCTGCGTCGTTAAATTTGAAATCAATGCCATCTTCAAGTTTTCTTTTTCTCCCGTATTTAACCGTTTTTATCAATCCCAGAACTCCTTCCACATCTTTTCGGGAATACATCAAATCTCTGCCTTTTCTCCGAAATTCTTTTTCCAAGATCTGTTGACTGTCCTCTAAAACGAGCTTCATTAAGTCTTTTGTCGGTTCGGTAGTAAAAATCTCTCCGCGAAAACCATCGCGGTAAAGCTTGGGAACCAGGCCAACGTGATCAATATGAGCATGTGTGATAAACAGATAATCGACGGTTTTCGGATTAAATGGAAAATCTTTCGAATTTTCCTCGAACTCCCGCGGCCCGCCCTGCAGCATTCCGCAATCCACCAAAATTTTTATTGTTTTCTTGGCGCCGGCTTTAGCCTCTAAAAGGTATTTAACCCCCGTAACTTCTCTTGCTCCTCCGTAAAAATATAATTTCATAAAATTTAACACCTAGGTTTAGTTATTGTATTTTCACGGGTTTTGAGTCCGAAGCGGGCATGGTTTCGCCAAGGGCGAAGAGCGCAGGACTCAACCCTGAGCCGCCGCGCCGGGGCGGCGAAGAAAGTGAAAATATAATAACTAAACCGATATCCCAATAATTAATATGTTAGTTTTCTTATTGTTTCTTTTTAATTCGCGCAACTCTTCGATTTTAAATCCTGATTTTTTAAACAACCTTCCGATTTCTCTTTTTGTAAAAACGCGGTAATATCTTTTTTTGCCGTGAAAAGGAATAAAAACGTCTCTGCGAAAAAATGACTTTATCTTCCAGCAAGTTGCGATTATTCTTCCGCCCGGCCTTAAAACCCTTTTAATTTCACCTAAGGCGCGTTTTCTCAATTTTTTCATGGGGATATGATGCAAAACAGCAACAGCCCACACAGAATCAAAATAATTGTCGGAAAATGGTAAACTTAATATATCCCCCACAACAAATCTGTCTCCGTATTTTCCCTTGGCAATTCTTACCAGATTTTCCGAAAAATCAATGCCCGTGTAATCGATATTCTTTCCGCCGGAGGCGGATCCGCCTTGGGCGGAGAAGATTTCATACAAACGACCGGTTCCGCATCCCAAGTCCAAAACCTTTTCTTTTTCTTTAACGTAAGATTTTAACTCTTCGGCTTCCGGACTATATTTCTTTCTGGTTTGATGAAATTCCTCCGCTACCTCATTGTAAGTGTTTTTATTTTCCGCTAATATTTTATATGCTTTGCGTAAATTCATGAAAATTGAAGATTACATAATCGAAAATGCCTTAAGGCAAAAAAACATCGATGAGAAAAAAATCGACAAAATTAAACGTCGGGCAGCCTTGGAATTTAAATCGAAAATTCCTCAAAACATCAATCTACTTCAAGCATATCATAAGCTTATCGTGGCAAACAAGACCAAAAAATCTCCAATACTGGAACAACTGCTCAAAACGCGAAAAATAAGAACTCTCTCGGGCATCGCGGCAATTACCGTTATTACCAAGCCCTACGGCTGTCCGGGAAAATGCCTGTACTGTCCAACTGAAAAAGATATGCCAAAAAGTTACTTGGCGAACGAACCCGCCTGCATGCGTGCAGTCTTAACCGAATTCGATCCTTATCGCCAGGTTGATGCGCGCCTGAAGTCTTTAAAAATGACCGGGCATGTTACGGAAAAGATAGAATTAATTGTTTTAGGCGGAACCTGGTCCGCATACCCCAAAAATTATCAAAATTGGTTCATTAAGCGATGTTTCGATGCCTGTAATGATAATATGTCAAAATCGCTAAAAAGCACCCAGAAACGCAATGAAACCGCTAAAAACAGGGTAATCGGACTGACACTAGAAACTCGGCCGGATTTTATCACGCCAAAAGAGATAAAACACCTGCGCGAACTGGGTTGCACGCGCGTGGAGCTGGGAGTGCAAAACATTTTTGATGATGTTTTGCAGAAAAATAAACGCGGACATAATACGAATGCCGTAATCGAGGCAACAAAACTTTTAAAAGATGCCGGATTCAAAATTACTTACCACATGATGCCGAATCTACCTGGCTCGACCCCGCAAAAAGACGAAAAAATGTTTCGCGAGTTATTCACCAATCCGGGTTTCCAACCCGACCAATTGAAAATCTATCCTTGCGCAGTATTAAAAAACGCTTCGCTTTATAAATTATGGAAACAGGGGAAATACAAACCTTATACAGAAAAACAACTGATTGATTTGTTGGTAAAAATCAAAGAGAAAATTCCGCCTTACGTGAGAATCGTGAGAATGATTCGCGATATTCCCGCGCAAAGCATTGTTGCGGGAAATAAGGTTTCCAATCTCCGGGAGGTTATTGCCCGAAAAATGAAATCCGAAAACAAAAAATGCCGCTGCATCAGATGCCGAGAAATCAAAAACCAAGAATTAAGAATTAAGAATCAGGAATTAATTCGACGCGAATACAATGCTTCTGGCGGAAAAGAAATCTTTCTTTCTTTCGAAGATACGAAAAATGATAAAATCCTGGCATTTTTAAGATTACGCCTCCCGAATTCCTGGATGCTCTCGGAAATAAAAAATTGCGCCATCATTAGGGAATTGCATACTTACGGACAAACACTCGCCCTGTCGCAAAAAACAAAAAATGCCCAACAACACAAAAGTTTGGGTAAGAGATTAATGGAAGAGGCAGAAAAAATCACTAAAACCGAAACAGAATATAAAAAAATTGCCGTGATTGCCGGCATCGGCGTGCGCGAATACTATAAAAAACTTGGATACAAACCAAAAGGAACCTATATGGTGAAAAGTTTTTAAAATCGCCCAAAAGACAATTTTCTGATACAATAAAGATATGGAAAAATCAAAACACAGACCAATAAGACAAGAAAGAACAAAACAACAACCCGCCCTAAGAATCATCCCCTTGGGGGGCATGGAAGAAGTCGGCCGGAATATGACTGTTTTTGAATATGGTAACGATATTGTTATTTTGGATATGGGCATTCAGTTCCCGGAAGAAGACATGCCGGGTATTGATTTTATTATTCCCAATGTCAGTTATTTGCGCGGCAAGGAAAAAAATATTCGTGGAGTAATTTTTAGCCATGGACACCTTGACCATATTGGCGCCGCTCCAATACTTTTGAAAAAGCTCGGTTATCCGACAATTATCGGCAGAGATTTAACCATTGCCCTGATTGAAAAAAGAATGGAAGGATACGCCAAAGAATCAATCAAGCGCTTGAAAATAATCAAGATTAAATCAATTAATGACCGTTTTAATTTAGGTAAATTCAGAATCGGCTTTTTCAATGTAGAACATTCAATTATGGATGCGGTCGGCGTTATCATTAATACGCCGAACGGAACCGTCATTCATCCGGGTGACTGGACAATGGGAAAAAATCCAATTAACCAACAGGCAATCACCTACAATCACCTGTCTTCTTTGCCAACGCCAAAAATTTTAATGCTTGAAAGTCTAGGTTCCCTTGATACCACTCGCGAATCGGTTTCGGAAAAAGATATGTATGCTAATCTGGAAAAACTTATCAGTGGAACGGGAGGCAAAGTAATCATCGGCACTTTTTCTTCTCAAATAAAAAGAATCAGTCATATCGTCGATTACGCTAAAAAAATCGGCAAAAAGGTTGCCCCGGATGGTTATGGCATGAAAATGAATATTGAAATAGCCCAAAAACTGAAATACATAAAAACCGATAAGGATGTATTTATTCCCATCGAAGACATCCACAAATATCCGGAAAATAAAATTATAATTATTTGTACCGGGGCGCAAGGCGAAGGCAATGCGGTTTTATCGCGGATAATTACCGGCAACCACAAATTTATCCATATCAAAAAAACCGATACCGTTATTTTTTCATCATCCATTATCCCCGGAAACGAAAGAACAATTCAAAGACTGAAAGACAGTCTTTACCGCAAATGCGATAATGTCGTTCATAACGACATAATGGATGTTCATATCAGCGGCCATTCCAATGCCGCCAATATTAAAGAAATAATAAAGCAAGTCAGGCCGGACTTTTTTCTGCCGGTTTACGCCAATCATTATTTTCTGAAAGAAGCGGCGAAACTGGCTATGCAGTCCGGAATCTCTAAAGACAGAATATTTGTTCTTGATAACGGTTCGGTTATCGAGTTTCAAAACAAAACAGCCAAGGTTTTAAATAAAAAAGTTGACACTAATTATGTTTTTGTCGACGGACTGGGTATTGGCGATGTTGGCCATATTGTCTTACGCGACCGCCAGACAATGGCCGAAGACGGAATGTTTGTAATTATAACCACAATAGACAGACAAACCGGAAAAGTTAAAAATAATCCGGATATTATTTCCCGTGGGTTTATTTACATGAAAGAATCGAGAGAACTTTTAGCGGAGGCACGCAAAAGAGTAAAAGAAATTGTTGGACATACAACTATTGCCGGCGCGCCGATTGACTGGGCATATGTTAAAGATAATTTACGGGATAAAATGGGACAATTTCTCTACAGTAAAACCCGAAGAAGACCGATGATTTTGCCGGTAATAATTGAGGTGTAGCGTGGATTAAAAAAACAGAGTTAATTGCTCTGTTTTTTATATAACCATTTATAAAACTTTATTCTCCGTTGTTTCTTCCCCAAATACAGTATTCGCATTCGGAGTGGTGCGCGGGAATTGGCCCACTTAACAATTTTATTGCGTCTTTCAAGGTTTTTCTGGCCCGATTCGGGTCAATTTTTAATTCAATTGGTTTAACATTAAAAATTACCGTACCATTTTCTTCAACGTGCTCGGGAAAATAATAAACCAGATAACCGTAATCTCCAACCGGATAACCATTCTCCTGTAAAAGCAAGGAATAACAATCCAATTGGTTTCCGTAATATCTTTCCGAATCTCCGTCTTTTGGCGGAAAGCCGCGGGTTTTATAATCCAGGGGCATATATTTTCCATTGTCTTCTAGGCAATCATCCAAGGCGCCAAATAACGTAACTCCGAGATTTTCATCTTTATATTCCAATCCCGTTCTCCAATTTCGCCATTTATTCAAAATTTCATGATTATGAAACAATTTTCCCTTAACCTTTCCCTGAATTTCCGGCGGGAGCTCATTTTTTTCTCTGTATTTATCAAAATAATCTTTAATCACCAAGTCCATTCCGCCCGGTAAAGACGGAAAAATTCCTCTTGGCCTATGGATATTCTCGTTTATGTGTAGCCAAAAACATCTTGGACATTCCAAAAAAAGATTTAAGGTTGATGGAGATAGTTTAATCGGTTTCATTTGGAATATAATATTATTGAGTCAATTAATGTGTCGAAGTAATCATTCAAGTCTTCTTCTTTGTTCCCGCCCCAAACAACATTTTGCCAAACAACCAAAAGCGTACCATTGTTCAATGCGCGGATATCCGCCTCAAGCACGTCAAAACTTTTTTCCTGTCGTGCCATTTTGTTGGATTTATCGAGAATTTCACTATATGCGCGTACTCTGTCGATTTTTTTCAGACAATTTTCTGAAGTCATTTCTTTGGTCTGATTCATTTTTACTCCGAAATAAATCGCGAATACCCACCCGACAACAGCCAGTACCACCAAAACAACAATCAAAGCTTTTTTCTTCAGGAATATTTTTTTGATTTTTCCGAACATATTTTTATTCTTCGTTAATTATTTCTCCCAATTCCTCAAAGATTTCCAACGGAATCGGTATTTGCCCGCGAACCGGACTTTTACCCGGATATTTCCAAGCAGTAATAATTCTTGTTTTTTGCCCGGCACCGGGAGGATTTTTTCCGCCCGAGGCGGATCCGCCTTTGGCGGAGATTTTTGATTTAATGATTTGATACATTACCCAGACTTCGTAACTGTGTTTTGAACTATTCGGCTGCATTACTGCGATTGTTCCCGGAGCAATTCCCAATTCTTTGCGCTTAGGATTATTCATTACCCGCTTTACGCGCGCTTCGGATAATTGATACTGCATCATTTTACGGACAGAATGATTGGTCCAGGAAAATTTATCCGTGTTTTTGGGTATTTTGAAATTCATTATTCAATTTCGTAGGTAAGCGTTACGTTAACCAGGATTTCATTTTCTCCGGTTTGAATGCTCGGCGCCGATTCTCCGCCACCGCCCATTCCCATGGCTTTATCGTAGTTCGAATAAATCGGCGGGTAATATCCTCCGCCTTCACTGTAGCCGCTTAGTTTCCCAAGCCTTACACCTAATTGCTTCGCAGTTTCCTCGGCTTTTTTCTTGGCATCCTTGATTGCTAATTCTTTTGCTTGTGCTTTAAATTCTTCGTCTTTATCTATTTTAAAATACAGCGAATAAATCTGGTTTGCTCCGGCATTAACACTGCCTTCAAGTATCTCGCCAACCTTATCCAGATTCCTCATTTTTACTTCCAAGCTTTGGGTAATTTCGTAGCCGATAATTTGCGGCATCTTGCTGCTGTACTGACTATAATCATAGCGCGGATACAGATTATAATTCGTGGTTTTAATATCTTTGTCTTCGATACCGAATTTCTTCAGAAAATCAATAACCTTGTTCATTTTTTCCGTATTCTTTTTCTGTACATCGGCAACGGTTTTGCTCTCGGTAACCACCGACAAAGTTACCATGGCGATATCTGGCTTGGTAGAAATCTTTCCCTCCCCGGCAAAAGAAATAACATTTGGGTTTTGCCTGTTATATCCCGTTTTACCCTTACCTAAAAACATCAACAAGCCCGAGGTTATCATAATCACAAGAACTAAAATAACCAAAATCGTAAAAATCGAAAATACGATTCTGTGCTGCTTTGTTTGAAAAAAATCTAACATATTACATAAGATACAAATCTACAAATAATATGCTAATCCACAAATTCGCAATTCGCAGATTCGCATAAAATTAGCATATTGGCATCATTAATTTATTGTTATCTTATTTATTATATCACCTTGTTTGATTTGTAACACCACATCCATTCCTCTTACGACCCCGCCAAAAACCGTATGCTTGCCATCCAAATACGGCTGGTCTTCAGTGGTAATGATAAAAAATTGACTTCCGTTCGTGTCAGGTCCGGAATTAGCCATAGATATCGCGCCTACCTTGTTTGGTAACGACTTTAAGCTATAATTATATTTATATCCGGCCGTTTCAAGCTGTGTTATAATTTCATCCGGAACTCCGATTGATTTCGGGTTTATTTCGTCTTCAAACGCGTATCCCGGGCCTCCGGTTCCGTCGTTTTCGGGATTATCGTCTTTGCTTAGGGGATCTCCGCCCTGAATAACGAAATTTTCTTCAACTCGATGAAATTTGGTGCCGTCGTAAAATCCCTCTTTTGCCAATTTTACGAAATTCTCAACAGTCTTAGGAGCAGCTTCTTTATTGAGCTCCAATTCAATATTTCCCTTGTCGGTTTCTATGGTTATCATGGTAATTAACTTCTCTTTATTAATACGATTAAAATAGAAAAAAGCAACTGCGCCGAGAATTAAAACAAGAATAATCACAACGACAATAATTTCTATTTTTTTTCTTTTTTTGCTTTTTCCGACTTCTTCATTGATTCTCTCGATTTTTCTTTGTTCTTTTAATTTTTGTGCTTTACCCATAGTCTTGTATTTTTTGGTTAATTTATTATGATTATATTATATGGTATTTGATTTCGAAAAAGCAAAGGAGAATAGAGAAAAAATGAAAACAGACAGAGAAAAAGCGCGAGAAGAAAGACGACAAGAAATAGTCGATTCTGCAAACAGGGAAAGCGGAAGAGAATATATGGTTCTTATTGACATTGAGGGCGGAGAGGATTTCAGAAAAGTACCAATGAGAGCCAACAGCGCGATCGAGGCTATGCACTTGGTTCTTGCCAGTGCTAAGGCGCGGGGAATGCGAATTGTCGAAAAAAACTGCATGGCTAAAGACGTGGAAACGGGAGAATTGTTTTCTATTGACGGAAAATCCGAAAAGCCATTGACAAAAGGGTAGATTTTTGATAGAATCAAATAAAGGAGAAAAAATGAAAGCTTTTGTATTGTACATTAAGAAACTGGACGGAACCGAAGAAACAATTACCGTTCTCGACTATCTTGAGATCAAAGAGATTAAGGTCAAAAGACTCAAAACCAAAGATCAAAAACCCCTCTTTGAAAAAGAACCCCCAAAACGATGAGGGGGTTTTGTTTTTTCCTTAAAAGACGGATTATTAAAAACCCTGCTTGGCGTTCTATAGGCTGTTTTCCCTTTATGGGTTTGTTTTGCTGCGTATTTCTTCATATTGATTAATTCTTTCGGTAAATTTATTGAAGTTATCCATGCTTTTGAAAATCGTGATTAAAAAAACTACCACTACTATTCCAATAATAACCATGCTGACTTTTGTTTCGACGTGAAGCGAAAAAACATTTCTCATATAATTCCATTATATCATCTTGTGATTTAAACCGGAATTCTCAAATCAATTAAGCAAAACCAAGGTTTTTATTTATATTAAGGAGTGAAAGTCATTAGCGTAAAAAATAAAATAAGGGGGGTGTAAGGTCTCCCCCTTATTAGATAAATAAAAACTTTGGTTTTAAGGAATTGTTTAATTATAGCGGCGTGACGCGGATTGCTTCTTCCAGGGTAGTGACCCCATCAATTGCTTTTTGTACGGCTACTTCTCTCAGTGTTTTCATTCCGCTTTTTCTCGCTTGCGCCTCTGTTTCTGTAAAGGAAGCCCCAGACATAATCATTTGTTGAATGTCTTTATCAATAAACATAACTTCAAAAATA
>Ga0315286_10005793_pt1 | contig 11957 bp, 8 predicted proteins | sample YL17G10_0_MG_FD_205038 | JGI IMG/M metagenome (GOLD analysis project Ga0315286, IMG submission 205038) | Sediment microbial communities from Yellowstone Lake, YNP, Wyoming, USA - YL17G10_0 | ecosystem: Environmental > Aquatic > Freshwater > Lake > Sediment | place: USA: Wyoming | collected... | reverse complement strand
CGGTCATTGATTTTAGAAAAATTAAATAATTGGAGATAAACGATTGACCATTGTTCAGGGCGACTTGCGGTTGGTCAGTCGCTTTCTCCATATTGCTAAGCAGACTGATTAAAAAATTAAGATCGCTAAGTATTTTTTTATGACGAGTCACCATCGTTTGAGGAACAACCACTTGGGCTAAATTTAAAACAGCTGTTTGATGAAAGATTCTTGATTCCACGACCGGTCGAAGCAAGGACGGGTCATTTTTATCAATCGCGTCTATAACCGCCTGGGGTTCGTTGCCCCTCTTGAGACTAAGGGGTTTAAACGCTTGAGCCACGGCCAAGCCATAGGCGTGTAATTGTTCGATCGAACTGACGGTCGAGGTCGAAACAATTATGGGCGGGATTTTTTCTATCGGCGTGGCCGTCACCTCATTACCTGTCAGGCCTTTGGTGGCGACCGCTTCAATATTTTTTTGCTGGTCGAGAAATTCTTTGGTGTATTGTGCCAACCGAGCTTTTTGGTCCTTTTGCTTTTGATAACCGACCAGCCAAAAAACACCAATGGTTATCACCACACAAACAATAACTAGCCATATTACTTTTTTACTCGGTAAATGGGCCAACTGTCCTTTAATTATACTCTCTTCGGGGTAATTTATGCACGTCAAATAGTGGATAAATAAGTAATTTTGGTCTATGCTAAATGAAGAAGAATTATGATAAAGTTTTTAACAAAAATTTGTTTAGCTTTTCTGGTATTTATAATCCCGTTTGGGTTTACCCAAACTTGGGCTGTTGCCACCACTTCGACTTTAGGTTTAGGCAATAGCGGGGCCGAGGTCAAATCAGCGCAAGTTATCTTGAACCTTGATCTGGCCACTAAGCTGGCGACGACCGGGGCTGGTTCCCCGGGTCAAGAAACCACTTATTTTGGCAGTCGAACTCGCCTGGCCGTGGTTAAATTTCAAAGAAAATACGGCATTGTTGGCGAAACCGGTCGAATTGGCCCTCAAACTCGCCATTTACTGGCTTATCTTGGGCCGAAATTAATTAAAGCCAGGAATAGTCGGACTCCTATTATCCCAACCGACTGGCCGGAAGCCGGCGCTCGGACTCGACCACCAGTTGTTTCAACAAGTTATTCTTCATCGCCGACGGTCAAAAAAGTAGCCGTGACGATTGCTAAGCCAATATCAGTCAAATTATCATCCTTGTCTCCAACAACCATCACCGCGGGCGGAACAGTAACGATTTATGGCGAAGGTTTTACCAAAACCGATAATAATATTGAAACAAAATATAAAACAATTAGCAATATTTCTTCTAGTGATGGAAAAACATTAACCTTTTCTTTTTCTTTGCCAGCCAGCGATATCGCCTCAAGTGGTCTTAATCAATTTTCATCGGAGATTGTCCCTTCCGCGATCGTGCCAATTTCTCTTCAAGTGGTAAACGGTAATGGGGTAAGCAATGAACTTATTTTTAATTATCAAATTCGTTAAATTTCAGACAAATGACATCTTTGCTTAAAATTATTTTTCTCTCATTACTGACGCTAGTTACTGTTGTTTTTGCTTTTTTCCCGGGTCAGACTTTGGCAACGGCGGGCGAAACGCCGTTTGGGGGCTTCTCTATTTTAGTTATTGATTGTAGTTGTAGCAATAATTATTTAATTGTTCACTTACCGGTCGCTGGACCATCGCCGATTATTTATCAGCCCGGGGTTAGCACCCTTTATGAGTTTAAAAAGATAAAAGATTCCGGTGTCTGGCTCTTGGGCAATGTGTCAATCCCTGTCCCCTGTATTAAGAGAATGGGTGGTCATTGTATTTGGCTTGGTGATTATCCGCTCATCACTATTGTTGGCACATCTGATCCGAATAAACGGGCTCAATCTAGTTTGTCGAACAGCACGAGCGGCGGGACTAGTGGTGGCTCAGACACTAGCTCTGGTTATCAAGAGAATCCCACTACCCCTAACCCTTCGCGGCCAACCGGGCCGGGCGGGGAAACACCGGCCGAGAATGGCCAATCCGAAGCGGCGACGCGAGCCGATCTCCGAGCCCATGGCGTTCAGGTCGCCCCTGATCTTTCTCCGACTTTGTCGCCGGTCAGTCAATTGCCCAATAACGCGATTGCCGGGGCGGAAGATTTAGCCCAGGATTGTGGCCCGAGCTGCAACGTGATGGTCACCAGTGCGGCTCGCCAGGCCGGAAACCCAGTTGGTTTGGGCGAACACGGCACTGGCCAACCAGTCTTTGACCTTAATAAAGATCCGGGCCTGGATAATTATATTTCGAGTAATGCTTCAAGTAATTGGACGGATAGTTCGGGCACTCATTATGTTATGCCTAATGGCGACGAATATCTTGATGAAAATTATGGCAATACTGGCGGAACGGGCGCCCATTGGCACGTGCGGATCAACGCGAACCATATGCAAACGGCTTAGTTTTTATTTGCCTATACGTTTTTACCAAACATTTCCAATTCTCTAGGGTTAGATTTTCGGCGCGGGCTTTGGCAGGGATATGGCAAGCCGGTAAAACTTCCTCCCCTACTCCCAAATTACTTTTCAATAATTTACGCTTCTGGCCGAAGCCTTTTTTGAGAAGCGCGAAAAATTTTTGTTCCGAAATATCAGCGAAGAAATCGCGGGAAATATTTTCGATTAATAAAATAGCCGAATCAACTTTTGGTTTTGGTTCGAAAGCCCCCGCTGGCACGGTCTTAATGTATTTTAGCGCGCCATAAACTTTAACCGAAAGAGAAAGCAAACTTTCTTTTTTGTCTCTGGCCATAATTCTTCTCGCCACCTCCTTTTGTACCATCAAGACCATTCGATTTGGTTGAATTTTTTCTTCTGATAAGAACTTTCGAATAATCCGCCCAGTTATGTAATAGGGAATATTTGCCACTAGCTTGTAAGAATTAAGCTTATAAGCATGCAAGCATTTAGAAAAATCAATTTTTAAAATATCATCGTGAATTAAAATTAATTTTTTAGTTTTAATTTCAATCGCAAATTTTTCTTTCAACAAATCAATCAATCGGTCATCTTTCTCGACTGCTAAAACCCGCGCATCCGTTGCCAGTAACGCTTTTGTTAGAATTCCCCTCCCCGGCCCAATCTCCAATACCAATTCCCCTTCTCTCAAATCAGCTGCCTTTATAATCTCTCTCACCGCGCTTTCCGACTTCAACCAATTCTGCCCCAATGACTTTTTTGCTTTAACCATTTCCTAATTATGCCGAAATTAGGCCATTTTTGATATATTGACAAAATAATGTAAAAGGTGTATAATTAAAAGCAGAATTGACAATTAACCCGCGAAAGGCCTAACCCTGTCGGTTTATGGTTGAGTAGGGGGTGAGGAGATGTTCCATGAGTACGAGAGTAAAGATCATGTGTGTTGCTATGGTTGGTGCCATCTCTGTTTTGGCATGGCTCTCATGGCCGAAAATGTCGATAATACTGCCAGTGGACGTGACGACATCCGTCGCAGAACAGACGCAACAGACGCAGAACCTCGCAGCCTCGTCCGCGAAGTTGCGCGGACCCGACGCCCAGACGCTGGCAGAGGCCAAGGCAGTTGCCGACAAGTATCCGATGCCACCGCCCGAAAGTGGAGGTGATGAGCGACTGGTCTTTCTGGTCTACAGCTCAAGATTTATCGTCGTCTTTTCGTTACATCAAGATTGACGACCAACTCGTCTACCAGGAGAGAAGTCACGGGCAATTCACCTTGGTCCCCGAAGTTTGGTAGCAATCCACTCCCCGACGACAAAACACTCGATGATCGAGCTTTGGTTGTCGGGTGTTTTGTTTATAAAATTCTATAAGCATTTTCCCACGAGACTAAGTCTCGTGGTGAATAAGTCAACCAGTCATTCATGTAATCTTCTATCTCCTTTTTATTTTCGAAGTATTCCGGTAATGATTTTTGGTTAATAATACAATTTTCTTCTCGGCTTAAGCCAAGATAATCTAAATAACTAGAAAATTTATATTGGTTGATAAAATTCCTCACTTTTTTAAGGTTGCCTAAACCATTTTCTTTCCAATCTTTGTCAATTATTTTTACTGGATTAAGGTGAACGTAAGCAAAAACATATTTCAGGTATTCATCAGAATCAAGATGTTGAGCACTAAAATTTGTCTCAAAAAGCGAACCTTTTCTCTCGTTTAATTTATTGAAATACATTGTGTAGGCAATCCCCAGCTTGTGCATAAAAGTACTTACCCCTTTTCCTCGAGTTTCTTTTAATAGTAGGTGGAAATGGTTGCCCATTAAACAGTAAGCGGCAATCTCAACTAAATTTTCTCCCCTATTAAATTCAAACTCTTTACCTTTTATCAGATCGGCAGAATGGAAAGGCTCTTTTCCGTTGCACAAATATAAAAGTTTTAGAAAACGATGCCTATCAGTATTGTTACTAAAAATTTTTCTTTTGTCAGTTCCTCTATTGTAAATGTGATAATATTCGCCCGGCGCAAAAATTATTTTTCTCATAATTCTATTTTACCACGAGACTAAGTCTCGTAGGTAGGCAAATCGTCCGTTTTTATGGACTAACAAACTAGATCATAATATAATTAACCACATATGAATAATTTAGAACAAGAGATTGCGGAATTGCAAAAAATGATCGAGGCCAAGCGCGATCAGCTAGAAAAGGCGGGCGGAATTATTGAAGAGAAAGAATTGGTTCGTCAGTCTGTTCGGGAAATGTTTTTGAATGTTCCGGCCCAAATCCCCCTCTCTACTACTACTCCAACCCCTGCTACTACTCAAACTGTTCCGGTCGGGGGTAGCTATTTAGATTATCTTGACCCGCAAACAACCGAAACAATCAATCGTTTTATTGGCGAGATACAAGCTAAGGGTATTACGCCGGTAATTAACGAAGTGGCCAGTCAAAAGCCATTCGTGGTAGACGCTTTTCATGATGCCTTGGTTGATAAGCTTTACGATGAGCTCAAACAACGCGGTTTAATAAAATGACCTTAAGTTTTAATTTAATATTGGGGATACTTCTGGCGATGGCGGTCGTCGCCGGTTTGGCCGTTTGGTATACGCGCAAGCATCGCCAATGGGAAAGTTTAAATCTCAAAATTTTATCAATTAAAATTCCCCGGGTGGCGAATGAGGAGAAAATTGATTTTCTTAAAGAAATAAATTTAACCGAACAGCTTTTTAACTCGCTATCATCGATTAAACAACCCTTTGTTTTTGAATTGTCGGTCAAGAATGTCGGCGAAGAAATTAATTTTTTCTTAGCCGTCCCCCGCTCGGTGTCTGATTTTGCCAAGCGAGAAGTTCAGGGTCTATTTTTAGATGCCAAGGTTGAGGAAGTGCCTGACTATACCATTTTTCAACCACAGGGCACGGCGGTAGCCGGTTATTTGGCTTTAGCTAAAGAATATTTTTTGCCGATTGGCACTTACCAAGAAGCACAGGCCGATATTTTCGCTCCCATCCTGAGCACCTTATCGCGAGTCAATGAGCGCGATGAGGGCGTTTCAATTCAATTGGTGGTTCGGCCCGCGCCCGAAAAAACCAAGAAGACTTTAATTTGGGCTGTTGAAAAACTTAAACGAGGCGTTAAATTTTCCGAAGTCTCGCGCATTGATTACTTAACCCTAAAAGATGTTCAGCATGAATTCAGTAGTCAGCCAAAACCCAAAGAGACCGAAGTTAATTTACCGCCCAAAATTGACGAAGAAATGGTTAAAGCCGTTAGTTTAAAATTAGCCAAACCGCTGTTTGAAGTCAATGTTCGACTAATTACTTCGGCGACTGATCCTAATCGGGCCGAGGACTTGTTTGTGGCCCTGTCGAGCGCTTTTGCCAAGTTTTCCTCCCCGATTCGCAATAGCTTCAAAGTTATCAAACCCAAAAAAATTCGTCCACTTATTTTTAATTATGTTTTTCGCGATTTTAATCACTCGCAATTAATGGTTTTAAATACCGAAGAATTAGCCAGCATTTTTCATCTCCCGACCCATACTTCTGACGTCCCCAATGTCTCCTGGCTTCGCTCAAAAGAAGCTCCACCACCAGAGATTATCCCGAAGGAGGGCATCAAATTGGGCGACAGCGTCTTTCACGGCGTAACGAAGGAGGTTCGTCTAACCGACGAAGACCGCCGGCGTCACTTATATATTGTTGGCCAGACCGGTACCGGTAAGTCGGTGTTGATTCAAAATTTAGCGATGCAAGACATGCTCAAAGATAAAGGTCTTTGCGTCATTGACCCGCACGGCGAAACGATTGAAAAAATCTTGGCCTATGTTCCCAAGGAACGCATTGACGACATTATCGTGTTTGACCCGGGCGATCGTGAACGGCCCTTGGGGCTTAATATCCTCGAACATAATTTTAATAAGCCGGAGGAAAAAACTTTTATTGTTAATGAGCTTATTTATATCTTTAATCAATTATTCGACAAGCAAGCGCTGGGGCCGATGTTTGAGCGCTATATGCGGAACGCTCTCTATCTCCTGATGGATGATATGATCAACGAACCAGCGACCTTGGTCGAGCTTCCCCGCGTGTTCACCGATGAAGAATTTCGCCAGCGCAAATTGGCTCGCTCAACCAATCAGCAAGTGATTGATTTCTGGACGAAGGAAGTGATTAAAACCACTGGCGATCAAAGCTTGGGTAATTTTGCTCCCTATGTTTCTTCCAAATTTGATAATTTTATTTCTAACTCCTATCTCCGGCCGATTATCGGCCAGCCCAAATCGGCTTTTGATTTTCGCCAAGCGATGGATGAAGGTAAAATTATTCTGGTTAATCTGTCCAAAGGCAAAGTCGGCGACCTCTCCTCTTCACTCTTGGGCATGGTGGTGGTGGGTAAAATTTTAAAAGCCGCTTTATCGCGAGTCAATATTGCGAATGAAAAGTCTCGCCAGGATTTTTATCTCTATATCGATGAATTTCAAAATTACACGACTGATTCGATTGCCACTATTCTTTCCGAAGCGCGCAAATATCGGCTTAATCTCATTGTGGCGCACCAATTTATCGCCCAACTTAAAGATAATATTCGTGAAGCGGTCTTCGGCAACGTGGGAAATCTAGTTTCTTTCCGGGTTGGCCCGCCCGATGCCGAGACCTTGGTTAAGCATTTTGGCCCGGTTTTTAATGAGAAAGATTTAATTGGCATTGAGAATCTAAATGCTTTCGTCAAAATTCTGGTTAATGGCGAGCCGTCCCAGCCGTTTAATATGAAAATCACTTGGCCGACCGGCGGTTCGGCCGTTGTCCGTGATGGGCTGAAAGAACTCTCTCGTCTGCGCTTTGGCCAAGATTTGACCGAAATCGAGACGGATATCAATAAACGTTTGAGGGGATAACTAAATTGAAAATGGCCCCTTTTTGGGCTAAAATGCGAGGGTGAAAAAAATCTGGGTTATTCCGCTTTTTTTGTCTCTGTTACTAGTAGCCCAAACGGCCGAAGGAGGCATTTTGTCCTCTTTGGTTGGCTTTTTTAGTTCTTCAGTAAGCAAGGTTAATGCGGTCGTTACGCAGGAAGAAAACGAACAAACCGAGACCAATTCGCAAAATGTTGTCCTTTTGGAACCGACCACTGGCTCCCTCTCGACCAGTTCTCCTCGTTTGGAGATCGAGACAACCATTACCGGCGGAAGCGCGGTTTTGCCGGAAGCAGGGCCTCTGGGGACAGCGGCTGATCTTAAAGATAATCAAGCGCCATCCGATTTGATTAGCGTTTATACCGTCCACTCGGGCGATACCATCGAAACGGTGGCCAAGATGTATAACGTCTCGGCTAATACCATCCGCTGGGCCAATGATCTTAAAAAAGGCGCAATTATTAAACCGGGTGATAATTTGGTAATTTTGCCGATTACCGGAATCCAATTAACGGTGAAGAAGGGCGATACGATTAAGGGCCTAGCCAAGAAATACGGCGGCAATTTTGAAGAAATTGTGGCTTATAACGATCTTGACCCGGCTAAGGGTTTAACGATTGGCGATACCATTATCATTCCCGACGGCGAAGAAAGTACAATTGTTTCTTCAACCAAACCAGTGCCAAAATTGCCGGCCAAATATAATGGCCCAAGTTATGCCGGCTACTATCTGCGTCCAGTTACCAATTATCGAAGAACTCAAGGTCTTCATGGTTATTATCATAACGCGGTTGATCTGGCCGCTTCTCTTGGCACGTCAGTTTATGCGGCGGCCGATGGCCGGGTGATTATTGCCAAAACCGGCGGTTGGAATAGCGGTTATGGCAATTATATTGTTATCTCCCATCCCAACGGCACCCAGACACTCTATGGCCACCTGAGCAATTTGAATGTGGCGGTTGGTCAAAATGTTAACAAGGGCGATACGATCGGCGGAATAGGCAATACTGGCAAATCAACCGGCCCTCACTTGCACTTCGAAGTTCGCGGCGCGGCGAATCCATTTTAGCCAAAGCGATACCAATTCTTCTCCCCCGCCAGACCTCAAATGAGCCCGAGGTCTGGCGGGTCCCCTTGATTTTTACCTTGTTTTGTCCTATCATAGGATTATGAAAGTCTTCAATCTAAAAAATGTTATCTGGAAGGAGGGTAAATATTATGTTGCCCAATGCCTTAACTTTGAAGTTAATAGTTTTGGCCGAACCAAAAAGGAAGCCATTGCCAATTTGAGCGAAGCCATTGACCTGTTTCTCGAAGACCAGCCAAAATTCAAATATTGTCCCGTCTAATTGGCCAGAAATTCCCCACGGCACCCTGCGTTCAATTCTCCGCCAAGCCGATTTGAAGCTAGAAGATTTTTAACTAAGTCAAATGTTAGCCACCGAGTGGCTAACACTGGCTAACACGAATTACCAAACCTCGACGGTCGTCGGTAGTTGGTAATTGTTGATTACAGAGGGGTTTAAATGTTAAACTGATGCCAGATTTTATCAGTTAATTTTTGTTTATGATTAAAAAATTTGGGCTCGCATTATTAGTCGTTTTAATAATTCTGACCGCTTTCCCGCTGGTTACTCAGGCCACTGACACGACCTGCCAAATGACCGTTATTGGAGGACAGAAAACTTATCAGGGCTGCGATATAGATTATTCACAATTTAGTGCCAAATCAGCCACTGACATCAATTTGAAGGCCAAATTAACGGCGCTTCCAAAAGAACGCCAAGCCGAATTAAATTACCAATTAAAACAAACTCAAGCCGCAGTTTTGGCTAAAGGCGGAACTTGGATAGCCAACTGGAATATAAAATTTATTTTAAATGATGAAGAAAAAAAACATCTGACTGGTTTACTCGGTCAGTCGCCCAAATTACCCATAAGCATTAGTAAGTCATTAACTATGGTCGACCTTTCTTTACCGGATTTTTATGACTGGCGCAATGTCGGCGGGAAAAACTATATCACCAGTGTTAAAGATCAAGGGGGGTGTGGTAGTTGCTGGGCATTCGGCGCCGACGCGTCTTTTGAAGGGCATATTCAGGCCTATTATAACAACCCCAACTTAGTCCCTGATTTAGCCGAACAAGATCTGGTCTCTTGCGCTCTACCCTACCCCAGCGATGGAGTAGGCGGTTGCCAAGGCGCCTATGATTATCAAATCGAAAATATCTTCAAAACCTATTGGGCCAATACTGGTAACGCTACCGAAACATCTTTTCCCTATTCAGCCACCGATGCTTCTTGTTCGGCCAAAGCGCCCACTTGGCAGGCAACAGCTTGGAAGGATTTGAGTTACAAAAAGATCGCCTTAACCGACAATGTACTGGATAACATTAACAAAATCAAAAGTGCCCTAATCGCCAACGGGCCGGTTAATGTCGGAATGACCGTTTATAGAGACCTTTTTGGCTACCAAAGCGGTATTTATCAGCATACAACTGATTCGGTAGCTGGCGGCCACTCGGTTACTATCGTTGGTTTTGGCAAAGATGACGGCCAAGACTATTGGATTGTCAAAAACAGTTGGGCGTCGACTTGGGGTGAAAACGGCTATTTTGAGATTTATGCTGATGATTCAAATATCAGCTCTTGGTTTGCTTTTGTGGTTGACAGGCCAAAACCGCCAACTCCGCAATCTACCATTTGCGCTGACAATGATAGGGATAGTTATTGTTATTGGGGATTGGGTAGTAAACCGACTAGCACTAGCACCTGTCCATCATCTTGTTTGGCACACAACGAAAAAGATTGTGATGATTCTAATAGCATAATTTATCAAGGCTGTGGTAAATCAACGGAAAAAATTGGCACGCTTAATGTTATCTCTAGTCCTACTGGAGCTAATGTTTATGTTGAAAATTTAGTTTCTGGAAATTGGGTCTATCGCGGGAAAACGCCATTAACGACAAATTTAAATGTTGGCAATAGAAAAATTAAGGTAAGCAAATTTGGATATTTAGATGTAATATCAACCGTAAATATTCAAGAAGGATTAACCGCTAATTTAAATGTAAATTCAGTGCATGATCCTCAATTTGAGGCGGGTTGGCCAGTGATGATAGGGGGGTCTTCCGCAACAGAAGCAATTCAATATTTTCCTAAAGTAGATGATCTTAATGGGGATGGCAATAAAGAAATATTAATAGTCGGAAGTGAACATAGTTGGTTATATGATCCAAACGGAAATCTTTTACCCGGATGGCCACAACAAGGTTTGGGAGAATTTACCAGCGGGGGATTTATTGGAGCTCCTTCAATTGGTGATCTTAATGGGGACGGCAAGAAAGAAATAGTTATTGGTGGCGCTCATGATATTAAAGTATTTGATTATAGTGGGAGTGCCCATACTTTTAATGTTGGGGGCGGGGTTGATACTGTAGTATTATCAAATGTCGTAGGAAATAATACACTCCAATTAGTGTTTGGTTATAACAGGACTTCAAATTATCTTCTAACCGTTATGAATTATTCTAATGGGGTGTTTAGTACTTTACCCGGATGGCCGGTAATATTAGATGGGTATGTTACTAATAAAACTAGTCCGGCTGTTGGCGATGTGGATAACGACGGAAACGAAGAAATAGTGGTTAAGATAAGGAATGATTCCGGTACATATATAGACATATTATCGAAAACAGGTAAAGTAAAAAAATCCATTAAGATTTTATCTAATGGATCTTTAAACGGATCTTCTATCCACGTTGATAGTGACAGCGGTCCGGTTCTTGTCGACATTAATGGAGATGGCAAGCTAGAAATCGGTTTTACTTACAGGGTATTTGACCGAAACGGTGTGATAGATTATGTTGAACATTTAGACTTTATCGATCTCAACGGTTCAGATATGCCTGGCTGGCCTTATTTGTATGAGAAAGGGAACTTCTATAATAATTGGGAATCTCCGGTCGTGGGAGATTTGGATAATAACAGTTTTCCCGAAATAGTAACCTGGAGATATAGTGCCCATGGAAATAATACAGAAATGATTTCCATACTGAATTCTAATGGTAAAACCTTAGAAGGTTGGCCAAAATATATCGCGGGCGATACATCATTTACAGCGGGGATAATCGGAGATATAAATGGCGATGGATATCCTGATCTGATAATGCCAGTTGGTGCAGATTGGAAGAATGGAAATATGCCAAGAAAAATTTTATTCTTAGACAGATTTGGTCATGAGATATATAACAGTATAATTCTTCCGGGGGCAACATTTTGGGAAACTATAGGTGTGGCAATGGCTGATGTAAATAGTGATGGCAAAACGGAACTTGTTGTGGTATCCACTGATTTTAACAATAAAGGATTTATTGGTGTGTATAGTTTAAATGCGCCGTATAATCCTTCCAACATACCATGGCCAACATATAAACATGATAATTATAATACTGGCCGGTACGGAGGTGAATCCTCTACAGCTAAATGTGTCGACTATGACTACAGTAACCAACTAGCGACCAACACTCCTCCTTTGCCTTTAGTCAAGGGTTATACTTATGACACTATTTCTAATCCCACCTTTA
>Ga0315286_10005792_pt1 | contig 11957 bp, 9 predicted proteins | sample YL17G10_0_MG_FD_205038 | JGI IMG/M metagenome (GOLD analysis project Ga0315286, IMG submission 205038) | Sediment microbial communities from Yellowstone Lake, YNP, Wyoming, USA - YL17G10_0 | ecosystem: Environmental > Aquatic > Freshwater > Lake > Sediment | place: USA: Wyoming | collected... | reverse complement strand
TCCCTGACGTGCCGGAGTGGCGAAACTGGCAGACGCGCGGGACTCAAAATCCCGTGGGGTTCACCCCCCGTGTGGGTTCGATTCCCTCCTCCGGCACCAGCCTTCGCTCCCCTCCAGCTTGCCGCTTTCTTCGGGGAGCTTCGGCTTGGCAAGCCAGCGGCATCGGCGAAGGCTGTCTCGCCGTAGCTGTGGGAGGGGAGCGGCAATCCGGACCGCAGCGAAGGCGGACCGCTCCACCTCACCTCGCAGCTGCGCTACACGAAGCGGCTGCGGTTACAATAGGGCAGAGGTACACCATGGCTCTCAACTACCACGACAGAATCGAGCGGAATCCGCATGTCGCCGGAGGGGAAGCCGTCGTGAAGGGTACCAGGGTGCCCCTCCGGACCGTCCTCGCGAGCCTCGCCGAGGGTGCCACTGTTGACGAAATCCTGGTGGATTTTCCGACGCTCACAGACCAGGACGTCCGTGCGGCCATCGCCTTCGCGGCGGCGTCTGCGCAAGAGGACCTGCCCGTCGCCGAAGCCCACGTGCGATGAGGATCAAACTCGACGAGAATCTGCCGACCAGGCTCGTTTCGGTGCTTGCCGAGCTGGGGCACGACGTTGACACCGTGCCATCTGAACACATCGCCGGGAGAAACGACGCCGCCGTGTGGCAGGCTGCGCAAGCAGGTCAACGCTTCCTCGTCACCCAGGATCTCGACTTCTCTGACATCCGGAAGTACACACCGGGCACGCATCACGGCCTGCTGCTGGTTCGGCTTCCGCAACCGGGGCGGACGGCGTTGTTCGAAAGGATCGCAACCCTCTTTGAGGTCGAGGACGTCGACAGCTGGGATGGGTGCTTGATCACAGCGACACCGCACAAGGTGCGAGTCCGACGACCGGCAGCGGACACCGCCGGTGGACGCCACCGCTGACAGTACCCGGGTCGCACTGGCATCGAGCGCTCCCACAATCCGGCGTCGCCTGACAACTCGAGTTTCTAGTTGCGCCGTCCTTCGCCGCCGTCAGCTCGACCCGCCCGACCTTCGGATCCAGCGTTTCCTTCGGGATCAGCGCCTTGCGCCTCAGCACCTGCCCGTACCGCTTCAGCAGGGCCGTCTGCGCATTCGCGGTCTGCCACGCGTCCGGCAGGGGCATCAGTTCCGCGAGATAGGACCGCAGGCTCTTGGCGACCCGGGGCCACTGCACCCGGTTGTGCGGCGCGTCCCGGACCGCGGCCTTCCATGCCCCGATCTCCATGAGGTACCACGCCGGGTACGTGCGCCCGAGAATCCGCGCCTCGCTCGGATCACCCCGCATCCCGAAACCCCGGTCCGTGACGTGCCCAATCTCATGGCGGAGCACCGACAGGTTGCTCGCGCGACTCGGCTTGTACGCGTCGTCCGGCGTCTCCACAGGCGTCGCACGGTCCTGGGAGTAGCCCACCCTGACCGTGTTCCGCAGGCTGCGGGCACTGCCGGAGGACCCGGCTCCCGCGAACACGTCCATGCTGATGCCCAGTTGCTGCGCCCGTGTCACGTCGTAGTTCATCGCGTGGGCCGGGTCCATCCGGCCATGAAGGGTCGTTGGGGTCGTCGCACGCAGCCCGGTCAGCCCCCGAGGACCAGCGCAGAACTTGCCCGTCGCGTCATGGCACCTGTTGAACTCGCGCAGCGGCGAGCCGAACGAGCTGGGAACGATGCCGACCACGGACACTCCCTCGGACAGCACGGCCCCCGGGCACACGAGGGCCTCTTATCTGAGCGGGATACAAACGGTTTAGCGGCGGGCTGACTGGCGGGTCAGGGGGTGGGGTCTAGTGAACAGCGTGATGGTGAGATCGCGACTCGCTTATGCATCTACTCCAACTGGCACCAATGTCGACGTCCGGTGACTCCGGTCGTCGAGCCCCAAGGGCCACACTGGGCAGCCACGGGTACTGCTGCATCACCGACGTCTCCCCAGGCACAGCACGGTGTCTGCCAGGGCGTCCGACGTCAGGGCCATATCCGCGGGCTCGATTGCTGGATCGGTACGCGCGGCTCCCGTAGCGGTGCCAAGGGGCGCTCGCGATGGCGTGGGAGCGTAGTTCCTCAGCCGGCGGCTGTTCGACCCTAGCCCTTGACCAACGTCAACTGACCGGAGAACGGCCCCATGCAGGTGTTCGTGCCGGAATAGGTCCCGCGCATCTGGCCTGTTGCGGGGTCGATTGTGAACGTACCCGTTGCCGTGCCGCTACACGTGCCCATCGGCATCGAATTGCTTGGCATCGTGATGGTGAACGTGCCCCCGTTGCCGCTGAACGATCCCGTCATGGTCATTCGAGCGGCGTACTGGAACCCGCCAAAGCCCACCGTTCCGGTGAACGAGCTTCCGGTCTGCGTGATCACCCACGTCATGTTGCCGACCGAGCCCATCATGCCCCCGCCCATGCCGGGGCCCATCGAAATGCCCAGCGCAGTGCCGCTATTCACGGCCCCGATCGAATCAGCGGCCGTTCCCATCCATGTTCCAGCGATACCCGCGCCGGAAGTGCCCGTCCCGGGCTGTGTCACTGTTGGCGTCGGCGACGCGGGCGATGCAGACGGGGCGGGCGATCCGCTGGAGCAGGCTGTGATAGCCGCGGCGGACAGCATCAGGCAAACAATGATGGAGGCTCTCATGTGAACTCCTATAACAAGGGTGTGAGTAGACTAGCACGATCGCGATCTCATATCGAACTCATCGAGAAACGTACTGCGTGGCAGCGCCGTCCCCACTCTGTTCGCTGCCCGACGTGTCACGCTGGCTCCTCAAGAGCCGAAGCGCGTTACCAATCACCAACAGCGAGACGCCCATGTCCGCCGCGATCGCGCCCCACAACGACGCGTGACCGCTGAAAGTCAGGACGACGAATACGATCTTCACGCCCAGCGCGATGGCGATGTTCTGCCTGATGACGCGGAGGGCCCGGCGAGCGTGCGCCACCAGCCACGGCAGCCTGGACAGATCGTCCGACATCAGCGCAATATCCGCCGTTTCGATGGCGGCGTCTGTGCCCGCGGCTCCCATGGCGATACCAAGGGAGGCCCGCGCCATCGCGGGCGCGTCGTTGACGCCATCGCCGACCATGGCGACGGTTCCCCATTGGGCGACCAATCGTTCGACAGCGGCCACTTTGTCGGCCGGCAGCAACTCGGCCTGGACCTCGTCCACGCCCGCACGGCGGCCGATGATCTCCGCCGTCGCGCGGTTGTCGCCCGTCAACATGACCACGTGGCGGACGCCTGCCCGCTTGAGCGCCGCCACCGCCCCGGCGGCCTCCGGCCGGAGTTCATCGGCGGTTGCCAGCATGCCGCAAACGTGGTCCTCGTTGCCGATGACGACCACACTGCGTCCCGCCGCGCTCATGCGCTCCAGTTCTTCGTGGACGGCCGGCGTCTCCTGCCCTCTCTCCTCAAGGTACCGGTGCGAACCGAGCCAGTACTCCCGCCCTTCCACCAGGCCAATCGCGCCCTTGCCCGGCACAATGCGGAAGTCGTCAATCCGCAGTGATGGCACACCGCGTTCGCGGGCGCAGTCCAGTACGGCCCGCGCCAGCGGGTGATCGCTGCGCGACTCCAGGGCCGCGGCCCGAGCCAGAAGTTCCTCTTCCGAATGGCCGTTGAGCGGCCGGACGTCGACGACCACCGGCTGTCCGCGCGTCAGCGTGCCCGTCTTGTCCAGCGCCACCACGGTGAGCTGCGCCGGCGCCTCCATGTGCTCGCCGCCCTTAACGAGCACACCCTGACGAGCCGCCGCCGCCAGGGCTGCGACGATCGTCACCGGCGTCGAGATGACGAGCGCGCAGGGGCAGCCAATCACGAGCAGAGCGAGCGCGGCATAGACGCTCGCGTTCCAGGACCACCCGAGGAGGGCAGGAGGCACGAGGGCGACGATGATGGCCAGTGCCATGACGGCGGGAGTGTAGACGCGTGCGAATCGCTCCACCCACTGCTCGGACGGCGCACGTCGCGCCTGGGCGTCACCGACCAGCCGGATGATGTGGGCCAATGTCGTATCGGTGGCCGCTTTGGTGGATTCGACCTCAATCGCCCCGTCGCCGTTGATCGTGCCGGCAAACACGGCCGCCCCGGGCCCCTTTTCGACAGGCGCGCTCTCGCCCGTGATCGGGGCCTGATTCACGTGACTGATTCCGGCAGTCACCCGGCCGTCCAGGGCAATGCGCTCGCCGGGCCGCACGACGAACCGTGATCCCACGGCGACCTGTTCTGCCGAAACGTCGCGCTCGCCCTCGGCGGTGATCGCGCGGGCGATGCTGGGCGCCAACTTCAGAAGGGCTTCAATGGCGCGCCTGGCCCGCCCGACGCTCCACGCTTCCAGTGTCAGAGATAGCGAGAAGAGGAAGGCAACCGTCGCCGCTTCCAGCCACTCACCGATGAGCATCGCGCCAGCGACGGCAATCGTCATGAGCAAGTTCATGTCCGGCCGCATCCGCCGGAGCGCATACCACCCGCGGGGCGCGACGAACCACCCCCCGGTTACGACCGCGGCGCCGTAGACGAGTCGGGCGGGCCACGGCACCTCCCTCATCCCACCCAGCCCTTCGCTGCCGAGCGCCGCGCCGACGCCACCCGCCAGCATGACATGCACGAGGAAGGCGGCAGCCGTGAGGCCACCGCTCACCGCCGTCAGCACGATCCGTACATGTTTCGTCCGGTCGCGCCGGGACGGGTCTGGCGTGGCGCGCCAGACCTCGGCGCGCATCCCGGTCTGCGCGACGGCCGCGATTACCGCGTCGTCGGTCACCAACATGCCCTGTGCTGCAGTCACGACCATGCGCCCGTTGAGCACGTCGAATGCCAAGTGGTCCGAACCGCCGACCACAGGGCCGACCGCGGATCTCAGGGTGGCGACCTCGTCGACGCAGTCCATGCCTGAGATCTTGAAAGCCGAACCCTGTGTCTGCTGTACCATGGTCGTGATCCTACTCGCTGCCGGTTCGTGTCACCGCACGAGAACCTGAACTTCCATCGCGGATTCGGCCGGTGGAAGCCACGGGCACCGTGAAGACCAGCCCATCGCCAGCGCGACCGGTGTGGGCTGCCCGACAGATCGCATCGGCGATGTGCGAGGCGGCCTCCGATGCGCACACGACTTCGACGCGCACCGTGGCCCGGAACGGATCGACTTCGCCCGGCTCTCCCGGCCTCGGCTCGTGGGCCTGCGCCCTACCGAAGCCCCGGGCGTCAGCAATCGTCATGCCCGGGAACCCCGGAACCGCACGCAGCGCGTCCACGAGCGGCTCCATCTGAAACGGCTGGACGTAGGCCACGACGACCGTCATCGGTTTCGTTGTCACGACTGCTCCCTCCCGTCAGGTTCGCCGCCCGTGTTCCGGCGACCCATGCTGTAGATAGCCGGCAGCACGAGCAACGTCAGTGCCGTGCAGGTGATGATGCCGCCGATGACCACGGTCGCCAGCGGTCGCTGGACCTCGGCGCCTGACCCGGTGGCCAGTGCCATCGGGAGGAAGCCGAGCGACGCCACCAGCGCAGTCATCAGTACCGGGCGCATTCGCGTAGCACACGCGCGTCGGATGATGTCGAGGCGTGATTCCGTCCCCTTGGCTTCGAGGTCCTGCACCTGGGTCATCAGGACGACACCGTTCAGGACAGCGACGCCAAACAGCGCGATGAACCCCACGCCGGCCGAGATCGAGAACGGGAGCCCCCGCAGCGCGAGGGCGAACACGCCGCCGCTGGCCGCGACGGGCACGTTGAGGAAGATCAACGCCGCCGGCTTGACGGACCCGAACGTGAAGAACAGCATGCCGAAGATAAGGGCCAGCACCAGGGGCACCACGATCTGGAGCCGATCGGTGGCGGCCTTCAGGTTCTCGAACTGGCCGCCCCACCGGATGTCGTAGCCCGCCGGCAGTTGCACGCCAGTCTTCAGGCGTTCCTGCGCCTCGGCCACGAACGAGGCCACGTCACGGTTGCGGACGTTGACCTCCACCACGATCCGGCGTCCGACGGCTTCCCGGCTGATTTGCGCCGGCCCGGTTTCCAGGGAGAGGGTGGCGAGTTGCGCAAGCGGGATCAGCGTGCCGGATGGCGCGGCAACCGGAATATTGGCGAGCGCCTCCATCGTCTGGGCGGTGTCATCGTTGAAACGTACGGCGAGGGCGAAACGGCGTTGCCCCTCGAAGACCGTCCCGACCACCTTGCCGGCCCGCGCCGCCTCGACCGTGTCCAGCACGTCACCGACGGAGATCCCGTACCGGGCGCACCGGGCGCGATCAGCCTGGACCCGGATGACGGGCAGGCCCGCGGTCTGCTCCAGCTTCACGTCCGCCGCTCCCGGGACCTGGGCCACGACCCGGGCGATGTCTTCGCCCTTGAGGCGCAGCACCTCAAGGTCGTCGCCAAAGAGCTTGATGGCGACATCCGATCGAACGCCCGCGATCAGTTCGTTGAACCGCATTTCGATCGGTTGAAGAAACGAGAACCCGATGCCAGGGACAGATGCCTCCAGCGCCGCGTTCATCTTCTCGACGAGCTCGCCTTTCGTCTTTGCTGATGTCCACTCGGACGGCGGCTTGAGCATGACGAACACGTCACTCAGTTCGATGCCCATGATGTCCGTGGCCAGTTCGGGGCTCCCCGACCGACTGACGACGGTGATCACCTCCGGAAACCGCTTGAGGACGCGCTCCATCCGGGTGGTCCCGGCCACGACTTCGGAGAGCCCGATGGACGGTGGCCGGACGGCCGAGATGGAGATGTCGCCCTCATCCAGTCGAGGGATGAACTCGCCGCCCAGCGTCAGCGCGACCGCCACCCCGGCCGCCGCGACGACGACCGCCGCACTAATCACCACCCGCCGGTAGGCCAGGCACTTGTCCAGCAACCAGAGATAGCCCCGCTTCAGGACCGTGACGACGCGCGGCTCGTGGTCGTGGCCGCTGTGTTGCAGCAGGAGGGACGCCAGCACAGGGATCAACGTCAGCGTCAGCAGCAGCGACGCGACCAAGGCGAAGACGACGGTCCAGGCCATGGGCCGGAACATCTTGCCCTCGATCCCGCCCAGGGTGAGGATGGGCACGTAGACGAGGATGATGATCGCGATGCCAAACGTGACCGGCCGGACCACCTCATGCGCGGCCTCGGCCGTCACCTGTCGGACGGTCTTGCCCTGGTCACCGGGGCTCCCAAGGCGCCGGATCACGTTTTCCACAAGCACGACGGCACCATCGACGATGAGCCCGAAGTCGATCGCTCCGAGACTCATGAGATTGCCGGAAATACGTCCCTGCACCATCCCGGCAAACGAGAACAGCATCGAAATCGGGATGGCCGAGGCGACGATCAAGCCTGCGCGGAGATTGCCAAGGAACACGAAGAGCACCGCGACGACCAGGAGGCCGCCTTCGAGCAGGTTCTTCTGCACGGTTCGGATGACCCGCTCAACCAACGTCGCCCGGTCGTAGTACGGGACGACGCGGATGCCGTTCGGCAGCGACGGCTGCAGCGCTTCAAGGGCCTGGCGGGCCCGAGTGGCCACGTCCAGGGCATTCTCTCCGGCGAGCATCTGCACGAGGCCGATGACCGTCTCGCCGCGGCCGTCGATGGTCGACGCTCCCACGCGGAGCATCCCGCCCTCGCGCACGCGGGCGACGTGGCCCACCGTGACGGGAGTCCCGTCGGCCCCGACCCTGAGCACGGTGTTCTCGATGTCGGCGTTCGACCCGATCAGCCCTTCGCCGCGAATGATGTACTGCTCGCGGTTGTGCTCGATGTACCCGCCGCCAGAGTTCTTGGAGCCGCGTTCCAGCGCCTCGAACACTTCACGCAGTCCCAGCTTGTAGGCGACCAGCTTCGAGGGATCGACAATTACCTGATACTGCTTCGGAATTCCGCCCCAGGCGTTGACTTCGGTCACGCCCGGAACGGCCCTGAGCCGGGGCGCGATCTGCCAGTCGAGAATGGTCCGGCGCTCCATCGGGGACACGCCCTCACCCTCGATCGTGAATTGCAGCACGTCGCCCAGACCCGTGGTCACCGGGCCCATCTCCGGGTTGCCGAATCCCGCCGGGATGGCCTCCCGCGCCTGCTGCAAACGCTCCGACACCAATTGGCGGGCGAAGTAGACGTTGACCCCGTCCTTGAACACGACGGTCACCGACGACAGGCCGTAGCGCGAGATCGACCTGATCTGCACGAGATCGGGCAACCCGTTCATCGCGGCCTCGACCGGGTACGTGACAAATTGCTCCATCTCAGCGGGCCCGAGCGCCGGGGCCTTGGTGAGAACCTGCACCTGCACGTTGGTGATGTCAGGCACCACGTCGAGCGGCAGTTGGGTCAGCGCAAACCCTCCGCCAACGATCGCGAGTGCCGCGAGGATCAACACCACGGCGCGGTTCTGGAGTGAGAGGTCGACAATGGCGTTCAACACGGGCTACTCCTTGTCGACCAGGGAGGCTTTGACGAATTCAGACTTCAGGATGAAGCTGCCCTCGGTCACGATCACGTCACCGTCGCGCAGGCCGGTGAGGATTTCCGTGAAGCCGTCGAGCGTATGCCCCGTGCCCACCTGGCGGCGCTCAAACATCCCGGGAGACGTCATGACGAAAACCACCGGCCGCCCATCCATCGTCTGGATGGCTCCTTGGGGGACCGACAGCGAGGCCCGCGCCTCCTCCGGGGGACGTGGCACCTGCATCTGCGCCTTGACGAACATGCCCTGCTTGAGCTTGAGATCCGGGTTCCGCACGACGGCGCGCACCTTGACCGTTCGCGTGCCCGGATCCACGACGCTGCCCACGACATCCACGCGCCCGGTGAACGCGTCGCTGGGGTATGCGTCGCCGCGAATCGTGAGCGGCAGCCCCTCGCTGACCAGGGCCAGGTCCTTCTCCTGGAGGTCCAGAAAGACCCACACGGTCGAGAGATCCGCGACGGTCAACAAGGGTTGGAGGGCGTCGAAGAGTGCGCCGGGCGCGATCTTGCGCTCGACCACTCGTCCGTCGAAGGGCGCCCGGATCGTGAGCGTCACCCCCTCTGCATCGTGGGTGTCGGGGGCGGAGGAGAGGCGCGCGATCCGGTCGTCGCTTTCACCCATCAGATGCAGTGTCCGCTCGGCCGCTGCGGCGGCCGACTTCTTCGACAAGTAGTCACCCTCGCGGCTCTGGAACTCTCCATCGCTGATGGCCTTCGCCTTCACCAGGGTCTGGGCACGCGCGAACGCCCGCTCAGCCACGTTGAGCTCTGCGCGGGCCCGCACGAGGTCTTCCCGAGCGCGGCCCAACTCGATGCTCTCGACCACCACGAGCGGGTCGCCGCGGCGCACACGCGCACCCAGATCGACCGGAATGGCAGCCGCGCGCCCCTTCACGTTGGCGGCGACCTGCAGGGTGCGGTTCTCGTCGAACGACACGCTTCCGGTCAGTACGAGGCGATGGGCGACATCCACCGGTTGGACCCGCCAGGTGGCGATTCCGGCTTCAGAGATAGCGGCTGCGGTGAGGCGGACGCTGGCCGGGCCTTCAGGCTCCGACGTGGCGGCGGGTCTCGCCGCCTCCTGCGGGGCCGGAGACACGGCTTCCTGCTTTCGACAACCGGTTCCTGCGAGTGCCAGGACGACTGGAAGCAGGCACAACGGAGCGATTAACGGTCTGCGGATCATGGGACGTTATCTCCAGGGCGTGAAATCGGGGCCAAGCAGTCGCTGCAGTTCGGTGACGGCGAGCGTCAAGGCGAGGCGCGACTCCATCAGTTCTCTCTGGGACTCTCGAAAGGTCCGTTGCGCATCGAGCAGGTCGAGAAGCGAGGTTTCGCCCTCCTCGTAGCTGAAACGTGCCAGTTTCAGGCCGTCAGCGGCGGCTGGGAGGATTTCCCGACTGAGCGTGCGGACTTGTTCGGCAGAGACCTCGAACGCCGAGAAGCGAGCCTCGAACTCGGCGAGCAAGTCCACCCGCAGCCGCTCGGCCTGGGCCGCGGCGAGGGACTGGGTGGCCATCGCGCGCGCGACACCGCCGCGGTTGGCGTTCCAGAGCGGCACCGTCACGCCGACGGCGACGCCGGTGGTCGACTTGTCGAGCTCGCCAGCGTGGAAGAGTGACACCGCCAGGCTAGGCGCCCGTGATTGCCGGGCCTCATCGGTCAGCGCGCGTCGCCGTTCGGCCTCCGCCTGGGCTTCCCGCAGGCGCGGATGGCGCTGAACGACCAGGGCCACCAACTGGTCGTGATTCTGCGAGACGATGTCGGGGGACGGCGTGTCGCGAATCACCAGGGGCCGCGGCAGCGGCTCAACCGCGAGTGTGCGGACGGTCGCCTCGGCCGCCGCGGCGACCCGTTCCGCTTCCGAGAGAATCCGACGCTGCTTGAGCCACTCGACCGTCGTCTTCAGGCGGTCCGATTCACGCGACTCGCCCAGTTCAGCCCGACGCGCCACGAGATCTCGCAATGACCGCGTGTCCTCCTCGGCCGTGCGGAGAATCGCTACGAGCGCCCGAGACAGCACCAATCGCGAGAACGCCTGCCGGGCGTCCGCGATGACGTCCCAGCGGACGGCGTCCGCCGATGCGGCAAAGGCCTCCGCGCCACGGTCCCCGGCGCGGATGCTGGCGCTGCGCGCCCCGGGCCATGGGATCGCCTGCGTGATGCCGAAGCCTGACTCGGCTCCCGCAGGGATGGCGGGCTCGCCAGGGCGGGCCCGAGCCATTGAGATATCGAAGACCGGATCGGGCCAGCGGCCGACGGCACGGCGCTCCGCCTGGCCCAGTTCGACCAGTCCGGTACTCTGTCGGGCGGCCGGGTGTCCGCGCAACACGACCGCTACGTATCCGTCCGCATCGATGGGATTCTGCGCACGCACCTCGGCTCCGCCGATCAACGCAGCGATGACCCCAAGAAACACGACTCTCTGAATCGGCAACACGACGAACTCCTCTGACGGGCACACCAATGCTCGGAACACACGTGGCCTGGATTGGCCACGCCGTGCTCGACACGAAGCGCTAGAGGAGGTTCAGCGGAGGGTGATACGGGAGGGAACGAACGCCTGAAACGAGACGGGGGAATTCGCCGACCGTACACGGCGCGGGCGGTTCCGATTGAGGACGCAGCTCGAAGGCGACACATTGAACGGTGCGGGAACAACAGAAGCAGTCAGGGACGCATGTCGCCCCACAGGCGTCGCCGCCGTCGGTTTGGGAAACGGCGACGACGAGGTTCTGACGCCCGATGGAAAGGGCCGACCCATCGCAATGGACATTGGCCACATCAGCACAGATCGCCGCGAGCAACAGCACCGCGCCAATCCGAGCCCATCTGACCGCCCATGCCGACATCGTGTCCGCTGCCTTTTCGCGCTGCTGGAATTCATGGCCGACATTCGGGACAACCCGAGAGACGACCTCGTCATCTACTTTTCTACCTTATCACGATCGAAGGCAGGCGACCATCCGACCATCGGTCAACCGTCGCCACACGATGCTTGTGCGGCTCCTTCCCGTGCCGCTCCAGACACTCGTCTAACCTGGGGGATGTCACACATGGGATTGTTCTGTGGCTTGAGGAGATCAAACACACAGGACTTTTCTGTGACCAAACTGTGACCACGATTTGCGTACGTGAGCGATCTCAGGCAGTGGCGAGTTGGGAATTTTGCTGAGCAAATGCGCGAATTGCTGGAAATCGCGCCGTCGTTCCGCACCCGAAAATGGGACTCTACTGGATGTTGTGGAGAATGATGGGAGGGCGTCAACCGATGAGTCTCCCGCCCACAGCCTCCGGGCAGGAGTTATCAGCCGCACGTGCGGCGGTTCAGGTGAACTCCATCACCTAATCGATCGATGATCGGCCCGAGTATACCCCGGTCGGGCACCTGAGCGCTCTGGAACGACAGCGCTGGCAAGTCACTGTTCATGACTGGTGGGATAATAGGCATCCATGAAGATCCTCATCGTTGAAGACGAGCCCAAAA
>Ga0315286_10005791_pt1 | contig 11957 bp, 10 predicted proteins | sample YL17G10_0_MG_FD_205038 | JGI IMG/M metagenome (GOLD analysis project Ga0315286, IMG submission 205038) | Sediment microbial communities from Yellowstone Lake, YNP, Wyoming, USA - YL17G10_0 | ecosystem: Environmental > Aquatic > Freshwater > Lake > Sediment | place: USA: Wyoming | collected... | reverse complement strand
AATATAACTATTATATGGATAATCGGTTTATTTATCTTGTTGTTGTTTTGAGCTTGTTTTTAGCCGCTGCAGTGGTGAGCTATTTGGTTCTTTTAAAAATCAGGAACAAAGGAAAAATCGTGCGGGCCCTGAATATGAGCTTGTTTTTGGTTAAGGTGCCGATAGAATTCAAACAGGATATTCAACAGGAAGAAAAAAGGAATCGTATCGGAGCAATGGAGCAATTTCTGGCAAGCTTAACCTCGCTGAAAGAAAGGGATTATTTTAAACAAGCATTGTATGGTCAGCCGTATATTGCTCTGGAAATGGCAGTGCCATTCATCGGTTCGGAAATCTTTTTTTATTTGGCGGTTCCCAAAAAATACGAAACATTTCTGGAAAAACAGGTTTATGGTTTTTATCCTCAGGCAACCGTAGAAAGAATCGAAGATTATAATATTTTCAATCCCGATGGCCAGAGTGCCGGAGGGTTTTTTGCTTTAGGGAAAAATAATATTTTGCCGTTAAAGACATACAAAACTCTGGAAATCGATCCGTTGGAAAGTATTTCTAATGCCTTAAGTAAAATAGAGGAAATTGGTGAGGGGGGAACAATTCAACTGATTTTAAAGCCCGCAGGCAAGGATTGGGGCAGAGCAGGATTGGCGATTGCCAGAAGAATGAATCAGGGACTGAGTTTTAAGGACGCATTGGCGGGAAAACAACTACAAAAGCCGAAACCGAACGAACCGCAAATCCAGCAAAAGATTTCTCCGGCAGATGAAGAAATAATAAAATCCCTACAGGAGAAGGCCGCAAAAACAGGTTTTCAGGTAAATTTGCGCTTGGTATTTTCGGCAAAAACCAAAGAGCGGGCTAAAGAACTGATGTCTCATTCGCAAGGGGTATTTAATCAATTTGCTTCTCCAAACTTGAATTTTTTTAAATTTAAAGAGACAAAAGGAGATAAATTCAAAAAACTCTGCTTTAATTTTTCTTTCCGAATTTTTAACCGTAGAGAAGCGATAATCCTCAACAGCGAAGAAATTGCCGGTATTTTTCATTTTCCTTTAACTAAATTAAGTTCACCGAAACTGAAATGGTTAAAGGCGAAAGAATCTGTGACGCCGACTAATCTTCCGCAACAAGGGATTATCCTGGGCAAAAATACTTTTCGCGGGGAAGAAACAATTGTCAGAATGACGGACAATGACAGGAGGCGGCATTTCTATGTTCTTGGACAAACCGGAACCGGTAAAACAACCTTGATGGTGAATATGATTCAGCAGGACATTGAAAACGGTAAAGGAGTTTGTTTTATCGACCCGCATGGCCAGGACGTGGAAAGAATTCTTGGCATGATTCCGGAGGAACGCGCGGAAGATGTAATCTATTTCAATCCCGGGGACATTGAAAGGCCGATGGGTTTAAATATTTTGGAATACGATTTAAAATATCCGGAGCAGAAAACTTTTTTGGCGAACGAAACTGTAAATATATTCAAAAAACTCTGGGAAGCATTACCCGAAGCATTTGGTCCGATGTTTGAGCAATATATGCGCAATGCTTTGCTTTTAATTATGGATGATCCTGATTCGGGTTCAACGCTCCTGGAAGTTCCGAAAGTTCTGGCCGATACTAAATTCAGGCATTATAAGCTTTCCAAAACCAATAATATTGTGGTTAAAGATTTTTGGGAAAAAGAAGCAGAAAAAGCAGGAGGAGAGGCGGCATTGGCGAATATCGTTCCCTATATTACCAGCAAGGTAAATGTGTTTTTGGCCAATGATCTGATGCGGCCGATTATCTGCCAGCAAAAAAGCGCTTTCGATTTTCGTAAAATAATGGACGAGCGAAAAATTCTTCTCGTTAATCTTTCTAAGGGCAAGCTTGGAGATTTCAATAGTTATTTATTGGGTTTGATTATTGTCGGGAAATTTCTCATGGCTGCTTTTTCACGCGCGGATTCAACAGAGGAAAAAAGGCCGGATTTTTATCTTTATGTCGATGAATTCCAGAATTTTACCACCGACACCATTGCCACAATTTTGGCCGAAGCGAGAAAATATAAACTTAATTTGATTGTCGGGCATCAATTTATCGGACAATTAAAAGAAAATATCCGCGATGCTGTTTTCGGCAACGTCGGGAGTATGGCAATATTCAGGGTCGGGGCGGATGATGCGGAATTCGTAGTTAAACAATTCGAGCCAATATTTAGCCAACAAGACCTGTTAAATATCGATAATTTTAATGCCTATCTGAAGCTTTTAATCAATAATCAAACCAGCTTGCCGTTTAATGTCAGATGCAGTCCGCCGGCGCATTCCAATCCGGAAATTGTAGAAAAAATAAAGGAGCTTTCGCGTCTGAAATACGGTCGTGAAAAATTGGTCGTGGATAAGGAAATTTTCGAACGTTCGAAAATTTCTTCGCAAGTTTCGGGTGCAACGATATTGCCCGAAACCCCTGATTTAAGATAAAAAGATAATAATTAATAATTAATATTTTTATGAAGAAAGGTGACATTATTGTGAGTTTAATTTTGGGCGGAATTATCGGCCTTTTTTTGGCATTTATTCTGCAAGGATTCGGTTTTAGTCTTTTTTCTCCCTGGGTTTTGATTCCGGCTTTGCCAATATTGGCAATAGCGGGAGTTTATATCGGTGAATTAATCGGTAAAAAAATTCCGGTGATTTTGCAACTTATAAAATTTAGCATGGTTGGTTTCGCCAATACTGCTGTTGATTTCGGGATATTGAATTTTCTGATGGCGATGACCGGAATTACCAGCGGGAAAAATATTTTTCTTCTGAACAGCATTTCTTTTGTTGTTGCCGTGACTCACAGTTATTTCTGGAATAAATTTTGGACATTTAAAGTTAAAAAAACTGAAGCGACAAAGGAGTTTTTACAATTTCTGATTGTGAGCATAGTTGGTCTCTTGATTAACGGTGGAATTGTGTATATGATAACTACTTGGATTAAACCGATGTTCGGACTGAACGAGGTTTCTTGGGCAAATGCCGGCAAAATAGTTGCAACCGTCATCTCTCTGGTGTGGAATTTTATCGGTTATAAATTTATCGTATTTAAGAAGAAGGACGAGCCCGTTCAAGGCGGGTCCGCCTAAGGCGGAGAATTTAATTTTGATTTTTGATTTTTGTATTTTGATTCGATTTTATGATCAATCTGGTAATATACAGAAAATATAGGCCGCAAACCTTTTCCGAGGTAATTGGGCAAGACCATGTGGTTAAAACGCTTATCAGTGCCATTAAAAATGGCAAGGTTGCGCATGCTTATTTGTTTGCCGGTCCCCGGGGAACGGGTAAAACCACGGTTGCAAGAATCATGGCGAAGGCGGTGAATTGTTTGGACGATTCGAGCTACGAGCCGTGCAACAAGTGTGATTCGTGTACGGAAATTATGAATAACCGGGCACTGGACTTGATTGAAATCGACGCCGCTTCAAACCGAGGGATAGAAGAAGTGAGGGAGCTTAAGGAAAGAATAAGGTTTGTTCCGACGCGGGGAAAATATAAGGTTTTCGTGATTGACGAGGCGCATCAATTAACCAAAGAAGCTTTCAACGCCTTATTAAAAACACTGGAAGAGCCGCCCGCACACGCAATTTTTATCCTTGCAACTACCGAACCCCATAAAATGCTTCCGACAATTTTGTCCCGTGTACAGAGATTCGATTTCAAAAAATTGTCTATGCCGGACATTATCAAAAAACTCGAATTGATTGCCGGAAAAGAAGGGGTGAGAATAAGCGAGAAGGCATTACGGGTTATTGCCTTGAACTCCGAGGGTTATATGCGCGATGCGGAAAGCATGCTGGGGCAAATGATTGCTTTTTCCGGAGACAAGGAAATTACTGTTGAGGATATTGAAAATATTCTGGGTATTGTTGATATTAGTCTGGCAATAAAATTTATCGATTTGCTGGCAAAAAAAAATTCTAGCGAAGCCCTGGTCTTTGTCGATAAATTCGTCAATCAGGGATATGACTTGGTGCAATTTACGGAATCTTTGATAAATTATTCGCGCAAATTAATGCTTTTAAGGGTGGGAAAAGATTTATCGAGGCTGATTAAAGAAGAATTGAGCGGGGAGCAGATGAATACCGCCTTAAAGCAGGCAGAGGAATTTTCTCTGCAGGAAATTTCCAAGATAATAGAGATTTTTGTCGAAGCGCTTTATCAAATGAAGCATTCTTCTTTTCCGCAGATAAATTTGGAATTGGCAGCAGTGGAAATTTGTACAAGATAATATTTTATTGCGGGATCGTCTAATGGCCCCGCACCAGAATAAATTCGGTACGGGGTAAATACGACAGCGGCCGGCGCAAGGTCCTGCATAAAACTGGGAGATCGTCTAACGGTAGGACAGGGGCCTTTGAAGCCCTCAATCTAGGTTCGAATCCTGGTCTCCCAGTTTTGTGCAGGAAAGCCGTCGATCTTGGTTCGAATCCGAGTCCCGCAGTTTTTGTGTATAATAAATAAATGTAATATTGCGTAAGTTGAATGAGTAATAATATATGATGGAAAAAATGGATAAACAACTGGTTGCGGAGTATCTGGGGGGCGATGAAAAATCGCTTGAAATTTTGATTAAAAAATACCTCGGACAGATTTACGGTTTTACCTATAAGCGGGTAGGGAATGTGCAGGAAGCGGAAGACATTGCTCAAGAAACATTTATGAAAGCCTGGCGCAGCCTGAAAAAATTCGACAACCGAAAAGAATTCAGGAACTGGATTTTTTCCATTGCCAAAAATACCTGCATTGATTCTTTGCGTAAAAAGAAAGCATTGCTCTATTTGGAAACCATCAAAGAGCCTGGTGAAAACGACAAAAATTTGGAACAAATCGACATCGTCCAATTATTATCTTCGACAACAAGGAGACTAATACCGCAATATCAGACAGTTTTATCTTCTTATTACTACAACAACCTTAATTTCCGGGAAATATCGAAAAAAACAGGGGAATCGATAAACACCGTAAAAAGCCGTTGCAGGCGGGCAATCTTGGAGCTGAGGAAAAGTATTTCCGAGAATTAAAATTCAATTTATAAAATAGGCAGGACGCACCAAAATGCGTCCTTTTTTCGTATTAATTAGTATGAATGTGTATAAACCGCCATTCGGGCTTTTTGAACGTATAATATCGGCAATCAGAAAAGAACAGGAAATGCGCAAATCAAGGAGATTATTATTCGCTTTTTTTGTGCTTTTGATTGTTTCGATTGTCGCTATTCCGCTTTCGGGAACGGTTCTTGTGATGCAAATGAAAAATTCAGGAATTTCTTACTTTATTTTCACTGCTTTCAGCAATTTCAATATATCGATAAAGCTCTGGAAAGATTTTGCATTGGCGATTCTGGAATCTTTGCCTGTCTTGGAGCTGATTTCTTTCGGCATAAGCCTCGCTATAGCGGTATTTACCGTCAGGCTTTTTCTCTACAAGAAAAAATTATTATTGAGTTATTTAATAAATAATTTCGCATAAAAATTAATTATCTTTATAAAAATATGGATGAAAACAAACAAGACAAAAAATCGCACAGAGACTTGCTTAAATGGATCATTATCGGAATTGTTATCTTTGTGTATTCCGTTTGCGTGTTCGGCGCAGGCCTGTTTGTCGGCGGAATGAAAGCCAATTTTTCTTATCGCTGGGCAGAGAATTACCATCGTAATTTCGGCGGTCCCAGTAATGGTTTTATGTTTAATGAAAAGATGCCGTCTCCGAATAATGAATTTATCGAGGGGCATGGGGTCTTTGGAGAGATTATACAAATCGGAGATGCGGATTTTGTAATCAAAGGACGGGATAATGTGGAAAAAGTGGTTATTTTCGGCAAGGATACAACCATAACCATTGGCAGGCGGACAATAACAAAAACTGATTTGAAAATCGGTGAACAGGTCGTTGTTATTGGTTCTCCTAATAATCAGGGGCAAATTGAAGCAAGACTGATAAGGGTCTTTGACGGAAATATAATGATGGGCCCGATGATGAATATTTAATTTGATTTTTATCAAGTATTGCAAAAATATGATTAAAAAAATATTGCAAGCATTAAAAAAAATACCGAAATTATTTTTCAGGCATAAGTTTATCGGCAGCATAATTATTATAATAGTTATTGTCGGAGGATATTTCGGATATAAGGTAATTTTCAAGACTGCATCCGCTATCAGTTACGCGACTGCGGCAGTCGAAAAAGGAACGCTTATTGTTTCTGTTTCGGGTAGCGGCCAGGTTTCAGCGCTGAACCAGGTAGACGTAAAATCTAAGGTTTCCGGAGACGTGATTTATGTCGGCGTAAAAAACGGCCAGGAGGTGAAAACGGGGACCCTGTTGGCGCAAATAGATTCTCAGGACGCACAAAAGTCGGTGCGCGATGCGGAAATAGCGCTGCAGAAAGAAAAACTTAATCTGGAAAAAATGGAGGGAATAACTACTGATGACGGAACAATACGCGGAGTAAGGGAAAAAGCGGAAGATGATATTGAAAAGGCGTATGAAGACGGATTTAATACGGTTGCGAATATTTTTCTGGAACTTCCGGACATCGTGGCGGGAATCGACGATATGCTTTTTTCTTATGATTTCGAAACAAATCGCCAGAATATTGCTTATTATGCCGATGCTGTACGAAATTATAATGAAGCAAAGGTTTCTTTGTACGAAAAAGATACTTATGATAAATATCGGGCTGCCAGAGTTGCCTATGATAATAATTTTCAGGATTATAAATCAGCAAGCAGGTTTTCTAAACCTGAAACGATTAATGTTTTAATTGACCAAACTTACGAAACCGTGAAAGATATTGCTGAGGCAATAAAAAGCGCGAATAATTTGATTCAATTTTACCACGACGAAATAACGCGCAGGGGGCTTAAAATACAATCGCTTCCCGATACGCATTTGTCCAGCCTTAACAGCTATACAGGTAAGACCAATAATTATCTTTTAAATTTGCTTTCGATAAAAAATACCATTCGCAGCAACGAAGAGAGCATTGTTGGAACCGGCTTTGATATCGCTGACCAGAAAATTCAGGTAGACCAGGCCGAGGAGAATTTTCTTAATGCTAAAGAAAAATTTACCGATTATTATGTCCGCGCGCCGTTTGGCGGAATTGTTACCAATATCGGAGTGGAAAAAGGAGATACAATCGGTTCTTCTACGTTGATTTCTACCCTAATTACCAAACAGCAAATCGCAGAGATTTCCCTTAACGAGGTGGATGCTGCAAAGGTTAAAGCCGGACAAAAAGTTACACTTACATTTGATGCGATAGAAGACTTAAGTATTAGTGGAGAAGTTTTGGAAGTTGATACACTGGGAACGGTTAGTCAGGGCGTTGTAAATTATAATATCAAAATCGGTTTTGACACTCAGGACGAACGGGTAAAACCAGGAATGACTGTTTCCACGTCAATTATTATCAACGCGAAACAAAATGTTTTACTGGTGCCGAGTTCGGCGGTAAAAATAAACAATAGTTCTTCTTACGTGCAATTAATGGACAAAACAGCAAATTCTCCAAGTACGGCAAATGTTTCCGGCTTATCTGCTGCGCAGGTTCCAATTGCGCAAAACGTGGAAGTTGGCGCGTCTAATGATACAATGACTGAAATTTTAAGCGGAGTAAATGAAGGCGATGTTGTTGTAACGCAGACAATCACCAGTACTACTGCCACTTCTACGCAACAGAATAATAATTTTAGAATGCAAGGCATAGGTGGCGGGGCTTTTCGTGATTAAAAAACACGAAATTCATTAAATTATGATTGAATGTAAAAACATCACAAAAACATATAAAAGCGAGACAGTTGAAACCGATGCCTTGAAAAATGTTTCGTTCACCATAGAAGATGGAGAGTTTGTGGCGATCATGGGACCGTCGGGCTCGGGAAAATCAACCTTAATGCATATTCTTGGCGCGCTTGATATTCCAACAGAAGGAGAATATTTTTTTGATGGGAAAGATGTATCCGAACTTTCCGAAGACGAACTGGCTGATATCAGAAAAAATAAAATCGGTTTTGTTTTTCAGTCATTTAATCTGCTTCCGCGCGCGACCGTCTTGCGCAATGTTATGCTGCCATTGGTGTATTCGAATGTCTCTAAAGATGAACGGGAGAATATTGCCAGAACCGCTTTGATAAATTCAGGTTTAAGCGAGGCGCGTTTTCATCATCTCTCCAATCAGCTTTCTGGAGGTGAAATGCAAAGAGTTGCAATTGCCAGAGCTTTGGTTAATAATCCTTCACTTATTCTTGCTGACGAGCCGACAGGAAACTTAGATACGAAAACCGGCGAAATAGTGCTTAACACTTTTGAGAAATTAAACAAAGAAAAACATCATACGATTATACTGATTACCCATGAACGCGAAGTAGCGGAACATACGGATCGTATTATTCGTCTTCGCGACGGAGAAATCATCGAGGACATTAAAAACGGAAAGAATAAACATTAATGATTATTATGAAAACCGCCGATTTATTTGAAGAAACATATTCTGCTTTAGCCGCAAACAAATCGCGTTCATTTCTGACGGTTTTAGGTATTGTTATCGGAATTGGTTCGGTAATCGCAATGATTTCTATAGGCCAGGGAGCAAAAGGCACTATCGAATCAAGCATAGAATCGCTGGGATCGAATTTAATTATGGTTATGCCGGGGCTTCAGCGTGGAGCAGGAAATCAGATAAGCACCGGACGCGGTTCAGCGCAAACTTTAACCTCTTCAGACGCGGACGCAATCAGCCAGGAAATCGCATCAATAAAGGCCATTGCTTCTGAATTTGACGGACGTTATCAGGTTACGGCGAAAGGAACGAATACCAATACGCAAATAATCGGTGCGACCGACGTCTACATAAGCGTGAGAAACATAGAAATTGAACAGGGTGTGTTTATCTCTCAACAAAATGCGCAAAATTTATCCAAGGTAGCAGTTTTAGGGCCGACAACCAGAGATGATCTTTTTGGAGAAAACTCAAACCCTATAGGACAGACTGTTCGTATTAAAGGCATGGAATTTAAAATTATCGGAGTGACGAAATCGAAAGGAGGAACGGGCTTTGGAAGTCAGGATGACAGAATATTTGTTCCGCTTTCTACTGCCCAGCGTTTTTTGGCGGGGAGCGACCGCGTATCGACAATTAATGTCCAGGTAATTGACCAAAATTCTATGGCTATGGTTCAGGAACAAATCAGTTCGTTATTATTGAGCCGTCATAAAATTTCCGATCCTCAGCTTGCCGATTTTAGCATTATGAATCAGGCCGATATTATTTCCAGCGCCTCCTCAATTACTAATACTTTGTCAATTTTACTCGGTTCGATTGCGGGGATTTCTCTGGTTGTGGGTGGAATCGGTATTATGAATATGATGCTTACCACGGTTACCGAAAGAACCAGAGAAGTTGGTTTGCGTAAAGCGATTGGTGCAAAGAAAAAAGATATCAGTACGCAATTTTTGACTGAGGCGGTGATGTTAACCTTTGTCGGCGGAGTTATCGGAGTTTTTGTCGGATGGATTTTTTCTTTGGCGATTTCTAAATTTGGTAACATCAATACGAGCATTTCTTTGTTTTCGGTTCTTTTGGCATTTGGCGTTTCAGCGGCTATCGGCATTATTTTCGGTTATTATCCTGCGCGTCGCGCCGCGAAATTAAATCCTATCGAAGCGTTACGTTACGAATAAATAATAATTAATTCAATAACATAATTTATGAAAAAGATATTACCGATACTTATTTTAACGGTTTTAATCGTCGGGGGAGGAGCATTTTTTGCGGGCATGAAATACGGCCAAAGCAGGGGTTCAAATAGTCTTTCGCGGGCGGATTTCCAAAATCTTTCTCCAGAGGAAAGACAACAAAGAATGCAACAAACCGGAACTGTTGGTGGTTTTCGTGGGATGGGGGGCAATAATCGCGGAAATGATTTTGTTTTGGGGGAAATTATTTCCAAAGACGATGCGAGCATAACTGTTAAATTACTTGATGGCGGATCAAAGATTGTATTTTTTTCCAATTCTACCAGTATCACCAAGTCCACGGATGGAGCTTTTGGCGATTTGGAAACCGGCAAAACAATCATGATTAACGGTATAACCAATTCTGATGGGAGTGTTACTGCCACCAATATCCAAATCAGGCCTGAGACGGAGATTCCTCAAAATATCAATTAATAAACGTAATTTGGAGCTCTTTAATATTTTGGTTTGAGCCGAAGAGATCTTCGGCTCTCGCCATTTTCAGGATAAAATTATTGACTATTTAATTGATAGGTTTTCTAATATGTTTTTCTGTTGAATTTTTTTTAGGAGTTTGATAGTATTGGATATACTGAATAAATAATCAAAAGACATGAAATATTTAATTTTCGGGAAAGACAGCGGGTGGTTAGCCAAAAAATTTAACAATTTTCTGGAAGATTCTTTGATTTCCGAAGTCGATATCACTGACTTGCCTGCAATTAGGAGAGAGCTGGAAGAAGTTAGTCCGGAAGTGGTGATTAATGCTGCGGGAATTACCGGTAGGCCGAATATTGATTGGTGTGAAGAGCATAAACTGGAAACCGTTGCCGGAAATGTAAGCGGTGCTTTAAATATTGAGTTTGCCTGCGCTGAAAGAAATATTTATTGGGCGCATTTATCGAGCGGGTGCGTTTTTCAGGGCAGTGGTCCGTATAATAAGGGGTTTATGGAAGATGACAAGTCAGCCCCACCGAGTTTTTATAGTTATACCAAACATTGGACCGATGAAATTCTGAAAAACTTCCCGGTTTTAATTATCCGGTTGCGTTTACCCATTGATAATGAACCCGGTCCGAGGAATCTAATCGATAAGCTTGTGAAATATCCACGAATTATCGATTCGGAAAATTCAGTGACGGTTATTCCAGATCTCATGTTCGCAATGAAAAAACTGATTGAAAAAAGAAAAACAGGAGTTTATCATGTGGTTAACCCCGGAACTATCAGACCCAGTGAAATAATGATGCTTTATAAGGAGATGATTGATCCGAGTCACCAATTCGAAATTATTTCCGGAGACGATCTTTATAAGATGGGGCTGGCTAAGGCAACGCGCTCAAATTGTGTTTTAAATACGGGAAAGCTTGAAGAAGAGGGAATTATCTTGGCCCCAATACAGGAAAGAATCAAGGAGGTTCTGCTCGAATACAAAAAACATCTAAATAAACAAAAAGAAAATACAGTTATTGCGTTATGAAAAGGAGGATTTTAATAATTCTGATTGTTTTGATTTTCCTTGCGGGAGCAGGGTTTTTTTTAAGGTTCGTAATCGGCGGTTCGGAGGATGATTGGATTTGTGTTGAAAATCAATGGGTTAAACATGGAAATCCTTCTTTCTTGATGCCGAAGGAAGATTGCGGCGAGCAGATTAAATCAAAAGAAATTCCGGCCACAAGTAGTGAGCTGGAGGCTGTTGGAGAAGAACCGAAAATCAACGAACAACAAAAAACTCCGGAGCCGCAAATTATTTTACTTGATGTGCCATTTCTTGCGCAGGCGCCACTTGGCCAGTGGGAAAATCCGACTTACCAGGATGCCTGTGAAGAAGCATCGCTGCTTACGGCAATTTTATGGGTTAGGGGGGTGAAATCGATTTCCAGGGAAGAGGTAACCGAAGAACTGAAAAAATTTGCGGATTTTGAAATCGAGAAATACAATAATTTTTATGATCACTCAACGGCCGATACCGCGCAAATAATGAAAGATTATTTTGATTATTACAACATTGAAGTCAGGGAAGATATTTCAACAGAAGATATAATCACAGAATTGAAAACCGGTAACTTGGTAATCATACCGATAAACGGGCAAATTCTGAAAAATCCTTTTTATACCCCGCCAGGGCCGGACAGACATATGTTGCCGATTATCGGTTATGATTTTGAGACCGAAGAATTCATTACC
>Ga0315286_10005790_pt1 | contig 11959 bp, 12 predicted proteins | sample YL17G10_0_MG_FD_205038 | JGI IMG/M metagenome (GOLD analysis project Ga0315286, IMG submission 205038) | Sediment microbial communities from Yellowstone Lake, YNP, Wyoming, USA - YL17G10_0 | ecosystem: Environmental > Aquatic > Freshwater > Lake > Sediment | place: USA: Wyoming | collected... | reverse complement strand
GTGTGATTCAGAAGACGACTTCAAATTCCATTTTTCTCCTCTTCAGTTCTGAAGTCAGCCGTGCTTTATATTCCAGGAAAAATTCATCCTCCATCGCCGATTCCAGGCCAACCTGTCGATAAAAGCCCCTGATGGAACTTAGGTAGTTCATCCTGTCAATAAGAACTTTGTTCACCCGTCCACAGAGGTCTGCGACAAGCTTCTCCGGATTTCCCGGCAGAAGAGGGCCGATGAAAGCATAGGTCTTTATTCCCGAGGAATGGATTCTCTCCAAGGCCTTCAACCTCTCATTCACAGGTGCAGCGCCCGGCTCAAATAACTTTGCTATCGCTTCGTCGTTTGTCGTAATCGTGAATCCGACCTCAATTTGTTCAATCTTCCTGAAGAGATCCAGATCCCGCAGCACAAGCGTTGATTTGGTCTGGATGTTGACAGGAAACCGGCTTTTCGTCAGCTCTTCCAAGCAGCGCCTGGTTAGCCCATATTCCGCTTCCAGGGGCTGGTAAGGATCGCAGACCGAGGAAACCCAGACTGTCCCTTTCTTTGCCCTCTCCAACTGCTTTTTCAGGACTTCAGGGGCATTTATCTTGGCGTCCACAAACTCACCCCAAGGCTCCTTGTGCCCGGAGTACCGCCTCATGAAAAGGCGTGCGTAGCAGTATCGGCAATTGACCTGACAGCCAGTGTAGGGGTTGATGCAGTAGTCGAAGATTTTCGACTTGTTGAGAATGCTTTTTGCCTCGATTTCCCTAATGTTCATAGGTTTCGGATTCCTTGATCGATTCATCGGTCAGAGAGGAACCTTGAAACACTAACACACGGCATACCCCGACACATCGGCAGTTTCAAATTGAGGTGAGGTTATAAAGGCTATTATCGGGAGACCTGAGTGTCCGGATAAGCAACCGTGGGCTTGGTGCACGTGGCCCGTGTCTTGACCGTTTGGAGCAGTGGCGAAGCCAGCCTGGGGCCTGGTATCTGACTTCGGGCATCGTTTATGAGTTTCTCCAGATGACCACTCCCCCAAAAGTGTTCCGAAGTCCATGGGCTTCAAACCGTGCTTGGAGATCCGTTTCAACTCTCCTCGCATCATCCTCCCTCGGGATGCTATGGATCGGTTTCCGGTATTCTTCTAGTCTGTATCCATTTCCTTGAGTAGTTCTTCGGCGATCCCAAGGTAAGCGTTCCCAAGTTTTCCAATGATATACTCTCTTCCGCTCTCCGTTCCCAATACCTTGGATAGAACCAACTTCAACACTTTTTTTTCTTTCCCGCTTACCATCAAAAGGTTCCCACTGGGTTCAGCGAACAAGCACTGATAATCGCTCTTGGCCGGCTTTGGGGTCTCGTGAGTTTCAAGATACCTGAACTCCTTGACCGAGGCATTTACGACAAATATCCTCATGTGCTTACTCCCCGGATCAGCCGGAAAAAGGAAAAATCCGGATTCCTTCGGGCTGTAGCCGGGAACCGATCCACGCAGCAGTTCACCGTCGGCGAATGTAACCTGCACCTTCTGGCCTTGCGAACTATCGCCTCCTGCAAACGTCTTCCTCTCCGCGTCATTGGGGTTTCCAGCAAAGTCATGAACGAAGAAGACCGCCTTTAAGTCAGCCAGTTGAACCGTTTCCGGTTCCCCAGATCCTCCTGTTAGGTCTCCCATGAGGTGGAAATTAGGTTTGCTCGGGGAAAAGTCCTTCGAATAACCCTTCTTTATTCGCCCGTCTGCAAACCGGGCGACGATCTTGACTGGCTCCATCCAGATACTCCTGACCTTTACGAGCGCTCATGCAAGAGGAGGAGGTGACCGCAGTGGAAGATGAAACAGCGCCTATTAACTTATTGGAATTTCAAATTATTATATACGGTTCCAAATTGAACTTCAACAAAGAATGTGGCTCCATAGAGAGCCTGGACCTTCATGAGCCAGACGAGTCTACAAGTTGTAATGGCGCCCCCTCTGCTGTCTACTGCTTTTTCAACAATGACGTATTGGGGAATTTTTATCTTCCTTTCTCCGATCATTTAGGGTTGTTCGGACAGTTGCCAATCCGAGTCCATGACCACTTCCCTTTTGCCTCCTTTGATATCAAAGGCAAGCAGAGAGCATGGACAAAGACAGCCAGCGATGTTGTGGCTTTTCATTCGTTGCCAGCATCGGTCCAGACTGGAAAGACCCGCCTACCGCAGGTTACGATTAACACCACAACAGTCAAAAGTCGTTCGATTCAACACTAACCAAATCCACGGAAATGCTAAAGGTGCCAGTGTCCGGCCATTTTCCAAATTTGCCTGCCGGCGATCAGCTACGTATCGTAGTGGAAAGCAGGAGGCAGCCTTTGCGGCGCGTGTTTACCAACTCAAGTCAGAATGTTTCTTGAAATAGACATAGGTAGGCTGTCACCAGCTTTCCCTGTCACACCACCCGGCGTACGGGTCCGTACCGGGCGGTTCGGCGGGTTGAGCTACTGGCTGACAGTCAATCTTGGAATCCCGAGCGAGTCAAAGTAAGCATTGGGCAGCGCCAGCGAGAGTGCCGGACTGTTTGCGAGCCGCCACGGACCGTGAGCGCTGCCCGCCGTTTGAGCGGCCAAGTCTGTGCCCACACCCCGCTTGCGAAGTTCCGCAAAGCGTACCGTACCCCGCTTCCACTGCTTCCAGACCATCGACCGCAGCCTGTGTCTGGTCCACCTCTCAAGACCTTGCAGCACCGAGGGCGTTTCGCACTTTCCAAAGTAGCCGATCCAGCCCCGCAGATATCGGGACAGATCCTCGGCCATGCGTTCGATGCTTATCCCTCGCGTCCGGCGAGTCAGTTCCCGAACCCGCTCCTTGAACCGGTCCACCGCTTTCGGCGCTATTCGCCGCCTTGGGGCCTGTTCGTTCGTGAAGCTAAAGCCGAGAAACTTCCGCCCCCATGGCCGTGCCACCGCACTCTTTTGAGCGTTCACCTTGAGCTTGAGTTTCATCGTGATGAATCGCGCGAGGCTCTCCATCACCCGTGACCCGGCCCGCCGGCTGCGAACGTATATATTACAGTCGTCCGCATACCGTGCAAACCGGAGCCCACGCCGCTCCATCTCTCGGTCGAACTCGTCGAGCACGATATTACTGAGCAAGGGCGACAAAGGACCGCCCTGCGGCGTCCCCTCATCCACCGGACTCACCAGCCCGTTTTCCATCACCCCAGCACGCAGAAATGCGCGGATCAGCTTCAGTAGACGCTTGTCGCTGACCCGCTCTGCGAGCTTTGCCATCAGTTTGTCGTGGTTGACCCGGTCGAAGAATTTCTCCAGATCCAGGTCCACCACCCAGCGATAACCGTCCGCAATACACTGCTGCGCCTGCTTTACCGCTTGATGCGCCGACCGCCCGGGTCGAAACCCGTAGCTGTGTTCGGAAAACGTCCGGTCCCACCTGCGTTGCAGAATCTGCATCACCGCCTGCTGGACAAACCGATCCAGCACCGTCGGGATGCCAAGCTTTCGCATCCCACCGCCCGGCTTCGGAATCTCTACCCTTTTCACCGGCTGCGGTCTGTACGTCCCGCTAAGCAGCTGTTCCCGGATCGCTGGCCAATGCTGTTTCAGGTGCTCTGGTAACTGCTCAACGGTCATCCCGTCCACCCCAGCGCTCCCCTTGTTGGCCTTGACTCGTGCCAATGCCTGCTTGCAGTTCTCCCGCCCGCAGACTTCCTCCATCAACTCTTCGCCAATGGCCGGGCTTTCTGCCCTGCGCTTCGCCGCGAGCGTTTCGGTCCCTTCCTCGGCAGCCCTTGGGGCTTCACCCCTATCCTCTCCCAGAAAGGCCAACTCTAGCTGGTTCTTCTGCCGCTTTCCGCTCATGAGTCGCGCCGCTTACTCACCACTCCCATTAACCCCTTACGGGGACCGTTCGGGCCTTCGCCGCTTCCGCGACTCCTATGCCCTCTGCTGACTTCTGCCGCTCGGTCAGGATGGATCACTCCACCCTCAGTCCCGAATCCGGGACAAACGGCAGATCTCCCGAGGTAAGCTCGACCGCCTTCGGCGCACAACCGCCGGGTTTACAACCAGTGCCCTTGATGGATATGGACTTCGCGGTCACATGCCCGCTCGTCCGGCACCGTATGCCTCATACCCGGTTCTTGTCCATCGGCTCACGCCTTTGCTCCACGCTTCTTTCAGACCCCGCCTCGCGACGACGCCCTTGCGCTTCGCTATGACTTCACCTCCATCAGGTTGGCAAGGGGACTCTCACCCCCGAGCTGTCGAACATGCTCGGCACACATGAAAAAGGCCTCGTTTCAGGATGAGGCCTTTTTCGATTCATGCTGCAAGTAAGTCGGATCAGATCTTGAGTTCCAGGTTGATCAGGGGGCCTTTCTTGTACCCGAAGGCGTCAAAGAACTTGAGCAAGTTCCAGTCCCGCCAGTTTACCATGGTGTAAACCGTATCGACTCCGACTTTTTTGAGGTTGACAATCATTTCATTCATCAGCATCCGGGCGATACCCTGCTTTTGATAGGCGGGATCCACACCGATGGTATCAATCCATCCGATGTTCTCCGGCACATCGTATTCATATCCGCTAGCATCTCCCAGAATGAAGCCGACCACTTTTCCGTCCGCTTCCGCCACCAGAGAAGCCATGGGCAAACGTTGTTCAGTAAGTGACATTTTCATGAGCCAGTAATCCCATCTTGATTTGCCCAGGACTTGGGTGTCGATCGCCACAATGGCATCCAGGTCTTTGGAATTCATTTTTCTGACTTTAGGAGCTCCTGACTTATCTACCATAGGATTCCTCCTTTCATTCGTATCAAAGCAAAGACCAACCCTTGTTTACGGTCCGCGGTTTCCCCTTCCTTCCAGAAGGGGAATCGAGTCCCTTGAAATAGCCTCTTATATCCCTCCCATGGGAGATTGTCAAAATCAATCGCCCTTCCTCTCTATTCTGGAGGACAAAGGCGATCAATTACATCTGGGCAAACAAACTGGCGGTTGGCCAGGCTGTTCCTAATCCTTTCTCATCCAATGCAATGATGGTTGCGGTTCAGAGCGGTCCGACTCATGTGGGTGAGTGGATGGAACAGCGGAGGGATGTGCTGGAGGACTTTCGGAAATTTTTCGGAGAAGATCCGCCAACGGTGGGTGCAGTCGCCATCATGACCGACACGGATAACACAAGCGAGAAAGCAGTAGCGTGGTATGGGCCGATACAAATTCTGTCCGAGTAAAAGGTGCCTGTTGAAGCACAAAGGACCACAGATTAGAGGAGAGAATACTTAGAAAGGAGCCTTTCCATTCTGAAATGCTGAAGGAGATGATGGAAGGGATCCAGATTCAGGGGGTGATTTTCGAATCCGAACAGGTGGGATGGGCAGGAACAGTCGGAAAAGCCGAACCTTGGGTCCAGTGGGCCATGTCTCCCATCTCGCTCGTCGGAGAGCCTGTCGGGCGGGATTTTGATCGAAGGATGTGCATTGACGAGATTCATTGCGCCATCTATATTCCGACGCATGAACTCAAAATCCCTTGATCCGATAGAAGCTGTTTTGGGACAGAATGGACTGCTCGCCAAGGCATTGCCCAACTTCGAATTCAGACCCTCTCAGGTTGAGCTCGCCCGGATGATCGAGCAGGCCATCCTGGAAAGGGTTCCAGCTATCGTGGAAGCGGGTACAGGAACTGGAAAAACCATGGGCTATCTCGCTCCTGTAGTGTTCAGCGGCAAAAAAACGATTATATCCACCGGAACCAAAAACCTTCAGGACCAGGTTTTTTTCAAAGATGTTCCTCTCCTTTCAGAGGCGATTGGGGAAGAGATTGATGCCATGCTGATGAAGGGAAGAAAGAACTACCTCTGCCTTCATCGATACCATCAGTTTTTCTCCCAGCCATCTATGCTCCAGCCGGATCATGTTCAGGCCAGAAAAAAAATCGAGAAGTGGCTCACAAAAACCAATTTTGCGGACCGGGGAGAACTGAGCTGGCTGCGGGACGATGATCCTCTATGGGACTTCCTCTCTAGCACTTCGGATCAATGCCTGGGTACAGAATGTCTTCACTGGGGAGACTGCTATTTGAACTTGCTCCGTCAGAGCGCTGCCCGGGCTCGAATCATCATCGTGAATCACCACCTTTTTTTTGCCGACCTCATGGTGAAAAAAGGAGGATTCGGAGAAATCCTCCCGAGGGCTCAGGTGGTTGTTTTTGATGAGGCGCACACCATTGAAGACACAGCCACAACCTATTTCGGAATGAGTTTGAGTACCCATCAGCTCATGGAATTCGTGAATGATGTGGAAAAGGAGACAGAAGGATTCAAGAAAGAAGAGAAGAAGAAGGTTAAGGAAAAACTGGCTCACATCAGGGCAGGGTCAATCCATCTTCAGAGTCTCTTCCTCGATGGAGAAGAGAAGGGAAGACTGAGCGAGGAAGCTCTTCAGTCGATTCAGAACCATGCCTCTCCTGAAATTGGGGCAGGCCTCGGCTATTTCCAGAAGGGGTTCGGATTGACTGAGACCAGGAATGCTTCCTTGGAGGCCCTTGTCAATAGAGCTGCTGATTTAGAGCAACGCCTGGTCGATATTCTTTCTTCCAGCGGAGAGGACTGGCTCCGGTGGTTCGAAAACAGGAAGAGAAATCTCGTTCTCCACGCATCGCCGCTGGACATATCAGAAAGCATGAAGGAGCTTCTTTACAGCAAAGTAAAGGCCTTGGTTTTCACCTCTGCGACCTTATCAACGGGAGGAAATTTCAATTATTTTTCTGCGAGGATGGGGCTTGAAACGGAAGCTTTGCAACGGATCTATCCTTCCCACTTTGATTTTGAACAAAAGACCCTCCTCTATATTCCCAAGGATCTTCCCAATCCAAACGATCCCTCTTTCCCCTCCAGGGCCGCACAAAGAGTTCTGGAGTTGCTGTGCATCTCCGCAGGACGTGCGCTAGTGCTCTTCACGAGCCATCACAATCTCAACATGGTCTATCAACTCTTGAGGGGACAACTTCCCTTCAGCCTTTTCAAGCAAGGAGATGCGCCCAAGTCCATACTCCTCGACAAGTTCAGAGAAGACGTGCATTCCGTTCTCCTCGCCACAGGCTCTTTCTGGCAGGGCGTGGACGTTCCGGGGGAAGCGCTCAGTTGTATTATCATTGACAAGCTCCCCTTTGATTCGCCCGGGGATCCTCTGGTATCAGCCCGTATCGAATCGATTCGCACGAAGGGGGGCAACCCCTTCATGGATTATCAGCTCCCTTCCGCAATTATTGCGTTGAAGCAGGGGCTCGGAAGACTCATCAGAAAAAGCTCGGATCGGGGTGTCTTTGCGGTTCTTGATGCCAGGCTGATCACGAGCGCGTACGGTCGATTTTTTTTTCAAAGTCTTCCAAAGATCCCTCTGACTCATACGCTAGAAGATCTAAAAAAGTTTTTTCATCCACTTTCATCTTGAGTCTGAAAGCCTATTGCATTATATTTCTCTGTCGCAGATGGAAGCATCTGACATGATCTTATGATCCCAAAAGCGTGGAAACTATTATCGAGCAAGCTGGAACGATCTTTCCGGATTTTCAATCTGCGCACAGATCGGGCCTCATCGCCAAGAACAGGGCATGCCTATGACTTCTATATTCTGGAATCCTCAGACTGGGTCAATGTCATCCCTGTCACCCCCGATGATGAAGTAGTCCTTATCCGGCAGTACAGGCACGGAATCCGAGAAGTCACTCTTGAGATTCCGGGCGGCATTGTGGAAAAAAACGACTCTCCAGAGGATGCCGCCCGCCGGGAGTTAATCGAAGAGACCGGCTACGAGGGGGCAGAATGGGTTTCCCTCGGGACCGTTCACCCGAATCCTGCATTCCTCACCAATCGTTGCCACACTTACCTGGCCAAAAACGTGGTCAGGGTGAAACCGCAGGAACAGGATGAAAGAGAAGATATTGAAGTTCTTCTCAGGCCGTTAGAGGAAATCCCCCGACTGATCAGAGAGAAAAAGATCACTCATGCGCTTGTCCTCGCAGCCTTCTACTACTTTTTTGAGGAATACCTTCTCGGAGGCAATAAAAAAACTTCAAACAAGTCTCCGGATCCGAATTCTCGATGAAAATGCTTCCGAATGATCCGGAGGTATGCTATAATTTTTACCTTGAAAGAGGGGAGATCAGGCAGAATGGAAGGGAATCCGTCGCCTGCCTTTCGAAGGTGAGAGATTTTTTGATAGTAAATTGACATTGCCCGAGACAACGCGCAGTAGTGGCGAGGAGCAAGCAGTTTCCGAGTGGTTTTCTGGATGAATGGGGCATATGAAAAATAGGGCGAGACGCGCAAACCCTCCTGTGTTGCTGCTTCACAACGTGGATGAGACTTGGGAACCCGCTGATATCGGTGAAGCACTGAAGGAGGTCGATCAGCTTGAGAAAGCCCTGCGTGAGGAGGGACATCCCGTCACCAGTGTCCCTGTTTATGATGCTGATCTGGGGAAGTGTCTTCGGAATTATGATCCGAGAGACTTTATTGTCCTGAACTGGTGCGATGAACTCCCAGGCCTTTCCAGGAGTGAGGCGTTGGTTGCGGAATCTCTTGAGACCCTGAGGTTCACGTACACCGGGTCCTCGCCCTGCGTCTTGGCCGGCAGCTGGGACAAGGGTAAGGTGAAGCAAGTCCTGGAGCAATCAGGTATCCCCACGCCTCTGTGGCGCGTTTTCGATGTGCCTCATCAGGATGGGTGGGCAAATTTTCCCGCCATTGTCAAACCGGCTTTCGAACATTCCAGCTCCTGCCTCACCAGTGATGCCGTGGTGCTGACTCCTGAAAAACTGAGGCTCCGGATTGCATACGTGCTGGAGAAGCTCCATCAACCGGCTCTGGTCGAGGATTTCATCGACGGCCGCGAATTCCATGTGACAATCTGGGGTGACGACAAGATCGAGATGTTGCCTCCGGCTGAAATGGATTTTGGCGCTTTTCCCGATGTTCATGATCGGCTCTGCACTTTCGATTCGAAGTTCAAACCGGGATCGCGACACTACGATCAGATAGGGCTGCGCCTTCCAGCGCCACTCAGTGAGGAAGAATTGCTCACCCTGGAAGAGACGTCAAAGGCTGCTTACCAGGCACTGGGCTGCAGGGATTATGCGCGACTCGATATCAGGCTTCGAGGCGGCGTCTTTTATGTTCTTGACGTGAATCCCAATCCTGATATTAGTGCCGAAGCAAGCCTTGCTTATGCCGCACAAGCGGCCGGATACTCTTATGGAGCCATGGTGAGTCGAATGCTGCATCTGGCCGCCGCTCGCCATCCCGTTTTTAGATCTGCCGGGCTTTGAATCTCGCCTCTTTTCTGCTAAATGGTTTATACTGAGGAAACTTGAAGCTTTTCATCGATAAGCTTGATGAGTTCGTAAAAAGTCGTCAAACTCGACGGCATAGTAAAAAGCTCCAGATGCAAGGCGCGCAAATGCCTGCCTTCAACAGGCAGGTCGAGGAATGAGGCGTACGTAGAAGTACGCCGCAATGACGAAAGATGAAGCGGAACGCCGCAGATGGACTTTTTACGAAGCCGTCAAGCTTGAAAAGCCATCCTTACGTTTTCCCTTGGTCGCTACTGTCTAGAAGCCCGATCGCAGCGTTCAGCCATGGGGGATGGTTTGGCTACACCTGGAAGAGAGGGTGAACCCTATGAAACCTTATGAACAGGGTGCCTTGGACGGGCTTTGCGCCGTTTACAGCATCGTGAACGCCGTCCGCATTATATCCGGTACCAGCGAAGAAGAATCCAAAGAGCTGTTCAAGGAGATCATTCTTTATCTGGACAGAACCCATGACCTCACAAAAATACTCCTCTCTGGAATTGGCCTTCAAACCATTGGCGGGATACTTTCGGATGTGGTTGGAGATAGAATCGGCAACCGGTCTATGCCCTTCAAACAGCGTCCGGAAACGCCTTTGGATGAGTTCTGGGCAGAGATGATGAGCTTTATCAATGGGGGGGGGAAAAAAACGATCTTGATAGGCGTCGGGGGTCCCATGTGGGATCACTGGTCCATTGTGGAGTCGATTACTGAAAAACAGATCCGATTCTTCGACTCCTACAAGCTCAAGAGGCTGAACCGAAACCGGTGTGGAACCATGAGAAGTACCTCTTCGAGGCCGCATTTGCTGCACCCAACCCACACGTATTTCCTGTCCTAGGAGGCTGTCGGAAAACGCCCATCTACTGCGTTATCCTCATCCCTCGTCACTGCGGCGTACTTTCGTGTACGCCTCATTCCTTGGGATTTCGGATGCCTTGTGTCTGGGCATTTTCCATCAGCCTCCGAGAAAGATGTGCTGCCGTGTTGATTAAGCCTCCTGTGCGATTTAAACTCTTCGGCGAGGTGTCCGTCGGATTCCAGTCCGGCTGATCGAGATCGAGAGATTCCTCTCGAAACCGGCGTAGGCGCCTGCCCACGGGGAGGCCGCACTGAGTTTTTACTTGTTGCCATTATGCGAGGAGAAGAAAATGACTGAAATCCATGGCTTTGAAAAGGTCGATGCTCGCGACATACCTGAGTTGAAAACCAAGACGTATTTATACCGACACTCGAAGACGGGGGCTCAACTCTTATCCTTTGTCAATGATGACGAGAACAAAGTCTTCGGAATCAACTTCCGCACTCCTCCTTCTGACTCCACGGGGGTCGCCCATATTTTGGAGCATTCGGTCCTTTGCGGCTCCCGGAAGTTCCCGGTCAAAGAGCCTTTTGTGGAGCTTTTGAAGAGTTCCTTGAAGACCTTCCTCAACGCGATGACCTACCCGGATAAGACCTGCTATCCTGTGGCCAGCCAAAACGTGAAGGACTTTTATCATCTGATTGATGTCTATCTTGATGCGGTGTTTTACCCCAGGCTTACCCCCTTTGTCCTTCAGCAGGAGGGGTGGCACTACGAGATAGAGGAAAGCAGTGGTTCTCTTTCATACAAGGGGGTTGTTTTCAGTGAAATGAAGGGCGCCTACTCCTCTCCTGATAACCTCCAGGCAGAACTGTCTCAGAGGTCCCTCTTTCCCGATACCACCTATGGCTTTGATTCTGGAGGGGATCCCGAGGTGATCCCGAGCCTCACTTTCGAGCAATTCAAGGCTTTTCACGAAAAGTACTATCACCCGTCAAACGCCCGCATCTTTTTTTATGGGGATGACGATCCGGAGGAACGGCTTCGGATCGCCAATGACTATCTCAAGGAGTTTGAGAAGAGAAAAATCGATTCCACCGTTCCCCTTCAGAAGCCGATAAACCAGCAAAGAAATATGGTTCATTTTTTTGCCAGCGGAGGCGATCCCACTCCCAAGGGAATGCTGACACTCAACTGGCTTCTCGATGAGGTCGTCAGCAAGGAGATCAATGTGGCCTTTCATATGCTCGATTACATCCTGCTTGGGATGCCCGGCTCCCCTTTGAGAAAGGCTCTCATTGAATCAAAACTCGGAGAGGACGTGGCGGGCGGGGGACTCGCAAGCGATATCCGTCAAATGTATTTTTCTACAGGCCTGAAAGGAATAAACCCTGCGACCGCCGACAGGATTGAATCTCTTATCCTGGATGTGCTCTCCGATCTTGTCAGGAATGGAATTGATCCTGACACCATAGAGGCGGCTCAAAACACCATTGAATTCGCTCTAAGGGAGAACAACTCGGGCAATTACCCCAGAGGCTTGGTGCTCATGCTGCGCGCCCTGGCGACTTGGCTTTATGATGCCGATCCTCTCGCTCTTGTGGCTTTTGAGGCCCCTCTTGCTTCAGTGAAGAGGAGCATAGCGGCGAACGGCCGTTTTTTTGAAGAGCTGATAGACCGTTATTTTCTGAATAACCGCCACCGGACCCGTCTGCTCCTTGAACCTGACCCGGAGATGGCGAAAAAGGCTGAAGAATCTGAAAAGCGAAAGCTCGCTGAAATCCGTTCGCGCATGAGTGCTGATGAGGTGGAACTCACA
>Ga0315286_10005789_pt1 | contig 11959 bp, 13 predicted proteins | sample YL17G10_0_MG_FD_205038 | JGI IMG/M metagenome (GOLD analysis project Ga0315286, IMG submission 205038) | Sediment microbial communities from Yellowstone Lake, YNP, Wyoming, USA - YL17G10_0 | ecosystem: Environmental > Aquatic > Freshwater > Lake > Sediment | place: USA: Wyoming | collected... | reverse complement strand
CCGGCCTCTCCAAGGTCGCGGGCCGCATGGAGGGTCTGGACGAAGTGTACCTGAACCGGGCGGAGGCCATCGTCTATTCGATGACGGTACAGGAGCGCCGTCATCCCGACATCATCGACGGCAGCCGTCGTCGGCGCATTGCCCGCGGCAGCGGCACTACCCCGACCGACGTCAACCGTCTGCTGAAGCAGTATCGCGAGGCCAAGAAGATCATGCAGATGATGGCTTCGGGTCGCGGACCGCGAATCCCGCCAGGCTTGCGCTTGCCCCAGTAGACGGATGCGTTCATTTCCTGATATCCTCTTTCGGAGGTGACCTTTGCTGAAGATCCGCCTTTCCCGCGTCGGAAAGAAGAAGCGGCCATCCTACCGCATCGTGGTGGCCGACTCACGGGCTGCCCGTGATGGCGCCCTAGTGGACACGATCGGCCACTATGACCCCTTGACAGATCCCGCCACAATCGTTATCAACGAGGAAAAGGCCCTCCACTGGCTGCAACGCGGCGCTCAGCCCTCGGAGGCTGCCGCGAAGCTCCTGGCCAAGTCCGGCGTCACCGGCGGAGGCGAGGAGCAAACCAGCGAGGTTGAGCCCGAGGGCGGCGGGGAGGAAACATGAAAAGCCTTGTCACGCACATGGCACAGGCCATCGTCGACTACCCGGACCAGGTTGTGGTCACCGAGGAGATGACGGAGGACCACATCGTCTATCACCTCACGGTGGCGGACTCCGACATGGGAAAGGTGATAGGCAAACAGGGCCGCATCGCCAACGCCATGCGCACCCTCCTGAAAGTGGCCGCCATCCGCAGGGGCACGCGGGCCATCCTGGAGATCGGCGAGGGGGTCAGCCCCCGCGGGTTTCCGCCTCGAGCATCAGCCAGACCAGAGTTTGAGCCCGAGCTTGAGCCCGAGCTTGAGCCCGAGCTTGAGCCCGAGCTTGAGCCCGAGCTTGAGCCCGAGCTTGAGCCTGAGCCTGAGCCTGAGCTTGAGCCTGAACTCGCGCCCGAGGCTGAGCCTGAGCTCGCGTCCGAGGCTGAGCTGGAACTAGAACCCGAGCCTTGAGCCCCAGCCTGAGCTGCAACCTCAGGCCGAAATCAAGGGCGGAGACGAGCCATGAAGGAACTCATCGAGTACATGGCGCGGGCTATCGTCGACTACCCGGACCAGGTAGCGGTGACAGAAGAGATGGAGGATGACCGCATCATCTATCACCTGAAGGTGGCGGACTCGGACATGGGGAAGGTGATAGGCAAGCAGGGCCGCATCGCCAACGCCATGCGCACCCTCCTGAAGGTGGCGGCCATCCGCAAGGGCGCCCGGGCGGTGCTGGAGATCGGCTAGGAAGGTCAGCTCCCCCTTCTCCCCTCTGGCCGGCCTTCCCCAGACTGGCGACATCGGCATGCCCTCTCGCGCAGAGCAGCCTCCGCCGGAGGCGGATCAGCCTCTGGCCGGTACTCCCGGCTACGTCGCCGTGGGCCGCATCGGGGGCCCTTGGGGCCTGCACGGCGATCTGAAGGTGGAATCCCTCACCGATTTCCCCCAACGCTTTGCTGCCGGCAGCCGCGTCTGCCTGGGCGGAGTCGCCTACGTCATCGAGAGGTGTCGCTGGCAGCGGGGCCACGCCCTCCTGAAGCTGACCGGCATCGATAGCACGACCGCCGCCGAGGCCCTGCGCCATCGCCTGCTGGAAGTGCCGGAGGACGAGCTTCACCCCCTGGCCGAGGGTGAGTACTACCACTTCCAGATCCTGGGCCTGGAGGTGCGAACCACCACCGGTGAAGTCCTGGGTCGAGTGGAGCAGATCATCAGCACCGGCAGCAACGACGTGTACGTGGTGCGCGGTCCGCGAGGGGAAGTGCTGGTCCCGGCGGTGGACGACGTGGTGAAGAGCGTGGACCCGGCGGCCGGCCGCATCGAGGTGGAGGCGGTGGAGGGGCTGCTACCGGAGAAGCGACAGACGAACCCCGCCGGATGAGTCCTTTCCTTGACGGGGCTTCCACCTCGTATCTATAATGACACTGCCGAGAGCGCGGGGATATAGCTCAATCGGGAGAGCGCGGCGTTCGCATCGCCGAGGTTGCGGGTTCGAGTCCCGCTATCTCCACCACCATGAACATCGGCCGTTGTGGGGGCCAAGGGAGTTGCCTTGGCCCCTCGGCGGCTCAGGTTCACCTCGTCAGGCGGGCCCCAGTAGCTCAGTGGACAGAGCAGCGGTTTCCTAAACCGCGGGTCGCGGGTTCGAGTCCCGCCTGGGGCCCCAGATCCCCGCTCCTCTTGGCTACTTCTTCTCCCAGATGAACTCGCAGATGGGGTCGCCTTTGGGGATCGCCTTGGTGATGTACCACTTGTATTGTGGATTGATGACCTCGGCGATACCGTCACATATGGGATAGAAGATGTTGCAGACATCCATGGGGTAGTTCTGAAGCGAGCAGGCCGTCACCCGCTTGACCACCCTATCCGGGCTAACCTCCTCGGGCTTCCCCACGACCCCTATTACCTGCTCCTCCATCACGTGTGTGATCGCCGACAGGGCTATCGCGTCGTTGCCGGTGATACCGATCTGGGGCGCCAGGGCGGCTATGTCTTTGCCCATCTGCTTGAAGTACGGATAGATGATCTTGTAGGTCTCCTCGGACCCATACCTGTCGATCAATACCTGTAAGAGCATTGCGCCTGCCCGACTGAATAGCGCCACAGCCTGATCACGCGCCACCTCTAGAGGCAAGCGCGGCACCTGCACTTCGGCCATCGCCCTTCACTCCTTTCTCTCTTCTTCTAGGGCAACGATGATGCCCTGGGCGCCGATATGTCAAGATCAATCGCCGTCAGAAATAGCCGCCGCCTGCCGCCATTCTTGTCAACGCTGCGGCCTGCGAGTAGCATGGGGCCAGCCGGCACGGATCGGTCCATGACTACACCGACGGAACCTGTCCCACTCGCGCCCAACCAGATGCGTGATGCGGGCGAAGTGCTCGCCAGAGCGTTCCACGACGACCCCCACTGGTCCTGGGTCCTGCCCTGCGAGTCCAGGCGCGCGCAGGCCCTGCCCTGGTTCATGGAAGCCTGGGCGAAGTACTGCTGTAAGTGCGGACAGGCGTACACCACTGCGGGCAAGGTCGAAGGGGCCGCGTTCTGGATTCCCCCGGGAAGATACCCTCAAAATCTTGTTCGGATGATGCTATCGGGCCTGATGCTCGTGCCTCTTAGGTTCGGCCCAGCGGGGTTCGCTCGCCTGATGAGCGGCATAGCCTGCTACGAGCGCTTGCACAAGCGTGACGTTCCGCCGCGCCACTGGTATCTCTCCACCCTAGGCGTCGACCCGCCGCGCCAGGGCCAGGGCATCGGCGGAGCTCTGCTGCGGCCGGTGCTCGCGCGGGCAGACGCTGAAGGCCTGTTCTGCTACTTGGAGACGGAGAAGGAGCAGAACGTGCGGTTCTACCGCAGGCATGGCTTCGAGGTAGCGGTGGAACACGACCTGCCTAAGGGCGGCCCTCACTTCTGGACGATGAGAAGGAAGCCCCAGCCGCCAACCGGGTGAGCATCCCTACTCGACCCTAGGCCGCGTAACCGCGGCGCCAACGGCCGCAACAGGGGAATGGCTAGGATTGGTCCGCTTCACTCCAAAGCCCGGGTAGGCGCGCCCCAATCAACTGGCCAGCTACGCCCAGAGCGATCTCCAGCGGAATGACCCAGTTCGGTCGGGCCAACGCCAGACGCATAGCGACCAGCAGCGGTATGCTGCCATGAATAGCTACGAACCAGGCCGGAGAGAAGCGGCGAAGACCGCGTCGCCACATGCCCAGTAGCACGTTGGATCCCAGCGCCACCGCAAACAGCAGGCCGGTGAAGGCGACTTCCACGCCCTTCACTCTACAGACATTCGCCGTGAGGTGCCATGTCCCACACGCAGGTGGCGAACACCCACCGCTAAGTGCAGCTGTCACCAAGCTCCGCCACAAGATGGCCGGCCGCTACCAGGTCTACCGCCAGCCAATCTAGCCTGCTACGATGGTGACGAAGCGCGACACGATGCAGCCCAGGGAGGCTACCCGTTGGCGGAGGAGGGAGCGATGAACCAGGACAGCTCGGAGAAGTTCCCCAGAACGATGATCGGCAACGTTTCCGTATCTCGGATGATCATCGGCACCAACCAGTTCCTCGGCTTCTCCCACACCAGCGCCGCCAGGGACAAGCACCTCAGAGACGTTATGTCACCCAGCAGGATCGCAGACATCATCGAGGTGTTTCTGAACGAGGGCATCGACACGATAATGGGGCTGCTGCAGATGCCCCTTGTTCAGCAGGGGATCAAGGAAGCACAGGAGCGCACGGGCCGCAAGTGCATCGTCATCTCGACGCCGACCATCAACGTCGGCGACGATGCGGAGGCGATGGCTGCGACCGAGAAGATATTCGACCTAGAGGCTGCCCTGGGCGCGACAGTCGTCATGCCCCACCAGATGAGCACCGACGCGCTGGTCGATATCCGCCTCCGCAAGATCAAGAACATGGACAAGTACTGCCTGATGATTCGCGATCGGGGCATGCTGCCGGGCCTGTCGACCCACATGCCCGAGACGATAGCCTACGCCGACGCGACCGGCTTGGACGTGGAGACGTACATCGCTATCTACAACGCCGCTGGGTTCTTGATGCACCTGGAGGCGGACTGGGTACACCGCATCATCTGGAGCGCCAAGCACCCCGTGATCACCATCAAGCCCATGGCCGCTGGCCGTCTCTTGCCCCTGGTGGGCTTGGGCTTCTGTTGGGCCACCATCCGCGATATCGACATGGTCACAGTCGGGACGTCGACGCCCGATGAGGCGCGAGAAGTCATCGATATCTCGCGCTCGATCCTCGAGAGGACGGCCACTCGGGTCGAGCTGCAGAAGACTCGAAGCAAGCAGACGGTGACCAGCCCCCCGTAGGGGCCGGCCGTCCGGAGGCAGCTCATGAGTAGGCCGAAGGTCGTGGTTGCGGGCGCCGGGTTTATCGCGAAGGTCGCCCACCTGCCAGCCTTCCGCGCTGCGGGCGCGCCGGTGGACGCCTTGTGCGCTCGAGACCAGGATCGCGCGCGTCTCGTGGCCCAGCAGTACGAGGTTCCCCGCGTGTACGGCGACTGGCGCCAGATGCTCGCCGAGGAGAAGCCCGACATCGTCAGCGTTTGCCTGCCCAACGCCCTCCACTACGACGTCACCATGGCTGCCCTGAGCGCTGGGGCGCATGTGCTGTGCGAGAAGCCCCTGGCCACGTCGGCGGCCGAGGCACGAGCCATGTTCGATGCTGCCCGCCGCAGTGGCCGACGCCTCATGGCCGCCCAACACCATCGGTTCGACGCCGCTGCCCAGGCCATCAAGGAAGTCGTGGATAGCGGCGCCCTGGGCGAGGTCTACTACGCTGAAGCCACCGCCCTGCGCCGCATGGGCATCCCCGGCTGGGGCGCCTTCCACCAGCGAGCCTCCTCGGGCGGGGGCTGCCTGATGGACTACGGCGTGCACGCGCTCGATCAGACCCTCTGGCTTCTGGGCAACCCCAAGCCCGCCACCGTATCGGCCGTAACCCAGCGGCGATTCGGCCAACGCCCGGAGATCGCCGCCGCCTGGGGCAACAACGCCTGGGACCCCCAGCGCTTCGACGTGGAGGACTTCGCTGTGGCCTTCGTGCGCTTCCACAACGGTTCCTCCCTGGTATTGCGGGCCTCCTGGGCTTCCCACATCGCCCAGGACCGGTTCGGCTCGCTCCTACTGGGCACCGGAGGCGGCGCCACCACCGAGCCGCCCACCGTCTATACCCTGGGAGAAGGCAAACAGGTGAACCAAGAACTGGGCCCGCTCCCTTGGGTGAACCCCTACGAAGCCGAGATTGCCCACTTCCTGGCCGTCGTCCGCGGCGAGGTCGAGCCCATGGTCAAAGAGGAAGAGACCATGAACGTCCAGCGCATCCTGGACGCCGCCTACCGTTCGGCCGAGGAGGGGCGCGAGGTGCAGGTCGGGGAGTGACCAAGAGCCGAGAATCGTAGCTGCAGACCTTTAGGTCTGCCCCGAGACAGCGAGCCCGAACCAGCAGGGCTAAAGCCCTGCAGCTACACGCGAATTGGAGGGAGCTCCCATGGCCGAGTACACCGATATCCGCTTCCCCGCTGGCTTCTACTGGGGCTGCGCCACCGCCTCCCACCAGGTGGAGGGCAACTGCACCAAGAACGACTGGTGGGCCTGGGAACAGGAGGGCGGCCACATCCACGATGGCACCGTCTCCGGCATCGCCTGCGACCACTACAACCGCTTCGAGGAGGACTTCGCCCTGGCCCAAGAGCTGGGCCACAACGCCCATCGCCTCTCCATCGAGTGGAGCCGCATCGAACCGGAAGAGGGGCAGTGGGACATGGCGGAGGTGGACCACTACCGGCGGGTCATGGAATCGCTCCACCGCCACGGCCTGACGCCCTTCGTCACCTTGCACCACTTCACCAACCCCCTCTGGTTCCGCGACCGCGGCGCCTGGCTAGACCCGCAGGCGCCGGACCTCATCGCCCGCTACGCCGGATTCATCGCCAAGGAACTGGGTGACCTGGTGCCCTTCTGGTTCACCATCAACGAGCCGCTGGTCGTCGTCACCGAGTCCTACCTCATCGGCAACTGGCCGCCCCAGCGCAACGACATGGCCGAGGCGATGATGGCGGCCAGACACCTACTCCTGGCCCACGCCAGGATGTACCAGGCCGTCAAGGAGGCGACGACCCACCGGCCGCAGGTGGGGATCGTGCTGAACATGCCCTACCTCGAGCCCAAGAATCCTGACTCGCCGGGCGACGTGGCCATGTGTGAGATGGCTGACGCCGTCTTCAACCAGTACTTCCTGACGGGCATCGACAAAGGCGTCTTCCCGCCGCCGGTGGGCCAGGGCGAGGAGGCGCCGGGTGTAAAGAGCACCTGGGACACCATCGGACTGAACTACTACTATCGGATCCGCATCTCGGAGGACTTCCTCGCCAAGGGCGCCGAGTACGGCGAGCCGCCGCTGGGCGCCAAACTGAGCAGCATGGGCTGGGAGGTCTACCCGGAGGGCTTCCACCACATGATGAAGCGCCTGGCCCCATATGGCCGCCCCATCTACATCACCGAGAACGGTTTCCCCACCGAGGACGATGACGCGCGCTGCCGCTACGTCCTGCGCCACCTTCAGCAGATGCATCGGGCCATCTCGGAAGGGGCGGATGTGCGCGGCTACCTGCATTGGAGCTTCACCGATAACTTCGAGTGGGCGGAGGGATGGGTCCCCAAGCTGGGCATGATCGCTATGGAACCGGGCACCCTGAACCGCAAGCCGCGGCCGTCCGCCTACCTCTTCCGCGATATCGCCCGCTCCAACGCTGTCGCTGCCGGGCAGTCCCAAAAGTACGCGGCTTGGTAAGCGCACGTAATCTCCCAAAAATCGCCCCGCGCAGCGAATCCGTTGGCGGCCCTCGATCGTTTATAGATTAGGGCAACAAAAAAAGGGCCGCACCCCCTTCAGCGTTGTCCTGCAAAATGGAGAAGGCTCGCGCTCGCTCGAGGGCGGGCCTTCTTCGCTTCTTCCTCCCGCCACCTGTTGACACCCACCTACCTGCGCGCGATGATCGCCCCGACGAGCCGGCAAGACCGGCACAGAGAGGGTAATCCAAAGCTCAGGCGGCGGAGAAGGAAATGAGATGAGCACCTACCTTGAACTCAACAAGGACCTGACTCCCGCTCAGACCGCTCTCAAGGCCGAGACCCACAAGTTCGCCGAGGAGGTCCTACGACCCGCCAGCGTGGAGCTGGACAAACTGCCCACCCCTGAAGATGTCATCAAGAAGGGCTCGGTAATGTGGGACGTGTTCCGCACGGCCTACGAGGCGGGCTACCACACGCAAAGCCTGCCGGAGTCGCTGGGCGGCGCCGACTTGAAGCCCCTGGAGCGCCACATCGTCGCCGAGGAGATGGGCTGGGGCAGCGCCGACTTTGCTGTCGGCCTGGGCGTCGCCGCCTTCCCCTATACCCTCGCGGCCGGAGTGGCGGCGCTGACGGGGAACCAGAAGCTCGTGGAGGACATCGTCCTTCCCTTCGCCCGCGACAAGGAGGGCAAGTACATCGGTTGCTGGGCCATCACCGAGCCCGAGCACGGCTCCGACTCCCTGCTCGTCGGTGCGGAGCAGTTCCGCGACGCCAACATCACGTTCCAGGTAGGCGCGAAGCAGGACGGCGACGACTGGGTCATCAACGGGCAGAAGGCCGCCTGGGTATCCCTGGGCACCATCGCCACTCACGCCCTGACCTTCCTGACCGTCGACCCCAACCAGGGGATGGCCGGGGGTGGCGTGGCCATCATCCCTCTCGATCTCCCCGGCGTGAGCAAGGGGCCACCCCTGAACAAGCTGGGCCAACGCGCCCTGAACCAGGGGGAGATCTTCTTCGACGATGTGCGGATCCCGCGCGACTACATGCTGGTGCAGCCCATGACCTACCCCATGACGATCGACTGGGTGCTTTCCGGGGCCAACGCTTTCATGGGAGCCTGCTTTACCGGCGTCGCCCGCGCAGCGCTCGAGGAGGCTCTGGCCTACTGCAAGCAGCGCACTCAAGGTGGCAAACTTCTGTGCGAGCACCAACTGGTCCAGAAGACACTGTTCGACATGTTCACGAAGGTGGAGGCGGCCAGGGCCCTATCGCGGGCGGCCTTCGTTTACAACGGCAACACGTTCCCGCCGGCGGTGCAGTACTCCATCGCCGCCAAGGTCTTCTGCACTCAGACGGCTTTCGAAGTGGCCAGCGATGCTGTCCAGCTCTTCGGCGGCATGGGGCTGTGCAAGGAACTGCTGGTGGAGAAGCTGTTCCGCGACGCCCGCGCCTCTATGATCGAGGATGGGACGAACGAGGTGCTCTCCCTGGCGGGAGCGCGCCAGATCGTCGACAAGTACTAGGAGGGCTCTTGTCTCCTTACGGACGACTCGTGGTGCTTCTCGCCGCCGTCCTCCTGGCGGTGGCCCTGGCCGCCTGCGGAGACGACGGCGGGGAGGCGACGCCCACCGGCACTGCCACCACCGCAGCCACCTCCACACCCAGACCCGGCGCCGGAGGCATCAGCGACGAAGACCTGGCCTCCATGGTGCCCACCAAGGCCGACCTGGGCCAGGACTACGCCGGCTTCCAGGAAGGCGCAGCGCTCGATACCAACGAGGAGCGCCTGAAGACAGCGGACGACCCAGAAGACGAAAAGAAAGACCAAGAGACCTTCGGGCGCGTCACCGGCTACGACCGGCAACTGTCGGCGTCCCCTTCCACCCTCCAGGCCGATGCTCCGCTCCTCATCCAGATCGGCGTTACCCTCTTCGAAGATAGCGATGGCGCTTCCAGCTATCTGAACGACGATGTGAAGGACATTGAGGCCCGCGTTGGGCGCACGGACCTGGGGATGTTGCTGGAGGCGGTCGATCCGTTCACGGTGCCGCCACTGGGGGACGAGTCCTTGGGCCTGCGCAGTCGGGCATCAGTGCCGCCGGAGCAGGGCGGGCCGGAGACCCTGTACGTGACCTACTTCTGGTTCCGCCGCGGCCGTATCCTCGCCGATGTCGCCCTCGCGCGCGTCGACGATACGGACATAAGCCAGCAGGCCCAGACCATCGCCAGCCTCCTGGACGAGCGCATCGATCAGGTCCTAGGCAGACTGGCGACGCCGTCGCCGGCTAGCACACCCTAGTCGAAATCGACGACGGCGCGGAAGGACAGGTTGAAGGGCGCCGCGCCGCCGCGGACGGTCTTGATGCACTCCCGGTCGAAGCCATCATCGATGAGGCGCTCTACGAAGCGCTTGGCCTCGTCGGCGTCGGCGAAGATGTGAGCCTCGCCCTCAGACGCTTCCGGCCGCTGGGTAGTGATCACCACCAGGGTGGTGCCGGACTCTGGCTCAGGGCCATCGCCAGCCGGCTCCTCCGCGACCTCAGTGAACAGCCGGCCCTCGACGTCCGGGGCCGCATCCTGCAGATTGGGTAGCCAGTCCGGTGCCTCGACGCTGGTCTCGCCCACGCCCGTAGGCGAGTCCGTGAAGCCGAGGACGGGCGTCATGCCGTAGTCGGCCTCGCCGAAGGTCCGCTGGACCCAGGAGAGAATGTCACTTGTGGCGTCGTACCGAGTGCTGCCGGCAACCTGCTCGTCCCTGTGAAATGGCCAGTTCATTGCCTCCGCCCCTTTCCTATTGCTCCTGTTCCCTGTCGAGGGAGCCCCCGCCCCGTGCACGGGCGCTCCTCTCCTCTCCAATGCTAGAGACAAACCAGATGGGTGCCCGTAACTTAACAGTGGGTAGAAAGGGGCGAAAACTCGGTGGAAGATGGCAAACGGGCCGAACAGTCGATTCTGAGGGTCGAAGCGCGCACGACTGTGGCGGGCGGTGCCATAATTTACAGGAGTCAGTAAACATATAAGAGGCCACGCCACCTTCGCCTCTAATGCGTCGTGTGAGCCAGTACGAGGGAAACGGGAGCATCGCAGTATGTGTAGCCACGCCGAGCGAAGTATTTTGGCCCCCACGGTATTGACCCTCACTACTGAATGTGCTATACGTAGCGACAGTTGCGCTCACGTAGAGGATATTACTCGCTTCAGACGATTGGAGGTAACAGATGGCCCGGCGCACAACTCCCCCAGGTAGACGCCCCAGAGCCGCCCAACGGAAGCGCGGCGTCGATATCCAGTCCGTGAGGGGCCTCTCCGAGTGGATAATCCTGTATCAGGCCTACAACGCCGTGTTCAAGGTGCAGGAGCTAGGTCTGCTCCCCTTCAACCTCTCCTTGCCCCAGCTCCACGTCCTGACCTTGCTGACCTACGCTGGGGGCGAGCTCACCACGGGCGAGATCGGGCGGGCCATGGTCAAGGCCAGCCAGACCATAACCGGCCTGGTGGACCGCCTGGAGGTCCAGAACCTGGTGGAGCGCCGCTTCGACAGGAGCGATCGCCGCAAGACCTGGGTGCGCCTTACCGACGCCGGCCGCGAGCGGTTTGCCAAGGCTTTCCCGGCCGCCAGCCGCCAGGGCGAGGATCTGTTCTCCATCCTGAAGGACGATGAACTGACGGCGCTGAGGTCGGTGGCCACCAAGCTGCGAGAGGCCGCCCTGAAGCGGCTGAACGTGTCCCTGGAGGGCCTCTAGTCCACGATCTCGTCGACCGGCACCGGCCGCCCCTCCCGCGCCGAGCGGTGGGCGGCCAGGGAGAACTGGAGCACCTCTCGCGCCTCGGCGCCCGTGAGAGAGCAGGAGCGCCCCTCGCGGATGGCGGCGACGAAGTCCTGCCCCGCGCGCAGGAAGCTCACCCCCCAGTCCGTCTCCAGGTCGTGGATGGCGCGCGTCTCGCCGTCGCAGTAGAGGACGACGGCGGGGCCCTCCAGCATCTCTCCTGAGCAGCGGTTCACCCAGATCACGCCGCGGGTGCCGGTTATCTCCACCCACTCGTCGCCGGCGTAGTACTTGGAGCGAACCATCAGCTCATGGGAGCCCAGCGTCTCCCAGGAGCCGTAGCGCATCCCCTCGCGATGCTTCCACATGAGCACGGCTGGAGCATCGAGCACCAGGCCGGGCGACACCTCCTGCCACTCTATCCAGGCGAACACCTTCTCCACGGGGCCCAGGAAGTACGTGACGATGGAGAAAATGTGATAGCCATGGTCCCAGACGGCAGGCCCGCCACCGCACTGAGCCTCCGTGAAGCGCCAGCGCCAGGTCTCGGCCGAGACGGCCCAGCCGTGCTGCGGCGAGCCGGACAGCACTTTCACCCGGATGGATTGCGGCTCACCGATGGCCCCCTCTTCCATTAGCTCGAGCGCCTTGTTGTAGGGCGGATAGTAGCGGAAGTTCTCGCACACCCGGAATAGCTTGGCCGAGCGCTCTGCGGCGGCGATGACCTGATCCATCTCCGTCAGGTTGATGGTTGGCGGCTTCTGAAGCGAGA
>Ga0315286_10005788_pt1 | contig 11960 bp, 4 predicted proteins | sample YL17G10_0_MG_FD_205038 | JGI IMG/M metagenome (GOLD analysis project Ga0315286, IMG submission 205038) | Sediment microbial communities from Yellowstone Lake, YNP, Wyoming, USA - YL17G10_0 | ecosystem: Environmental > Aquatic > Freshwater > Lake > Sediment | place: USA: Wyoming | collected... | reverse complement strand
ACGACAAGCCGAGCATCACCAACACTGCGACCGTCAACGCTAAGGACCCGCAGTGGCCAGGCGATGTACAGGCGGACCACGAGGCCAGTGCCACATCCGAAGAAGTCACAGTGACTGTCTACGACCCAGGCGTCTCTATCGACAAGTGGGCCACATACGAGAACGGTAGAGACCGTCTCACATGCGCCGCTGTCGGAGAGACGATCATCTGGCACATACTGGTGACCAACACGGGCAACGTCGAACTCACATGCACGGTGACCGACGATCACGCTGGTCCATGGACATTCACCCTCGGTGCGGGGCTGACACACGAGATAACATACTCTCACCTCGTAACCGTCAACGACAAGCCGAGCATCACCAACACTGCGACCGTCAACGCTAAGGACCCGCAGTGGCCAGGCGATGTACAGGCGGACCACGAGGCCAGTGCCACATCCGAAGAAGTCACAGTGACTGTCTACGACCCGAAAGTCGCGATCCTAAAGACCGTGAATCCTACGTACGCTGCAGAGGGCGACACTGTAACATACACAATCACCGTAACCAACACGGGTAACGTGCGATTGACGTGTACGGTCACAGATACGCAGTACGTTTGGACTCCAGCATGGATAGTGACCCTTGATTCGGGCGCGTCCGACAGCCGCTCATACACGATGACTGCGCACTTCGGCACAGGAACGCAGATTGACAACACCGCGAGCGTCCTCGGAAAGGACCCGCAGTGGCCAGGGGACATACAGGTGACGCACGAGGCGCGCGCCGAGTGGACTTGCCATCTCAAGAAGCTAGCAATGGCAGAAGGTTATGTCTTCAGGGACGACAACATGAATGACAACCTGAAGGAGGCTGGCGAGTTGGGTCTGTACAGCATTATAAACCCGTGGTATGTCGAACTGATAAACCTCGATACGATGGCGACTATTGAAAAGAGGCCAACTCTCCCGGATGGGTCCTTCAAGTTCGACCACCTCATGCCGGGCGTCAACTACAGGGTCAAAGAGGTTCTCTATCCGGACCACCCGACATGGGTGAACACGGGCCCGCTCTACCATGACTATAACCTTGGTGTTGGCGGATACGATCGGGACGACTACGGCAACATAGAGTACCAGTTCATAACCGGCTACAAGTGGCAGGACGACAACATGAACGGCATCAAGGACGGCAACGAGCAGTTCATCAATGGCTGGCACATATTCCTTGAGGGCGACATGTTGCATGACATTGTTGGCGACAACATAGATGGTACTCACGTAACGATGGACACATACACTGGTCCTCCATACGACCCGAGAAACGGCTACTTCACGTTTAGGGTGTTGCCCGGCAACTACAGGATCTGGGAAGAGCACGAGACTGGATGGCTATGCATCATGCCAGGCCCGTCCGAGCAGTATCTGAACGTGCAGATCCGCAGCCCCGACAGAGGCGGAGTCTTCTGCTGCAAGTTCGGCAACGTCCAATATGGCTCGATCAGCGGGTTCAAGTTCATCGACTGGAACATGAACACTGTCTGGGACGGCCTTGAGCCTGGAAAGGCGGGCTGGCCAGTCCATCTCGATGGCGTGCAAGTTGATGGCGTGGTAGTTCAGGACGACACTGTGACCAATGAGAATGGCTACTGGGAGTTCACGGACCTCTTGCCTGGAACCTACAAAGTAACCGAGGGGAGCTTGGCTGGCTGGTACGCGACGACGCCTACTTTCCGCGACAGGATATCGATATTGTCCGGAACCGTTGTTGATCAGGTCAAGTTCGGCAACATTCCGTTGACCACTGTCTGGGGCTACAAGTTCTATGACAAGAACATGAACGGGATCAAGGATCAAGGCCAGGCGCCGGATCCAGGGATCCAAGGCTGGACGATTGAGCTCTACAAGAATGGCGCGATAACGCCGTTCAAGACAACCACAACGGACCAGAACGGTAAGTACTCGTTCGATGTCTTGCCGGGAATCTATGTCATAAAGGAGGTCCTGCAATCTGGCTGGATAAACACTGCACTGATATCGCAGCAATGGACTATCCAAGGCGAACACCTGATGGAACCAGCATCGGTGCACGGGCCTGACTTCGGCAACATGAGATACGCCACGATCTCTGGGTACAAGTTCAAAGACGCGTATCCGGATGGTGTCTGGGATCACTCAAACCCGAGTGAGTATGGCTTGGGTGCTTGGACGATAGTGCTTGAGGGCAACAACATCTCAGGGCACTGCGGACCGTGGATTATTCAGACTCTCAATGTAGGGCCTTTGGACATGATTGGCTACTATGAGTTCAAGGGGCTCTTGCCTGGCACATACACGGTGACTGAGATGATGCCAGATGGCACCGTTTGGGTGCCAACAACCGGGACCGTGCACACGATAGTTGTTCCGCTGTTCCCAGGGCCGATGGTGCCAATCGTCTACACAAGCAACTTCGGCAACTACCTGCCTGGATCAGACCCGGATCTGCAGTTCGTGCTGGAGAAAGGTGCGAACCTCTGGTCTTCGCCGCTATTTGCGTCCAGACCGTTCCATGCTTCAGACCTGGTTGCCGCGATTGGGCCGAGCTGTCTCAAGGTGACGATGCTGACCACCGACGGCAAATGGAGGTCATATGACCCGAGCTTGCCATTCATGAAGCCTGGGAGTGTCTACGACTTTGAGATCAAGACCGGAGTGAGCTACTACATTGTTGCCAGTAGCCACACGACCTTCGTGCTGAGGGGTGATTTCGCATCGCAGAGCACACTATCTCTATCAACGGGTGCGAACCTCATTGGGTACAATGCGCTGAAGCCCATTAGAGCCAGCGAGCTCATCAGCATGGTCAGCGGATGTCATGTGCTCAAGGTGACCTACTATGACGCGAAGACTGGCGCGTACAAGTCGTATGATCCAAGCTTGCCGTTCATGAAGCCGGGTTCGGCGTACGACTTCACCATCACGCCAGGCAGAGGGTACATCCTGGTGGTAGACGGCCCGGGTCAGCTTGTATACACGAACGTCTAGTAGCTCGAAAACCTCTTAGCCGTCCTTGGTGGCCGGTTTTTGGCTACCATAGAAAACCTTTTTATCCCCCTGCGGGAATCATAGGTTAACCCTTATTGCCGGGAAAAGGTGGTATGCCGCAATGACACTCATGACGAGTCATAGATTGATGAAGGCTAGGATTCTGTGTTTCGCACTAGTTGCATCGCTGGCATTGTCTCTTACTGTGATGCTGTCCACTACCGGCGCGAGAGCCGACGAGGGCGCTTACACTCTATCAGTCTGGGGATACGTCACGGACGGGGGAGCACCTGTCGTCGGTGCTACGGTGACGATCACTGAGACGGTCAGTCACGTGACCCGTGTGACAACTACAGATGCCACCGGACTCTACTCGACCTACGACCCGGGCGATTTCGCAGGTAGCGAATGGACTCGTGGTGATCTGATAACGGTCGATGTGAACAATGGTGGTAGCCTTGCTAGCAGTTCAGCCAATGCCCCAACTCCTCCTCTTGTGACCTCTCTGCAGATAGACGTCACATACACCGCGATTCCTGAATTCGGCAGTCTCACGGGCGCCCTCGTTGCCGCAGGAGCAGTAGCAGTAGTTGCAGCGATATTCGTTGGGACAAAGAGGCACTAAGACCCTAGTCGCCTTGCATGAGAGCCGTCGGTTTTGCTTAGGTCCTAGTCTAGCACTCCTTCTCAGTTCGTTTCATCTCGTCGTGCGCACTTCCGCAGAATGAATTAAATAACTCCCTGATTGTTTGGCAGGTTGGATGGGAGCATTCTCAGTTCTTGAGTCCTGCCCGTCGTCCAGGACGGACTACACCACATTTTCTGCTAGGCCAGTAGATGTTTTCTTGCTGATAACTGGGCGACAGCCCTTATATAACAATGTTCCGCATAGAAAACACGGGGCTGAGTCTCCTGGAACATGAGGCACCCATGTCCGTCAACGTACAAGATCCGCCGCATTCGGGCAAGCCTAGGGGTGACGCTGCAGGACGATATGCTATTGTCTTGGCGTGCCTGCTGATCCTCGTTGTATCTGCCTTCGCTCCGTTCAATATCCGCGGAGATCCTGATAGCATGACGGATTCTTCATCGGATGGGGTCGGCGTCCAGGCCAGCGTGACCGCGCCTGACTCGACGGTGGCTCTTTCCCAGCATGATTGGGATTGGACGAAGTATTCTGACGAGAACGGATACATAGATGTCGTTGTTTCGGTCCCTGGCGATTCTTCATCAAATCCGCTAGCGGCGATGATGCACAGGATTGACGTATCCTCCCAGAGTGGAAGCCCGCTTGGCGGGCCGAATATTGACCCGAAGGGTCTCGTTGCGGAGCTTAGCCGAGGGTGCAGAATGCAGTTCCGCCAGGGGTTCAGCGGTTTCTCCGCACACCTCAGTATTGATGTCGTCAAGAACCTGACACAAGTTGATCCTGCGGTGACGATCTTTCCAGATTTCCAGTTCCGTGCTCTGGCACCCGACAACGTTTTGCAGGTAGGCGCCGACCAACTCTGGTCGAGAACGGACAATAATGGTTGCCAGGTCAAGGGTCGTGGTGTGATTGTAGCTATTATTGACACAGGCGTGGACTACACTCATCCGGATTTGGGAGGTGGATTTGGGTCATCGTACAAGGTCACGGGCGGGTACGATTTCTACAATAGCGACTCAGATCCGATGGATGACAATGGCCACGGTACCCACGTGGCTGGAATTGTAGCTGCAAACGGGATTACATTCCAAGGCGTCGCGCCAGATGCGAGCATTCTTGCATACAAAGTCCTTGGTGCTGATGGCACGGGCAGTATGAGCGATGTGATTGCAGCTATCGAAAGGGCGACGGATCCCAACAACGACGGTAGCACCTCTGATCACGCAGACATAATAAGCATGAGCCTGGGTGGAGATGGGACTGACGGGGACCCATTGTCAATTGCCGTCAAGAGTGCCGTCGATGCTGGCGTAGTGGTTGTGGCGGCTGCTGGGAACAGCGGTCCTTCGATGGGAACGGTTGAATCTCCCGGACGCATTCCTGAGGTCATAACAGTGGGCGCTGTCGATTCCGGTGGCAAACTGGCCTCATTCAGCTCGCGATGCACCAAGTCACGTGACGTTATGAAGCCTGAGATATCTGCCCCTGGAGTCAACATAGTTTCGTGCGTACCCTATTCGAATGGGGAGCTCAGTTCTCCCACAGGATACAGATCTCTCAGCGGGACTTCAATGGCTACCCCCCACGTAAGCGGTGCCGCCGCCCTTCTGCTACAGTTGCATCCGACCTGGACTCCAGAGCAAATGAAGTCATCGCTCGTTGCAGGATCAAAGGATATTGGCGAGTCGCTTTGGCTTGCCGGTGCTGGCCAGCTCTGGGTGCCATCAGCCGCTGACGTTAGTCTGTTCGCCAACCCGGCTATCATCTCGTACGGTTTCGCTGGCGGTTCTGGTCAGGACCTACTCGTCTCCAACACTGGCGCCTCATCTACATTCGCTGTCAACACGGCAGACGAGATCTCCCTGTACGCAAATGAAACTCGTGGTTCCGGTCCCTTGACCGGTCTTTCAGCAGCAAATCCTACATCAATCACACTCTCTTCTGGTTCAACTGGTTCTGTTGTATTGGTCGTCGGAGTCCCGTCGCCAGATGCGACTCAGGGGTACTATGAGGGGAGGGTAGAAATCCGGGACGGCAATGGCGGCATCCAGATACCGTTTGGATTCACGGTGCTGTCGCGTCTTGAGGTTCATGTTTTTGACCCCTCAGGATACGAAGTCCTTGATCCGTACGGTGGAGTCTGGGTCTATAGCATTCCCGACGCGGAGACCACGATGCAAGTACTGGGCAGCTCAACGACGAACTCGCCGCCCGCGAATTTCATGTTACCCTCTGGCAACTACTCTATTCACGCCGCAGGTTATCCTCACCTGTACTACCATCTCGAATCGTATTTCCTGTCAGATGTCGTGCAGCTTAACTCGTTGGAGACTCGCGTCGTGAATCTGAGGATGTCGTCAGCAAGACAGATGACACTAGATCTCGCCACTGATGACGGTCTGCCGATATACGTCAAGGACTATCGAGTCTACTGTCGCTTTGTCGGAGAGAACAACGTTTCGTTTCATATAACTGGCTCAGACTACTCTGTTACTGGGACGGAGATATTGTCGCTTCCGACGTCGAAGACGATCTACGTCTCGGATACGAATGCTACCGTGGGCATTTCCGTTGCAGGCTTCTCCTATTCAACCAGTATGTGGGATTTCATGAGCCGCAATTCGCAGCATTGGTACGAGTTCTTTGGAGGCACATCCACTGGTTTCTATGCTGAGTCGACCGCCGACTTGCAGTATTTGCTCTCGTGGGAGTTCAACGGCATTGGTCCTTCAACTCCGCTTCTACTCGGATTGACTGAAGGTCAGTACTCGATTTATGATACGAAGTATGACATTCCTGGCCCGATAGACAATACCTGGGACAACTGGGGAACTCACACATCGATGGGAAATGACGGGACTTTCTACATGCGAAGGAGCACTGACACTTCGATCAATCCACTTTATTCTGGAATGACTAGAAGGACGATTGTACAAGGCGTCTTCTCTGAACAGTACTTCCCAAACGAACTCTACGACGGTTACTTCGAACAGGAGTACTACATACCCGATTACAATCATACCCTGAAAGTGACTTCGCTGCCTGGCGTGTCTATCCCTGACAGAAATTTCCTTCAGCCCGTGTCTGGTTTGTCGAGCGTCGAACGCGTCGGTACCGGCCCATTCTATCCAGCCGTTCGCACTTCCAATACGAATTCAGCCCTCGTGCTCTATCATCCTCTTCTCAGGGATCAGGCAAGTGCCAAGGTCGGCTTGATGCATATCCCCAAGATGCTGCTGTACCGTGATAATTCAGTAATTGGCATTTACGATCTCGAGGAATACACTTCCAGGCCAGATGCAAAGCGGACCGTGGCTCTTACTGGTATTGGCTTATACAGGGCGGAGATAAGTTGCCAACCCTCTCCAACAATATGCAGCTACGCAAACATCACTCTTGGATTCCGAGTGCCATACTCAGATGTCAATCCTCCTCAGATTACCGGAATCTCGATGCCCCAGAGGTTCATCCCGGGACAGACAATAGATCTTGTGGTCTCCGCCTCCGATGATACCAATATCACGAGCGTTGAGATTAGCTGGCGCCCGGACGGAGTCTCTGCTTGGAGGATTCTCCCAGTGAATAGGATATCGGCAGTGGACTATGGTGCTTCGATCCAGACATCTGCAAGTGATGGAGCGGTTTGGTTGAAGACCAAGGTCACGGACTACTTTGGGAACTACATAGAATACTCCGCTTCGACCGTGTCTCAGAAGGAGATCCCGGTTTTGCTTGAGATTGCGGCGAATCCCACTGAAGTCTATTATCAGAATTCGGACGCATGTGTCGTGCTGACAGGCAGTCTCACAGACGCCACCGGGGAGCCTCTCGGAAGGACTGCCTCAGTACCTTTGGAGCTCATTCTGAACGGAAAGAAGATCGGGTTGATACTTGATGACTATGTTGCGTCGCAATCCCACATCCATGACGGAAACATTCGATTCGAGTGGCATTTCAATCCATATGATGTGTTTTCGGGACCGGATCAGACAGTGGATATTCGAATCGCATTCGATCTGGGTATCTATGAGCCTATCTCGGAGACGATTACTTTGCGGTCTGTCATGTCGTCGAATTCTCCACCGACAATCACACTCGAGTCTCCAACGAACGGGAGTTTGATTGCTTCTGGGCAGATCATTGATTTGAACATCGTTGATGATGGAACGTTTACTGCTAGCGCCTATCTCGATGGCGTAGCGCTTTCTTCATTCGTTTCTCCTTGGCAGATCTCAACTTCTTCTTGGAGCGACGGGAGACACACCCTGGGTGTGACTGCAATAGACGACCAACTTTGCTTCTCCAGCGCCTCATATGAGTTTGAGATCGATGCATTGGCACCGTCTGTTGCGATAACCTTCCCACTCGATGGCGCAAAAGTCCCCCTGAATTCGATCCTCACCGCTAGTGTCAATGATGAGCGTCTCTCCAGCGTCGCCTATTCTGCAGACAGCAAACCAGCTGTTCCAATGCAGGCTCCGTACAGTATTGATATGAGTGGATGGACTCCCGGCCAGCATATGGTCACAATCACGGCGACTGATATGGTCGGCCACTTGACCGCTAAGCGGGTTGCCTTTGAGATTTCCAGTAGTTCGGTAGCGCTACAATTGCTTACCCCTGCGAACCGTTCGGTCATTTGCTCGGGCACACCAATCCAGTTTACAGCTAGTGGCAACGGTTCGATGACGTACAAATGGAGTGAAGGTGGAACTTGGACGGACCTTGGTACACAGATGACTATATCGACAGTTGGCTGGCTACAAGGTCTCCACACCCTGCTCATAAATGCTACAAGTAGCCTAGGCGGTTGGGACCAAATCACAGTCGCTCTTACGATCGATGACGTTGTTCCGGTGATTCAGCTTCAGTCACCTTCCAACAACTCATATGTAAGCCCAACTGACAGAATAAGCATCCACGTGCAGGAAAACAACCTGATGACCGTCACGTGGACTCTCTGGGGTAGCACATGGTCTGGTTCCTCACCTGACTTGTCCATCTCCCTTTCATCATACCCGGGCGATGGCGTCTTCTCGATAACCGTAAGAGCAACTGACAAGGCCGGTAATGAAGCACGAGGTGATTTCGTGTTCAAGCTAGATTCTTCACCTCCTATGCTTTCCATCGCGAATCTTGTATCAGGAGAAGTTGCGAGGCTCGGTCTCATTTTGAATGTTTCTGCATCCGATCCTTACCTCACACAGGTCGAGTGGTCGCTAGACGATGGTCAACGTACACTGTTGGCCTCTCCATACGACATCAATACGAGCTCATTCTCGGTCGGTTGGCACTCCCTTCAAATCACAGCTAGTGACGCCAGTGGCAAACAGACTGTTCTCACGGTGTCTTTCTACTTGGACAACACAGCACCAGAAATTGGTTCAATTTCGAGCACTTCTTTCAAGTCTGGGACGGATTTCAGCGTAACGGCTAATGTGACGGACGATTACGGCGTCGGTTCGGTTCTTCTATATTACGAGCTTGCGAACGGCTCCTATGCTAGTCTTCCGATGGCATTCGACGGAGGCTCTTACGTCGTTCTCCTGCCGGCGTATGTCCTGTGGGACGGTATGGAAGTGTATGTGAGTTGTATGGATGTGGCAGGCAATAGCGTTCTTGGTCCTCACGTCAAGCTTAATGCTACGTTTAGTGCACCGGCGCCATCTTCGGGGCCGAAATCTCTCGTGGGTTTCTTCAGCAGCATCAGTGGAATAGCACTCCTTGGCGCAATCGCTATGATATCATCGATGTCCTTGTTCCTTATGTCGAGGCGCAGAAGCAGGGACGAAGAAACCCCGCCCAAGCCATCTGTAGCCAGGGCCATTCCACCTGAGACTCCTCGAGTTGCGTCAACCGTATCAGCACTTCCTGCTGCAAAGGCGCGGCAACCTAGTCGGACCCTTGGCCAGGTGCAGATTGCAAGAGTCGATGCAGCCGCTGGACTGATTGCTCAGGCTAGGAGTGCTGCGCCACCCTTGGAGAGCAGGAAGCCAACCAGACCTCCAACTCTGATCGACTCGATTCCAGAAATGGTGGCAAAGAGTCAGCTCCCGAGAGACGAGCCGGAGCCAGAGACAGACTATGGTGAAATGATCGAGCGTGAGCTGATCATACCTTCACTGAGGACCTCAATCTTCAGAGAGAATATCAAGGACTTGAATTCTGAGATCGTACAGCAGCTTGAAGAGCTCGGGGCGATGTGCAAGCAGACGCCAAAGAAGACCCTGGGCTGATCATGCAGGAATATCCGTGTTCTTGACTTCCGCAAGCGCATGCGCTGATTCGTGTCGGTCCAGCCATCTCACTATCAGCATCCAGAAGATCGTCAGGGAGATTATGAACACGATGATCCCGAAGTAGCTGTGGAAGACTGACAGCGCAGGGTGCCCGTAGATCGAGCCGACCAGCACTGTTATCGTCATTCGGAAGATGTTCGAACACCATGTAACAAGAAACCCCACTCCCAGACCAGCGAGTGTGTACCTGTCGATCTTTCTGTATCGGACAAGAACGAATGCGAGGAACGCCGAGAAGAAAAGGCCAGCGGAGTACAACCCGCTGCAGGTCGCCCCGATCCCTAGAGAGATGAACCGTCCGTGATACTCGTATTCAACGAAGTTCGTTATCCCCGAGTTATTGATTTGGAGCAGCGCGTTTGCATCTACTCCTAACAACTGAACGAGGATCACTACCGGAACAGTGATCAGGTAATACCTCGTGTATGATGACAACTCCGCGCCTGCATCCCCCGTCAATAGAACATAAGATCTCCAGAAGACCACGAACACGAAGGTCATGAATATCAAGTAGAGCACGACGAAATCTTTCTGTTGGGTGAATCGCGACGGGCCTGAGTAGTAGAGTATCAAGGACAGTCCGAGGACTGTCACCATGAAATCTTCCATCCGAAGGTCAGCGGTCCCCTTTACCGATAACTTCCAGATAGACCAACCAAGGATCAACACGAACCCCACAAGTGGAAGCAACAGGGCACACTGTTTCTTGGTGAGGAATCGCGAAAGAAAGTCCACCAACATCCCTTCTTGCGCATCAACAGATTTGCTGGTTTGCGTGGCAAGGCCGTACAGAGCTATCAGCGTCCCCACGACGATGAGAACAATCTCTGCTAAGTAAACCGAATGGCCGATGTAGTGGTTGTACAGGGCCGCTATGATAAGCAGTGAACCGATGAGCAGCAGCCATTCGCGCTGGATTTTCACAGGAAACATCCAACCAGTAGCAGGTATTTAATCGTTGACGCGGGACCTGCGCGGACATTCACCGGGCCTAGACATTGCTCCCTTTAGCAGGCAAGACAACGGTCGATGGCCTCTTGCGCAATATGAATACCGCTCCAGCAATAGCGGTGACCATGACTATAGAAATCTCGGAGAGAATCGTAACGCGAGTGGAGACAGTTGGAAGGAAGAAGCTCAGGACCAGGACGACTAGGGGGGCGGACCAAATGCAGGCCAGAGCGTACGAAAGTGAGATGGCTGTTGGTCTTTTCATGAACAAGACCTCCAGGGTCTCGCCCTCCTCAATCGAGAGAGCTAGCCAGATCATTGCGAGTGATGGTAAAAGAATGCTTATGAAAGCAGTCATGATGTAGCCAATGTCGACCAGGGAAGGGATTTCAATCGATGCCGCCGCTGTTGTGGTGACGATCAGAAGACCAAATAGGGAAGCCGACCTGTAAGAAGACGCAATGCCAATGCTAGACAATACCACTCCAACCGTCATCGCAGCTAGCGGGAGGATTGTGATCCTTGAGAATATCATGAAATCGGCGGCAACCAACAAAAGGATTACCAGCTTGATGTTCTTAGAGAACGCAATCAAGTCTTCCCCCTCCTGATCGCCCTCGTGATTCTTGGAGCAGTGTCCGCTGGCCCGATCCTTATGTACGATGCTCTGGACCCTCTGAGCGCCGCCTCGAGCTTTATTGATTCATTGAGGTTGCTGTAGAGTCCCTCTGCATCCTTTACCTCGAGGACCTGGCCCTGGTTCCTGTACCAATCATCGTAGGTGTGGATCACGAGCATCCTGTTGCCTGTTGCCCTGCAGATCTTTGCGCTAGCAAGCACTGCATTCCTGGAGGAAATGAGATCGGATATCACTATGAAGAGCTGCTCCTGACCCTTGTTTCTGGCCAAGGTCTCTTTTATGCCTCCTTCGAGCCCGATGCCGAGGTTCTTCTGCCCTCTTGGAGAGAGCTTCTCAAGCGAAGAAAGAAACGTGTTCTTGCCTCCGGCATTCTGCACACTGGCGGGCTTCGTTGGGTTTGTTTTCGAGCTGTC
>Ga0315286_10005787_pt1 | contig 11960 bp, 5 predicted proteins | sample YL17G10_0_MG_FD_205038 | JGI IMG/M metagenome (GOLD analysis project Ga0315286, IMG submission 205038) | Sediment microbial communities from Yellowstone Lake, YNP, Wyoming, USA - YL17G10_0 | ecosystem: Environmental > Aquatic > Freshwater > Lake > Sediment | place: USA: Wyoming | collected... | reverse complement strand
GTTCAGACTCGCGCCCTCCAGCGATCGGCGGTGCGACTTCTGCCACACCGCCTGCACCAGGCTGAACGCCGGGCACACTCCGATGTACCGGCGGGAACCCTCTCGCACCCAGGCCGCTATACGATCCATCACCTGCCAGTAGTTCAGGTTGGCGATCGGAGTGCCCAGCACCAGCGTCGCCCCACAACGCTCTCCGCCCCTCGAATCATGCGCTCCCCTCTCCGACGACCCGCTCAACGCCCACACAAACCGCCCCATGAGGTGAAACATCGTCTTGACCAGCACGATCATGTCGTAGGCAAACGACCGGCGATCGTTTTCCTCGGCCTCCTGTCGGAAACGCTCCTTCCAGTCCGCAAGCAGCTCTTCGGGCCTGGGGCTCTCCCGCGCGCACAACTGTGCCATCCCTGTCAACCCCGGCAATACGGCGCTGCGCGCGCCGAATCCTGGGATCTCCGCCCGCAGGTAGTCGTACAACTCCACGCCGATCGGCCGCGGCCCCACCAACGCCATCTCTCCCCGCACCACATTCCATAGCTGCGGCAGTGCGTCCAGCTTGAGCTTACGCAGGACCCGACCCAACCGGGTCAGCCCAGGATCAGCCCACACAACCCCATGAATCGTCTCCCGAGTCGCGCCCACCTTCGTCGTCCGGATCACGAGCATCCTGAAGGGCCTGCCGCGTAGCCCTCGGCACACACGCGCATGCAGAAACGGCCCGCGCGAACTGCACCGCACGAGCGCGCACAACACCCCGAACACAGGAAACGACAGCACCAGCAGAGCCAACGCCAACAACCGCTGCCCGGTCAGCCACACAGCCCCAGGCCGCTTGACTCCGCTCACCTCGGCTTCTGGTTCATGACTGGTCCTGCAAGCGACGGATTCCGCCTGCCCGCACCCCATCGGACACCCCCTTACGCCTTTTCTCGGTCTTGCATCGGGCAGCCGCAGCGGAGGAGCAGGCGTCACGCCTGCTCTCCGCTAGCTGCTTGCCAGCTTTGGATGCCCCTCGGTACCGCGCACGGCTGCTTTACCCCCTCCCCTGAATGACAAGGCAGCCGCGGCGCAGCCTCCGATGTGCATCGGCTGGATGGCTCGCTGATTCTCGGGTCGTGCCCGCGTTCCTTTCGAATCATCCTCGGTCAGATCGGCCGCTGTCCTTCCGCACGGGGCCAGTTTCGCCTGCGTCCGCGCCATCGCGTTACACAATGCAACCTCGCTCGCCCATGCGATAAGGGCCAAGGCGTCCACCGGCCGCGGGGATGTGGGTGGGGAATGGCCTACAATAGTGGACGCCTGGCCTGCAACGACCTCAACAGCAGAACTCGACGCGACCCGTGACCCCACATCCGTAAAACCCTCTCGATCCACCCTCTTAGTGAGCGCCGACGCCTCTCTGCCCCGCGCTTTGTATCGCTTTTCCGCTCTCGCCTGTCTATGTGCCCATACAATGTGCTAACAGTTCCCGCAGCCGCTTCCGGGCTTCCTCCAACCGCCGGCGCATCGCCTTGTGGCTGCACCCCGCCATCACCGCCGCTTCCGATGGCTTCACCTCGCAACGGTATACAAGCTCCACTGCCTCACGCTGATGCTGGGTCAACATGCTCTTGGCCCGTTCCAAGGCCTCCAGAACACCTGCATCCACCCGCCCGCTCGACCCCCCGTCCGAGGCAGCATCCTCTATCGCCGCCACGTCGCAGCTTGTCGGCCATCGACTCCACCGACGCTCCCATTCCCGCCGCACGTTCTTCGCAATTCCCATCAGATACGTCTTGATCCCCGAGCGCCCGCCAAACCGACGCCGGTACGCCCACACCCGCAGGAACACCTCCTGCGTCAGGTCCTCGGACCGCGCGCATCCCGTCCGATCCAGAAACGCCGTCACCTGCGGGAAGTACGTCTCGTACAGCCACTCGAACGCCCGCACGTCCCCCTGCGCGACCCGATTCATCAGTTCCTGATTGTCTTCACCGTTGGGTTCCCCATTCGCCATACAGCCCCCTATTTCTCCGCTCGCTCGCGAAAATCAGCGCCTTGGCATCCGTGGCTTGACCGCCGGACCGACGCACCAGCAGCGCCAAGGCTCCGCGGCCGCACTCCCTCCCTATAACGTGTTCACTGGAATCACGGCACAAACCCCCTTTTCCCTCGTCAGGCGAGCCCCCACCCTCGATACAGAAGCTCGCCGCATCTCCCACCTAGAATATGCAAAGAATGCCTGCGCGTCAAGCCCTCCGCTGCCGATCTTTTCCTGAGGGCACTCAGAACAGCTTGATCCGGGGCAGGTCCGAGCAGCCCATCAGGAATTCGTCGACGGCGCGGGCGGCCTGGCGGCCTTCGCTGATGGCCCAGACCACCAGGGATTGGCCGCGGCGCATGTCGCCCGCCGAAAAGACGCCCGGGCAATGGGTCATATAGTCCGCGTTGACCTTGACGTTGCCGCGAGGGTCCTTCTCAAGCTTGAGCTGCTCGATGGGACCGTTCTGTTCGGGGGAGACGAACCCCATGGCCAGCAGACACAGGTCGCAGTCCAGCTCGAATTCCGAGCCCGCGATTTCCTTCATGCCGAAGCGGCCGTCAGGGCTCTTGACCCATTCGAGGCGCACGCCGTGGAGCCTCTTGACGCGGCCATCCTGGCCCGTGAATCGCCTGGTGTTGATGGAGAAGTCGCGGATTCTGGCCGGGCGGTCTTTGTCGATTCCACGCTGGAGAACCATGCTCTCCTCGTGGGCGGAACTGGTGCGGAGAATCATGGGCCAGGTCGGCCACGGCATATCCGCGGTGCGCTCCTTGGGCGGTTCGGGAAGGAGCTCGAACTGGCTGACCAAGGCGCAGCGCTGACGCAGGGCCGTGCCAAGGCAATCGGCCCCTGTGTCGCCGCCGCCGAGAATGATGACGTCCTTGCCGGCGGCGCTGATGAGCTCATCGGAAGGGATCGAATGCCCGAGATTGAGGCGATTCTGCTGCGTCAGGTACTCCATGGCGAGATGGATGCCTTCAAGTTCCCGGCCTGGGACATTGAGGTCGCGCGCGTTGGTGGCGCCGCCGCAGAGCACCATGGCGTCGAACTCGCGGCGGAGGTCTTCCACACGGACGTTGAAGCCGACGTTGGCGTTGGTGCGGAACGTAATGCCTTCCGCTTCGAGGAGCTTGATCCGGCGGTCGACGATGTGCTTTTCGAGCTTGAAATTGGGGATGCCGTAAGTGAGCAAGCCCCCTATCCGGTCGGCGCGATCGAAGACGGTGACCAGGTGGCCGGCTTTGTTGAGCTGCGCGGCGCACGCGAGGCCGGAAGGACCTGAGCCCACGACGGCGACCTTCTTGCCAGTGCGTTTAGCGGGCGGGTGCGGTGTGATCCAGCCCTCTTTGAAGGCATGGTCGATAAGGTTCTGTTCGATGAGCTTGATGGTAACGGGTTTCTCATTGATGCCGAGGACGCAGGCTTCCTCGCAGGGGGCCGGGCAGACGCGCCCCGTGAATTCGGGGAAATTATTGGTCTTGTGGAGCATCTCGATGCCAGGCCGCCAACGGTTCTTGTATACGAGGTCATTCCACTCGGGGATGATGTTGCCGAGCGGGCAGGCGCTGTTGCAGAAGGCGATGCCGCAGTCCATGCAGCGAGCGCCCTGGTCACGCAGCTTCTTCTGCTCGAAATCCAGATAGATCTCCTTCCAGTCCAGAACGCGGAGCTCGATCGGGCGGCGCTTCGGGGTCTCGCGGGCGATCTCTTTGAATCCTGTTGGCTTTCCCATGGTAGTTGTCAGCTGTGGTTGCCGGTTGGCAGTTACCAGGAGCACTTGCCGGTGGTTAGTTGCTGGCAACGGGCAACTAACAACTGGCAACTATTCCGCCTTTCATGCCTTGGCCGTCTGGAGCTGGGCCAGTTTCCGAGCTTTCTCCTCGATGGCGGCCATGTTGTCGAGGACGCGACGGTAGTCGTTGGGCATCACCTTAACGAAGCGAGGCAGCTCGTTGTCCCAATCGATGAGGATGGACTTGGCGACCGGGGAGTGCGTGTATCTCAGGTGCCCTTCGAGCATGCGGCGGATGAACTGGATGTCCTCGGGCGTGTCGGGGGCTTCAAGGGAGACGGTGTCGGGATTGCATCGCTCGTGGAAGGTGCCGTCTTCGTCGTAGACGTACGCGATCCCGCCCGACATGCCCGCGGCAAAGTTGCGCCCTGTGAGGCCGATCACGGCGACCCGGCCGCCGGTCATGTATTCGCAGCCGTGGTCGCCCACCCCTTCGACGATGGCATGCACGCCCGAATTACGCACGCAGAAACGCTCGCCCACCACCCCGCGGATGAAAACCTCGCCGGCGACGGCGCCGTAGCCGACCACGTTGCCGGCGATGATGTTCTGCTCCGCCTTGAAGCCCGTGTCGAGCGTGGCTTTGGGGGGATGAACGATGATTCTGCCGCCGCCGAGGCCCTTGGCCACGTAGTCGTTCGCGTCGCCTTCGAGGATCAGAGTGATGCCCTTGGCCAGAAAGCAGCCGAAGGACTGCCCGGCCGAACCGTTGAACTTGAACGTGATCGTGTCATCGGGCAGACCGGCCAAGCCGTACTTCCTGGCCACCTCACCCGAGAGCATCCCGCCGACGGTGCGGTTGGTGTTGCGGATGGCCAGTTCGTATCGGATCTTTGTGCCACGATCGAGGGCGGGTCTGGCCAGCTTGATGAGCAGGTTGTCCAGCGACTTTCTCAGGCCGTGGTCCTGCGACTCGACCTGGCGGAGAGGCGTCTGCCCAGAGCCTTCGGGGCGATGAAGAATGACGGAAAGATCCAGGTGCTTGGCTTTCCAGTGATGGGAGACATCGCTGAACTGCAGCAGGTCGCAGCGGCCCACCATCTCATCGACGGTTCGCACACCAAGCTCGGCCATGATCTCGCGAAGCTCTTCCGCCACATAGAACATGTAGTTGATCACGTGCTCCGGTTTGCCGCCGAACTTCCCGCGGAGGTCGGGGTCCTGCGTGGCGATGCCGACGGGGCACGTGTTCAGGTGGCAGACACGCATCATGATGCAGCCGGAGGCGATGAGGGGCGCGGTCGAGAAACCCGCTTCTTCGGCGCCGAGCAGAAAAGCAATGGCGACATCCCGCCCGGTCTTGATCTGGCCGTCGGTCTGAAGGACCACGCGGCCGCGCAGGTTGTTCAAAACCAGCGTCTGCTGCGTTTCCGCAATGCCCAGCTCCCAGGGAAGGCCGGCGTACTTGATGCTCGTGAGCGGGGAGGCGCCCGTGCCGCCCGAGTCGCCGGAGATCAGAATGTGGTCGGCTCTCGCCTTGACGACGCCCGCCGCGACGGTGCCCACGCCGACTTCGCTGACCAGCTTGACGGAGACGCGCGCGCCGGGGTTGATGCTCTTCAGGTCGTGGATGAGCTGCGCCAGATCCTCGATGGAATAGATGTCGTGGTGGGGCGACGGAGAGATCAGGCCCACCCCAGGCGTCGTATGCCGCACCTTGCCCACGTACTCGTCCACTTTGTGGCCTGGGAGCTGGCCGCCTTCGCCGGGCTTGGCGCCCTGGGCCATCTTGATCTGAAGCTCGTCAGCGTTCACGAGGTACTCGGGTGTCACGCCAAAACGCCCTGAGGCGACCTGCTTGATGGCGGAGCGCCGGAGGTTGCCGTTGGCGTCGGGCTTGAAACGATCGGGGTCTTCGCCCCCTTCGCCCGTATTCGATTTCCCCCCGATTCGGTTCATCGCGATGGCGAGGTTCTCGTGCGCTTCGCGAGAGATCGAGCCGAAAGACATGGCGCCGGTGACGAAACGTTTAACGATCTCCTTGGCCGGCTCGACCTCGTCGAGCGGAATCGGGTCCGCTTTCTTGAACTGCAGGAGACCGCGAATCGTGCAGCGGACGCGGGATTCGTCGTTGACGATCCTGGCGTACTCCTTGTAGGTCGAGTAGCTGGCTGTGCGGACGGCCTGTTGCAGCTTGGCCACGGTGTCGGGGTTCCACATGTGGTGCTCGGCGCCCTTCCGCCACTGGTAGAAGCCGCCGACGTCCAGCGTCTCCGTCTCGACGTTGATGGGCGGGAAGCCGCGGCGGTGCCGCGCGAGCGACTCCTTGGCGATCACATCGAGGCCGATCCCCGCGAGACGCGACGAGGTATGGGTGAAGTATTCGTCAATGACCCCCCTGGCCAGCCCGATGGCTTCGAAACTCTGCGCGCCACGGTAGGACTGAACGGTGGAAATGCCCATCTTGGACGCGACTTTGATGATGGCCTTGTTGGCCGCCTTGATGTAGTTGCGTTCGGCTTTCTCGATGGTGAGTTCCTTCGAGAAGATGCCTTCGTGGGCGAAGTCGGCCAGCGTTTCGAAGACGAGGTAGGGATTGACGGCGCCGGCGCCGTAGCCGATCAGCAGGCAGAAGTGATGTGCCTCGCGAGCTTCGCCGGTCTCGATGACCAGCCCCGCCAGCGTCCGCGTGCCCTCGCGGATAAGGTGGTGATGCACCGCGGACGTCGCCAGCAGCGAGGGGATCGGCGCGCGATCCGCATCAACGCCGCGGTCGGATAAAATCAGAATCGAGGCGCCGTCGGCGATCGCTTTCGAGGCGTTGGCACGCACCTCCGCCAGGGCGCGTTCGAGGCCGGCCTGGCCGTCGGCGGCGTTGAAGAGCATCGGGATCGTCACCGAGCGGAGCGTGCTGTCGCTCAGTTCGCGGAGCTTCTCCAGGTCAGAGTTGCTGAGGATCGGCTGCCTGAGCTTCACCATGTGGCATGCTTGGGGTGACTCGTCGAGCAGGTTGGCCTCGCGCCCGAGGTACGTGTAGAGCGAAGTCACCAAAGCCTCGAAGTTGGCGTCCAGCGGGGGATTGGTCACCTGAGCAAAAAGCTGTTTGAAGTAGTTGTAGAGAAGCTGCGGCCTCTCCGACAGGCACGCCAGCGGCGTGTCCGCGCCCATCGAGCCGAGCGCTTCCTGGCCCGTGACGGCCATCGGGAGCAGAACCATCTTCATGTCCTCGACCGTGTAGCCGAACACATGCTGGCGGACCAGCAGCGTCTCGGGGTCCGCCTCATGCACCTTGGCCGGCTTGGGAAGCTCGTCGAGGTCGATCATGTTCTCCTCGATCCACCGTTTCCATGGGCGCCGGTCGACGAGCTCCTGCTTGATTTCGCGGTCGTCGATGATACGCCCCTGCTTGGAGTCGATGAGAAAGATCTTGCCGGGCTGCAGTCGCCACTTGCGGATCACGTCCTCCGGTTTGATGGGCAGAACCCCGACTTCGCTGGCCATGATCACCAGGTCGTCCTTCGTGATGTAGTAGCGCGACGGACGCAGCCCATTGCGGTCCAGAACCGCGCCGATCAACGCGCCGTTCGTGAAGGCGATCGACGCCGGGCCGTCCCACGGCTCCATCAGGCAGGCGTGGTATTCGTAAAACGCCCTCAGATCGTCGCTCATGACAGCGTTGTGCTGCCAGGCTTCCGGAATGACCATCAGCACGGCATGGGGAAGCGAACGGCCGTTGACCGCGAGGAACTGTATGACGTTGTCGATCGTGGCCGAGTCCGAGCCCGACTCCGTGAGGATCGGGAACATCTTCTTCAGCTCGTCGCCGAACACCGGAGACTGCAACGCCGCATAGCGGGCGCGCATCCAGTTGCGGTTCCCACGCAGCGTGTTGATCTCGCCGTTGTGCGCCAGGTAACGGTACGGATGGGCCCGGTCCCATGACGGAAACGTATTGGTGGAGAACCGCGAGTGAATCATCGCCAGCGCGCTCTCGAAATCCGGCTCGGAGAGATCCGGGTAGTACTTACGCAGTTGCAGCGCCGTCAGCATGCCCTTGTACACAATACGATGCGCGGACATCAGGCAGATGTAGAACTGCTGCCGGGCCAGCGGAGAGGCCGAGCCGAACTCGATCAGGTTCTCGGCGCGTTGACGCACGAGGTACAGACGCCGGTCGAAGTCGGCCCTGTTGTAGAAGGTCGCCGACGGCGTGACGAACATCTGCCGGACCAGCGGTTCAGACTTCCGCGGCGTGGCTCCGATGAACTCGCTGTTGACGGGAACATCGCGCCAGCCGAGGACGACAAGGTTGTTCTCGCGGACAGTGTTCTCGAGAGCCTCCTCGCACTCACGACGCGCGCCCGCCTGCTTCGGCAGAAAACACATCGCGGTGGCGTATTCCCCCAACGCCGGAAGATTGATCCCCAGTTCCTTGGCCTTACGCCTCAGGAATCGATCGGGCGTGCGGACGAGGATGCCGGCCCCGTCCCCGGCGTCCGGCTCCGCCCCCACGGCACCGCGGTGATCCATATTCTCCAGCATCAGCAACGCGTCAGAAACGATCTTGTGCGAGGCCTGCCCCTTAAGGTGGCACACGAACCCGACGCCACAGGAGTCGTGCTCAAACTGCGGATCGTAAAGACCTTGTGGTGGCGGTAAGGCAGTCATAAGTCATCCAAGTCCGTGAACATACGATGCATGGCCGGAATGCACCAAGTGCGCACATCCTGCGTAGCCCGCGCCGGTTCTCGGGTTTTAGCCCAGTTGCACGAGGTCGATCGCACGCGCAGCATCAAAAATTGGCCCAGCCGACGGCGGCCCGGATTCCTGTCCACTGCAAAGCGATATCAGCGCACTCCTCTGGCAACAGTATGCCTCTTTCGAAGCGGATGGTTCGGCCATAATTATAGGGGCCGACGGCCGGGTATGGCAAACGACGCTCGTAGCAGTACGCTACCGTCAGTTCCAGAAAGCCCCCCAGGCCCGCGCCGACGCGAGTCCGGGCAAGTGCAACCGCACGAGGAGTCCATTATGTCGATCACACGGCGGACGTTTCTGATGGGTACTGCAGGAGCGGCGGCGGCAGGAATCGGGCTTCGCGCGCACGCAGGCGCCGCGCCCGACTCGCGGCCGAACATCCTTTTCTGCATCGCCGATGACTGGTCATATGGACATGCGGGAGTCTACGGCGACAAGACCGTGAAAACCCCGACCTTCGACCGCCTGGCCACCCAGGGCGCCCTCTTCACCCACTCCTTCTGCGCCGCGCCGACTTGCACCGCCTCGCGCGGCGGCATTCTGACCGGGCAGTGGCCCCATCGCCTCGAGCACGGGGCCAATCTGTGGAGCACCCTGCCGGCCAAGTTCGATGTCTATCCCGATCTGCTGGAACAGGCCGGCTATGCAATCGGATTCACCGGAAAAGGTTGGGGGCCGGGTGTGCTGGGCGAGCGAAAACGCAATCCCGCCGGTCAGTCCTACAAAGGGTTCGCCGAGTTCATGCGCAACGCGGCGACTGATCGGCCGTTCTGCTTCTGGTTCGGCAGCCAGGACCCGCATCGACCGTATGCCAGTGATCTGAAACGCAAATCCGCCCTCGACGGCAAGACGGTGAGTGTGCCGGCGTTCCTGCCAGATGCGCCCGAGGTGCGCGACGATCTCCTCGACTACTACGCGGAGGTGCAGCGCTTCGACGCGAATGTCGGGGAGATTCTGAAGGTACTCGACGCCACTGGCCGCGCGGAGAATACCCTCCTGGTCATCACCAGCGACAATGGCCTGCCATTTCCACATGCCAAGGCAAACCTCTACGACAGCGGCACGCACATGCCCCTGGCGATCCGGTGGCCCAAGGCCATCAAGGGGGGCAAGACCATTGATGCCCTCGTGAGTCATGTCGATTTCGCGCCGACCTTCCTGGAGGCCGCCGGGGTAAAACCGCCGCAAGCGATGAACGGGCGGAGCCTGATCGGCGTGCTTGGCGGCGGCAGTCCCGCCGCGTTTGACCGTGTCTTCGTCGAACGCGAACGGCATGCGCAGGCGCGCGCTGGAAACGTGGGGTATCCCTGTCGGGCCATGCGCACCCGCGAGCATCTCTACATCCGGAATTTCCGGCCCCAGCGCTGGCCTGCGGGCGATCCGGAGCTGTCCTTTTCGCAGGGAACATTCAGCGATATTGATCGCGGGCCGACCAAGGAATTCCTCCTCGCCCATCGCGATGAGGCCAGGTATGCGGGGCTATTTCAGCTCGCCTGCGCCAAACGCCCCGCGGAGGAGCTGTACGACGTGGCCGCCGACCCCTGGCAGATCAAGAACCTGGCCGACGATGCCAGATTCGCGCAAGTGCTGGATCAGATGCGAGGGGAACTGGCAAAGTGGATGGCCCAGACCGCCGACCCGCGGAGCAAGGGGGATACCGATGTATTCGACGGCTATCCCTACACGGGCGGCCGGTAAGCCCGCCGGTGCGGCTCGCCCCGCGTGGCGGCGCGACCACAGCTCCGCCCCTTTCCACCCCAGCCCCGAAGGGGCGCCAGTCAATAGCCAGGGGTGTCAGCCCCTGGAGAACAACCGTCCCCTCCTTCTGAGCCCCAACGGGGCGACAGACATTACGCCCCCCATGCGCCCTCCACTCCACCGGCCCACGCCCCCTGGCTGCTGACCATCGCCCCCTTTGGGGCTCACATCGCAATTCCACGGCACCTCCATGCAGGTTTCTTCGGAAGTCGGGTCGGGTCGGAAAAGGCGCGCCCTGGCGCGCCCTGGCCCTCCCGCGCCGAGGGGAAATGCAGTCGGCCCGTGCCCCCGCTCGCCTCACCCCCCAGGAATCTCCTCCGGCCTCCAGGGAAAAGGATTCTTGAGCTTCCCCTTTTCCTGCTTCTCTACCGTCCCGTGCCCCCCCATGCTACTTGTGCTCCCCCGGAGCTTCCTGCTCTCGAATCATAGCCACGAAGTCCAATCCAAGCGCCGAAATGGAGTAACGCCACGCTGCCAGGCTCTTGTTCCTGTCGAGAGTTTCTTCGAAGTAGGAATAGCCCCCCTCCATGATGCTGCTGCAGCGCTCAACCAAGCCATTTCGAGTGAGCCAGTCGCACGCACTCATCACGACTTGCGTACGCCGTGGCTCATCCAGCTCACGCAGGCAGGTGGCTGCGGCCACCAATTCCTTGACGTGCGCAGCAGTGTCCTGGTGGGAGTAGATGTCCTGCACGCCACGTGAGGCAAGCGTGCCAAGCAACTCAAGATGATGCTCGCCCATGTCGCTCAACGCGTCAAAGAGCCCCTTCTTCACGTCGAAGCTGAACCGCCAAGTCCCGCTGGCCATCTCACCTAGCATGTAGCCCATCATCTTGAGCTTCAGTGCCCGATGCTCGTACTGTGACCGCAGGATGCCATGTACCACCAGATGAGCATATTCTTCGGACTTGGCGTACTCAGGATCGAGTTGAGCCTCGAGAGTCGCAATCCTGGCGCCCAGCGAGTGGATCATCGCCTCAATGTGCGCCATCCTCCTGGTCGTCAAGTACTCGGTGATATTGCTGTGGATCAGGCCGCCGACGCAAGGAACGGCGTTCAGCAGCGTCATGATGTGGGACGAAGCCTTTTGAGGGTCCTGCACAGCTTCCTTCATGTAGGCTACCAACTCGCTCATTTGTGTTCCTCCACCAGCCATCCTTGCCTATCCCTAATCATCATATCTGCCGCAAACCTGTGTGACACGTGGCGAGAGGCAGAAAAGCCCGGTAGGGTCCGCACGGCGGACCATCTTCCCGACCACTGACAACCAGCAACGACTCGATACTTTTAGCGCTGCGCCATCCGCAAAAATCTTTTTATTCTCGCCCGGAGAACCCGAGCATCTTCGCCTCCGCGCTGCCTCCCCCGCCGGCCGCCCACGCAACTGACCCGTATATAGGGAGAGGCTGTGTTAAATATCAAGAGGAAGGGAGGGCAAATTGGGGATCCCAGAGTTGGCTTGTTTTCAAGAGCGCGTTGAGCAGCACCAGCAGCTTGCGCATGCACGCGGTCAGAATTACCTTGGGGGCCTTGCCCGCCGCCGCCAGACGCTCGGCAAACGCCCGCAGCACCGGATGATGACGCCGCGCACTGAGCGCCGCCATGTACAACGCTGTCCGCACCACCGCCCGCCCGCCCCAGATGCTCCGCCGGCCTCGAAACGTCCCGCTGTCCCGGTTCAACGGCGCC
>Ga0315286_10005786_pt1 | contig 11960 bp, 14 predicted proteins | sample YL17G10_0_MG_FD_205038 | JGI IMG/M metagenome (GOLD analysis project Ga0315286, IMG submission 205038) | Sediment microbial communities from Yellowstone Lake, YNP, Wyoming, USA - YL17G10_0 | ecosystem: Environmental > Aquatic > Freshwater > Lake > Sediment | place: USA: Wyoming | collected... | reverse complement strand
GCTCTTTCTAAGCAAGTATTTCTCATGAAATAATTCACCGCCAATAACTGTTGAGAAAAGAGCAGAAAGCCTTTTTATTGGGATTACAAGGCTGATAAGCACTCCTGGCAGGGACACAGCATACATCTGCGATAAACGGTAACCAATGGTAAATATTGCTACTGAGAACACTAGCCAGCCTCCTGTCTTTATTCCTTTGCCAATACCTTGGAATCCATCAGCAAAGATTATCATTATGACAATATAGTTGAGCGCTAGAAAGAAATGCACTAATGCAAGAAAGGTCCAGACACTCACTCCAAGGCCTCCGTCTCCAGGAGTCCCAATTATTCTTTTGTCAAGGATACTGTCAAGGGCATAAATAATAAGCGCAAGAAGTATGTACTTAATGTATTTTGACTTGAAAATGTGCTTAAAAGGCTCTAGGAAATGGTCGTGCTCATGGCTTGTCAGGGTGTATGCCCCTATGATAATAACTCCTATGCCAAGGATTTGCAGTCCGGTGATTTTTTCTCCAAGGAGAATAGCTGCGAAAACAGCAACCATTGCTGGCTCAAAAACAAGAAAAGGGCTGGTAATAGATATTTCAATGTGCCTCAATGCCTTTGTGATTAGAAGGAAAGCAATAGCTCCTAGGAGCGAAGCAAGATAAATAAGCCCGATAGCTGTGAGACTTAATGCCTTGAAATCAGCAAAAAACCAAAAAGGAATACTCAAAAGCAGGGTGTACATTGATAGCGTAGCTGAGAATTCGAGAGCATGCTGCTTGAACAAGGTTTTCTTCTCAAGAATGCTTGAAGCACTGGCAAGAATTGATGCTAAAATTGCAAATATTAGCCATGCTGAACCCATGCTTTAACCCTCATATTGTTATTAATAGATTAACTGCTCCTATGATGAATAAAAGGATTATAATAAAAGCTATGAACTTATTGATGTAAATGCTGTACTCTGGCTTTCTCTCGCTTTTCTTTTTTGCATTGATAGCCATGATTACCACCAGGATTCCAATTATTGCTCCTGTGATTATCCCAGTAATATCAAGTACAGTGGTAAAGCTGACAACCTTTCTTACCAGAAGAAAAAGGATGAATGGAACAAAGCAAGCCAATAGCCAGGAAGTGTTTTTTCTAAGGCCATAATCATACCAGAACAATTCCTTAAGAGCAAGGCCCAGGACCATGAATGAGGTTGATACAGTAAGCAAAGCAAATAATGCCCCTATAAAAGCCATTTTCTCTCCAAGGATAGCTGCTAAGCCAAGAGCTCCAATCTCATGAGTCTTGCTTCCAAGAACACCTACAATTGAGGTTGCAAAAAGAATATAGATAGCTAATGGGATTAGGCTTCCGATTATTATTGCCTTTTTCAAATCCTTCTTATTCTTTGCAAGCTCTTCTCCCATTTCAGGAATAGCAGAAGTGCCTATGAATGCGAACAGCACAACCCCGTAGGGAATGAGCATTTTTGAAAAGCTGAACTCTGACAGGTTAGCAGGATTTATTTTTAATACAGCTAAGAAGAATATTATTAGGACAATGATTATCATGCAGGGCATTACAAAAGCTTCTGATTCCTCAATAGTATCCAAGCCAAGATAAATGATCCATGAAATCACCCCAAAGAAAATTACGCTACACAACAGAGGATCTAATCCGAGAATGCTAGAAAGAGCCAGTCCTCCACCCATTATGTAAGCCATGATTGCTCCATAAATGCCTATAACCATGCTGATAAACATGAAATACTTGCCAGTCTTGCCGGTGTATTTCTGCGCATAGCCAGTCAGCTGATGCTTGCCCCTAGTCCTGAGAACAACTTCTCCAAGGTAAAGATGAAGAAAAAGGAAAACAATACCCAATATGACTATATTAAGAAGGCCTGTGAGAAAGCCTGCTTGCGCCACAACATGAGGAATTGCCAGGATGCCTGCTCCTACAACACAACCGACCAAAGTGGCAACTGCCTGAAACAACCTCTTTTTTGACATTAAAGCGAACAATTTATTCTGGTTTTTTTAAACATTTGCTTATTTTTTTGATGGAATTAACATTGCTGCCTTCTGATGGCTTGCTTTAAAGTAATATTTATAAACACAACTTGCTGTGTTATTGTCATGTCAGCTTCAAAAATAAAAGTGTTTGTTTCTGCACCATTTACAGGCAAATCGTGGGAGCAAGTTACAAAGGAGCGAAAAGCATTGCATGTCTTGGCAAAATCATTTGGCTTAGAAATTGATGAGCAGTTTATAGGGTACCAGAATAAAGATGATTTTGAAAATAAAAATTATAACCCTTCTTTTATTCTTGCGAAAGACAAAAACTTCATAAAGGAAGCTAATGTGTTTGTTATTGACCTTTCTGCGCTTTCTTTGGGTGCAAGTTGTGAGCTGACAATTGCAAAGGAGCTATTTAGCAAAAGAATATATGCAGTCATACCTAACAAGAAAATGAAAAAGCACCCGTGGGTGCGTTTTTATTGTGATTTTGTTTTTGATAATTTTGAGCAAGCATTTAAGAAAATAAAGAAGGACCTCTCGGGAAAAATCATTTCTCCTAAGATGGAGGAGTATAAAAGACAATATGACCCTATTGCCTCAGAATACCGTCTTGTTGAAGAAACGCCTGCTCAGAGATATATTTACGATCCTGCGGTTACTGATGTTATAAAAAAATATGCGAAAAGAGGTTCAGTTATTGTGCTTCATGGGGCGAGCGGTTATCGGGCGCGCCTTGCAAAGAAAGCAGGAGCTTCCAAAGTGACTTGCATTGATATTTCGTACAAGCAAACCCAAATCGGGAAGCTTGAAGAAGAGCACAATTTACAGGGCATTAATTTCTTTGTGCTTGACCCTTATTCAAGGGATTTCTTATCATCTCTGCCTTCTGAACTTATTGGAAGCACTGATGTTGTTCTCGGCGCATTTCTTCTAGACCACGCAATGACCATTGATGAATTGAGGATACTATCAAAAAACATATTTACCATTCTTTCAGACAAAGGAGTGTTTTTTGGTCTTTCAGATCATCCTGACGTTCACACTCCGACAGACCCAAAATACGGAGTTGCTGTGAGTTTTGAGAAGGGTGTTAATAAAACTGCAGAAGGTGTGCCTCGCAGGATATCGATTCATCAAGAAATATCAGGGCGCCATATGGAAGTGCTGCATTTTCATAATTTCAGATGGAAAAAAGAAACCGTTTATGAAATACTTTCCCAAGCAGGTTTCTCTCATATAGAATTTTCAATTCCGAGCGTGTCAAAAACAGGAATAAAACTATTCGGCAAGGATTTCTGGGAAAACTATTATCATGATCCGACTTTGTTAGCTGTAACTGCAAGAAAACAGCCAAAATGAATAGATGATTTTGGCAATGGGTTCTTTTGATTGTAGTTTAGCATCATCCATTAAAAGAAATCCCCAAGCCCCTTTTGTCGTTTATTTGTGCTCTCTTCAAGCTTTGCAAGGGAATTTTCAACCCGTTCTTTGCTGAAATCATGCTCATCAACCAGCAACTCAATAAGTTTCTCCCTGTCAACAGGCTCCCATTTGAGATTGTAATGCTCAGCTACTTTCATGTTCTTGATTAAATCAAATACTTCTTGCCAGGAAACATCAAAGTGCTCATCCCATTTTGCTTCCTTGAAGATTGTATCATAATCTTCGCCGTGCTTCTTAATAAGAGCCAAGGCTTTTTTTGGTCCAATGCCTTTAATGCCACCAACATTATAATCCGTCCCTACAAGAATGCCTAGAACAATCAGTTGATCCTGATTAATGCCAAGCTCTTCAAGCACATCTTTGAGATTAATAACTTCTGGCAAGACTTCATCATAGGCATATGCTCCTGGCTTTTTCCTCTTGCCGCTGATTGTAAGGTTCTTGACCAGCTTTGGTGCCTGGAACATGAAGCAATCAGCATCCTGGCTAAGTACATAATCAGCATCACCTTTCTTAACAATATAAGATGCCTGGGCTTCCCCCTCGCTAGGAGCCTCAACAATGCACTGGCCCAAAGCTTTGATTAGTTCTTTAGCATCTTCTATCATCTCAGATGTAAGCCTGCTTGTTCTTGCAGCAAACTTTTTCATATCTTCAAGATTCTCTTCCTTGGCAGCTTCTTCATACTTTTTCTGGGCTTCAATCTTAACTTCTTTTCTTCTCTCTCGCTCCCTGTGCTTTAGCTTAGGAACTTCTCCGTCAAAGCAAAAGATGAATTTCATGTTATAAGCCATGAGCCTAGTAATCCTGTGAAAGAGACCTGTAAGATGGCTGGTAACCCTGCCTTTGCTGTCCATCAATAGCGAGCCGTCAGCCTGCCTAATGCTGCTCAAGAACTGGTAAAGGAGATTATAGGTATCAACTGCAAGAGTCTTGTTTCTCAAATCCTCAATACTAATCTCTTTCGGAGTTAAAATCTCAGTAATAGCAAGTCCCATTGCATTTAGAATATTTCAGGAGTTAATATTTGTTGCGGTTTGAAAAGGTTTAAATAATGTTTTTCTTTCACTTTTTCATTATGAAACTAGAAGACCATGTTACTCACTCAATTAAGAAGCTAGGAAGTTCTTATGCTGACATTCACCGATGGCTGGATGCTTTTGCTTCAAAATGTGCTGTTGTGTTTTTTGGTTACGAAGATTTAGGTACTTTTGAGCACAGAAAATTCAGGCATCATAAAGAAGGAATTGAAGAAGCAGTCATTGCTTTTAAAGATAAATACCCTGAAGAAATAACAAGGGAAGTTTGCAAACTGCATATTATTGATGATTATTTAGGCTATTTGCCTAGTAAAAAAGATTTTGAAAATTCTGATTTTTTAAGAAAGTACCATAGATGAGTGTTAATTATAATATCTTCTTAACAACCATGCCCTTGAAATCGCGAGAGAGCATGTCCTTGGCTTTCTTGGTTAGCTCTCCTGTTGTTATGAATATTACTGGCAGCTTCTTTGCCTGGCCTTGGACATAAACACTGCTCAGGTCTCCGTCATTAACTTTTGCTTTGCTCTTGGCTTTGCAATAATATTCCTGGCTTCCAATCCTTGAAGGAACAGCTATTGTGAATTCTATCTCTGATTTTTTCCTTATTATCTTATAATCAACAATCTGTATATCGTTTGTTTTGAAGTATTCCCAGATTTTTTTGAAGAAAATGTCTTTTTCTCTTTCAAGATCTTCTGTTGGTATTCCCAACTCTTTTTGTGTTTCTTCTTTTTTTGCACCTGCGACCACTAAAGGTTTTATTTCTTTTTTCTCCTTAATTTTTTCCTTTACCTTAATAACTTCAGCAGGTTTAGTTTCTTTCTTGATTTCAGCATCAGGTGTTTTCTGTTCAATCACTGCTTCTTTCTTAATAATAGGTGTTGGTTCTGGCGCTTTTATCTCTGGTTTAAAAGCAGGCTTTATCTTCTTGAAGATTATTTGCTCTGCCTCTTGTATTGGCGTGAGAAACCATTTCCAGTAAATCTCTTTCTGACCTTTGATATTGACTTCTAATGGCTTTGCAAAATCCTTTATGTTCCTCAAGCTAACCCTTAACAAAGGTGTTTGTTCAGAATCCTTGAGCACTTTCTTCTGCTTTAATTCTTCAGCAGTGTTCCTGTCTTTTTCATTGAGATACCTGATCATATTAACTAGCCTGGCTTCTGCACCAAGGCAGTAATATGCAGGAGTGCCTCCAACTTTGGTGTTGGTTACTTTTACTTTTCCCTCACCAGAAAGCTCTGAGAGAATAGCTCCAATAATAAGATTTTCTCCTCCTAATTCTTTTCTCACATCATTAGGGATAACGGGGCCTTTCATCTGAACGACTTTTAGAACAGCGTCCTTGTTCAGGTTGCCCATTTGTATCTTCATCATGTTAATAAGAATGAGAATTAGGTTTATATACTTTATCTATGGGCGCATCCACTTGATTTCATAGTAGGTCACGTCGCCTTCATCATCAACAATGCCCATCATCAATCTCTTCTTAGTGCTGTGAGCCACCCTGTTCTTGGCTGCAAAGTCATACCATGTCAGAGTCTCGCCTTCATGCACCGGGAAGATTATCCATCTTGCATGGTCTTCTCCTGGCTTTACCCCCCTATCATAGACCCTGAAATCTGCTCCAAATTTCAAAGCAGTCTTTACAATGTATCCCCTGTTTCTCATATCCTTGAATACGCTGTACCTTATCCAGAAGTTAGGCTCTGCTTTTCTTGCTCTTTTAATGAATTCTTCTACATTGAGTTTTTTCTTGCCATCAGTTATCTCAAGCTTTCCTTTCTCAAGCAGGTATAATGCTTCAGGCAACGATAGTTGGACTTTTCCGCCTTCAATAATCTGGCCATAGGCACTCTTGGAATAGAAATTTCTTGCTTCATCTATTGATTCTGTCAACACTCTTTCCCTTGCAAAGATGGCTTTTACAACTTCTTTTTTCTTGCTTTCCTTGTCTTCTTCTTTTTCTGGCTGTGGAGTCGCAAGTATTTTCTCATCTTCACCAGCAGGTTCTGTTTTTTCTGCCGGCCTCTCTATATGCTCTTCCTCTTCCATGGCTTTTATTTCTTCCTCTAGGTCAATCTTTGGTTTTTGAGCCTTTTCTTTTTTTTCTTTCTTCTTTTTAGCCATGTTTATCAGGCATCTGCTTTGGTTTTTAAAACCTTTGAAAATAATCTTAATTAGCCATATGGAAAATAATGAGTGGTTTGCAAAACATTAAAAACACTGTCAAAGTAACTGATTATTATGGAAATCACAATACTGGGCACCAGCTGTATGGTGCCTACGAAAGATAGGAATGTGCAAGGGATTTATGTAGAATATAAAGGAGAAGGCATACTATTTGACTGCGGAGAAGGAACCCAGCGCCAGATGAACATTGCAGGCATAAACAGGAACAAGGTGCGCAAAATATTCCTGACCCATTGGCACGGAGATCACGTTTCAGGATTGGTTGGATTGCTCCAGACCATAAGCAACAGCGAGACTCAGCAAAAAATAGTGATTTTTGGGCCAAGAGAAACTAAAGAAAGAATAGCTCACCTCATGAAAAGCGTTAGCTTTGAAGAAAACAGGATGGACCTGGAAATCCGAGAGATTAACCCTTCAAGTGTTGAAAAAATATATGAAGGAGAGGATTACATAATCCAAGCAGCTTACCTAGACCACAAAATACCTTGCTTAGGCTACAGTCTGATTGAAAAGGATGTGCGAAAGATTAATATGGCAAAGGCAAAAAAGTTTGGATTAAGAGAAGGTCCATTGATTGGAAAACTTCAATCAGGGCTTAATGTAATCCTAAAAGGGCAAACTATTACTGCAGATGAGGTTTCTCATATTCAAAAAGGCAAGAAACTATGCATAGTCCTTGATACCCTGCCATGCAAAAATGCGTATGAGCTGGCAGCAGAGGCAGACATCCTGATTGCAGAAGCAGCTTATACATCTGAAATGGAGGAGAAATCCCTGGAATACAAGCACATGACAACCAAGCAGGCTGCACTAATAGCAACCACGGCCAATGTAAAGAAACTAATAATCACCCATTTCTCACAAAGATACAAGACCAACAAGGAATTAGAAGAAGACGTCAAGACATTTTTTCCAGAAAGTCAGGCTGCGTTTGATTTTATGAAGATAAAGCTCTGAGAAGACAAAAAATTTTCATTTATTACTTGTTCTTACTAGCCATCCTGATATCTTCTGCCTTTATAGTGGTTCTCCTGGCATGCTTGCTTAGCTCATCAGCTTCTTTGCTGATTCTTTCACCAATTTCCTCAAGAATTTCACGCAGAGCTTCTTTTGCAGGGTCACTAACCCTGTAAGCTCCTGCTTTTTTCATGATTTTTTCCATGCTAGACAAGGACAAGATTTTTTTGTTGGTCATGAACTAGAAGAACTCAGAGAGTTTTATAAAACTATTGGCAACTTATTTAAACCTATTATTCCTAACCGTGCTTATGGCAGTAGGTTTTGGCGGTCGCAAGTCAAAAGGGAGCAAGGCAGAGCGTGAGCTTATCCATCTTTTCTGGGCTAATGGCTTTGCAGCTATGAGAGCAGCAGGCTCTGGCAGTACTCAGCATCCCAGCCCGGATATTATTGCAGGGAACGGCAGGATTTTCTTCGCCATAGAATGCAAGGCTAGTGCAGACCCTGTCAAGTACATTGAGAAGGACCAGGTAAATCAACTGGACTTGTTTGCTAATTCTTTTGGAGCAAGAGCTTTTGTCGCGTTGAGATTTGACAATGAAAAATGGTATTTCCTGAGATTGACTGACCTGAAAATAACCAAGAGCAGCTATGCAGTAAGCCTTGAGCTTGCAAAACAGAAAGGCCTGAGCTTCGAGGAGCTTATTGGCAAATATGAACAGAAAAAGATTTGATTATCGGTGATTCTATAAAAAATACTAAAACAAAAGGTTTTTATACTTACTTGATAATAAAATTAATCTGGTTAGGATGTCAACACTCGATTACTTAGCACAGCCAGATTTAAATCCTTCTTGTAGGAGACTTGCAGCGACTGAAATTTTACTTTTTTTACCAGATGACCCAACTCAGCCAGTTCCGGCTAATGTTTTAAAACGTAAAGAAGGAATCTTTAATAGAGAGCTAAAATACCTGGCTTTAGTAAGGAGCGGATTTGATGCATCTCGTCGTGGAAAGTTTTCGGCCTTATATCCCATATCAATTGGTGTTTACCGCGAATTATCTGATTTGCTGGGTTATGAGGCAGCGAGCGCAAATTTTCCAGTCCAAATTGATGATTACTGCAAAACCCTTAGAACGCTTGCTTCTGGAGAGCAGCCAACTCCTAAGCAGACAAATGACCTTAAGAGGTTTCTTAAGAAAATATCACTTGATTTTGATAAAGATAAACCTTCTCAGGCAAACACCGAGTCTTTACTTAATAGTTTGTCTTATATTTCACCTTAATGTTTCCTGCCTTTCTTTCAAATATTTCTCATGTGGCTTGAAAACATAGCTGGTGTGCTCATCAAAATAGCCGCACATGAACTTGTCAAGAGGTATTCCTGTTCTCTTGCTTAGCATTATCGCGTAGAAGAAGGTTTGCGTTGAAGCGTATTTTTCCTTGTCAGCATTTGGCTTGTAATCCCATATCCAGAGCTTGTCATCCTCTAATCTTAGAACATCAATGTGACCTGATAATGGATCCTTGCTTGCAAATAATTCCTCGAACTTCTTGCCTAGCTCTGCTGCCTTTAGCCAGATGGGCACTTCAACTCCAAGAGTTTTGTTATCATAGCTTAGCATGAATACCTGCACATTGCTATGAGCATCATTGTACTTGTTCCAATTAAGCCCTTGTTTTGCCAGTTCAGAAACTTCATGATTATCAATTTGCCTGGGGCTGATGCCGAGGCTGAACTTTAACTTGCTGCTCCTAGGCCCAATAATAAAAGGCTCTCGCGGGCAACTATCAAATACTTCATGTAAATATGTGTGCAGCTTAGAATAGCCGTTGCCTTTTATCAAGTCCAGCTTAACATTATGCAACCTGTAATGATAAAACCATCCGTGGTCAAGAGAAACGTGACTTATCATTATGAAAAACCAGATTTTGTATGATTAAAATTAAATAATAAAAAAATTTTATTTTCCTTTCTTAATCATTTTCTCAATTCTTACTTCCTCGGATGCAACCCTGTCAACAATCCTTTCCAGGTTGATGTCGATCTTGGTAATTCTTCTCTCAAGCAAGACAAGAATCCTGAGACTGTACACAATAGCTGCCAGTGTTCCGATAATTATTGCAAGTATAACCGCTTCCATTGCCATTTTTTATACCTCCGCCTCTTTTTATCTCTTTAAATATTCAATATTCTAACCTTGTTTTATCAGCTTTAAATATTTTTTCTTTTTAAAGAAAGAAATTAAACTCGATTCTCCTTGTACCACTCAACAAACTGCTTCATTCCCTCTTCAAAGCTGACACTTGGTTTATACCCGAGCAGCTTATTAGCTTTCCTGATGTCAGCATAGGTTACATCAACATCCCCTGGTTGCATTGGCAGATTTTTAATAATTGCTTTTTTGCCAGTTAGGTTCTCTACAAGGCTTATGAACTTATTCAGGTCAACTGGTTTGTTGTTGCCAAGATTAATTATTTCAAACTCAAGCTCTTTGTCAACTGCAGCTATAACCCCCTTGACAATATCTGAAATAAAAGTATAGTCTCTTCTGCTCTTCCCATCGCCGAACTTCTTTATAGGGGCCCCTGCCATCGTATTTCGCACAAACATGTAAGGAGCCATATCAGGCCTGCCTCTGGGGCCATAAACAGTGAAGAATCTTAGGCAAGTAATTTTCATTTTGTTAAGATGATGATAGGTGTGGCAGAGCAGTTCGCCCGCTTTCTTAGTAGCAGCATATGGGCTTATCGGAGTGTCCACATTATCTGTTTCTGAGAACGGGACTTTCTTCTGATTGCCATAAACACTACTGCTGCTCGCAGATACAAAGCTCTTAACCTTACGCTCTTTTGCTAGCTCTAGCAGGTTAAGCGTTCCTTTTACATTAACCTCCTCGTAAATAAACGGGTTCTCTATTGAAGGCCTTACACCCGCTCTCGCAGCGAGATGCACAACTTTATCAGGTATTTGCTTATCAAATATCTTCTTCATAGCGTTATAGTTGCAAATATCTTCCTTGTAGAAAGTGAAGCCAGGATGCTTTTTTAGGATTTCAAGATTCTCTTTTTTGAACTTCACATCATAATAATCATTAAGATTATCAACTCCTATAACGCAATCCCCTCTTTTAAGAAGAGCTTCACTCACATGGCTTCCTATAAAGCCTGCGCAACCAGTTACTAGTATTTTCATCTTAAAAACAAATATGCAGTGCCCTTTTTATGTTTTATTAATCTTTCTTCTAAAATGGTTAAATTTAAATACCTGTGCTGCTTTTATTCACCCCATAAAGATTAAAGGTGGTGCTCAATGCTTAAAATGAAAAGAATCTCAGAAACATACGAGATGAAGGTTTTCACTGACTCTGGCGATTATTTTGGAGACGTAGAAGAGGCTATTCTTACACAGAACAAGGTTTTTGGCTGGAGAGTCAGGGCTACCAAGAACAGCTTCCTGAACAAGGTCCTGGGAAGTGCAAAGGGAGTAATCGTGCCACACCAGCTTGTTAAGAGCATGGGTGACATAATGATTATTAGCAAGGCAGCAGTGCCAAGCTACGGGCCTGAAGAAGAATAAAAAAATTAGAAAAAACTAAAAATATTTTTAGCTTCTTGTTTTATCATTTCTAGTTCCTATTTATTAATCTAATTCTTTAATCCAGCTTGATACTTCTCTCTATTTTGTAAGAACAGCTTGGTTCAGTTAAATCTGACTTTATTTCTCTAATCCTTTCTATGATTGTTTCCAGGCGTACATAAACCTCTCCGTCCCTGGTCTTTGGACCATACCTTTCAAGAGTTGCATCACTCACGCCCTTGCTTAGCTTGATGAGCTCTCCGGTGCTGGGGGTTATTCTTTTGTTGAATGGCTTTATCAACGCGTCTATAACCTTAGCGTACTTAACAGTCTCTTTTGGCACAATCTGCACTGGGAAAAGATAGTTGCCTACTCTTACAAAGTCATCAACAGTTGCTGAAGGAAGATTGTCCTTGCTAAAACCAGTTCTTGCCTTGAGCTCTCCCAAGAATTTGTTGTAAAATTCTGTCATTGCTTCTCCTTTAAGTGTTACTGCTCTGACATAATCTGCTGCATTCTCAGGTGTAGGTTGTGAGTAATCTTTTCCGATCTTGAATACTACCTTCTCAAGACCTTCACGTACAACCTCTGCAGGAGCCTCTGACCAGACTTTCTGGCTTATACCCTCTTTACCTTCAAGAGCAACATCTTTCTGTTCCTGTATTTTGTCAATAACATCGTTCAATGCTATATACGCCTCTTGATTGATTGTTAACAAGCCTTTCCTATTCTTTCCTTCTAAAT
>Ga0315286_10005783_pt1 | contig 11963 bp, 8 predicted proteins | sample YL17G10_0_MG_FD_205038 | JGI IMG/M metagenome (GOLD analysis project Ga0315286, IMG submission 205038) | Sediment microbial communities from Yellowstone Lake, YNP, Wyoming, USA - YL17G10_0 | ecosystem: Environmental > Aquatic > Freshwater > Lake > Sediment | place: USA: Wyoming | collected... | reverse complement strand
GCCCGAACCATCTCCGCCCGTAGTTCAACCGAATTCGGCTGGAATTTCAGTCCGTCGGCCAGCATTGTCCGCGCCTCCTCGGCCTTGCCTTCCTCCCGCAGCTTGCGGCCCATCTGCAAGTGCCAAGCCGCACGCGTTGCCGGCCCATCGCCGAGCAGCTCGCGCTGGGCCAGCCGCCGGCTCAGCTCCGTCCGGTCGATCTTCTTCACCGCCAGATCGAGATAAGCCTCCAGCTCCATGGTCAGCGACAGCGGGGCGCCGCCCACGTGCATCACCAGCACGCCATCGGCCTGCACGACCAGTGTGGCCGGCCAGACCTCCACGCCCAGCGGCGTGGACAAGGCATACCCGGCGTCCGCGATGACGGGCCAGCTCACGGTCTTTGTCGCGGCAAACGCTTTGGCGTGCTCCTCGGCCTGCAGGCCGCTGAGGACCACGACGACCTGGGCAAGGCCGATCTGGGGCGTGGCTGCCGACACCATTTTCACCGCTTGCCGGCTCTGCACCTGATCGGCGCGCAGGAACAGCAGCACGCTCGGCCGCCCGTCGGCCGGCACTTTCACCCCGACCCCACCGATATCCCGCGCCGACCACTTCACCATGATCGGCTCTCGCTGATCGGCCGCCGGGACGCGCGGCGACGGTTGGGCCGGCAGCATGGCCGTTTTGGGGGCCACCGGGTTTTCCCGGTCGTAGCTGAAGGCCGGGTGGCATCCGGTCACACACGTTCCTCCCGTCGGCGTCTTCTCGAAACGGATGGGCAGACGCCACTTCCCGTAGGGCACCCAGTCGCGAATGAGTTGGTCGTACTTGCCGGCGTGCGTGCTGTGGCAGGCGCGGCAACTGCGGCCGCGGTCGCTCTCGCTCACGTGCACGACGTGCAGGTTGTGGTCGCCGTTGCGAAAGCTGGTCAGGCCCTCGGCCGGCTCGTGCTGGGCCAGTTGCTCATCATGACAGCCGAAGCACAGGTCGTACTTGTCCGCCGAGAAGCGCTGGTAGAACTCCGGGGCGTAGGCCCGCTGCAGCAGCAGCGGCTTGTCCCCGCCGTGCGTGCTGTGGCATCCGCCGCACTGGCCGTCGCGGATCGGCGAATGCTTGAACGTCGCCGGGTCGTTGACCTCGGCCACGGCCGCCACCACTCCGCCGGCCTTCATCTCGATCGCCTTGTCATGGCAATTCATGCAGATCCGCACGGGCAGGTCGCTCATCAGCCGCGCCAAGCTGCCGCCGTGGGCGGTATGGCACGTCAGGCAGGCCCGGTCGCCCAGGGCCGCCGGATGCTTGTACTCGGCCGTCGCGCTGTCCTTGATGGCCTCATGGCAGCTCAGGCACAGGTCCGGCAGCGATTGCGTGACCTCCATAGGGTAGGCCGATCCGTGGGCGTCGTGGCATTTGGTGCATCCCTCTTCCAGCGCCTTGTGCGTGAACTTCGCCTTCGCCATCTGGGCCTCGAAGTCGCGGTGGCACGAGAGGCACAGGTCCGTGCCCACGGCATCCAGCAGCTTCGGATACTTCGATGCGTGCGGCCGGTGGCAGGTATCGCACTCGCCGGTTTGGACCGGGTGGTGCAGGAACTTCTTGCCGAACGCCACGTTCTCGTGACACCGCCCGCACAACTGGGCGTTCGTGGTCTCCCGGACCATATCCTGGTTCGTCCCGCCGTGGGGATTGTGGCACCCGAGGCACTCGCCGGTGAGCACCGGCTTGTGGACCACCGGCATCGCGCCCGTGTCGAACTCATGGCAGTAGGTGCACAACTGGGCCTTCTGCCGCGGCACCTCGAAGGTGTGGGCTTTGGCGCTGATCAGCTTGTGGCAGGCATCGCAGGCGTTGGCGGCCACGGGGCCGTGGAGGACCTTGTAGGCCTTGACGTCCACGTGACACTCGGGGGTCACGCAGCCGGCCGGATCCACCTCGTAGGTCGGCCGAGCCGCTTTCCCGGCCCCTGGGGCCGCGCTGCCCCGCGCCAATTCGACCCATGCGCCCAGGGCAAGCACTGTCCCGAGCATCGCCCAGCCCAGTCGTCCCATCGTGCACCTCGTTATCGTCCATCGCTTCCAGCCGATCATTCTGTCACCCCGCGCGGCGTCCTGCAGCCGCGGACAATCCCGTCCGGACCGGCGCCGGCGGCCGCATTGTCACGATGGGGCCCGGCCGCTGGGTCGGGTAGTCGATCTTCGGGTCCTTGTGGCACGCCGCATCTCCGCAGGCCGGCTCGCCTGTGAGCTTCAGGCCCGGGTGGCACTGCCCGCAGGCCAGCCTTGCGTGTTCCTCATCGAGCCCCTGGCCCGTCGTGGAATGGTTGAAGGCTTTCGGCGGCAACTGGTCATCCTTGTAGTGGCAGTGCCGGCATCGGTCCTCCTTGTGGCACCCCATGCACGGTCCGTGCGACTCGCTCCAGGTCAAGCCCGGCCGTAGCGGCTTCTGCGCGCTGGTGTCGCCCGTGGGACCGTGGCAGTGCGCGCAGTTGTCCCGGTAGTGACAGTTGACGCACTTGATCCCGAAGGCGACCGTGTGTTCTTTGTGGCGGAACAGCACGTTCCCCCCGTCCGCCGGCGTGAATCGCATCTTGTAGGTCTTGGCATCCGGCTCAGGAATCGGCGGGTGCATCCGCCCCACGATGTCGTCCGGCGCCGGATCGGCTTGCATGGCCTGCCGGCCCTGTTTGGGTTTGTGGCAGATCACGCATGCGTTCTCGTGCATCCACTCCTGGTGGCAGCCCAGGCACTGGCGGTGATATGCGCCCTTGAGGCTCGGCATGTGGATGTGCACGTCGGCAGCCGCCACGGGGTGGCAGGACTTGCACGCCGGCACCTTGGCCGACGCCTCCTGCGTCGCGTTCCCGGCCGCCGGCGCCGCTGCGCCTGCGTCCGGCTGTGGGCTGCGGTGATGGCACGTCACGCATCCGTTCCACATCTCGGCCATCTTCGCGTGCAATTGGTGCTCGAACGGGACGGCCTCGTACGCGTTCTCCAGCTCGCGCAGGAGGACCACGTTGGGTCCGGTCTCGGACGGCAGGTCCTTGGCAATCGTGGTCATCAGCAGACCCGCGCCCGTCACGAGGGCCCCGGCCAGGATCGCCGGGGGCGCGAAATGCCATGTCTTCCGTCTGCTCATGTAGCTGCCTTCGCCTTCGGCTGGCTGATCACTGGGAGCCACGTCACGATCACGCGGTAGCAGAGCATCAGCGCGGCAATTAGCCCGATCGTCACGGAAAACTCGCCGATCGACGGGATGTAGGTCTTGACGGCATACGGCGGGTTATAGCCGATCAGGAACACGTTCACCCGGTTGAACACCACCCCCAGCACCACCAGGGTCGCCGCCGCCAGCAGCAGACGGGGGGAGCGCCGCACGCGCCCGCTCAAGAACATCATCAGCGGGATCACCACGCCGGCCGCCATCTCGATCAGCCAGCAGGTGCTCTGTGCCGATCCCTCGCCCAGGTACACGTAGGTCCCGCGCCACACCATGTCCGCCAGTTTCGCCGCCAGGTAGATGCCCAACGTGATCGGAACGAACCGCGCCAACGGCCCCAGCACGTCCATCTCCGGCTTGAGCTCCAGCGACCACGCCGCCACCAGCGATTCCCAGATCACCATCGGGAAGCCGACCGCGATCGCCGACAGCAGGAACAGCAGGGGGGAGAACGGCGTCCACCACAGCGGGTGCAGCTTACTGGGGGCGATCACCATGAGGTTGCCCAGCGAGGATTGGTGCAGGCACGACAGTGTACACCCGGCGATGACCAGCACGAACATGAACTTCTCGAGCATGCCGTGGGCGAACTTTGCCAGCCGGCTCAGCCGCGGGAATCGCCTCGTCTCCACCATCATACGCTCGCACGCCATGGGGGCAAACTCGAGGTACAGGACCGTCAGGTAGCACATGACGCATATGCCCACTTCAAACAGCACCGAGTTGCCCTGCCACATGATCAAGGGGTGCCAGACGTTGTAGTAGCGTCCCAGGTCCGCCTGCAGTCCGATAACGACGAAGGTATAGCCCAACATCGCCGTCAGCAGCGCCGGCCGGGCAATGGCGTGATACCTCTGGCGATGTAGCACGTGGGCGAGAAACGCCGACGTGAATCCCCCGGCCGCCAGGGCCACGCCGCTGGCCACGTCGATGCCGATCCACAGCCCCCAGGGATGCTGCTGGTCGAGGTTGGTGACCGCACCTATGCCGAATATGAAGCGTTTAAGCCCGAACACCAGGCCCGTCATCGCCAGCCCCAGGAGCACCATCACCCCCGGCGTCAAGAGCTTTCGCCGCACCGGCCTCGGCTCCTCGTGGTGCTCGATGTGATCGCCGGCACAGTGGCCGTGCGAGCGGGCCCGTCGCTCGGGTGGGTTCTCGCCTTGCCGTTCCCGCCGCCGGCCCACCTCCGGGGGCCTATCAAGGACGATGGCCGCGCCGTGTGCCCGGGCCAACGACGGGGCGGCTCCACGGGCGCACAAGGGCTGTCTTTCTCCCGATTGTGTCTCTTCCTGTATCGCTTCGGTTTCGTCCTCCGTCTCCCGGACGACCTCCTTCGGCCGCCGCGGCCGTGTCAGAAACATCAGCACTCCCAGCACACCGTACAGGGTCAATGGTGGTATCCCGTGCTTGAACACCCCGTGCTGAATTGCCTCGGTGATCACCGGGGGCGCGTCGGAAGGGAGCTTCACGAAGCCGATTCGGTCGAACGGGACACTGGAAAGGTAGAGCCAGTTCGTGCCGCCCACCTCGTGCTCGCCGTAGACGTGGTCCACGTAGTCGTTTGGACGCGCCTTGATCTTGTCCTTGGCCAGTGCCAGGAGTTCGGACCGTCGGCCGTAGACCATCGTCTGCCGCGGACAGGCCGCCACGCACTCCGGGAGCACCCCCTCCTCACGCGTGCGATGGAAGCAAAGCTGGCACTTGCGCACCTGGGGCGTGAGCGCATCGTGGTAGTCGTAGGCCGGGATCTGGAAGGGGCACGCCACCATGCAATATCGGCACCCGATGCACTTCCAGGCGTCATAGGTCACCGCCCCCATCTCCCGTTTGCGCAGCGCCCCGACGAGGCAGGCGGAGACGCAGGCCGGGCGGTTGCAGTGGAGGCAGTTGGTCTTCACATAGATCTGCTTGGTGCGGTCCTTGGGGTTCGTCCAGGAGTTCACGACGGTGTAGGCGTCGGGCGCCGGCCGGCGCCTCTGGCGGAAGACCGACTGGTCATCGTACGATTCCACCGGTCCCGGGTCGAAGCCGTTGGACTTCTTGCAGGCATGCTCGCAGAGACGGCAGCCGATGCACACCGTCAAGTCGACCAAGACCCCCATCGCATCCGTCGGCGCTGCGGTGCCCCCGTGACCCGACGCAAAAGTCGGTCGCGTGGCCCAAAGGCCCGTCCCGGCGGCCATAATCCAACCCACATGTCTCAAGAACTCCCGGCGATCGGGCTGCATCAATTCTGTAATACTGCCAGAAACTTGAATACGTCGCATGCTCCTCCACGAAGCACCGCCGCCCAGTTAGAACGATATCACGTAGGTTTGCAGCAAGCTCTATGCCACAAAAGACGGCGTGCTCCCGAGTTCTAAGCGTTGTCTGCCTAAGTATCTTTGGTATAAGTTGTTACGTATCATGCATAGGAATTCTGTTGCCGGAACCTGCATATCTCATGGGCGAGTATTCTCAAATATGGGAGAGTTCCGGCCCTCCCGTCTCACTGTTGGGAATCGCCTCGTCTTGCGATGCAAGGTTGGGATAGCCCGTGGACGGATGCTTTCGGCATGCAAATTCCCCTGCCGCAGCGGGCGTTTTCGGTCTCGTACGCGGTCCGGACGAATGGCTCGACATGTTCATTCGCATCAGGGGCCCGCTTCCGGCGGACCTTCTGGCTCACGTGTGGATGCTCGTGTTGCCTGTCCCCTTTACAAGGGCGGTGAAGAGGTTCTGACACTGGAGCGCACCGGTTCTCATTCCGAGTTGTTCGGGTAGTCACGATTCGCGCCGTTTTAGACGGCGACGGGGACGCCGCCGGTCAACGCTCATCCCGCCGGAAAGTGCGGGAGTTTCTCCTGCTATCCTGCTTGTGGGAGTCTACAAAGGTGGCCGGTCAGAAGCCCTTGCCTCACGGGGCGAAGTGGAGGCATAGACGCGCACGTGTCGCTTCATTTGCGTTGTTGGAAGAGAGAAAAGCATGAAACTGGCGATACCATTTCTCGCGGGACTACTTTGTTCGGGAACGGTCTTCCTCGTGGCGGCCCAGGCCCCCTCTGAACTGGGCCGTCATCAAATGGCAGCAGGTCCAGACAACTCGGGCGGGACGGTTTTCCCACGCAACCGGTTGATGGTCTGAGCTACATGGGTGTAACGTTTGGTTTCACTGTCGGGGGCAGTCCCTCGGCGGATGCTCGGTACAACTCCGGTGGGCCGGGAACCACGGTGTTCGTACAAGATCCCTCGTTAGAGGGGGACGCGGCAGGTATTCTTACACTTGACTTTGCACCTCTGCCCGTGGAACTGCTTCAATTTGGTGTTGCCCTAAACAACACGGTTCCGCTCACGCCGGGTTTCACGGTCGAACTTTTCGACGAATCCCTGGTCTCGCTTGGCGTGACGCCAGTGAATACATCCCCCCTCGTGTTTTGGACCGAAGGCCAGTTCACATATGCTGGGCCACCGATTGGGCGGGCGACTATTGATTTCGATGACGCGCACGCCGGCCGGTTTGCATTGGACAACTTGACCTTCAATCCTATCCCCGCCCCGGGCGCCATTCTGTTGAGCAGCATTGGCATCAGTGTGGTTAGCTGGCTGCGGAGACGCGGAACACTGTAGTCAAACGCCAGCGGACTGAAGCCTAACCGAGAGGCAGAAAACAGCCATCGACTGCGTGCGGCTGTCGATAGACGGGGAATCTGCATTCTCGAAGCCGATCACGGGGACCACCCGCTTCGAGAATGTGGACCCGATGGGTCAAGACTCGTGAGATGCGGTACTATGGTTTGGGTGAGGCCAGGCGGCCGGAGCGAGCATACGAACGTCCGAGTTGATTTCGATTCCTGTCCCTGCAAACCGCACAGATGGCATGTACGGCAGTCTCCTGTGCGCTTTCTGCAAGTTCAGTGAAAGGGTGGAGGGATTCCGCCGCCGCGCGGTTAAACCGCCGCCCGCGAGGGGCCGATGTAGTCGGTAGTCGTTAGGGGGGTGATCGTGAGTCCTCTGACGGCAAAGGCTAACGATTCATTTGGCCCTTTATGGCTGGAGCCGAGAGGCTTTCAGCCGGGCGGGAGGGTACCATAATATTCGATGTCACTCTCAAAGAGTACCTCAAGGAGATCGACGAAGCATCCCTGTTGACGGCCGAGGAAGAGTACGAGTATGGCCGGCGGGTCGTGGATGATAACGATCCGTTGGCCCGGGAGCACCTCGTGCGGAGCAACCTGCGGCTCGTCGTCAACATCGCCAAGAAGTACGGCGGGCGGGGGATGGCCCTGGGCGATCTGATCGAGGAAGGCAACCTCGGCCTGATCAAGGCGGTCGATTACTTCGATCCCGACCGCGGAACGCGTTTCAGCACCTACGCCGCCTGGTGGATCAAGCAAAGCATCAAGCGGGCGCTGCTGGAGAACGTGCAGCCGGTGCACGTGCCGACGTACATGGTGACCCTGATCAGCCAGTGGCGCCATACCGCCAGCGAGGTCGAGGGCCGGATCGGACGGAAGCTGACCGTCGAGGAAATGGCCGACCTGATGCATGTGCCCGTGCGGAAGGCCAAGGTGATCCACCGAATCGTCGAGGTCCTCGGCAACTCCGGCGAAAGTCTGAACTCGGATGACCAGGAGGAAAGCCAGGCCCTGGAATCCACGCTGGAAGACGAGAACACCGGCCGGCCGGAAGACGCCCTGGTCGAGGACGAGGAAAAGGCCAAGGCGGTTCGGCTGCTGGATGAGCTGGAGTTCCGGGAGGCGGAAGTCCTGAGGCTGCACTACGGCATCGGCGAGCCGATGCCGCTGAGTCTCAAGGAGATCGGCAAACGGATGGGATTGACGCGGGAGCGGATTCGCCAGATTCGGCGCGACGCCCTGACCAGCCTGTACGAGTACATGGAAGGGGAATAGAATTTACAATTTACGATTTATGATTTACGATTTACGATTTGAAGATGCGAACGCGAAGGCTGCTCCTCGTGTCGCACGGGTACGTCCGATAGACGAAACCAAATTGTAAATCATAAATTGCAAATTATAAATCCAAGGAGGGCCCATGGCAAAAGAGCAACCGCTCCTGACACGGTATATCCGCGATATTCCCGACTGGCCGAAGAAGGGAATTCTGTTTCGTGACATCACACCGCTCCTGGGTGATCCCGATGCGTTCTGTGCCGCTGTAGACGCCCTGTGTGCGCCCTTCAAGCGTGCCGGAGTGAGGTACGTTGCGGCCATCGAGGCCCGCGGGTTCATCTTCGGCGCCGCCGTCGCGGCCAAGCTGCGGGCGGGCTTCATTCCCATCCGAAAGAAAGGCAAGCTTCCCTGCCGGACCGAGAGCGCAAGCTACTCGCTGGAGTACGGGACCGACAGCATCGAGATGCACCACGACGCCATCCATCGGGGTGACAAGGTCCTGCTGGTCGACGACCTGCTCGCCACCGGCGGAACGATGCGAGCGGCGTGCGAGCTCATGGAGAAAGTCGGTGCCCGGATCGTCGGCATCACCTGTGTGATCGAGCTGACCGATCTGAAAGGCCGCGAGCGACTGGCCCCGCACAAGGTCCACGCCCTGATCTCCTACTGACACACGATTCGCGCGGAACCGCCCGATGCCGTAACTTTTTTCCGGACAATCAGTTACGGTCTCCGTATGGACGCCAAACCGCGCTATCCCCATCGTGTTTTTCTGCGCAGAAACAGATTTCTCCAATATTCTTAGTGCATATTGCAACATTTGATTGCATAATGCGTCATATAGAGTATAGGTGATGCATTATGCAGCTAATGTCCATAGAAGATCTTGCGGTTTACCTGGCTGTCTCCAAGCGAACGATCTACAAGTACATTGCGGATGGCGACTGCCCACCGTACATCAAGCTCAGTGCCAAGAACATCAGTTTCGACCGGGCGGATGTCGATGCCTGGCTGGAGTCCAAGAAGGTCTATCCTGAACGCGGAGGTAAAGAAATGAGCAATTTCAATGTATGCAGTGGCGGTACGCAGGCATTGCCCGTTGAGTCGGGCGAACTGCCGTGGACGCCGCGAGCAAAGGCCGTCCTGAATGCGGCGTGTCGGCAGGCGCGGGAAGACGGCCTCGCTCACGCGGGCACCGAGCACGTGCTGCTGGGGATACTGTCGGTGAAGAAGTGCCTTGGAGCCACGATACTCGAACACCTCGACGTGTCCGAGCAGAAGTGCCGTCAACGTTACGAGCAGTTGCGCCGGCCGTCAGACAAGCAAGGCCCAGGCAAGGCGACGCTCTCCGAGGATGTCGACAAGGTGACGCAGTGCGCTCATGAGCAGGCGATTCAGTGGGGCCATACCTACCTCGGAGCCGAGCATCTGCTCGCCGGGCTTCTTGCCGCCCAGCAGGGAATCGGTTTCCGGATCCTTATGGACCTGGGGGTCACATTGGATCGAGTGCGCCAAGAGACCGCCAAGCTGATCGTCTGCCGCCCGGCAGACAGCGAATAGTCCTGGGCCAAGTCCCGATTGTCCGAACGAGAAAGGAGCCGAAAGATGAGTAGTCTCATAGCCCTCATGGCCCCCGGGCCGGCAGAGACGGTCCTGATTGCCGTGATCTCTGTGGTCTGGTTCGTAGTCCCCATCCTCGTGGTCATCTGGTTCGTGCGAAAGACGCTGGAGAACAAACGGGAAAACGTGAGATTGCGGCTGGAGGTCGGCAAGCTCGCCGACGAACTCGAGCAGGTCCGCAAACAACAGCAGGCCAGGTGATCCGACGAGATGATCATCCCGACATGCGCTTGGCCGCGACGACGCGGTCGTGGTGCTGGAGGTCTTTGTCAATCTGGATTTGGGCGAGGGCGCCGGTTTGTTCGAGCAGCTCTTGGACGGCGGGGCCTTGCTTGTAGCCGATCTCCAGCAGCAGGATCCCATCCGCCTTCAGGAACTGGCCCACCTTTTCCGCGATCCTGCGGTACACGTCCAGACCATCCTGCCCGGCGTAGAGGGCGATTCGCGGCTCGTAGTCTTTCACGTTCTTGTCGAGCGTTTCGTATTCGGCGGCACTCACGTACGGCGGATTGCACGTGATCAGGTCGAATTGGTCGAGTTGCGGGACCAGCGGCTCGAAGAGGTCGCCCTGACGCAGCTCGATTCGGTCCTGGAGCTTGTGTTTTTCGACGTTTCTCGCGGCCAGGGCCAGTGCAGGCTCGGAGATGTCCGTCGCGAGGACTTTGGCGTCCGGCACGTTCTTCGCGATGGCGACCGCGATAATGCCGCAACCCGTGCACAGATCGCAGATGTACTGGGGACCGGTCCGCTTACGCAGAAACTCGATCGACCTTTGCACGAGCAATTCCGTCTCCGGCCGTGGGATCAGGCAGTCCGGCGTGACTTCGAACTCGATGGAGTAGAACTCGGTCTTGCCGACGAGATACGCCACCGGCTCGTGCTGGCCGGCACGCCTGACTAAGTCACGCAGCCGGTCCAACTGTTCCTGGGCGACGACCTTGTTGTACTGCGTGTAGAGCTCGATTCGCTTGAGTTCCAGGACGGTGGACAGCAGCAGCTCGGCACTGAGCCGGGGCGAGTCCACGCTTTTTTGCGTCAGGTAGTCCGTCACCCAAGTGAGAAGTCTCTGGATCGTCCATTCATTCATCCATGCCGCCTCGCTACGAGAAAACCGTCCTCCTTGGCCACGCGAATGGCAAAGTCGTACCTATTCACGTCTATTGCGATCTCGAGATCCTGCGGATGGAAATGGGGCTGATTCGGGTCGCCGAATTTGGCAGCCTCGCCGCTGGCGAGCACGAGCTTGCGCAGCGCCTCCGGGTCCGACCGGCGGCCTTGCAGCAGGTTGCGCAGGTAGAGGGCGCAAAGCTCGTCCTCATCGGTGCGGACCCTCGCGTTCCAGCCCATCGCCACGATGGTCACATGCGGCGGGTTGTCCTGCAGAACCGCCTTGGCTGTCGCCTCTGCCACGACGAACGACCCGGCGTAGACTGCATCAGCCTGCGTCGCCGCCGCAACACCGGTGGTCCCCGCCCGGGTGGATTGGATGACCACCTTGCCCTTGAGCGGGGCCTGCATCATCTCGTGCGGCGAGTTGCCGAAATCGAAGCCCTCCGGCCGGATTCCATTGACCTCGCCCACGCAGACGTCTCCGGTGCCTTGGTCCCGAAGCCGCAGGGCTTCTTCGATCTCGGCGACCATGATGATTCGAGCCGCCCCGCGCGCCAGGGTGACCGCCGCCGTTGTGAAGGCGCGGAAAACATCCACGATCACCACGGTACCGCTGGCCCGTCGTGCCCCGTCGATAAGACTCTCAATCCTGATGTCCATGTAGCTCCATCCTGTTATCGATGCAGAGGATACAGCCGGCTCCCACGTCAATTCGGGTCAGAGGTATTCCAAAGCTTGAACACCATCAGTCACGGGGTTGATCCACGTGATGGGCTTGGCGACGCGAAGTCGGTTGTGACATTTCTGCCATATCTCCTGAACTACGTCATCCCGCGTGATAACGATCCCGTCCCCCGCGCACGCAGCTTCGACGAGGCAGAGGTCTTTTCTGAGGCCGTCTTGCTCGGTGACAGACAGTCCGTCACAGGCTTCGTCCACGTGACTTACTTCCACCCCTTCGCATCTATGAACCTTCTTCTTGGCCACCATAGAACTGAACCATTTGCGGGTGAAACGACTCATGTGGCGATTCCACTCGTTTTGCACTGCCTCTGTCATGACAATGCGGTGACAGATGGTGAGGATGGCAAGAAGCGAGTTGCGGCAGCAGGAGGATACGGGATGCTCGGTTTCTCCGGC
>Ga0315286_10005782_pt1 | contig 11966 bp, 6 predicted proteins | sample YL17G10_0_MG_FD_205038 | JGI IMG/M metagenome (GOLD analysis project Ga0315286, IMG submission 205038) | Sediment microbial communities from Yellowstone Lake, YNP, Wyoming, USA - YL17G10_0 | ecosystem: Environmental > Aquatic > Freshwater > Lake > Sediment | place: USA: Wyoming | collected... | reverse complement strand
TGCTCGTTGCATCATGTGGTGTTCCTTACAAGTGCCGACGGCATCATATCCTCTGGGGCAGACAGGGGCAAGAGGGGCTTCTTGTGTTCTCCCATTTTCTTGCCTCCGCACGTCTGTCCATGCGACCCCGTGTCGAAAGGGCACGTTGTCGCATGGGAAGCAGCACCTCTGCCATTCCCGCCTATCCGTTGCCTCCGCTAGCGCCCGAACCCTCCACACAAACGGCATTCCTCCCAGTTCTGGTTGACCACGCAGGCCGCCAAGGATACGATGCGTCCCGGCCAGAGAGAGGGTGGTCGAAGAAGCACCCACGGTTGGCTGGGAGGCGAGCAAGAAAGGAACGTATCGTGAACGCAAGAAGGCTGGAACGCACTGTTGTGGCTCTGGCCCTTTCGCTGCTCGCCGGCGTACGCACCGCGGGCGCGGGGGAAGCCCCGGCCATCGGCGGTGTGGCCACGGTCGCGCCCTTCAAGAAGCCGCCGGTCATTGACGGCAAGATCGCGCCGGGCGAATGGGACGGCGCGGTGCGGACGACCGGCTTCCAGAACATCGGCGGGCAAGGCGAGTTAGATGCCCGGACGGGCTCGGCCTACTTCGGCTTCACCGACGAGGCGCTCTATCTCGCCGTCGTGAGCGAGATGCCGCCCGACGGCAAGCTCCATGCGGGACAGCTCAACCGCGACTCCGACGTGATCTGGGACGAGGGGGTCGAGATCTGGCTCGACCCCAACCGCGCGAACCGCCCGGCTGCCCAGGGCGACCTGACCTTCTACCAGCTCATCGCCAACGCTATCGGCACGATCTACGACGTGGCCTTCCACCCCAAGACCGGCCCCAACACCGGCTGGAACGGCCACTGGCAGTTCAAGAACTCGGTGGACCACGAGAAGCACGTGTGGACGGCCGAGCTGAGCCTGCCGTGGAGCGACTTCGGCTGGCCGAAGGGCAGCGTCGTCGGCAAGAACATCGGCGTCCTCATCGCACGCAACTACAAGATGCCCTGGGTCCAGTGCACCTGGTTCCCCGTGCGGGGGGCGTTCGTGGACTGGTATCGCTACGCCGAGATGAGGCTGACAAGCGACTCGCCTTCGGTGCAGATCGTCTCGCTCGGCGATAAGGTGCACGCGGGTGAGCTTCAGCTCCGAGCCACCATCGCCAACCCCGGCCCCGCCCGCCAGGCGAAGGTCAAGCTCGGCATCAAGACCTCCGACATGCCCGAGCTGAATGATGAGAAGACCGTGGACCTGCCCGCGAATGGCACGGCGAGCTACAGCTTCGACGTGCCAGCCAACCGCCTGCACGAGGACGCCCAGCACACCCTCTCGCTCGCCGTGACCTCGCCCGATGCGAAGGAAGCCTGGCTCCGCTACGGGCTGCCCTGGACCCAGGCGCCCGAGAAACGGTGGCATTACCGCGTCGGCGCCGACCCGGACGCCGCCGTCCGCTTCGCCTACTACCCGTCCTACAAGTTCGTGCGAGTCCTCGTGGACACCCGCGAGCTGGGCAAGGAGGCCGAGGCGATTCGCACGGCGAAGGTCGCCCTCGCCGGCCCGAGCGGCCGCAAGGTGCTCAACGAGGCGATGGCCTGGGAGAAGGCCCCCGCCACGCAGGAGTTTCAGATTGGCGACATCCCCGACGGCGACTACATCCTCACCGTGACCCTCGACGGCTGGAAGGAGCCATTCGTCCGCACCTTCAAGCGCATCCATTTCCCGTGGGAGGGGAACCGCTTGGGCATCACCGACCGGGTGCTGCCGCCCTTCGAGCCGATCCGCGTCAAGGGCAACAAGGTGAGCGTGGTGCTGCGCGAGCACAAGGTGGGCGGCCTGGGCCTCTGGGACCAGGTGACCAGTCTCGGCCGCGACCTGTTGGCCGATTCGATGGAGCTGGTGGCCGACGGGCGCAAGGCGCTCCACGGCAAGGGCCAATTCACCGAGACGAGGCCCAACGCGGCGGTCTACGAGGGCAGGGCCGAGCACCGAGCCGTCACCGTCGCCACGAAATGCACGACGGAATGCGACGGGTGCATGAGGGTAGAGGTAACCTTGTCTCCCGGCGCGGCCAGGGACCCGCTCAAATCGCTCTGGCTCGACATTCCGCTGCGCGACAAGGAGATGCCCCTCTGGCACGTGACCTCGACCACCCTCCGCGTGAACCCCGCGGGCGAGACGCCCAAGGGTGAGGGCGTAGTGTGGGACAGCGCACAGTTCCCCGACGGCAACTGGCATGGGAACTTCAAGTGCTACCTGTGGCTCGGCGGCGCCGAGCGGGGCCTCTGCTGGTTCGCCGACAACGACGCCGGCTGGGTGCTCTCGACCGATGACAAGGGCGTGCCCAACGTGCCCTGCCAACAGCTCATCCGCAAGGGCGGCAACCTCACGCTGCGGGTGAACCTGGTGCAGAAGCCCGTCACCCTCACCGAGCCGCGCACCATCGTCTTCGGCCTCATGGCCAGCCCGGGCAAGCCGATGAAGCCCAACTGGCGACGCATCGGCATCACCGAGGAATCGCGCTTCAACATGTGCTACTGCGCCCCCGCCACCTACTGCGCCAAGACCCCCTGGGGCGGGGACTTCAGCATCGCCGACTGGGCCTACCAGAAGCGCACGGGCCGTCCCGGCCCCGACAAGGCCCTCATCGAAGCGTGGAAGGAGCGCCACTTCCCGAAGGACATGGACCCGAAGTTCCGCGATAGCGCCATCAACCTCGCCCTCGGCCCCTTCCTCGGCACCTTCGGTCCCAAGCAGAACTACTATAAGATGTACTTCGAGGAGTTCCACACCACCGCCCAGGTGCATCCTGAATCCCACGTGTTCCAGAGCGAGTGGAGCGGGAACTGGTATGGCAAGCTCCTCGACCGCCCGACCGTCGAGAATCACAAGATGTGGGGCATCGGCTGCGGCGGCATCGTGCCGAGCTATCGCGACTTCGCCTGCTGGTACGCCGCTGAGTGGGTGAAGCGCGGTATCGGCTGCTACTTCGACAACGCCTTCCCCCTCCGCGCCTACGACCTGCTCACGACCAACGCCTACAAGCTGCCCGACGGCCGCGTGCAGCCCTCGGCCGGGATGTGGGCGCGGCGCGACTACCTCCGCCGCGTGTGGGTCATCCACCAGACGATGGCCCCGAAGGACGCGACGCCGATCATGATGATCCACATGACCAACACACACATCCTGCCCTACATGGTGTGGAACGAGGAGAACCTCGACCTCGAATGGAAGTTCGGCCCCGAGCCGCAGCAATCGAAGTTCCCGCACGACATGCTCCGCGCCGAGAGCCTCGGGCGCCAGACGGGCAACGCGCCCTACGTCATCGCCAACGTGCAGGACGCCAAGACCAAGGAAGAGGCGGAATTCGCCGACCGCACGCGGTTCGGCGCCATGTTCGTCCACGAGATCCGCTGGTTCGGCGGCCCTGTGCCGATGGCCAAGCTCGCGGCCGACTTCGGCTACGGCCAGGACGACTGCCAGGTGTGGAACTACTGGGACGACGACTATCCCGTCGAGTCCAGCGACCCCCAGGCCAAGAGCCTGCTCCTCAAGCGCGGGGGTGAGTTCATGCTCATCGTCGCCACCTGGAACCCCAAGCCGGCCGACGTCAAGTTCACCCTCGACACTCGCGCGTTGAAGCTGCGGCCCACCACCGTCCTCAACGAGGAGAAGAAGGAGGAAACCTTCCGCTTGGACGCTCGGCGCGCCACGTTCACCGTGCCGCTGGAAGGCTACGGCGTCCGCATCCTGCGGGTCCGATAGGCAGAAAGAGCAGGAGTTGGATGAACGGATGGATGTCTGAAAACCATCGGGCCATCCACACATCCAACCATGCAATCGTCTCTCTTCGCTCTCACTTGGCCGCGGCGGGCCAGAAGGCCCTGACGGTGCGTTCCCATTCGTCGGCCATTAGTTGGTGGCCTGAGTAGGTCGGGTGGACGCCGTCCCAGATCCAGTGATCGGCAGGCGCCCGCTGGCAGCCTTCGTCGAAGGCCCGCTGGAACTTCACGAGCGCCGCGCCATACTTCGCCGCGAGCCGGGCGACGATGTCGCGACGCTTCGCCAGCCCAGCGTTCCACGCCTCCCAACCCGCCTTCCTGGAGCCGACCGGGAGCCCGAACGGCTCGCCCAGCACCAGCTTGATCAGCGGGTTCGCGGCTCACGGCGCACTGGATACCCCCTTCCCCCATTCCCTTGAGGAAGCATGCGTGCCGATGCTGCCCCCGTCGGCACGGGGTCGCTTCGGCCGCCAAAGTAGGAGCGGGGCTTATCTCCACCAGAGGCGTCCGGAAGGAGGGCCGCCTGGGCCAGGTCTCGGGCGACTTGAGGCCCGAGGCTGCTTGCGACCCGTATGTCGAGTCAGTGCGCTGCGCTGAATGTTTGGTGACTGCCTCCTTCGCACCGGGAAGCTTCATGTCATCTCACCTGTGACCGTCGGGCGCGAAGGCAAACGAGGTCTGGATCGGGAACGGGCACGTGCAGCCGGAGCTGGCCTCGGGAATGAGGACAAGGCCGCCGGCGGCGATGATGTTGATCCAGCAGCCAGGACGGCTCACGGTGGAGAGCTTGCTCGCCTGGCGGCTGCGAAGGTCAAACATCACGGGATTGCCCGCACGGTAGAAAAGCTGGCCCGCCGAGGCCGACATCGTGCCGCAGCCGTGGCCGCCGCGGTCGAACTTCCAGTCGGGCACGGGCTCGCCTGTCCTGAGGTCGTAAGCGCACGGCTCGGCGTAGACGACTCCGCCGGCAAGGACGGGGTGGCGGGTCTGCTCGCCGTGGTCGCCGCCGGGCTTGTGACGGTTGTCCTGCTCGCGATGCCAACGGGCCTCGCCCGTCCTCGCGTCGAAGGCGAAGAACTCATACCAGACGGTGTCGTTCCTGTTCTTCGAGCCGGTGAGGACAATCGTGTCCTGCGCGACGCTGAGGAAGATGACGTGCTGGAACGAGCGGAGGTCCACGGCCTTCTTCCAGAGGGACTGGCCCGACTTTGCGTCGAGGGCAACGAGCCACGCGCCGCTCCCGAGAAGGAGGTCGAGCGTCATCCGCCCGTCGGCGTCCTGCGACGCAGCGGGATTGGCGCTCTCCACGAAGTACATTCGTCCGTCGGCGATGGCGATGGTGGGGTCGAGGATCGAGCCGCCGTTGTAGATCCAGCGCTTCTCGCCAGTCCTGCGGTCCAGGCAGAACAGGTAGTCGCTCGTGCTCATGTCCTTGAAGTCGCCATATTGGATCTCGATGACGGAGCGGCCCATGGTGCGCAGCGACGCGCCCTTCTTGCGCCCCGAGCCGAAGAGAGCGTCGCCGACCGTGGCCACGTAGCCCCAGGAGTGCTGGCCGTCGGCCTCGCGCTGCGGAGCGGCGAAGCGGCGGACGATGGAGCCTGTGGCGACGTCAAGCGCCACGCACTCATCGAGGCCGACTGCGTAGAGCACGTCGGCGGCGAGGGCCAGATAGCCGCTATCCTTGGGCGCCCCGAGGCGGCTGGAATCGGGGAGGTCGGCCTCCCACAGAAGTGTGCCGTTGTAGGCGTCCACGGCGATGATCTTGTTGTACGCGGGGACGAAGAGGCGCCCGTCCTTGACAACGGGCGGGACGGCGCGGTGATGGCGGTCCGCCATTGGGTTCGGGCCAGGCGGGCCGAACCACTGGACGCGCATCTCGCCGCCGACGAGGCGGTCGCCGCTGCACGCGGTGTTGGCGGGGTCGGCGTAGAGATGCGTCCACTCTCCTGCGCCCTCGAGCGGCCCGCGGCGGGTGAGTTTCGCGGGGCCGTCCAGGCAGAGCACGCCGCCGCAGGGCTTCGCGAGGCGCGACGCCTCTGCCGGCGCCGCAGCAGTCGGGTTCGTCACGCGGTCGAAGACGACCAGGTTGGCAAAGCCGCTCGGCAGCGATGACAGCGGGCCGCTCTGCACGGTGGCCCTGACGCCGTGAAGCCCCGCCGCGTCGAGCGCTCGCCGGGCGGCGGCGCGCTTGCCCGCGTCGTCTTCGATGCCGACGAGCGAGAGGTCCGTTCGCCTGGCCAGTTCGCAGACGAGGCGCCCATCGCCGCAGCCGAGGACGACGCCGAAGCCTTTCTTCACGCCCGACTTGTCAATGATCTCCCTGGCAGCTTGCGCGTAGAGAGGCCACAGATGGTCGCTGGCGTAGGGCGAAGCAGGGGCGGAGACGTGGGGGACGCGGGGCAGGGACGCCCCGCCCACAGGCCCGAAACAGTGGATCGTCCCCTTGTCGGTGCTGACGAAGAGCCGGCCATTGGCGGCGGCGAGTCCGTAGGCCGTGCCGGCCACCTTGCCGGTCCAGCGCGGCTCGCCATCGGATGCCCGGAATGCGGCGACCTCGCCGTCGCCCCCTGCGAAGAGCGTGTGGCCCGCCAGGATGAGCGACGCGGAGTGCGCGCAGGGCCGCTTCCAGGTGAGGCACGCTTGCATGGCCTTTGAGAGTTCGGCGAGGGCGGCCTTGTTGGCCTCGTGCTCGCCTCTCAGCGTCTTGCCTTCATCGCTCTTGTCGTCCTTGCCGAGCTTCTTGAGCGCATCCTCGATGGCCTTCTGCCGGGCGGCGAGCTTGCGGGCCTGGTCGAGGAGGTCGAAATAGCGGACGCGGTCGAGGGCCTGGATCTCGCGGCCGGTGAGGAAGTAGAGGGCCTTGTCGGTGCCGAGGGCGCGATGGGCGTCGAAGGTGGCGGCCAGGTTCCCCGTCGCGGCATCGAACGCCTCGATCTGGCCAGTCCTTCCGGGGCCGTTGAGGAGCAGGTTGCCGGTGAGCGAGGCGTCGGTGCCGCCGGTGCCCTTGGCGCTGCCCGCTGGCTCGCCGTCGGCGCGGTGGAACAGGGCAGGCGCCGTCCTGCCCGTCGGCACGTAGAGATGCGCGGGCGAAGCCAGGAGATAGCCTTGCGGCGACAGGTTCACGCCCCGTGGCTTCCACTTCTCCCTGCCGTTCCGCGCGTCCACGGCCCGGAGCCAGACGCCTTCGGTGGGGAACAGGCCGGCAGCGAAGCAGGCGATACCGTCTTCCACGAGGACGCCGGTGCGAACGGGACAGGCTGAGATCATGCGGCCGTGGCCGATGAGCTGGCGGGGATTCGGCTCTGTCTCGGGCGCGGCCCGACACCTCCAGGCCTCGGCGCCGCCGCTCGCCGCGAGGCAGTAGACCTGGCCGTCATCCGAGCCGACGTAGACGTTGCCGTCAGCAACTGTCGGCGCAAGGCGCACCGGGCCGCCGGTGAAAAAGACCCAGCGCACCTGGCCTTTCGCGGCATCGAGGCACACGACCTTGTCTTCGGCTGACGAGCCGAAGTAGACGGCGTCTCCGACCGCGGCGACGTGAAACGCGCGGTCATAGGTGACCCGCGCGGCCAGGTCGGCGAGCTTGTGCCAGTAATCCACCTTGGCCGGCGCTGGCCAGGCCGGGCGTGGGGCGTGGCGTGGGGTGTGGACCCACGCCACCTGGAGCGGCAGAGCGAGGGTTTCTGAGGTGATACCGCTCCGCTGGTTGTCGTGCAGATACGTCGTCCAGTCCTCTGCTCTCGCTGCCGCCAGGGCAAGCAAGGCCGCCAGGAACACGCCAAGGCCGAGGAATGGACGCTTCTTCTCACGCATCACGTTTCGCTCATCCGAGACCTCCCATTTGACCCCTGGATAGGTTCACTTGCCGAGCCGTTCGATGCTGTATTGTAGCCGCCGCCCCCCCGAATGCAAGCACTCGAGCTGAGCCAGAACGGAGTAACGAGGCCGCCGCCAGATTCCGAAGATGCCCTACGCCCCAAGACAATAGCGCCCTGTGACCATCCCACCCCGACACGTCGCGGAACCGCTTGGCCTTATCTGTCTCCCTTCCCCGCCCCCGCCCTCCACCACTCCCTCCTGAACCTCTTGTCCTCGGCGGTACGCTTCGCATTCGCTATCGCCCTCTCAATCTCCTCAGCCCATTCCATCCGCGCTGGCTGTATCAGGTGCTGTGTGACATCCATCTTGACCACCGTGAAACGGCTCTCTGGAAGACGAGAGCGGCTTCACGGGTTTGTTTTCAATATCGAAAACAAGTGGCCCCCGGCCTCTCCCACCTGCATGCCACTGCTCGCGAAGCGGGAAACGTTTACAATAGCCGGTCTACGTGGCCAGGAGCGACCACTGGGTCACTCCCGGCGCAGAGCCTTGATGGGGTCCGTGCGGGCCGCGCGCAGCGCGGGGTAGACGCCGGCCAGGACGCTGATCGCCACGGAAAACAACATGGTCGCTGTCAGCAGCCAGAGCGGGAAGGCGAAGACATCGAGGTGGGCCGTGATGCCGTGCGTGCGGGCATAGGCGTTGATGGCCGTCTCCAGAACCCAGCAGACTCCGCGGCCGAGCGCCAGCCCGCACAGCCCGCCGATCAGGCCGATGGCCCCCGCCTCGGTGAGGAAGAGCACGAATAGGTCGCCGTCGGAGGCGCCGATGGCCTTGCAGATGCCGATCTCCTGGTACCGCTCGAGCACGGAGATGAGCAGCGTGTTGATGATCCCAAGCCCCGCCACCACGAGCGCCACGGCGCCGATGGCAGCGAGGAGAACGTCCATGAAGACGAAGAAGGTGCGCATCTCCTCGAGCCGGCTCAGCAGCGTACGGGTGCGGAATCCCATCGCCTGGACCGCTCGGTCCACGGGGGCAACGTCGGTGTGGCGGCGGACGCGGACAGTGGCTTCCGAGTAGCCGGCCTTCGTGGGATCCCGCCCGAGCATCAGGCGCTCGAGGGCGGGTTCGGACCGGATGCCGGGGATCTGCCGCATCAGGTCAACGGGCAGCAGCACCGCGCCGCTCATCCGCCCCGCCATCAGGTTGGGCAGGTCGTAGACGCCCACGACCGTGACCGCGATGTCCCTGCGCTCGAAGGTGAAGGTCTTTGCATCCCCGGGCGACAGGCCTGAAGTCTCGAGCTTGACGGTCGAGCCGATCGCGTCGGTGGGCGCGTCGAACCCCAGGTCGTGGGCGGCCTGCCTGCCGAGGATGGCCTCGGGCCTCGTGCCCGGGGTGAAATAGTCGCCGGCGACGAGCACCTCCTCCGCGGTCCCGGGCAGCGGCACGTCGCGCGGAAGGCCGATGGCCAGGACACTTGCCGACTTGCCGCCGCGGGAGATCTTGATGCCTCGGATGCGGAAGTCGGGATACGCGGCCTCGACGCCCGGGAGCGCCGCCATCCGCTCCAGCGCGGCGTCGTCGAGCACAGGCCCGTGGGCCGAGTCCTTGTCGCCCTTCGGCATCACCCGGATCACGTTGATCAGCCCGAGCGTCCGGAACGGCGTCTCGGTCTGTTGCTGAATGCCCAGGGCAAAGGCGACCATCGAGACCAGGGCGCTGCTGCCGATCGCCACGCCGAGCGCCGTGAGGCCCACGCGCAGCGGCGTGCGGCGCAGGCCCCCCAGCGCGAGCAGGACGATTCGCCACATCCTCATGCGAGGACGGCTCCTTCCTCGACCAGGTGGCCGTCGCGCAGGTGGACGACGCGGTCGGCGACGCGGGAAGCCATCTCCAGATCGTGGGTGACCATGACCACCGTGGTCCCCAGGTCGCGATGGATCTGCTGGACGAGCGAGATGACCTCCTGGGCGGTGGCGCGGTCGAGATTGCCGGTCGGCTCGTCGGCCAGGAGCAGCGGAGGCGTGTGCACGATCGCCCGGGCCAGCGCCACCCGCTGCTGCTCGCCGCCGCTCAACTGGCTTGGGCGGTGCCTCGCGCGGCGTTCCAGCCCCACACGGCGAATCGCCTCATCGGCCCGGCGGCGCCCCTCGCGGCCAAACGTGCCCTGGAACGTGAGCGCCAGGGCAACGTTCTCCTCCGCCGTCAGGCTCGGCACGAGGTAGTACGACTGGAAGACGAACCCGACCACCGTGCGGCGGTAGACGGTTCTCTCATACGACGTGAAGGTGGCCAGGTCGCGGCCGGCGATGAGCACGCTGCCGGCGGTGGGAGTGTCGAGGCCACCCAGAAGATGGAGCAGGGTAGACTTGCCCGAGCCGCTGACGCCGAGGACCGCGAGGAACTCGCCTCGCCGCACGTTCAGGCTGACTTCGCCGAGCGCCCGAACGATGGAGGGCCCGACGCGGTACTCGCGCGTCAGGCCGCGCGTCTCGATGAACGGCTCATGGCCTTCTGCGGAACTCATGACCACCGATTGTACGTCTCCGCAGGACTGAGCGCAACGCCATCAGGCAGAGGCAACAGCGGGGCCATCTCGCGAAGCCCAAGGACCCGTTGACGGGCACCGCGTATTGGCTACAATGCCATGCGACACAGGCACCGTTGCAGCAGGAGGAGCGACGATGGTATCGAGTGTGCGAGCATCTCTGGTCGCGGTCGTGGCCGCGGCAGCGCTTGCGGGGGCGGGCGAGACGCCCGGCCAACCCTCAGCCCCGCCGCGACGCGTTCGGCTGGCCAACCACGCCCTCAATAGCTACATCCGCCTGCTCGACGGCCAGTGGCAGGGCACCGTCCTCGCCTCCGACGGCAACGTCTACTTCGGCGGCGGCTCCCATAATCCCCAACTCGGGGCGGCCCTCTTCCGCTACGAGCCCAAGACGGCGACACTCAAGCTGCTGGTCGAGAACATCACCCCCGTCTGCGGCGAGGACCCGGCGAAGACCCCGCCGCAGGGCAAGATCCACAGTCCCATCGTCGAGCACGAGGGCTGGCTCTACCTCGGCACCCACCTCGCCAACTACACCGAGGAGGGCCGCAAGGCCTACACTGGCGGCCACCTCCTCGGCTATCAGCTCGCCACGGGGCAGTTCCGCGACTTCGGGGTGATCCACCCCAACTTCACCAACTACTGCTGCCTCGGTCTCGACGCCCCACGCAAGAGCATCTACTTCTACGTCACCCCCTTCTACGAGGGCGAAGGCTCCCGCCTCTACCGCGTGGACATCGCCAGCGGCAAGAAACAGGACATGGGGCTCGTCGCCCGCTGGAACAACCGCAAGGACCACGGTCCGCCGTCCTTCTGCTGCTTCGTGGATGGCCGCGGCGACTGCTGGCTCACCACCCGCTACGAGCGCACGCTCTGTGTCGGCCGCGCGGGATCGGGCAAGGTCGAGACCTTCCCCGACGCCCTCCCCGAAGCCGCCGTTGCCTCGGGCACCAAAGACCCCTGGAAAGCCGCGCGGCCCCTCGACGCCGACCGCGCGCTCATCATCATGGCCGGCAAGATGTGGATCTTCGACTCCCGCGAAGCCCCGCGCGGCCCGAAGACCTTCACCCCGATCTGCGACGTCGATCCCCTCCAGCGGATCGAGTGCTTCGCCCTCGGCGGCGGGCGGTTCTACTGGACCCTGCGCGAGAAGCCGGACGCCCCGCTCCTGCTGATGAGCTCGACCGTCGAGAAGCCCACCGAGCACTTCGACCACGGCGAGATCACCGACGAGGCCGGCCGCAAGCCGATGTGGGCGGGCGACCTCATCACCGACGGTCGCGGCGCCGTCTACATGGTGGGCCGGTGGGGCGTTTCCGAGGCCGACATGCAGACCATCGGCATCCTGCGCCACAACCAGCGCATGGCCGTGTTCTTCTCCGTGATCGATGTTCGTGACGACCTGCGCACGCTCGGGCAGTGACGCAGTTGCCCGTGCGCGATTGGGGCATTGTCATGACGACGAGAGGCTATGTTGCGGCATTATGGCTGCTGGCGGCGGCATGGGCTGCTGCGGGCGAGGAGGGCGTGGGCAGCGTCGCCGAGCGCGCGGGCGGTCTCCTGCCTTGCGAGGACGTGCCGGGCGACGCGGTGACGCGGAAGCGGCCCGACCCGCTCATCGTGCCCCGCGCCGACGGAGGGGCGACCGCGCTCTTCTTCCACGCGCCTGCCGTCCACAGCCAACGGCCCATGCAGGTCGTCTTCTTCGACCTCGTCACGGGCAAGAGCCGCGTCGAGGAATTCCCTGGCCTCAGCAATCCGTGGTCCCAGGTGTGGGGGCCCGACGGGCGGCTGTACTTCGGCCTTTGGGGGCCGGCC
>Ga0315286_10005781_pt1 | contig 11966 bp, 9 predicted proteins | sample YL17G10_0_MG_FD_205038 | JGI IMG/M metagenome (GOLD analysis project Ga0315286, IMG submission 205038) | Sediment microbial communities from Yellowstone Lake, YNP, Wyoming, USA - YL17G10_0 | ecosystem: Environmental > Aquatic > Freshwater > Lake > Sediment | place: USA: Wyoming | collected... | reverse complement strand
ATTTTTCTAAATCGGCAAAAAAGATTCCGGCAGTGATTGAATTTGTCGATATCGCCGGTTTAGTCAAGGGCGCTTCAACCGGCGAGGGCTTAGGCAATCAATTCCTTTCTCATATTCGTGAAGTGGACGCCATTGCCGAAGTGGTGCGGATTTTTGAAGATTCAAATATTGCCCATGTCTCAAGTAAAATTGACCCAATTGATGATATTGAAACTATAAATTTAGAATTGATTCTAGCCGATTTGCAAACAGTCGCCAAGAGAATCGCTAATATTGCTCACGAGGTCAAACGAGGCGATAAAGCTGAAGTGGCCGAGCATAATGTTTTAGTAAAAATAGAAGAGGTTTTGAAAAAAGGACAAATGGCCAGCTCGGTTTCTCTGGCCGAAGAAGAAAGCAAAATTTTAAAAGGCCTGCATCTTTTGTCGGCCAAGCCGATTTTGTATGTTTTGAATAAGAAAAATGGTGTTAAAACAGTAGATCTGGCACCTGTCGAAGAATATCTGAAGAAACTCGGAGCAAATTGGATTATCGTTGATGCCCAAATTGAGGGCGAACTTTCAGAGTTGGAAAAAGGGGATAAAGAGGTATTTAAAAAGGAATTGGGCGTCGAAGATGACGGCATTAATGATTTGATTAAAGAAAGCTATAAAATGCTCGGCCTAATTACCTTTCTTACCACCGGGAAAGATGAAACTCGTGCTTGGACGATTAAAAATGGTTCAACGGCGCCAGTCGCCGGCCTGGCCATTCATACTGATTTTTATGACAAATTTATTAAAGCGGAAGTAATCAATTGGCAAGATTTGGTCCAGGTCGGTTCTTATGGTATCGCTCGTGAAAAAGGCCTTGTCCGAACCGAAGGGAAAGATTATATCGTCAAAGACGGCGACGTGATAGAATTTAAAATTTAGCGACTGACAAATTGATTTTCTATCTTTTCGTGTTAAAGTATTAACATGAAAAATGGTCCTAAATACGATCATCTGAAGATCGAGAAAAAATGGCAAGCGGTCTGGAAAAAGCAAGGGATTTATAAAACAGAAGATTCCAGCAAGAAGCCCAAGGCCTATGTCTTGGATATGTTTCCTTATCCCTCCGGCGAGGGACTCCATGTCGGCCACCCTAAGGGTTATATTGCGACTGATATTTATTCGCGCTTCAAACGGATGAATGGCTACAACGTCCTGCACCCGATGGGTTGGGACGCTTTTGGTCTGCCGGCCGAAAATTATGCGATTGATAATAAAATAAATCCAGAAATTTCTGTCAAGAAAAATATCAAATATTTTAAATCACAATTGGAAAAAATCGGTTTTGATTATGATTGGTCGCGAGAGATTAACACGACTGACCCTGGATATTATAAATGGACCCAGTGGATCTTTCTCCAATTGCTTAAAAAGGGCTTGGCTTATGAATCTTGGGAACCGATTAATTGGTGCCCGTCTTGCCAGACCGGCTTGGCCAACGAAGATCTTGAGACCCGTTCGACAAGCTCAGGGCAGGTGGCCGTTTGCGAACGTTGCGGCTCGGCCGTGGTTAAAAAACCGATGCGCCAATGGGTGCTTAAAATTACGAATTATGCCAATCGTTTGCTCAAAGACCTCGACCAGCTTAATTGGCCCGAATCGATTAAAGAATCCCAGCGCCATTGGATCGGCCAAAGCGAAGGGGTGGAAATTGAATTTAAGCTTAAAGCCCAAAACGCAAAACTCAAAATTGAAATTAAAAACTCAAAACAAAAATCCATAAAAGTTTTCACGACTAGACCGGATACGCTATTCGGAGCGACTTATTTAGTGGTCGCGCCGGAACATGAAATAATTCAAAAATTAAAAATTAAAATTCAAAATTGGAAAGAGATAGAAACCTACATCGCCAAAACCAGCCAGAGAAGTGAAATTGAGAGAACCGTCGAGGGTAAAGAAAAAACGGGAGTAAAATTGGAAGGCGTAATGGCAATCAATCCGGTAAACGGCGGGGAAATCCCAATTTTCATCGCCGATTACGTTTTACCCGATTACGGCACTAGCGCGATTATGGCGGTGCCGGCGCATGATACCCGCGACTATGAATTTGCTAAAAAATTTAAATTGCCGATTATCCCGGTGGTGGTTAATGATTTGCCCACCACTCCCGACCAGGTCGGCATTGCCCATACTGGCCCCGGTCGGATGGCAAACTCCGATCAATTTAACGGTCTCGATAATGAACGCGCCAAAATCGCCATTACCAAGTTTGTTCACGGCAAGCAAGTAGTCAAATATAAACTCCGCGATTGGGTTTTTTCCCGCCAGCGCTATTGGGGCGAGCCAATTCCGATTATTCATTGTGAGAAATGTGGAGTGGTACCTGTCCCCGAAAAAGATTTGCCCGTTAAATTACCAACCGTTAAGAGTTATAAACCGACGGGGACCGGCGAATCGCCTTTGGCCGCGATCGCTAATTGGGTAAACGTGAAATGCCCGATTTGCGGCACCAAGGCCAAGCGGGAAACAAACACGATGCCCCAATGGGCCGGCTCGTCTTGGTATTATTTGCGCTTCATTGATCCTAAAAACAATAAAGCTTTGGTTGATAAGAAAAAGGAAACCTATTGGTCGCCGGTGGATATGTATGTCGGCGGAGCCGAACACGCCACACGTCATCTTATTTATACCCGATTTTGGCATAAGTTTTTGCAGGATATCGGAGTAGTTAATCAGCCCGAACCATTTGCTCAATTAAAAAATCAAGGACTGATTAGCGGCGCCGATGGCCGTAAAATGAGCAAGCGCTGGGGCAATGTGATTAACCCCGATGATGTGGTCAAAAGCCACGGCGCCGATACTTTGCGCCTTTATGAAATGTTTATGGGACCATTTGAACAAGGGACTGCTTGGAGTATTGATAATCTAATGGGAGCTAGACGTTTTGTCGAAAAGATTTGGCGTTTGGCTAGTAAAATTATTGATGATAAAAAATTAAGCGATCCGGGTAATGAAAATTTGCTTCATAAAACAATCAAGCAAGTGACTGAAGATATCAATCGTTTTAATTTCAACACGGCGGTCTCGGCTTTAATGATCTTGGCCAATGATTGGGAAAAACGGCCAAACCTTAGTTGCTCCGAGTTTAAAATTCTTCTTAAATTATTGGCCCCTTTTGCGCCTCATCTGGCTGAAGAATTATGGCATAATTTGGGCGAAAAAAATTCAATTCATCTCTCGGTTTGGCCGGTGGCCGATCCTAAAAAATTAATCGTCACTGAAATTAAAATCGTCGTCCAAATTAATGGCAAGGTTCGCGCCAATCTTAATCTCTCGGCCGGCCAGACGGAAGAAACTGTTATTAAATTCGCCCTGCTCGATCCCCTGATCAATAAATGGCTGGCCGGCGGCCAATACAAAAAAGCTATATATATCAGGGATAAATTGCTCAATTTCGTGGTCTAATTATCAGACCATTTGACTTTATTAACATTTAGTGATAGAAGTAGAGACATATGAATATTAAAGTTAAAGATATCACCAAGCGGTTAATCGACGAATTGCCCAAGCGTAGCCAGGATATTTTGACCAAACGTTATGGTTTGGGCAAAGTAGCCAAGCGCGAGACGCTAGAGGGAATTGGCCGAGAGTACAAGATCACTCGCGAACGCGTTCGCCAAATTGAATCTTTTGCCCTGAATTTAATCAAGAAGTCTAAAGCTTACATCGCGAGCCAACCGGCCTTCAACCAACTTAAAAAAGTGGTTGACGATTTTGGGGGCATTGTTCACGAACAACTTTTTCTTGAGGCCCAAGCTAAAGATCGGGTGACTCAAAATCAGGTGCACTTCTTGCTTGTTGTTTCGGAGGCTTTTACCAAACTTAAGGAAGATGACGATTTTCATCATCGCTGGACAACCAGTGAGGAGTTGGCAACCAAGGTTCATCAATCACTCAAAAATCTTTGCTCTAATTTTTCTGAGGGTGACTTAGTTTCTGAACCTGAATTAGTGGAAAAGTTTTTGAAAGAATTAAAAAATATTTCCAGCGAGCCAAAGGTGAGCCAATTTGCCGAAAAATGGCTCTCTTTGAGCAAATTACTCGCCAAGAACCCGCTGGGCGAATGGGGTCTCGCCTCCTCGCCTAATATTCGGATGCGCGGCATTCGCGACTATGCTTATCTCGTTTTACGTCAGGCCCGAAAGCCCCTCCATTTCAGCGAAGTTGCCAAGCAGATTCAGAAGACTTTTGGCCGCGAAGCTCACTCAGCCACCTGCCACAACGAACTGATAAAGGACAATCGTTTTGTTTTAGTCGGCCGCGGCCTCTACGCCCTGACCGAATGGGGTTATCTCAAGGGAACAGTTATTGAAGTAATTCAAAGACTGATTAAAGAACGCGGACCTTTAACGCGTCAAGAAGTAATCAACCTCGTGCTTAAACAACGCCAAGTCAAGCTCAATACCATTGTTGTCAATTTGCAAAATCCCAAATACTTCAAGCGTTTAGCTGACGGGCGTTTTGGTCTAGCCAAATAAACCTCTCTTGCGTTATAATTAAAGCATGTCTTCCGGGCTTGGAGTTTTTCTACAAGGTTTATCTTATTTTGTTTACCTCTCGCCAATTTTGCTGGCGGTTTTATTGTGGCAAACTTATTTACTCTATATCCGAAGCAATTACGTCAGTCGAAAGCGGGTGATGTTTGAAATAAAAATTCCTAAAGAAATCACTAAATCGCCCCGAGCGATGGAATTGCTAATGGAAGTATTTTATCAAACCTACGAGGGCGAATTGATTGATCGATATATCAAAGGCAGTGTTCGCGACTGGTTCTCGCTCGAGCTAGTTTCGCTCGGCGGGAAAATTCACTTTTATTTTAATCTCCCGGAATTTTTTAGAGATATTGTCGAAACGCGCGTTTATTCGCAATATCCCGAAGCGGAAATTATCGAGGTTGAAGATTATACCAAGGGGGTAAATTACGGCCAGCCCAATTCCCCCTGGAACATCGCTTGTTGGGAGTATGGCTTAATTAAACCGGATGCTTATCCGATCAAAACCTATGTTGATTACGAACTCGATAAAGACCCAAAAGAAGAGTTTAAAATCGATCCAATGACCCCCTTATTAGAAGCGATCTCCATGATCAAGCCGACGGAGCAGGTTTGGATCCAAGTTTTAGTGATGGGAGCCAAGAAAAGATTTGTTCAATCTGATAAAAAAAAGAAGAAAGAAAAAGTTGATTGGAAAGCGAGCGGTAAATCTCTGGTCAATAAGTTAATGAACCGCGATATTGAAGTCAAAGATATGAGTGCCTGGGTTAAGATGAATTTGACCAATATCGAACGTGATATTTTAGTTTCTATCCAGCGTAACCTGTCTAAGCCAGGGTTTGATGTGGGCCTCCGTACCCTCTACGCCTCAACCACTGGTATTCGATCGGAAGTTTTTGTTGGCTTTAATTCCGCTTTCAAGCAATTTGGTTCAGACAATCTTAATTCTTTTAAGCCGGTTAGATGGGATAGTTTTAATAATCCCTGGCAAGATCCTTTTGGCTGGCGATCTCATTGGCGAAAGATTAGACATTTTAAATATTTTTGCAATCGGTCTTACTTTTACCCGCCGGCCGCCAAAAAGCCGATTGGCCTAACGTCCGAAGAATTAGCCACTATTTATCATTTCCCCGGCCAGGTGGCGACGACGCCCAGTTTGGAACGCATTCCGTCCAAGCGCGGCGAACCGCCGGCAAATTTGCCGATTTAATTATTTATGCCTTATAAACCGTGGACAATCAGTCTTTTGGCTCTTGGCTTCGTTTTAATTTTTGCGGTAACGATTAAAACGGTTTTTCCGCCAGCCGATTTTCCCAATCACCCGTTCTTCCATGTTGACCTCGGCAAGTCGGTTTCTCAAATCGCCGAGGAACTTGAAATCAAAAAACTCATTCAGTCGCCTCTGGCTTTCAAAATCTTTGTCCGTCTTCTCGGCGGAGAGAAGCGTTTGCAAGTAGGGACTTATTTCTTTAAACGGCCAGTTTCGGTGATCAATATTGCTCTCCAGTTGACAAATCGCTTCTTGGGTTATGAACCAGTCGCCATTACGGTGTATGAAGGCATGTCAAACGAAAAAATTGCCGAGGCCTTAGTCAAAAAATTTCCCAATATTTCTCAAAAAGATTTTTTGGAGAAAACGAAAAATTTGGCCGGACGACTCTTCCCGGATACCTATTTCTTTTCACCTTTTGACACCGTCGACGATGTGATTTATGAGATGAATCAAAACTTCAACGAGCAAATTAGTTCGCTTCGGGTGGGCATTTTAATCTCCGGCAAACCGCTTAGCCAAATTTTAACCATGGCTTCTTTAATCGAACGCGAAGCCAAAACGGACAAAGACCGGCATCTTGTTTCAGGTATTCTCTGGAAGCGAATCGCGATCGGTATGCCCCTTCAAGTTGATGTGGCTAAAGAAACATATAAACAGCGTGGCCTACCGAGTGTGCCCATTGCTAATCCCGGGCTTGCTTCGATTGAAGCCGCCATTCACCCCGAAGCCTCGCCCTATCTCTATTATCTTACCGGCCGAGACGGCAAAATGTATTACGCTAAGACCTTTGCTGGACATAAAAAGAACCGCCAGCTATATTTGGATTAATGATTAATTTTGACTTTTTATTTACTTCCGTTATAGTTCTGGTGGGAAGTTCATTTCTGGTGTAAAGTTTTAGAAGGAGAAGCACAACATGTCAAGCCCAGAGGATTCACTCTTGGTTGATTGCCCTCTTCACTGCGGTTTCCGATACGAAGGGCAGGAAGCAGACGTGCTGCATGAGCACATCTTAGGGGTGCATACTCCACCACTGGAGCAGCTCTCGCTTGATGAGGCCTCAACAGAGCAGATGCAGGCAAGAATCGCGGCCGGTTTGCCGGGGTAATAGAGTAGCCTCGACACAAGATGGCGTCTGGAATTCCAGACGCCATTCGTTTCTATAAATTAAATGAAAAATAAAAAAAGTAAGAGAATTTTTGTTGGGATGAGCGGGGGAGTGGATTCCTCGGTCTCGGCGGCGTTGCTTAAAAAAGAGGGTTTTAAAGTGATCGGGGTCTTTATTAAAGTTTGGGAGCCCCTCGACCTTGCTCGGGGTAAACCCTTTAACTTTTGTAATTGGCGTGAAGAGCAGCGAGAGGCAAGACGCGCCACCGCCCATTTAGATATCCCTCTGCTGACTCTGGATTTAAGCCGGGAATACAAGAAAAAAGTCGTTGATTATTTTATCGCCGAATATAAAGCCGGCCGGACGCCTAACCCGGATGTAATGTGCAACAAGCATATTAAATTTGGCATTTTTTATGATTGGGCGCTGGCTCAAGGCGCCGATTTTGTCGCCACTGGTCATTACGCTCAAATCTTGAGAAACGGAAAGCAAAAAGTAGCTTTGGTCTCGACTTCCCCGCGACGACCGGGAGAAGACAAAGATAGCTTTTTGTTTGGAGTTTCGAGAGATTTAGCTAAAGATCAGACATACTTTCTCTGGAATTTAAGACAAGATCAATTAGCCAAAATTCTCTTTCCGGTTGGCGATTATACCAAAACGCAAGTGCGGGCGCTGGCCAAGAAATTTGGCCTGCCCAATGCCGAGAAAAAAGACAGTCAGGGCCTGTGTTTTGTCGGCAGGATTGATTTTAAAGATTTTCTCAAGCGGGAGCTGAAAGAAAAAAAGGGTAATGTTCTAAATGAGCAAGGCAAAATCATTGGCCATCATGATGGAGCGATGTTTTTTACTTTAGGCGAACGCCATGGTTTTGAAGTGTTCAAAAAAACGTCCGACGAGAAACCCTATTATATTATCGCCAAAGATATCGAGAAAAATACTTTAACTGTTTCTAACCTGCTCACCGGACGGTTAGGTAATCTCCACCCAATCGGCGCCGAAAAATTAGAAGTGAAAATTGAGAAAACAAATTGGATAGGTGAGCTTTCGAGCTTGGAGGTTAAACCTCGAAGTGCCCAGGGGTTTAACCTCCAAGCCAGAATCAGATACCGTCAGCCGTTGCAATCTTGCGAAGTTGCTAAAATCGATAACAAAGAGAGGGAAGCCATCATTACCTTTGCCAGCCCCCAACTTGCCGTCCCTGGGCAATCCCTTGTCCTATATTGTGCGAAGTCCGACTTCGCACATAAAGGGTTAATTTGCCTCGGCGGGGGAATAATTTCCTAAATTTTCGTTTTTGGAGATTTTTTGTTAATATAACAACATGGCTTCAGATGAAATTCGGCAAAAGTTTTTGAAGTTTTTTGAGGCGAGGGGACATAAAATAATTCCTTCAGCTTTGCTTGTGCCCCAAGACGACTCGTCGGTGCTTTTTACCACCGCCGGGATGCAACAATTTAAACCTTATTATACCGGCGACAAAGATTCGCTGGTCGATTTTGATTCAAAAAATACCGCTTCGGCGCAAAAATGCGTTCGGACCTCCGATATTGACGAGATCGGCGATAATACTCATCTGACCTTTTTTGAAATGCTCGGCAATTTCTCGTTTGGCGATTATTGGAAAGAAGAGGCGATCAAATGGGCGCATGAATTTATCACTCAAGAATTAGGCCTGGAGATTTCTTATGTTACGGTCTTTTGCGGTTCGGCCGGCATGCCGAGGGACGAAGAGTCCAAAAGAATCTGGAATTCTTTAGGTATTACTGACGTTCGCGAAGAAGGAATGAAAGATGTTTTTTGGGGGCCGACCGGCAATTCTGGCCCCTGCGGCCCAACGACCGAGATTTATTGCCAAAATGCCAGTAGTCAAGAGGTTGAAATCTGGAATATCGTTTTCAATGAATTTATGTGCAACGGTTCGCGCGAAGAATTTCTCTCCGGCCAAGCGAAATTAACCCCGCTCGCCACCAAGGGCATTGATACCGGTCTGGGACTAGAGCGGCTCTTAGCCATCGTTAATAAAAAAGATAGTGTTTTTGAAACGGATTTATTCGCGCCGATTATGAGTGAAATCGTTCAACAATCGGCCAAGCCGAACGAAAAGGCCAAGCGCATTGTGGCCGACCATATTCGTACTGCCGTTTTTCTGCTGGCCGACAGTATTATTCCTTCCAATACCGATCGCGGTTATGTTTTGCGTCGGATTATCCGTCGGGCCGTGCGCTATGCCGACCAAATGCAAGCGGATAGCGAGATAACCAGAAAAGTCGCTCATGTTGTGATTGAAAAATACAAAAATATCTATCCCGAGCTAGAGCAAAACCGCGAGAAAATTTTTGGCGAATTAAATAAGGAAGAAGAGAGATTTAGAAAGACTCTTGCTCAAGGCCTAAAAGAATTTGAGAAAAATAAGGACCCTTTCGATCTCTATCAAACCTTTGGTTTTCCAATTGAGTTGACCGAAGAATTAGCTAAAGAAAAAGGACTCGCGATTGATCGCCAGAAATTTGATGAGCAAATGGCTAAGCATCAAAACATTTCTCGCTCCGGCGCCGAACAAAAATTCAAAGGCGGACTTGCCGGCACGGGTGAAATGGAAACCAAATATCATACTGCCACGCACCTACTCTTGGCCTCGCTTCGGCAGGTCTTGGACGCGAATATTGTCCAGAAGGGGAGTAATATCACCGCCGAACGCTTGCGTTTTGATTTTAATTGGCCGGCCAAACTCACCGGTGAGCAAATAAAAGCGGTGGAGGATTTAGTTAATGCCAAAATTGGGGCCAAAATTCCTGTTGAGATGCTAGAATTACCTAAAGATGAGGCTTTAAAAATTGTTACGACTCCCTCTTTTGACCTGTCTAAGTATGGCGACACAGTAAAAATTTATAAAATCGGTGGTTCGACAAGCTCACCACAAGCTTTTAGTGCTGAATTCTGCGGCGGGCCTCATGTTGCCAACACTGGCGATCTCGGCCATTTTCATATCACCAAAGAAGAAGCCGTCGCCACCGGTATTCGCCGAATTAAAGCGGTGTTAACAAATTAGTTAATAATAATTTATCAATGTAAAATAAACATATGAACCATTTTGCAAAATTAAGTATCGATTACGCAAGCCAAAGGAGCTATCTTGATGACCTGTTTCAAGTATATCCAACAATTCCTGATGGAATTCGTGAACTTAATGAAGAACTTTGGAAAAATGTAGAAAAGGCATTCAAAAAACACGATAATACTACATTATTAGAAAGTCTTTTAAAACTCAATTTGTTTCCAATCAAAGATTCGTACGTTGCCTATTTAAAGCGAGATAAATCTGCGCTAAAGCGCAATCCGGCAACGGTCGCCCGTCTTTCTGGTCGTTTATATGAAATGGGGCTCGATACGATTTATCCTCATTGTTCTGAACCAAAAGAAACGAACCGGCAGATCGGACCGTTTTTTAAACGCTGGCTCAAAAGGAAATCACTAGGGGTCGACCCTCTCAAGCTCGATGATTTTTTGAGAGCAAAAGGAAATGCCATTTTAGACGCAAGCGATGCGGAAATGATGGCATTTGCGCGGGAACACCTGAATTATAAACACAACAAGGGATTAGATTTTATAGGCCGTTTTAATGGTAAATATGTAATTGGCGAGGCAAAGTTTTTAACCGACTTTGGTGGTCATCAAAACGCGCAATTCAATGACGCTATCGCCACAATCAAAGCAAAAAATGTCAAAGCCATTAAGGTCGCAATTCTTGATGGCGTTCTTTACATAAAAGGTAAAAATAAAATGTATAAAGACATCACAGGAAAACTCAAAAATGAAAATATAATGAGAGCTCTTGTTTTACGGGAATTTTTATATCAAGTTTAACAGTTATGATTATCACTTATGACAATAAAAAACAGGAAAAAGATATTATCGAAAAAACCCCAAGAATAGACTTAAAAACTCTCTCTGGAAAGGGAGCAAAAAATAAGCTCATTCACGCCGATAATCTTTCTTCCTTAAAAACTCTGCTTGACGAATATGCTGGTAAGGTGGATTTGGTTTATATTGATCCACCGTTTGCTACAAACGGTCATTTTAAGATTAGCGAGGATCGGGCTAATACCATTAGCAACGGCATTGATGATGACATTGCCTATAGCGACATTCTTGTTGGCGCCGATTTCTTAGAATTTTTGCGAGAGCGTTTAATTTTTTTGCGAGAGCTATTATCCGAAAAAGGATCGATTTATCTTCATATTGACTATAAAATTGGTCATTATATTAAATTAATTATGGACGAAGTTTTTGGTCGTAAAAATTTTCGTAATGACATAACTCGTATCAAATGTAATCCCAAAAATTTTCATCGTAAAGCATATGGGAATATAAAAGATTTAATACTTTTCTACTCAAAATCTGAAAATTCAACTTGGAACGATCCTCGCGTTCAATACACAGAGGAAGATGAGGCGCGTTTATTTAAAAAAGTCGATAAAAATGGTCGACAATATACAACAATTCCCTTACACGCACCGGGAGAAACAACAAACGGAAATACCGGAAAGGAATGGCGAGGAATGAAGCCCCCAAAAGGACGACACTGGCGTAGCGACCCTATGTTGTTGGAGGAGTGGAACAAAGAGGGTCTTATTGAGTGGTCGGCAAATAGCGTCCCGCGTAAAAAAATTTTTCTTGATGAAAAAGATGGCAAAAAAATGCAGGACATTTGGGAATTTAAAGATCCTCAATATCCCCAATATCCAACCGAAAAAAGTTTAGATTTATTGAAGTTTATTGTTGAGGCATCGTCAAACGAAGAAGACTTAGTACTCGATTGTTTTTGTGGTTCCGGCACGACCCTTATTGCCGCGCAATCACTCAATCGAAACTGGATCGGGATTGATAAGTCAGAACAGGCAATAAAAGTTACACAGAAAAAATTATCTCAAATACCCTCAAGCCTTTTTTCCAAAGTTGAATATGAATTTTTAAAAGAATAGGACCTTATTCTTTACTTTTAATTTTCTTGTTATAATATAATCAATGACCCCTACATAAAAAAAGTAAGTGAGACGCGT
>Ga0315286_10005780_pt1 | contig 11967 bp, 17 predicted proteins | sample YL17G10_0_MG_FD_205038 | JGI IMG/M metagenome (GOLD analysis project Ga0315286, IMG submission 205038) | Sediment microbial communities from Yellowstone Lake, YNP, Wyoming, USA - YL17G10_0 | ecosystem: Environmental > Aquatic > Freshwater > Lake > Sediment | place: USA: Wyoming | collected... | reverse complement strand
TTGACATTGTAATCATGACCTTGGCTATTGGATTTATTTTCAAGGATTTTTTTCATTTCACACCTAAAGTTGAGGTTTTAACTCCTGAGCATTATCTTGGCTTGGCTGGGAAGAAGATGTTTAGATGGTCTGACTTCTGGTTTGCAGCAGCAGTTGTAGCTCCCAGCATCATCCTGCATGAGTTCGGTCACAAGTTTGTTGCAATTGCTTTTGGGATGGTAGCTACTTTCCAGGCAGCTTATTTCTGGCTGGTGGCAGGCCTTGTGCTCAAGCTTATGGGAGTTGGCTTCATCTTCTTTGTCCCTGCATTCACCTCTATTATCGGAGCAGGCACTAATCTTCAGTTCACAGCCATATCATTTGCAGGACCTGCAGTCAATCTTGTAATTTGGTTGGCTTCTCTCGTCATACTAAAGACTAATAAGAATCTCAAAAAGAATACTTATCATTTCTTGTTCTTGATAAAAAGGATTAATATGTTCTTGTTCATCTTCAACATGCTGCCCATACCTGGCTTTGACGGCTGGAGAGTGTGGGGCGGGCTTGCCAAGATATTTTTCTAAGCAAAAAATTTATATACCATAGTTATCTTTCGTGAATGAAAACATTAAGAGGAAATGCGGATGGCTATAGAATATTCTCTTGAAGAAAGAGCAAATCTTGACCTTTTAAGGGAAACGCTCAAAGGATTAGATGTTGAGATTACTGCAGCAAAATGGGGTGGTCAGGAACCTGTTAAATACAGCGGTCGTGTGACTAATGTTAATGACTGCTGGTATGTTGAATATGTGAGCGAACAGGGCTTGCCAGGCTATGTTCATTTTTGCGGGCTTAATGAAGGAATTGCTATGATCACGACCACGGATGGCAAGTTATTATTTGTTAATAAGAATGTTCCACAGGCCTATGCTCGGAATCGCAGGGATGAATCCCTTATGGATGATGAAAAAAAATGGAGACTATTCAAAGGCAGTATTTTAGCTTTGTACGCACCCCACTTGCCTAAGGAAATCCAATTCTGAGAATATTTTTAAGCTTGAACAGTTTTCTTTTTCTTATGAATTATTCAAAGCAGCGCTCTGAGATGGTTAAGGGGCAGATTGAGGAGAGAGGAATAGTTGACAAGAGAGTTCTTAAGGTTATGCGAGAGATTCATCGCGAAGATTTTGTTCCTGAGAACATGAGAGAAAGTGCATATGATGACAATCCTTTGCCTATTGGCAATGGCCAGACTATTAGCCAGCCTTATATTGTTGCAGAGATGACTGAACTGCTTGAGCTGAGAGGGAATGAGAAAGTACTTGAGATAGGTGCTGGTAGTGGCTACCAGGCAGCAATACTTTCTAAGCTTGTTAAGAGAGTAATAACTGTTGAGAGAGTTAAGGAACTGGCAGAGAAGACTGGGGACTTATTGCAAAAAAAAGGCTATGGGAATGTTGAGGTTGTTTTTGGTGACGGAACAAAAGGCTATGCTAAAGAAGCTCCCTATGATGCGATAATTGTGACTGCTGCTGCTGAGAAGATCCCTAAGAAATTGATTGAGCAGCTTGCTGAAGGCGGAAGATTGGTTGCTCCTGTCGGGCCAAGGTATCACCAGGAATTGATAAGAATTATAAAGAGGAATGGCAAGTTAGAGGAAGATTATCATGGAGGCGTGATATTTGTTCCGCTGATAGGTGAGGGTTAGTTCTTGTTTCCGTATTTATTTTTTATAACAAATTATAAATAGAGGCTTATTCTACCTAGAATGATATGGCACTAAAACCTCAAACAAAATTAGGCAAATGGTCTGTGTGGCTGAATGCCTGTTTCTTGATTGTAATTGTTGTTTCTGTTGTTCTAGTCAAGGTGCTTGGCGTGCTAAGTTTTGATGATAAGTGGTGGGATGTGGCTGTGCTTATATTCCTTGCAAGCATAGCTGCTTTTGTTACGGGAATAATAGCCATAACTAAAAAAAAGGAGCGCTCTGTTCTAGTCTATATCTCAGTTATTATTGGATTGCTCGCTATTCTTTTTATTCTTTTGCATAGCTTATTTATCAGTGATTGAATATTGTTATTAAATAGCGAAAGTTGAGAAGGCAGGCTATTAGTTAAACTCAATCATTCATATCATTCTATCGTCATTAAAAACTGCTTCGCTATCTCTCCTGCATCTTCTTCAGCGCGTATGCCTGTCCATGGGTCTTCATCAGCTACTATATTCACCACTACAATGTTTGCTCCGTTGAATATTGCGCTCCTGGCTTCTTTCAGGTCAACTCCCCCAGCTGCTGAGATTAAAACGTCATATTTGCTTCTTATCTTGTTGATGTGCTTGTACTTGATAACTTTCCCCCTGGTTGTTTCCTCATCTCTCCCCCTGTGAATCACCACAACATCTGGCGGCTGCTTTAGTTTAAAGATAACTTTTAATGGCTCCTCAACTCCTATCATGTCAATCATTGATATCATGTTAAGGTTCTTGCAAGCCTTGATGAACAAGTCTATGGTTTCTGTTGTTGCGCTTCCGAGAACAGTTGCTGCTGAAGCTCCTGCGTTAAATGCCATTGCAACTTCCTTGACAGCCCCGTCCATGGTCTTCAGGTCAGCAACTATCTTTCCTTTCCAGAGCTCTGCAATCTTTTTTATGCCTGCTGCCCCTTCTCTCTTGATAAAAGGCGTTCCTGCCTCTATTAGAATCCTGTTGTCATAGGGTATTGTCGGCAGAATCCTGTTCACAGATGCAATATCTTCATTAAAAGCTATTTGCAAATACCTTTCCTTATTATCAAGTATTCCCATTGTGGCACTGGACTAAGCCTTCATGAGCTTGCCGATAATCTCTCCGAAGTTTGATGGCAGGAAGAGAACTATCTTCTCTGACGGGTCAGCAGCAATATCCCTTATTGTCTGCAAGGTTCTAAGCTGGATAGCAGCAGGGTTCTTGCCAAGATTATCAGCAGCTTTTCTCAGGTTTTCTGAAGCTTTGAACTCTCCATCAGCAGCAATAATCATTGCTCTCCTGTCTCTTTCAGCCTCTGCCTGCTTTGCCATTGCCCTTTTCATCTCAGCAGGAAGCTCTATCTCCTGAATCTTAATTGACTCAATATCAACTCCCCATCCGGATGTTTCTGCATCAACAATCTTTTTTATGTCAGTTGCTATTTTTTCTCTTTCTGTAAGAACGAAATCTAATTCGGAATTGCCAACAACGTCTCTCAGAGCAGCCTGGGTGTATTGCTTTACAGCATACTCAAAATCCTCTATCTTGATTATTGCGTCTGCAGGCTTCTCAACCTTGAAATAAACAACAGTGTTCGCCAATACAGGAATGTTATCTTTTGTCATTACTTCCTGCCTTGGGATATCAGCTGTCTTGATACGGATATCAACATTTCTCATGGTCTGTATTACTGGAAGAACCCATCTCAGGCCAGGCTCCTTGACCTTGCTGAATTTTCCTAATGTGAAGACTACCCCTCGCTCATACTGGTATATCACCCTGATTCCAGAGAAGAAAAGAATAACAATAACTATCAGTATTACAATTCCAAGACTAAGTCCTAAGAACACCATATACAATCACCCCTTTTAATAGTTAAGATTATTACATTATTTTTAAACTTTTGGGTTTTACTCTTATATAAACTTTAAAGTAGAGAAAAGTTTAAAAAGCTAAGAGAATTGCTCTATTCATATGACACACATAAACCTTGCAAATGACCTGACAGATAAAGTAAAGACAGATGCTTTAGAAATGCTAAAAAATGAGCCTGAGGATTTTTTCTATAACCCTAATTCTGTCCTTAAGAGGATAATTGCGTCAAAGTATAATAATCATGTTATAGACGATGAAACCCTTGATAAAGCCCTGGAATCAGCAGTGCTCAAGCAAGGGGAAAATGACCTTAAATACCTGCAGCCGCCAAGAAAAGAAGGGCTGTCCTACGCAGACTTCTTGCCAAGGCCTGAGTTCCTGGCATATGCAATAGAAAAACACATCTTCTTTGGGGAGGAAGAGAGGTCTATACCACTTTCACCTGGTACAACCCTGGATGGCTTTTGCAGGCAATATGGCCAAAAAGATCTGATTAACAACCTGAAAAAAGAGCTTAGGCAGATGGATGTTGAAAAGCCGGGCTCACTCAATGATAACGAGCAGGCTCTCCTTGACCAGCTTGAAATAGATGATTTTATGCGCAGAGAAAACCCTTCTTAAGAACAGGTTTTTTTTAATCTCATAAACTTTATAAACAATTTTTCATTCCTTATCATGATGAACGCTTGGGAAGATTGGAAAAAGTATGTTAAGCAGACACGCTTGGCTGACAAGAAAACACTAAATGATTTTCTTAAAAAAAGCCTAGGCAAGCCAGTAACCTATGATGATTTTGTTGCCTTGGATACTTATGGGACGATAATTGCTGCAGCCCCTGGTGAGGAAAGGGTAAAAGACCTGGCGACTCTGCTAAATGTTTCAACACCAAGGGTTCAGGATTCTTTGGATTTTGCAGATGATAATGGCTCAACCCGAGGATTATGTATAGGGTTTAATGTGAGAAGCGGAAAGGTTATCTGTGATAAAAAATATTATGCAAGCGTTTTAAAAACTGATATAATACCTTACTAGATGGGCGATGCAGGAACTTTCTAATTATTATTCTCATAAACTTTATAAATAGTTAGTGAACAATCTCTGTTTGGTGAGTGTATGAATAAATGGGTGTATTATTTTTCTGAAGGAAAAGATTCAATGAAGGAAGTGCTGGGTGGCAAAGGTGCTCAGCTTGCTGAGATGACTAGGATGAAGATTCCTGTTCCTCCTGGATTTGTTATTACAACTAATGCTTGTGCATATTATTCTTCTAATAAGAAATGGCCAAATGAGTTGGAGAGCCAGATTAAGCAGAACCTTGCTAAGCTTGAGAAAGAAATGAAATTGAAGCTTGGGGATGCTGTTAATCCTTTGCTTGTTTCTGTTCGTTCAGGAGCTGCTGTTTCAATGCCTGGAATGATGGATACTGTGCTTAATCTTGGAATGAATGATTCTACTGTCCTTGGCTTGATTGAAAAAACTAATAATGAGAGGTTTAGCTGGGATGCTTACAGAAGGTTCTTGCAGATGTTTGGTGATGTTGTCATGGGTGTTGAGCACAAATACTTTGAGCAAGTTCTTGAGAATGCAAAGCACACCAAAGGAATAAAATATGATACTGAGCTTAATGGCTCTGACTTGAAGAAAGTTGTTAATGCTTACAAAGAAGTTATTAAGAGGCATGCTGGACAAGAATTTCCACAGGATGCTTATTCTCAGCTGAAACTTGCAATTAATGCTGTTTTTAATTCATGGAATAATCCCAGAGCTAAAGTGTATAGAGAGTTGAATCATATTACTGGGCTGCTTGGAACTGCTGTTTCTGTGCAGTCCATGGTTTTTGGAAACATGGGAGAAGATTCTGGCACAGGAGTTTGCTTTACAAGGAATCCATCAACAGGGGAAAATGTATTTTACGGTGAGATGCTGTTTAATGCTCAAGGTGAAGATGTTGTCGCAGGCATAAGAACTCCTTTATCATTGCTTGCTCTTAAGAAAAGAATGCCTTTGGTTTATTCTCAACTAGAATCAATAAGGAAAAAGCTGGAGAAACACTACAGGGACATGCAGGACATGGAGTTCACAATACAAGAAGGCAAATTGTACATGCTGCAGACAAGGACTGGCAAGAGAACAGCGCATGCAGCAGTTAGGACTGCTGTTGAAATGGTTAAAGAAAAATTAATTGATGAGAAAGAAGCAATTCTGCGAGTAGAAGCAAGCTCACTAGACCAGCTATTGCACAAGACACTTGACCTTGTTGCTAAGAAAAAAGCTATGTTAATTGCTAATGGCTTGCCTGCATCGCCAGGAGCAGCAGTTGGCATGGTAGTGTTTAATGCAGAGAAGGCTGTTGAGTATGGAGAGAGAGGAGATAGTGTAATACTTGTACGTACTGAGACTTCGCCTGAAGATATTAAAGGAATGAATCATGCAAAAGGAATACTGACTGCTAGAGGAGGAATGACATCTCACGCAGCAGTTGTTGCCAGAGGAATGGGTAAATGCTGCGTTGCTGGTGTTTCAGAGATGATTGTTAAAGAGCATGAGAAGAAGTTAATGATTAAAGATATTGAGGTTAATGAAGGAGAATGGATAACACTAGATGGTTCAACAGGAGAAGTGTTTCTTGGCAAAGTGCCAGTAGTTGATCCTGTATTATCAGGAGACTTTGGTGTTCTAATGAAATGGGCTGATAAGTATCGAAGACTAGGAGTGTGGACTAATGCAGACACTCCGAAAGATTCAGCAGTTGCTGTTGGTTTTGGAGCAGAAGGAATAGGGCTTTGTAGGACAGAACACATGTTCTTTGAAGGCGACAGGATAAAAGCTGTGCGAGAGATGATAATTGCTTCTGATGTTGAAGGAAGAAGGAAGGCGCTGGCTAAACTATTGCCTATGCAAAGAAGTGATTTTGCAGGAATATTTATTGTCATGAAAAACAAGCCAGTGATTATACGATTACTAGATCCTCCACTTCATGAGTTCTTGCCAAAAGAAGAAAAAGACATTCTTGAGTTGGCTAATGAGACTGGTGTGAGTGTTGAAATGATTAAGATGAAGACAGAAGAACTGCACGAGTTCAACCCAATGCTAGGCCACAGAGGATGCAGATTAGGGATAATATATCCTGAGATTAGTGAGATGCAAGCTAGAGCAATATTTGAGGCTGCTTGTGATGTTAAGAAGAAAGGCGTTAAAGTGAAGCCAGAAGTGATGATACCGCTAGTTGGGATTTTGAAAGAGTTTGAATTACAAAAAGAGATTGTTGATAGAGTAGCTGCTGAAGTGATGAAAGAGAAGAAGATAAAGATTGATTATACAGTTGGGACAATGATAGAAGTGCCCAGAGCAGCAATAACAGCTGATGAAATAGCTAAAATTGCAGAATTCTTTTCCTTTGGAACAAATGATTTGACACAGATGGGACTGGGATTATCCAGAGATGATGCGGGAAGGTTCTTGCCAGCGTACGTGAAGCTGGGAATCTATAATCGCGATCCTTTCCAAGCCATAGACCAGAAAGGAGTAGGAGAATTAATGCGAATCTGCGTGGCAAAGGGAAGGAAGGTTAATAAAAAGTTAAAGATTGGCATTTGTGGGGAACATGGAGGAGAACCTTCATCTGTGGAGTTCTGCCATAGGATTGGATTGGATTATGTTTCTTGTTCGCCTTATCGAGTGCCTATTGCCAGGTTAGCAGCTGCTCAAGCGAGTGTTAGGAGGAAACAGTAATTTTTTCAGGTTTTTAGTGGTTTTTCCGAGTAAAAAAAGCAAAATTTATATACCTTAAGCCAAATTCTAGATAGTATGGATGAATTGATTGAAATAGAGAATAAGTTTAAAAGTATGGTCTCTAGCGGAAAAGTTGACCTTAACATAATACGTAATCTTACTACTTTTAAGAATAACTTATTGAAATCTAAAGATGAGTTCCTGAACAAGAAACAATTATTTAACCAATTCCCTTTTTTTCATGCAATAGAAACTCAACTCCGGATTGTTGATTATCTGATTAATCGTGTTCAGATTGCACCAGAAATTAATGATAACCCTAAAGTTGCAGATGATGCTCTCCTTGTTATCCCGCATCTACAACTAATAAATAATGCTCTTTTTAGCAAAATGAGAGATCCTTATTATGTTCTAGACCTATCAACAAAACTACAGGTTTTAGCCATGAGAAATGATATGTACCCCTTATCAGAACAGGTTACGAGTAGCGCCAATAAATCTGAGTTAGCAGCTAAGTTTAATCAATTCGTGGAGCATGCAGGGGACGAAATTGACAGAGCCTAAGGTTTTTATTGATGCAAACATTCTTGTTTCAGCATCAATCCTATACGTAGGAAAGGAATTAGGGCTGAAAAACGGCTTAAAACACACGTTTTACGATAGGTGTAAGACTCTAATCAATATCTTCAAAAAAAGAATAGATGATAAGATAGGAATATACACTAAATTGGTCGACGTTACAGCAAATCGAGTAATGCGAGATGCTTTATTGAGTACAATTAAGGAGACAAGTAGAAATGAGTCAACTGTTGATGAACAAAAAATGTTAACTGTATTCTCAGTAATTTATTCTGAGTGTATTAGGAGATCAGAAGAAAATAAGGATGCTCTTGTAAGAGAAACAGTGAATGAAGACAAGATAAACAAACTGAGAGATAAAGCATGGGAATTTTTTAATGTTACTTTAAAAAATGAGATAGAAAAACATAACCCTAAAGCAAAAATTGAGCATGCAAAAAATATTAAAGGAAGTTCTCTTATTATGAGAGCAGTCAGATTTACAAAAATCCAGGATGCAAAAACTTTTTCTTTCCCTCACTACGGAACCTTAAAATTAAAATTCATCGATTCTGGCATAGGTTCTGAAGATTTACAACTATTTTTACAAGCCCTGTACTTTAATGAACTTTATGCTAAACAGAACATCTCATTTTATTTTTGCTCCTTAGACCATCATTTTGTTGAGATAGAAAAAGATGGGCTTGTAAATGATTTTGTACCTGCACAAATAAAAGAAATATTTAAAATGCAGTGTTCTAAACCTGAGAAGATAATACCGCTTGTAAAATAAGCAGTGTTTTCTAATATTCTCGGAAAAACTTGTTAAAAAGTGAAAAGACAGCGGTGCCAGACTGGTAGCGATGAGGAATAAGAAAAATTAATTGGAGTTTGAGGTTGCTGTGTTGCGAGTCAAACTCTTTGTGATGTCCTTTGTGTCCAAAACTCTTATGTTTTTGACTTTTTTTAGGCGTTTCTCATCTGTCCACAATGCTCCTTTATAGGCAAGAGCGCAGGCCACAAACACTGAGTCATCAGGATCAATATCTTTTACCAGCTCATCTGCTTGTTGCTTGTAAAGCTGCAATTTTTCATTTGGTATGATTATGACTTTCTTTAATAACAAGTTGAGCAGGAGGTTGAAATCCTGGTTTGTCATTCCAGATTTGTCTAATAGCTCATGCTTGTGCTTTTGCATCTCCTCAAATATGAATGAAGGGAACAGGAAGAAGCCTTCATGCTCAAGAATGATTTTTCTTGTGGTTGAATCCTTTATTAATGCAGAGAAGAGGATGTTTGAGTCTATGATAATATTCATTCACTAAGCCTTCGGGCTGCCAGTGATTTTATTTTCTTGCTGAAATCATTCACATCTGCCTGGGTTAATTTGCTCTTTTTTGCCAGGTTTTCAGCTAGCTTTAATGTTTCCAGCTTGTCAACTATTGCTTTCCTGGCTACTTCGCTCCACCTTACTTCTGTGAAATCTTTCATCTCCTTATGTATGTTATCTGGTATTGATAAAGTCATGTTTGCCATTTTCACATTGATATGTGATAACACATATTTAAACCTTTTGGTAGCCTGGGAAATAAACATCAGGCTCGGAGGAATTCCGAAAATTCTTGTTAGCATTTTATTAATCACTTCTTCAAATGTGCTTTCATGCCTGTTTAAAGCAAAAAGTATATAAATAAGATTATCTTACCAGTAAGAATAATTAGCTGGTGAGGCAAAAAACAATGGACAAATTCGAGGTTACAAGCATGAGCTCAAGAGGCCAGGTAGTCATACCCCTGGATATAAGAGAACAGCTTGGATTAAAAGAAGGAGAGAAGTTCTTTGTGGTGGGAGAAGACGATACCATCTTACTGAAGAAGATGACTTTGCCTTCTTTCAAGAACTTTGACAAGCTCGTAAAGAAGACTCAGTCTTTTGCCAAGGATAAAGGCTTGAAACAGGCAGATGTTGACAACGCTGTTAAGAGAGCCAGGCAATGAAAGTAGTCATAGACACAAATGTATTAATATCAGGGATTTTCTGGAAAGGCCAACCTAATAAAGTCCTTAGCCAGTGGAAGCAAGGAAAGATTACGCCAGTTGTCTCAGCAGACATGATTTCCGAATTCACCAGAGTGATGAATGATTTTAAGATTCAGTTGCCACAGAGCATGATAAGGCAATGGACTAATTTAATCCTGAGAAATTCTATCATGGTAGAACCAAAAGAAAAAATTAGTGTTGTGAAAGATGATCCTGATGATAACATGTTTATAGAAGCAGCTGTTGCAGGAGATGCAGAGTACATAATCTCACAGGACAAGCACCTTCTAAAACTTAAGTCATGCAAAGGTATCAAGATAGTCAAGCCTGAAGAATTCAACAAACTGTTCTTATAAAGTTCTCTTAATTGCGCCTCAGACGCCGGTGGGGCTTAACTTATCCTTTTCTTGCCTGGTAATACTCTTTTTTTATCTCTGCAGTAATCTTTCTCCAGAGAACATTTCTTGCTTCGCGGTATTTTTCTATGTCAAAAGTTCCCTGAGGGTCAGGTATTTCCCACTTTTTAACTTTTTTATTGTGTTTTTCAAGAACGCTTTGCAGTTCGTCAGGAATGTAACGGGTCATAACATATATCCTTTCTGCCTGTTCAATCATATGCTTTTTCCATAACCTGACTCTGTGCTTTTGAAGCTTTATCCCTTTTTCTGCCAGGACCTGTTTCACATAATCGCTTGTATCCCAGCCTATCATGCCATAATCATTTGCAGCTGCGCTTTGAGCCTTCTTGGATTTCTTAAGATGGTTATATATTGCCTCAGCCATTACGCTGCGATTATAATTAGCTGCACAGATGAACAAAACCTTTCTTTCCAGAGTCATTTTTTTAGCCTCAATCGCCGGCGGGGCTTACAAATACTTTAACAACGCGCTCAATACCAGGGCGGCTGTGTTCTTCTGGTACATCAGGTGAACTCCTTCTTTGACCAGCCTGGCTAAATCCTCAGGGTTTTTTGCGTCAATTTCTGCCAGATTGGCTAATTCGTGAATGCAGCCAGAGTTTTGGGGCTGGCCTTTCTGCCTGGGCTCAAAAGAATACTTTTTTAATTCTTCAAGAAACCTTGCCCTGTAATCTGCTCTCTGCTCCCGGGGCGCAGTATCAATGGTGTGATTTATCAGAATCGCAAGATTTCTTCCATATTTGCCTGCTCTTGTTTCCCTCATGTGGCTTCTATCTAGTGCCTTAGCAGTCTTTGAAAAAAGCCAGGCCTGGCTTGATATTTTCTAAGCTCTTGACTTGTAGCACCAGATTCTCGCACTTTGTTCTCTAAAACGTCTTTTACAAAAGCTTCGCTTGGGAATGGCCTTACCCATATTCTTCTTTGATAAGGCAGGGTCTCCTCTATTGTTCTCTGGCCATCAACAAATCCAGCAGCATGCTTTAGTTCTTCATCAGTGATTGCGCCTATCCTTGTTATTTTTTCCTTGCCAACAGCTTCATCAAAGTATAATTTTCCAAAGTCCATTCCGCCACCTTTATATTGCCTGAATTCATCTTTGGCAGTTGGAGCTAAGCCAGGAACCAGTCCTATCATGAATGCCTGAAGCTCATCTGCTGTGTACAAGCCTTTTTTTGGCGCAATAAAGAAATCTAGTGTGTGGCACCAGCCAGTAGTGCTGACATAATTCTCAAAATACTTCTTTTCGAAAACTTTCGCTATAACTATTTCTGGATTTGTTTCCAATGCTTGCCTTACAATTGTTAATTTGCTCATTTTGATACCTCCTGGAGGAGTTATTGCCTGAAATTTATAAATATTTCCTTTCTCTTGAGTAGATACAAATCTAACTTACAGGCTCAGTTTGGGGTGGCTATTAAACTTTCAGAAAAACTTCTGTTCTATTTGCGCCTCAAGTGCCAAAAGCTGAGGCTTTTGACTCATCAGCAAAGCTGATGATGCCGGCGGGGCTTTTAAGATTATTCTCATTAATCCTTGTAAAACAGGTTTTTTTGTATAACTTTTCTCTCTTTTGTCTCAGTGTTTTCTTCCAGGATTCCTGAGATTCCTGCCTTTCTTCCAAAGCTGCTTTTAATCATGTA
>Ga0315286_10005779_pt1 | contig 11968 bp, 9 predicted proteins | sample YL17G10_0_MG_FD_205038 | JGI IMG/M metagenome (GOLD analysis project Ga0315286, IMG submission 205038) | Sediment microbial communities from Yellowstone Lake, YNP, Wyoming, USA - YL17G10_0 | ecosystem: Environmental > Aquatic > Freshwater > Lake > Sediment | place: USA: Wyoming | collected... | reverse complement strand
CGGCGCCGGGCGGAGACCATTTGCCCAAGGATGTGCCCAAGAAAGCGTCCAGGACCTCGAAGGTGATGGAAGAGCCGCTCTCCAGCGAGAAATTGACGTCGAAGCCCGCCCAGCGGGCCAGCGATGAGGGGGACAGCTGGACCGATGTTATCGAAGCGGACTGGGCCCGGCCTATCTTGACGGCGAGGCCCGCAGGCTGTGGCACTCCCGAGGATGAGACCGACTCGAAAAGGACGAGGCCCGGGCCGCCCGCTCCTACCGATGGCGCCCCGCCCGCGCCCGCGCTCCCGGCCTGGCCGGCGGCTCCTGCGGTGCCTCCGGTGCCTCCAAAGATATTTCCCCCCGGCGCGCCGCCAGTCCCGTTGCCACCCGCGGCCCCGCCGGTCCCTGAGCCGCCGCCGCCACCGCCTGTCGCCGTTACTTTGAACTGGCCGGCGGTTATCGATAATGCGGACAGCCTGATGGACCCGCCCGCTCCGCCTCCCCCGCCGTTGCCACCGTTGCCCCCGGTTCCCCCGTTTCCGCCGCCGCCACCGCCCCCGTCCTGATATCGCGTGCCGCCCCCGCCGGCGGGACCTCCCCTTCCTCCCGCGCCACCCGCGCCTCCCTTGGCGCCCGCCGAACCGTTGGCGCCCGTGGCGCCATTGGCGTTGATCATCCCTTCAACTGTGATGGACCCGGCAGTGATCCATATGAACCCCCCGCCGGCGCCGCCGTTCCCGCCCGTGCCTCCGTTCCCGCCCGATTCCCCCGGCCCGCCCGAGGCGCCCGCGTCATGGCCTCCTCCTCCTCCTCCTCCACCGCCTGCTCCCGAACCACCGCTGCCCCCTTGGCCACCGCCTCCCCCGCCGCCGAGCTGGATGAGCGAGAAATCTGCCAGGCCCTTGTTCGTGCCTCCGTCGCCCGGGGCCGCGCCACCGGCGCCCGCCCCGTTCTTTCCTGCGCCTCCTGCGCTACCGGTGCTTCCCATTCCCCCTCCGGCTCCGCCCGCGGCACCGTTGTTGTTGCCCCCACCGAAACCCCCGGCGCCTCCTGCACCTCCACCGGGCATGGCGCCTCCGGTCCCTGCCGCACCGCCGTGGCCCGCTCCTCCGGGCCCTCCTCCTCCTCCGCTCCCGCCCTTCCCGCTGGTCCCTCCGCCGCCTCCGTTGTAGCCCTTCCCGCCGGCGTCTATGGCCCCTCCGGCGTTCACGAGGACGCTCCCGGTCGCCCTGAAGCAGAGGATCCCTCCCGTGCTCCCGTCCCATGCCGAACAGGTGAGCTGCCCGCCGGCCTTTACCGTCACATCCCGAAACTGCGGGACCCGGACGAGCTGGACCTTGCCGCTGCCCGCGGTGAAGGCCGTCTTCAAGGGGGACGCCAGCGTCACGGACTGGCCCGAGGCCTCAGTTATTTTGCAAAACTCCCATGAGCCGGCCGCGGGGCCGCTCATCTGGACGATTATGACCTCGTCCCGCGGGAACAGGCCGCTGGTCGAACCGACCATGACCGACGATTGTCCCCCGATGGTATTGGCGGTCACGCATGTGCGGGCGCTATCGGCGTAGAACACGCCCGTGACAACCTTGTCGCCGTCGGCGGCCATGCCCGTGTTCAGGGCCATCCCGGGGAATGCGAGGCCCCCTTCGACCGCGATGTTCTCCGACCGGTCAATCCCGCCCCGTTCGTTGGGGGCGTCGAAGGAATCTGACCACGAATCCGTCCCCGGAGCGGGCGCAGCCGCAGCCGGCGCGGGGCCCCAAATCACCAGACCGGAAAACGAGCTCCCGAGAAGGATTATGAATACGGACACGGTCGACAGATCGAACCTGGACTGCATGGCATCCTCTCCACGATGCGTCCGGGGAATGACCCGGCGGGAGGCCGGCGCGGTTCCCGCGGTCATATCCCCTTCCATCTTATGACAACATCTAGGTTAATGTATAAGCCATTTTTGGAGGGTAATGCATTTAGGCTGGCACGCCCAGCCTTTCCTGAAATGGCTCCGGCGCCAAATTATATCCGCTCGTTCGCCATTTCACCCCGGGAGCCGGCATGGACATCGTGGTAAGGGTGGCGGAGCATGGGGACATCCCAAGGCTGGTCCAGCTCTGGAACGAACTTATGGATCACCATGCCGAAATAGACCAGTACTTCCAAAAGAGCGATGTGGGGCCGGCCAATTTCGAGCGGTTCGTGTCCAACATGCTGCTGCTTGATGATTCCAGGGTGCTCGTGGCCATGGACGACGGGTCGGTGGTCGGCTACTGCATCGGCCAGTTGATGACCCGCCCCCCGGTCTTCAAAAGGGAGGTGCACGGTTTCATAACCGACATGACCGTCACCTCCTCCTGCAGGCGCCAGGGCGTCGGCACCAGGCTCCTGGCCGCGATGATGGAATGGTTCGACACCAAACATATCGACCGCGTTGAGCTCAATGTCGTCCCCGGTAATGCGGCGGGAGTTTCTTTCTGGCGCAAGCAGGGATTCGGGGACTACATGCACGTCCTCTACCGGGAACGGGAACACAAAGAACCGTGAACCGGTTCACCGGCTGGCAGGCTCACCGGCCAACCACTTTCCTGGCCACTCTAAGGGCCAGCGCGGCAGCCGTCAACATTGTCGGCATTCCCTGCGACCTGGGAGCCAGCGAAAGGTCCGCCACCCACAATCCATCGGGCAATCTCGAGGGATGCATCGTCGCCACGTCCTCCTTTGCCAGCGGGACGGTGCCCCCCAGATGCCCCCCGTTGAGCATCCCTTCGACGAAAGGTCCCCGGACGCCAGCGCCCTCCATGATTTCGCGGACGGTGCCCACGGCCTCGTCGAGTCTCTCCCGGTCCTTTTTCGTGACCTGCTTTTTCACGGTCCCGTCCACAAGCACGGCCCCGTTCTCCTCGTCGGCCAGCTTTATCATGACCCCTACCCGGTCCTCAGCCGGGACGTTCCTCCAAGGGGGATGGAACCAGTGCGAGAGGATGTCGATGTATGGCGATATGATGTAGTCCTCCCTTTGCGAGAACCACGCCATCGGAGGCTCGTCGAGCATCCTTGCCCCCTTGGAGACGCCCCCGACGGTCAGGACGATGTCCGCCCACAGCCTGTCCTGAGCCCACAGGCCCGAGGCGCGAAGAATCTGCGCGTCGCCGATTCCGCCCGCCGCCAGGACCACCATGTCTCCCTTGATGGTCTCCCCGCGGCCTGTCACCACGCCCGAAGCTTTGCCATTCTCCACCAGGACCTTTCTCACCGGCGTTTTGGTCCGCAACCTGGCGCCGGCGGCCAGCGCATCGTCGAGGAACCGCCGCGAATCCCACCTGGCGCCGCGAGCGCAGCCCAGCTCGCACAGGCCGCAGCAGGCGCAATTTTTGGAATCAACGGCCTTTGGCGTCGGGGCAGGACCGAGACCCATCTTTTCGGCGGCATCGAACATTTTTTTCGTCAGGGGCCGCCAAAGAGGGCGGGGCAGCGGCCCCGGCCCGATTATTTTTTCAAGTTCTTCGAACTCGGGCGAAAGGTCAAGCCCGATATCTTTCAGGCCGCGGTCGGCCCTCACGATGTTGCCGCAGGATATGACGGTGCAGCCGCCCTCGGCCATCCCGCGCACAAGCACAAGTTCGTTGGAGCAGCGCCGGGCCTCCATCGCCGGGAAAATCCGGGTTATCGTTCCCTCGCTCCCGAGAAGCCCGGCCCTTCTGAGAGGGGCGGCCCACGATATTTTGCGGGTGAAGGGCTTGAACGGCGCCCCGGCCTCCAGCACCAACACATCGAACCCATTTTTGGCCAGCTCCCGCGCCGCGGTGGCGCCCCCTGCGCCCGTCCCGACCACTATCGCCCTCATTTCCCCGCCTCCCTTATGCAGGCCACGCAGGCCTTGGACCCGCCCGTCATCCTTTGCTCGAAGCGCATTGACAGCTTCGTGTTCAGTCCCGCAACCACGCCCTCGTCGGCGGCGCTCAGGACGAGGCAAGCCTCCTCGGAATAGTGATGTGAGAGGGCGCAGCGGTCCACATTCATTATCATATTCCCGTCCCCTGTCGTTTCGAGCACGAAATGGATTCCCAGCGCCCTGTAAAGGACGCGCGCCGCCAGCTCCAGCTCCCGAGGGCTTTCGCCCACCGAAAGCTCCTGCTTCGCCTGCCTGCCGAGCATGACGCCCACCGGATAGAGCGCCTCCCGTCCGATCTCCACCGCCCTGTCCCTCCCGACGGCATCGACAAGCGCCTTCACTCGCGCGTTGTGGCCCGATGCCATGGCCGCCCTTGCTTCCTCTATGCTCATTCCTGCCGAGGCTTCTTTCGTTCCCTTGACCGCGGGACTTACGCCGTTCTCCTGGAGAATGCCATCGAGGGCAGCGGTGGTGGCGGCATCGACCCTTTCTAGCATCTTTCGCAATGTCCTATCCGGCGTCCAGATGGTCGCCAGCCGAAGCTTGAGGCTCATTCCATCCTCCCGTCCGCGCCCATGTGCAGGACCGCGGGCGGCGAAGCGCACTCTCCGTAGAGCGCCTTGACCACCGCATCCCTCCTGCGGAGCACCACGCCACGCCTCAGCTTCAGGTTGGCGGTCAGCTCGCCCGTCTCGATGGCCAGGTCGTTTTCGATGACGGCCCAGCGGCGGATCTGCTCCGGATGCGAAAGATTCGTGCTCATCCCGCGAACTGCATCGTCCAGAACATTCGCATTGTCCGGCCTCCAGTCCTTTCCCACCCATAAAATGGCGGTGCAGTACGGCCGGTCCTCGCCAACCACCATCGCCTCGGCCACGCCCGGGACCCCCCGTAGCATTCCCTCGATCTTTCCGGGCTGTATCTTCTTTCCGTAGGATGTGGCGAGCAGCTCCTTCATCCTGCCCTCTATCACGAGGTAGCCATCATCCATGCGCCCCAGGTCTCCGGTCCGGAGCCATCCGTCCGTGAACGGTTGCTCCTTTTCCCCGAAATAGCCGCGCGTGACCTGCGGCCCCCGGACAAGTATCTCACCGTCGGCGCCCGTCCGAATCTCGGTTTCGGGCAGTGGCTGGCCCACCGTCCCTATCTTGTTGGCGCCAAGGCGGTTGAGGGTCACGAGCGGGGCCTCCGAGAGGCCGTAGGCGTCGTGGACCTCTATTCCCAGCTCCCGCAGGTTCGAGAGCAGCTCCTCGCTGGCGGGCGCCGACCCGACCATAAGCTGGGCGCAGCGGTCCAGCCCGGCGCGTCCAAGCAGGCCGCGTCGGATGGATCCCCGGAGCAGCCCCCTCGTGATCTTCCCGGAGCGTAGGTAGCGTTTCCCGGGCGTGCTTTCACGAAGTCCCTCCCACAGCTTCTCGTAAACTCGCGGGACAGAAAAGAATATCGTGGGCCTTATGGCAGGCAAGGTCTTTGAAAGGGCTCGGAAATCCTCAAGAAAGTGGACATGGAGGGCTGCTGGAGCGAAGAACAGCGCGTAGGTCGAGAGGATTCCCTCGACCACATGGTTCATCGGCAGAAACGACAGGTAGTGGACATCCTTCGTCCTTGCATCGAACGGGAACAGCGAGGCCACAGCCTCGCCCATCCAGCGGACTCCCCGGTGGGTGAACTCGACGCCCTTCGGGAAGCCGGTGGTGCCGGATGTGAACCTCAGCGTCGCCAGGTCGTTGGGCGCCACGGGTGCATCGGTCATCACGGCCTCCTGCGCCCCCTTTCGCATTCCGAGGAACCGCTCCCAGGCCGTTACTCGCCCTGCAAGAGCCTCGGGCACGCTGCCCTGGCAGAACGAGACGACCAAAACATCTGTGGACAGCTCGCCCAACCGCTCGAGGACATTGGGCGCTCCGACCAGCAATATCTTCGCCCCGCTGGCCCTTATGATGCCATCCATCTCGGCCGGCGGGCTAGTGTAGTAGAGCGGGACGCTGACGGCGCCCGCAAGCCCTATCGCCACATCCAGTACTAGATATCGCGTCGAGTTCAAGCCGACTATGGCGACGCGGTCGCCGGGACGCACGCCCATCGCATTCAGCGCGTTCGAGGCCTCAAGCATTTCGCGCCGCAGGTCGGCGGCGGAACGCTCCTGGCTTTTCCCATCGATGATGTCGAAGCACCTCACCGGGCGGCTCCTGCTTTCCAGCCGGAATAGTATCTGCTCGTGCACGGTCCTTCCCGACCGGTGCAGGAACCCATTGTAGAGGGCGAAGTCAAGGAGCCGCTCCAGATATTCGTTCCACTCCAGCGCGTATGGCCCCAGAATGCCGTCGCTGTTTTGGCGCAAAAACCGCCTGTTCTCGTTGAAATACGGGCTCAGCAAGCCCAGCGCCTCGCTGCTTTGCTTTGCCAGCGAAGAGATGGGCAGATACAATGGCGCTGGAAGGCGAATGCCCGCCTTTTTTTGCGCCCATTCCCGGACGGCTGTCACAAGCTCCCTGACAGTCGGCAGCTTCCCGGGCGGCGCGGTGAGATGGAATGTTTGGCCCTCCGCCCGGGAATCGAAGGTGAGGGCGGCCGCAGACGCTGCAACATAATCCACAGGGACAAAATTGACGCGCATCGAGGGGCTCACCGGCAGAATCCGGGACCGCCCGGTCAGGTACAGCCTCACCGGGACATAGAGCGTGTTGAAGTTTCGCACATACCCGGTCTTGGAATCCCCGACCACCATTCCCGGCCGAAGGACCGTGACCGGGATTTCCCTTCCCGCTTCCTTCACGAGCCTCTCTGCGTCGAACTTGCTTCTCTCGTACTCGCTAGCAAAGCCAGGCCCGTCCGTCAATTCTTTCTCGCCGACGTCGCCGGTCCTTTTCCCGGCGACATAGGCCGTGGAAAGGTGCGCAAACCTTGCAAGCCCATGGTCACGGTGGGCGGCGCGCGCAAGCTCAAGCACGTTTGCGGTGCCCTGCACGTTCACGATGCGCAGTCTTTCCGCCGGGACATCCAGACGCACCTCGGCTGCCGTGTGAATCACATGGGTTATCCGTTTGGAGATGCCGGCATATTCCGCCTCCGTCATTCCCAGTAGTACCTTCGTGACGTCCCCGGCAATCAGCGTTATCCTCTTGCCGATCTCGGAGGAAAGCGCCTGCTGGTCCCACCACGCCCGCCGGGCCCGGTGCTCCGCCTCTTTCTGGTCCGCGGCCCTCACAAGCGCCAGAAGGCTGGTGTCCGGCCTCCTGAGCAGCTCCAGCGCCACCTGTGCGCCTATGAAGCCCGTGGAGCCCGTTAAAAGGACGGTGGCGCTCATCAGCCCTTCACCCAACCCCGCTTCTTGCAAAACTCCAGCAAAAGCGTCCGGTTCCGCCGCGCCCTTTCGATATGGGCCGCGTTCCCGCAAGCGAGCTTCTGCCGCATCGGCTGCGGATCGGCCATCAGGCGGTCCACCCTTTCGGCGATCTTGCGCCAGGCGTCGGGGTCCCGGCTCTCCACGAAGCATTCGTCGCGGATGCCCAGCTCGGCATGGAAGCTCTCCAGGCGCGGGTCGTGGCCAAGCGCCACCTGCGGGACCTGCGCCGCCAGCGAAAGGACCCCGGCATGGTAGCGCGATGTCACCAGCAGGTCCAGGCCCCTCAGCATCGAGGTCATTTCGGAGGCGTGGTGGTCCCGCGACGAGAATATCCGGGCACGCTTTTGGTGCTTCATACGGGCAAGCACCGCCCTCGCAAGGGGCTCGTCGAGCTCCTCCATCGCGATGAGCGCTATCGACATGCCATGCCGCTCGACGATGCGGTCGGCCTCGGCCGCCCACGATGCGGCGAGCTCCAGCGAGCAGCGGCATCTATCCGATGAGCGGGAGAAATAATATGGCCACTTGTAGCAGTGCTCCCTGCGGCCAAAGGGCCGGATGACCACCGGCCACAGGTGGAAGTCCACCACCGCAAGGCCGGCCACACCCCCTCTGGCATCGGGCCATTTGCGCCCGAGGAAATCCTTGTCCGCCGCCGCGGGTTCGAACTCGAACGCATTGTCCGCCGTGACCTCGATTGGCGCCGTCACGCCTAGTTCCCTGAGCCGCTCGGCCGCCGCCGCCGTCCGCGTTATGATGAGGTCCGTCTTGCTCGCATCCCGGTGAACCCTCTGCGCGTTGGAGGGCGAAAGCGCCCCGGCATCGACCGCGTAGGCCAGTGAGGCTTTGCCGAGGGCCCGGGCCTGCCTGGTGGACCACAGGAAGGCCCACAGCAGCGCGCTGGTCCAGGTGTCCATGTAGCAGCTCCCCTCGACGAGCATGACGAGGTCGTGCTGCCTCACCAGCCTCTTTATCGAGAAAAAGAATATGGAGGGAATCGGGGCTATTCGCAGGTTGGGCCCCTCATCAAGGTATCGGCGCAGGTTCTTCTCGTTGAGCGTGGGGACCGTTATCTTTACATCCGGCCCCAGGACTTGGCGCACATCCTCGATGATGCGCAGAAGGCGCGCCTCGGCGCCAGTGTTGTTGGCGCCGTTGTAGCCCACGAGGAGCACTTTGAGGGCGCCATGCAGGCCCGGTGAGGTCGGCATCATCCACTTGTCCAATTCGACTTGCGCGGTCATATAATTATCGGCCATCTATATATTTCTATTAACGACCGGTCTTGAGTGCAACGGGGCGGCAATGGATTTATCCATCTACGCCCTTCCGGGCACCAGGACCCGGCACAACATTCGGCAGGGTGGAGCGGTCACGGGTCCATGTCGTGAGGGGATTGACACATGAGAGTGCTTGTGGTCCATTACTCGAGGACCGGTAACACGGAAAAGGTGGCAGCGGAGCTAGCCCAAGCCCTCGGCGCCGACACCGAGACGATAATCGACCACAAGAACCGCAAGGGCCCCATAGGATGGCTTACGGCCGGGAGGGACTCGACCAAGAAGATCGCGGCGCAAATAGATGAGCCGAAGAAGGACCCGTCGGCCTACGAGCTGGTCGTGATCGGCACTCCCGTTTGGGCCTGGACCGTGTCGGCGCCGGTGCTGGCATACCTCAACAGGTTCTCCGGGAAGTTCCCGGAGGTGGCGTTCTTCCTGACTTATGACGGCAACATGGAGAAGACCTTCGATGAGATGGCAGCGGCGGCAGGAAGAAAGCCGAAGGCCACGCTGGCCATCCATGCCAAGGAGCTCAAGAGCGGCGAGCACGTGGAAAAGATAAAGCAGTTCGCCGCAAAGCTCTCTGCCTGATAGCGGCCCGGCAATTCAGGGGCACTGCTGGAATGCAGTGTCCAGCAGTTTGCCCAGCCCCTCAAAAGTGGAAAGGCTGTCCACCGGCAATGCCCGGTTGTCGGCCCCGGCAGCCTTCAGATACCAGTGTAGGTGCTTGCGCATCCGGCTCATGCCGCGCACCTCGCCGAACTGTTCGCACTCGAGCCGGGCATGCTCCATCACCGTTTTTCCGACGGTTTCCCGGTCCATCGGGCTGAACTTCCCTTCCCGCAATATCTCCAGCGCTGTCTTGGGCCTGTCGGGCCTGCCCCTTGTCGCCCTTCCCATCATGACACCTGCGGCCCCGGTGGATTCCAGCATATCGAAGGCATCCTTCTCGTCAAGCACCCCGCCATTGGCGATTATGGGCAGCCCGACCTCATGCACCAGCCTTTGGAGGGCGGCACGGTCCCCCGGTCCCGAGTAATTCTGGGTGACAAGGTAACAGTTGAACGTCAGGAAAGCCGCGCCGGTCCCCTCCAGCATTTTTCCGATGCGGACCGATTCGTCGCGGTTCCAGCCAAGCCTAAGCTTCACCGACACCGGGGTCTTCACGGCCCCGACCACCTTTTCCACCATGGCCGCCAGCTTCTCCGGTTTCCTCAGCAACGCACCGCCCGCCCCTTGGAGTACAATTTTAAGGTCCGGGCATCCGGCATTGATGTCGATTATGTCCGGGCCAAGAGCCTCGGCTGCTTCGGCAGCCTCGGCCATGCGGTCAGGGTCATGGCCCACGAGCTGGAGCGCCACCGGATGATGCTCCTCATCTATGCGGCAGTACTGCAGGGTCCTTTTGTTCCCCCGGCAGAGCGCCTCGGAGCTGACCATCTCGGTGAAGAGGAGCCCATTGTGGAATCGCCTGGCTATGGTCCTGAAAGGCGCATCTGTCCAGCCAGCCATCGGGGCCTGGACGAAGGGATTTTCCACATTGATCGGGCCAAGACGCATCGTTACTTGGAACATTCGAAAGCATAAAAAACCAGCGCGTGCCAACGATTATGAACCGGCCGGCGAATAATGGCGACCGGTCATGGCCCCCATGAAACAGCCATCTAGAACGCGAATATCAGGCCAGAAGGCGACGACGAGGGAACCGATGCACCCCGACGGAAAGATAATATTGATATTCTTCATTGCGCTGGCGGCGGGCTTCGCCGGCGTGACCGCGGTCCTGCGCATATGGGTCCCGGGCATCGGGGGCCTGGAGCTTTTCATGGCCTATGTATGGGTCGTCCCGTTCTCGTTCATGACGGCGGGGATGGCCGCATTCAAATACTACCGGAAGGCCGGGATAATCCGGACCAGGCGGGTGCTCCGGTGGTTTGCGGTGGTCTCGCTTTTGTTCGACATCGTGTTCGTGATCGCTTTGTTCATGCAATACGAGGCAGGCTGGTTTGGAGGTCCCCCCGACCCGCGGGCCATATCTCCCTTTGCTGTCCCCGCAGGCGTCATAGCCCTGCCCGTCGCGGTGTTCTTCGCTTTTTTCGGGATACTGTACTTTTTCCTGATGACCGGCTTCGGCATCATATCGGTCATGGTGGCGCTGGAGCGCCGGCTGGTGCCCGAGGCGCTGGTGCGGATAAGGCGAATAAGCCAGGGCACCTCCGACCAGACCCGGAAAAAGGCTCCGGCCAGGTTCCTGAAATACAGCGCCCTGGCCTGGATATTCGATATACCGGTAATCCTCGAGACCCGAAAGCTCCGGATGCGCGCGCCAGCACCGTCGAAGCGCTTCCCCTGGAACGGCTTCTGGAGGGCAATGGGCTGGTCGGTGCTCTTCGGGACCGTCATCGCAATAGACATAAGCTTCAACCCTTTCCTGCGCGAGAGCTTTTCCGTGCAGCAGCTTTTCTCCGTCACTTCGTTGACCTCTTTTTTCATCCCCTGGCTGGTGCTGCCATGGTTCATTTTCCGAAGGCTGGACGCCGGGATCCCCGGGCCCAGCCGGAAGTTCATGCTCTACGACGGCCTCCGTTCCCGCCTGTTCGGCACGCTTGTGGCCATAGGGACCTTGATAACGATAATACGCCTGGCCCTGCGCGACATAGCCATTTCCACCATCCTTTCGTCGTTTTTCAGCTACTACACCAGCTTCATTTTGCTGGCGGCGATCTTTACATTCGTTTACTTCAATTACTTCGAGGACGGGCTTGCGGAAGATGTCACAAATCGGTATGACCGGCTGAAGGAGAAAAAAGAAGGCGGCGGAAAAGGGGATGAGGAGGAATGAGGCCCAGGACCGCGACAGTTGGAATTCACTACGGCGCCATTACCCTCAGATTTAGATATGCGACCCCACTTGCAGGTGATTGATGAAAATACTTGTCCGCCAGCCGAGGACCCCCGAGGAGTTCGACCTCTACTACCGCGCCCGCTGGTACATCCTCCGCCGCCCCTGGCACCAGCCCATCGGCTCCGAGCGCGATGAACTGGAGAATGATTCCATCCATTTCATGGCCTTAGACGGAAAAAAGGTGGTGGGCGTCGCCCGCGCCCATTTCAACCGAGCGGGCGAGGCGCAATTTCGCTATATGGGCGTCGACCTCCGTTACCGTCGCCATGGTATAGCGACCCGTCTTCTCCGCGCCCTGGAAAAGGAGGCAAAAAAGCGAGGCGCCAAGATCGCCTGGTTCAACGCGCGGGAACCCGCGGTCCCGTTCTATGAAAAGTGCGGCTACAACATTTTCGAGGAATCATACATGCTCTACGGCTGTATACCTCACTGGAAGATGTTCAGGGAATTATGAGAAATTGAGGGTAGAAGGGTGCAAGGGTGCAAGGGTGCAAGGGTGCAAGGGTGCGAGGGTGCAAGGGTGGCGGAGACGAATCGTCCCCCAACCGCCTTTCCCCCATGCCCCCTTG
>Ga0315286_10005777_pt1 | contig 11973 bp, 11 predicted proteins | sample YL17G10_0_MG_FD_205038 | JGI IMG/M metagenome (GOLD analysis project Ga0315286, IMG submission 205038) | Sediment microbial communities from Yellowstone Lake, YNP, Wyoming, USA - YL17G10_0 | ecosystem: Environmental > Aquatic > Freshwater > Lake > Sediment | place: USA: Wyoming | collected... | reverse complement strand
TTCTGCATCATGCGCAGATACTTCCGTCGTTCGTCAATGGTCATACTGTCTTCGATGGACATGCGCTCCCTCGGTAACATTATCATTTGAGGGAACTAGACCATCTCGGTAACATTTTACATGAAGGAATGCGTGAGCTTGACAAGCACAGGCTCGTGTGCTATGATGTAGCAAATAGCAGCACCGGGAATCAGACAGCTTAGGAGCCAAAGCACTTTGATGTCCAGCAACAGTATCCTCGCGTCCGATCTCGCAGAGGATCACTCAACTCACTGGCCCGACCCCGATCGTTCTCCGAGGATGCATACCTCAGCTTGAAGAGCGTCACTGTGAAGGGAGAACTAAGACCGGGACAGCAGCTCAAGGAGGAGAGGACTCTGGCTAGGCGGCTTGGGACAAGCGCGACGCCCATCCGCTCGGCCTTGGCACGTCTTGAGCAAGAGTTCCTCGTCAGCAGTGTACCCCACCAAGGGACATTCGTTGTGGGATTGAGTGCGGATGACATCTTTGAGGCCTACGAAGTCTGCCGGCTGCTGGAGGGGCGGGCAGCTGCCCTGGCTCCCGAGCGGATCAGCACCGAAACGCTGTCCGAATTGGACACGCTATTGGCCTCTATCGAGAAGGAAGTGGCAAGGGACAACTGCTCCATCTTCGCAGACGCCGATCTCGAGTTTCACAGGTCAATCGCGCTTTCTACCAACCAACAGTGGCTTGCCCGTTTCGTCGACATGCTTGACGATCATGTCTACCGAATCGCTCGCATCTTGGTCTAATACCCAGGGCGCATGCTAAAGTGGCTTGCGTCGAACATCGCGCAATCCTCAATGCGCTGAACGAAGGTGATCCTTCCAAACTTCAGGCGTGCATGGAGCGGCACTACGTACTGGCTGCCGAACGCATGGCGGAATTGCTCGAGACCGCACCTCATGAGCAGGGTTGAGCTGCCGCTTTCTGTCTGGAGCGGAGCGCCAATGGTCAGTTGAGGAGAACAACGTCAGTAGGCCGTCTGACGTATGCCAATCGAGACATGGGCATCAACTACATCAAGGCACGCCGGGATCACCGCTGCTACGGTATGGGTCTGGGTATCATCATCTTGGATGATGTTTACCCTGGTTTTCCCGGTGATGTGCGCAACGCCAGCCCATATCCCTTTCCCATCCAATACGAGATCGCCAAGGATGAGGATATTGTGGCCCTGGTCTACAAGGAGGACAAGTCACCGTGCCTGGAGCCGATCAAGCAGGCGGCCGAAAAGCTGGAACCGATGGGCTGCCGCGCCATCGCGGCTGAGTGCGGTTACTTCGCCTACTTCCAGCAAGAGAATCCGAGCCACGTCAATGTGCCGGTCTTCATGTCGAGTCTCCTCCAAGTCCCCTGGGCACAGCCCCTGCTGGGACCGAATCGGGTGGCGGGTCTGTTTGCCTCGAATAGCAAGTATGTGACCCAGAAGCACCTCGACGCGGTAGGCATCCAGCCTGGTAGCAACTAGGTCATGCGTGGCATTGAGGACTATGGGCCGTGGAGGAGTTTGACAGTCTCTGGGAGGAGGGCATTCGCCCCGTTGTGCCAGAGGCGTGTTATGATAAAGCGGAGCGCGAGTTTGTTGCGATCGGTGTCGCCTTTGCTCAAGAGTTCCCCAACATGGGAGCTATGGTGCTCGAATGTACTGGATTTCAGCCCTTTGCCAGGGCTCTCCAGAGGGCGATTGAACTCCCCGTATTCAGTTGGGGTACGCTCCTGGACTATGCGTACTCGGTAGCCGTTCACCGTGACTACTATGGGCACGTCTAGGTGCACTGCACCAAACCGCCATCCTGCCAGGGGCGCGGACACCAGGGAAGGAGATAGATAGCGTGGCTAGGATTCGACTGAACGGGCAGAACTATGGAGGAGCGCACTACGCGCGAATCTCATCTGAACAGTGTGAAAGGCTGCACAACGCCAGTTTGGAAATCCTTTCCAGGACTGGCGTGCGGCTCCATGATCAAGAGGCAATTGATTTGCTGAGCAGCGCGGGCGCCCACGTTTCCGATGGGAATCGCGTCCGAATCCAGGCGGGCATGGTGGAAAGGGCCTTCTCTACCGTGCCAAAACGCGTCACCCTCTACGATCGGTGTGGGAGGCCCGCCATGTATCTGGAGGGCAGCAACTGCTACTACGGGACAGGCTCTGACTGTCTGAAGATCATAGACCACCGCACCGGAGAGCGGCGTCTGGCCGTGCTGCAAGACGTAGTAGACGGCATGATTGTGTGCGATGCCCTGCCACACATCGACTTTGTTATGTCTATGTTCCTGCCTTCCGACGTGAACCCCTTTGTCAGCGATCGTCATCAGATGGAAGTGATCCTCAACAAGACGACCAAGCCCGTCGTGTACGTCACCAACGAGTTTTCGGGCTGTGTCGATTGTGTCGAAATGGCCGAGATCGTAGCCGGAGGGGCTGATCGCCTGAGACTGCGTCCGTTCGCTGCTTGCTATATCAATGTTACCACAGGATTGGTGCACAACGAAGAAGCACTGCAAAAGCTGCTTTTCCTGGCCGGGAAAGGCCTGCCTGCGCTGTATATCCCCGTGGTTACCGGTGGGATCAACGGGCCGATCACAGCGGCGGGTGGCCTGGCGTCGGCCAATGCCGGCGTCCTGGCTGGCCTTGTGCTCTCCCAACTGAAGCGCGAGGGAACCCCCTTCATTATTTCTGGTATGAGCGGAGGGGGATTGGACATGCGAACCATGGTCGGTCCCTACTGCTCGCCCAACGAGAAGGGGATGGCTCACGCCCTAGGTCACTACTACCGACTACCGCAGTTCGGTCTGGGTGGCTGCAGCGAGTCAAAGCTGGTAGACCAGCAGGCCGCTGCCGAGGCAGCTCTCACCCTAATGTCAGAGACGCTGGGAGGCGCCAATCTCATCCACGACCTTGGCTACCTCGAATCCGGACTATGCGGTTCATTGGCCCAACTTGTTATCTGCAACGAGATCGTAGGATGGATCGAGCACATGCTGGCTCCTGTTGAAATCAATGACGAGACGCTGGGCCTCGACCTGATCGATCAAGTCGGACCCGAGGGCTCATTCCTGGACTCAGATCATACAATGCGTCACTTTCGGAGTCGATGGTACCCCGACGTCTTTGAGCGGGGCAACTATGACCAGTGGTTGGCCAGCGGAGGCAAGAGCCTAGGCGAGCGCGCCGCCGCGCGCGTCGCCAGAGTCTTGGAGAAACACGTCCCAGAACCTTTGCCCGTGGACGTTGCCCACGCCATCCGTGCCGTAGTGGAACGCGCCGAGGCGGGCTTCGGGGACGCGGGCTAGTGTTTCCCGTACTCTGTGCCAGAGTCATGGACGGGGAAGGTGGGCTGTGCTGGCGGACCGGGAGCCGACGCCGAAGGCCACCCGGCAGTCCCGTGAGGTGCCGGGCAGGGTCGCGAAGGACTCAGTTTGTGAAAATGTCATGACGTAGCTATCGAAAAGGGCGACCGGGGCGACATCTTCGCTCTTATGTTCGCCTGTGGGTCTTCCCTGTCCTCCTGTCCTGTTTTCCAAAGTCACAAATCAGCAAAAGGCTGGTTCCTCTACGGTGCAGGTCTGTGTCCCAACAAGCCCTAATCCCCTGCACTCGCTTGGCAGACACAGCCTGACATCCCCCCTTGGTGTATCGCAGCCTGTCAGTTATGCCCCAACGCTGGATCGGCATGCCGGCAATTGCCCCCCGGACGACGAGGCTACCTGCCACAGATGACGAATCCAGATCAGCAGACTATGGGCGATGGCCACCCATAAGGCCACGCAGCGTACCTTGCCACGTCCCCGCACCCGCACTTGCTGGCCACCATACCGACTGCGCACCTGTGCATTGGGTAACTCCACCAATGAGCGCTGTTTGTAGGTGGCTTTGCCCTCTTCGGTGCCCATGCGTTGCCGCCACTCGGCAATGATAGCCGAATCGGTGGGCGAGGGAGCATAGCGGTCCCGCTTCTCGTCCTTGGGTTCTGGCGCTGGACCAAAGACGGCAATGCCCTGCCCCGCCAGAGCCTCGATGGCCGTGAACTTGATGAACCCACCATCCACCAACCAGTTCTTGGGCAGCTGGCCGGTGCGCTTCACGACTTGGCTCACCATCGGCTCCATTTGGGCCTTGTCACTGCCGATGTTGACCACCTCCACCCCGGTGATGACCAAGTTGGACAACTCGACACTGAACTGCCAGTTGTAGGCCGGTCGATACCCCCCATCCGCCATCTTCATCACCCGAGCTTCTGGATCCGTGCTGGAGACCCGCGCCTTGTCCTGGTCCTCAGGCTTCTTGGCCGCTCGGGCCGCAGGCATTTCGTCCAAGGCTGCTTCCAGGCGGGCCACGCGTTCTCTCGCAGCTCGTTCCTGAGCGGCCTTTTGTCCGGCCGTGCGCTTATCCTCCTCTGCCTGACCTGCCTGTTCTACTTCCGCTTCCCGAGATTGCGCCTGCTCCAGCACTTTCTCCAACGTCGGCTGCCGTCGAAAGGAGGCGGCCCCAGCACTCGCCCGCACCCGCATGCCGTCTTGCCCTTGCGTGCTCAGCTCCACCACGCCAGCAGCGTCCAACTCCTTCACCACCTGGGTCATCAACACGTCCACCTCGGCTTCTTAGTCCGTCCGAAAGTCGCTGATGGTATGGTAGTTCAGGCACACGCCGCCACAAATCCACATGTAGGCCATATGCGCGACTCGTAAGTCGTCGATCTCTCGGGCGCTGCTCACCCCTTGCGTGATAGCATACAGCCACAAGGTGATCAGGATCTTGGGGTCAACAGCCGGTGCCCCGGGTTCTCCTTCACAGACCTGGATATGGGCATAGAATGCCGACAGATCCAGTCGCTCCACCACCTCCCACATCAAGTGCGCCAGATGGTTTTGGGGTATCAGGTCTTCCAACCGTGCGGGCACTGGAACGACCTCGTGTCGATTTGCTTGCCGTAGCAGCAGTCGGCGGAACGTCGAGCCAAATTCAGTCTCCGTGGAGGTGGTGTTTGCCATGAGTACGCAGCTCCTCACGATATTCCTGAGCAAGTTGCTCACGTTTGCGTACCCAACTCTACTCATTTCCCCTCATCCTGGCAACTCGGCAGGCTCCATTTCCTCCTTTCCCCATCGCACTGCCCAAAGGGCTATTTTCACAAACTCTCTGTAAGGGGGGGCTTTCACGAAATTGGCAAGTCGATGGTTGACTCCCCTGAAAAAACTCCGAGACGACCAAGTCGATAGGGCCAGTGCTCCACTTTAAGGCTTGAAATGGCCTGCATTCAGGGAACGCACCACAAAAGTGGGCACGAGAGGGCATTCGCCCCCCACTACCTGGGTGCAGAGCACCTTTTTTCAGGAGAGTCATGGTTGGGTCGCAGGCCAATAACCGCTGATCGGCGACTGACAATCGGGCCACTCGGTCACCGGGAAGCACTGGGAGCCTGCTGCGTGGCCTCCTGCACCGCCCGCAGGCAAGGCACGCCTTCTGTCATCTCCGGTCGCGGTGCAGACATGCCCGCAGGCGAGCCGTGTTTGCGGCTCGTCCCTTGTGCGAGAGCCAATTGCGACACTCCTCTTCCCTGTTTGAGCTCAGCCGAGGGCCGTGGTATAATGGGCACCTGAGCAGTCTGCGCACGTACTGGGAGGTGTCGATGTCAGAACTCGAGCTCGATCTACGGCACGCCCACCGGCTGATGTTGCTGGCACGCACCATTGACGAACGGGAGTGGATGCTCAACCGGCAGGGCAAGATCCCCTTCGTCGTGTCTTGTCAGGGACAGGAGGCAACGCAAGTGGGGATGGCCCTGGCGCTGCGCCCCGGCGTGGATCACGTCCTGCCCTACTACCGGGATCTGGGCATGGTCCTTGCGCTGGGGATGACGCCTGTCGAGGTGTTCCTCAACCTCTTTGCCAAGGCCGACGATCCCAACTCTGGCGGAAGGCAGATGCCCAACCATTGGGCGCATGTCCGCCTGAGGATTTATTCCCATTCCAGCCCCGTGGCAACCCAGATCCCCCAAGCCACTGGCGTGGCGCTGGCCAGCCGGATCAAGGGCGAGGATGCCGTCACGCTGGTCACCTTTGGGGAGGGGGCCAGCAGCAAGGGCGATTTCCACGAGGCGCTCAACTTCGCAGCGATCCACAAGCTTCCGGTGATCTTTGCCTGCGAGAACAACCGATACGCCATCTCGGTGCCTCAAGTTAAGCAAATGGCCATCGCAAACGTAGCCGACCGGGCGTCAGGGTACGGCATCCACGGTGAGATCGTGGATGGCCAGGACCTCTTGGCGGTCTTGAAAGCCACCGAGCGGGCCGTAGACCGGGCACGTGCCGGCGATGGCCCCACCCTCCTCGAAGCCAAGACCTACCGCCTGGTCCCTCACACCTCCGACGATGACGACCGTCGCTACCGCGCCCGCGAGGAAGTGGCCGAGTGGAAAAAGCGCGATCCGATTCTCTTGTTCAAGAACCTGCTCATTGACCGAGGTTTGTGGGACGAGCCACAGGATCAGGCGCTCCGCCAGGAGATCTTTGACCAGGTCTCCCAGGCGCAGGCTGCCGCTGAGGCCGCACCGGATCCAGTGCCGGACAAGGCGCTGGATCACGTTCTGAGTTCCTAGTTCGATGTGAATCGTCCGAGGCGCTCGACGTCGAACCTCGAACTCCCAGGAGACACCACCATGCCAGACATGAGCCTGATCGAAGCCATCCGCGACGCCATGGACACCGAAATGGGCTTGGACGAGCGGGTGATCGTGTTGGGGGAGGACGTTGGGTTGCACGGCGGCGTGTTCCGGGCAACCGACGGGCTCCAGAAGAAGTATGGAGAGTCGCGGGTCATCGACACCCCTCTGGCCGAGCTGCTGATCGCCGGCGTGGCCATCGGCGCGGCGGCTAATGGGCTGCGGCCCGTGGCTGAGATGCAGTTCGCCGATTTCAGCCATCCGGCCTTTGACCAGATCGTGTCCGACGCTGCCCGGTGGCGCTATCGCACCAACGGCTTGCAGAACCTCCCCCTCGTCATCCGTATGCCCTATGGAGCGGGCATCCACGGCGCGCTGTACCACAGCCAGAGCGTGGAGGCATTCTATGCCCACGTGCCTGGTCTGCGCGTGGTCACCCCCAGCACCCCCTACGACGCCAAGGGCATGCTCATCGCCGCCATCCGCGATCCCGACCCGGTGATCTTCCTGGAGCACAAGAAGGCGTACCGGCTCATCCGCGGCGAAGTGCCGATTGGCGATTACACCGTGCCGCTGGACCGGGCGCGCGTGGCCCGCGAAGGCAGTGACCTGAGCGTTTTTGCCTATGGCCTGATGCTTCACCACTGCCTGGAGGCAGCCGGGGCCCTGGCCCAGGAGGGCGTGAGCGTCGAGGTGGTCGACTTGCGCGCGTTGGCACCCCTTGACCACGATGCCATTTTGTCTTCGGCGCGCAAGACCGGCAAGGCGCTCGTCGTCCACGAGGACAACAAAACGCTTGGCCTGGGGGCAGAGGTAGCGGCGCTGATCGTGGAGGAAGCTTTTGAGTGGCTGGATGGCCCGGTCGTGCGCGTGGCCACCCCCGACCTCCCGGCTATGCCCTACAACCATGGCCAGGAGACCTGGGCGCTGCCCAACGTCGCCAAAATCACCGCCGCCATGCGCGACCTGGCGGCGTATTAGCCACTCTCTCGCTGCGCTCGGGATAGAACGACGATCCGCCCCCGAGAGAAGCTGAGCGGGTCGATTGCACGAATCACAGGAAGGTCAGCGGAATTGGTGGCAGCACAACACAAGTCGTGTAATTCGTGGCAACATGTAGGAGAGATGCGATGGCCATAGAGTTCAAGATGCCCCAGTTGGGGGAGAGCGTCGTCGAGGGTACCGTCGGCAAGTGGTTGAAGCAGGTGGGCGAGCCCCTGCGCGAGTTCGAGCCGCTGCTGGAAGTGGCGACCGACAAGGTGGAGACCGAGATCCCCTCGCCGGCCTCCGGCATCCTGACCGAGATTCGCGCCCAGGCGGGCGAGACGGTGCGGGTAGGCCAGGTGATTGCCGTCATCGCCGACAGCGCTGAATCCGCCGAGGCTCCCCTTGGCGGCGCGCCGGCCGCTGAAGCCGCGGCAGGCGAACGGCCGGTCGGCCGTGGCTACATCACGCCGGTGGTGGCCAAGATCGCCGCCGAGCACAACGTCGACCTCAGCCGCGTGCAAGGCACCGGCCGGCAGGGGCGCATCTCCAAAAAAGACATCCTCCGCTTCCTGGAGAAACCATCGCCTGCGCCACTCGCGCTCGTCACCCCAGCAGCGCCCCTACCGCCCCCGGTTCCGCCTCCATTCCCTGCGGAGATTCCGTCCGCCACGCCGCTGCCACGCACCGAGGCCGGCGACCTGGAGGTTCCGCTATCCAAGATGCGCCAGGCCATCGTGCGCCACATGCGCCAGTCCAAGGACACGGCTGCCCACGTCACCACCTTCATGGAGGTCGACCTCAGCCGCGTGGTCGCCTTCCGCAAGGCACACGTGGAAGAGTTCGCGACCGAGGGCATCAAGCTTACCTACACGCCGTTCTTCCTGGAGGCCATCGTGGCCGGCCTCAAAGCCTATCCCATGCTCAACGCCGTCCTGGCCGGCGACAAGATGATCTACCGACGGGCCATCAATCTGGGCATAGCGGTGGACCTCGGCGAAGACGGGCTCATCGTGCCGGTGATCAAGAACGCCGACGGCCAGAACCTCCGTGGCCTGACCCGGGCGGTCAACGACCTGGCGGAACGGGCGCGGGGCCGGAACCTTGCGCCCGACGACGTCCAGGGCGGGACCTTCACCCTGACCAACCACGGCGTCCTCGGCAGCCTGGCCGGCACGCCCATCATCCCCATGCCCCAAGTGGGCATCCTGGGCGTGGGCGCCATCCAGAAACGGCCCGTGGTCCTCGAGACCGAATGGGGCGACACCATCGCTATCCGGCCCATGGCCATCCTGAGCCTCAGCTTTGACCACCGCGCCATCGATGGCGCCACGGCAGACCGCTTCCTGGGCACCGTGGTGCGCACCCTGGAGAACTATGCCTAGTGCGTCGTGCGTCTTGCGTCACATTCCATGATGCTTGACGCTTCACGTGCGACGCTGTTGCGTGGAAGGAGTGCAACCTTGACAGCCGAAATCGTCTACGACGTCGTCATTATCGGTGCCGGGCCCGGCGGTTACGTCGCGGCCATCCGCGCCGGGCAACTGGGCCTGCGGACAGCCCTGGTAGAAAAGGGAGATCTGGGCGGAGTGTGCTTGAACGCCGGCTGCATTCCGGCCAAGACCCTCCTGCGCCACGCAGAAGTGCTCGACACCGTCCGCGGGGCGGAGGAATTCGGCATCACCACCGGCGAGGTCACCTTCGACCTTGGCCGTGCCCATGAGCGCAAAGAGCAGGTCGTCAGGGCGCTGCGCCAGGGCGTCAAGGGCTTGCTGCACAAGAACAACGTCGATATCGTCCGCGGTGTGGGGCGCATCGCCGGCGCCCCGATGCGCAGCGAAGGGCCGGTCGGCAGCGTGGATGCTCTCGGCGAGGTGGTGGTGCAGCCGGCGGACGGCGTCGAGGTCCGGCTCAAGACGCGGAACGTCATCCTGGCCACCGGCTCGGTCCCACGGCCGCTGCCCGGCGTACCCTTTGACGAGGCGGTCATCCTGTCCACCACCGGCGCCCTTCAATTGCAGCAGGTCCCGCGTCGCTTCGGCGTGCTGGGCGCCGGACCGGGGGGTGTCGAGTTTGCCTACCTGTACCGTGTGCTGGGTGCCGAGCAAGTGACCCTGGTCGAGGCCTTGCCCCGCGTGCTGCCCCGGGAGGACTCGGAGATCGGTGCACTGGTCCACGAGAGCCTGGAGAAGCGCGGCATCCGCGTGGAGGCCGGCGCGCGGGCCACCGACGTTCTCCCCACTGCCGACGGCGTGGGCTTTCAGCTCACCACCTCCCTCCAGACGCAAGGCCTCCGCAGAAGCGGTACTCCGCAGGCCGAGACCGTCGAGGTGGATTGCTTGCTGGTGTCCATCGGCATCCAGCCGGTGACCGAGGGGCTGGGCCTGGACGAAGCCGGCGTGATGCGCGATCCGCGCGGGTTCATCGTGGTGGACGAGTACATGCGCACCAGCGCCGCGGGGGTGTATGCCATCGGCGACGTGATTCCCACCCCGCCCCTGGCCAACGTCGCCTCCGCCGAGGGGATCGCCGTGGTGGAGCAGATCGCCGGGCGCAAGGTAGAGCCGCTGGAATATGAAAAGGTCCCGCGTGGCGTGTACTGCCATCCCGAAGTGGGGGCGGTCGGCCTCACCGAGGAGCAGGCACGGCAGCGGGGCTACGATGTGCGCGTGGGACGCTTCCCTTTCCGCAACAACGGCCGCGCTCTGCTCATGGGCCACACTGAAGGGTTGGTTAAGGTTGTCAGCGAGGCCCGCTACGGCGAGATCCTGGGCGTGCACATTTTCGGACCGGAGGCGACGACGCTTCTGGGTGAAGCCGGCGTGGCCCTGGCCTTCGAGTACACCGATGAGGACCTGGGCTATGCTCCGCACGCTCATCCCACCCTGGCCGAAAGCCTCCAGGAGGCCGCTCTGGCAGCCATCGGCCGCGCCATCCACGCCTGATCGGTTACCCGGATTGTCTGTCATTGCGAGCCGCCGCAGCGGCGAAGCAATCTCGGTCACCGCCGCAGCGGCGAAGCAATCACGGAGGAGGTCATGATCCAGTCACCCGTTCTCATCATCGGTTGTCCGCGTTCCGGCACCACCCTGCTGTTCAACATCCTGTCGGAAGTGCCGTCGCTGTGGTCCATTGGCTACGAGAGTAAGGACATCATCGAGCGCTATCACCATCCCCGCACGCTGGGTTGGGAATCGGGGGCATTGGCCGCCGCCGACCTGACAGAGACCTCACGGCAGTACATGCTCGATGCCTTTGAGGGCGGTGCGGCCTCTGGAGCGTTCTGGAGACGGCTCAACCGCTTCCGCGGCCGGCTGAGCGGCAATCGCCTATGGGGCGCGGTCAAGCAGCGGGGCCGGAGCCGGGATTTTGGCTCCTCGGTAAGCAGTGCCATGCCGCAGCAGGGCCTGGACCTGATCCGAGCCTACGTCCGGGCGCGCAACTGGGCGATGCGCCGCAAGCCCATCGTGCCCCGGCGCGCGCCCATCCGGCTGGTGGAAAAGACCCCGGAAAACTGCCTGCGGCTGCCGTTCTTGCTAGCCCTCTTTCCCGACGCCCGCGTCCTGTACCTGACCCGCGACGGCCGCAGCAACGTCCATTCGCTGATCGAGGGCTGGATGCAGCCCCACCTGTTCCCCGGCTACCGGGTGCCGGAGCGGCTGTCCATCCCTGGCTACACCCGCGACCGTTGGGCCTTCACCCTCATCCCCGGCTGGCGCGAGCTGACCTCGCGCCCTGTGGAAGAGATCTGCGCCTGGCAGTGGATCCGCTGCAACCAGGCGGTCTTGGCCCACCGATCCGTCATTGCGAGGACCGTCGTTCAGTGCGAAGCGCAGCGACGCAGCGAAGCGACGAAGCAATCTCACCCGACCGAAGGGAGGGAGGGCCAGGTGCCCTACTTGACCGTGCGCTATGAGGACCTGGTAGCCACTCCCGCGATGGTCCTCCCGCAGATCGCCGGCTTTCTCGGCCTCGACTTTGAGAGGGATCTGGGCCACTTTGCCCAGCACCTGCCGCAGATCAACGTCGTATCGGAACCCAATCGCGAAAAGTGGCGGCGAAAGAACCCCGAGGCCATTGCCCGTGTCCTGCCGCTCATCGAGCCGATGATGCACACACTGGGCTACGACAGCAGCTCCTGATACAGCGTTAGCAGCCGGGGTTCCATCGCGTCCCAGTTGTACTGCGTGCGCACCAGCTCCTGGCCGTTCCGCCCCAGGGCCTGGGCCAGTTCTGGATTGCGCAACAGCCGCACGATCGCCTCGGCGTGAGCCTGTGGGTCATCCGCCGCCACCCGGTAGCCG
>Ga0315286_10005776_pt1 | contig 11976 bp, 10 predicted proteins | sample YL17G10_0_MG_FD_205038 | JGI IMG/M metagenome (GOLD analysis project Ga0315286, IMG submission 205038) | Sediment microbial communities from Yellowstone Lake, YNP, Wyoming, USA - YL17G10_0 | ecosystem: Environmental > Aquatic > Freshwater > Lake > Sediment | place: USA: Wyoming | collected... | reverse complement strand
CGTCATCATTGATCCACAGGTAGACCGGCTCACGGGCCGCGCCTTCCACCATCAGATAATCGTAGCCGCAGTAGCGCAGCGCCGGGCCCCAGTAGCCGCCGGAATTCGAGCACGCGACCGCCCCCGTCAGCGGTGATTTCGTGACCACCATGTACCGGCCGCCGGTGGGCGCGAACGTGCCGGTCAGCGGACCGGTCGCGAAAATCAGCGGGTTCGCCGGGTCAAAGGCGTCGACGCGCGGGTCCAGGTTGTCGGCCAGCAGCTTCGTGGCGACGCCGCGGCCGCCGACGAACTGGCGGATGAGCGCGTCGGCAATCGGCTGCGTCGAGATTTTCCCGGTGCTCAAGTTGACGCGTAGCAACGTCGCGGCCATGACACTCCTCCGTTCCTTGCAGGGCTCAGGACTTGAGATCGCAGATTTGCAGGCGCTCTTCAATCGAGGGCTGCGCCCAGCGTCTAGTAGTCCGTGGGGCCGCTCAGCGGCTCCCGCAGGTAGCGCGTGGGCTAATCTGCCAGCCCTATCGAGCGCGCGGCTTCGCGAAGGTCCCGCTGATGGTCACCGGCGCGTCAGGCTTCGATCCGGGCGGGCGTGGAATCAGTGCCACCAAGGTTTTGATCGGGTCCGGCGTTGCCAGACTCGTCTCGAGTGTCACTTTCAAGTTGAGCTGACTCTCCGGAAGCGGTTCGCGCATGGCCACCTGGCCGGACGCATCGACGTTCATATCGCCACTGGCCTTGAACTCCTGCACTTCCAAACGGCCGCCGCGCAGGGCGAACTTGAGCTTCACCTGGCGGAAATGGAAATCCGGCACGCCACCGAACCCTTGCAGCTTCGCGCCCGTCAGACTGCCGCCGTCGAGCCTGAGCTCTCCTCCCGCCTGCCCGCTATTCAGGTTCCCGGCACGCGCCTCGAAATTCAGCTCTCCGGAGAGGCGGCCGGCCGGCCCACCCTCTTCGAACAGGGAGGTGAGCGCGCGGTAGCGGCCGATGTTGAGGTCGTGCAACTGCAGATTCCCAACCAGTGTCCCACCGGCCATGCTGAAATCGCCCTGCGCCGAGCCACCGTACAGCTCCGCACTCATCCGGACGGCGTAGGGGTTGCCGTGAATGAGCGCGTTCAACGCCGGGCGAACCCAGAAATGACTGCATTCCAAGAACGGCGCCTGGCCATCTTTGTTGGGCCCAATCCACATTCCCGACAGCTCGTATCCCTTGAGCCAGGCGAAGTTGGCGCTGGTGAACTCGATCGTCACCGGCCCGCGGTTGACGCTGCCCAGCACGCGTCGGATTAGCAACTCGTGCGGGAAGGTGATCAAGAGGAAGATCACGAACAGCGCGGCGGTGTAGCCGAGGTAGAGCACCATGACGCGCCCGCCGAAGCCGCCGAGCCAGCTCAGTGACAGCCGCAGTCGCGGTAGCCGCAAGGACCACTGCATCACGAGCCCCTGCTTCCCGGGACAGCGGCCGGTGGCGTCGGCACCGCTTTCAGCACCGATACGGTCGCGGTGACATCGAAGTTGTACATGTCGCCGATGCGTTTCTTGATCTGCAACCGGCTGAAGCGCAACGGTGGGTCGCCTTTCTCGACGCGGTACAGCATGTCGACCATTTGCGGAAGACTGATCTGCACGAGTTTGATTTCGACCATTTCCTCCTGGACTCCACCGGCCAGGCTCTTGGTTCCCGGGTTCATCGACACAATGCGTTCGTGCGGCACGGCCTGCGAGACGGTGGTCTGCAAGTGGGCGAACAAATTGAACTTGGGATCGGCTTCCGCCATGGCGGACTGATTCGCCTCGAGGCGCCGCAACTGCTCAAGATACGAGTCGCGATCCTTGACGATTTGCGTCAGTTCCTTATCTTTCGCTTTAATCCGTCGATCCAGCAGCTCGCTGTTGGCCCGCAGCGGGTCCCAGACTAAGCTGTACAGCGAAATCAACAGCACGCTCACGCTGGCCACGCCCAGCAGCAAGCGTTCACGCGGCGCCAGCCGGTCGTAGTAGTTCAGGAGCAGGCGCGGGTCGTATTTCATGGCTTGGGCGCCGCCCCTCCGGCGTCTTTGCTGAGCGTCAGAAGCATGCGGAATTCCGCCTTCCCTTCAGGGGTGCTCTTCACGTCTTTGACTTGGACGTCGCCGAAGTAGTGCGCATCTGCCACGCGTTGCTTGATCGCATCCACGCTCTCGAAGGAATCGGTTTTGGCCCGAATCCGCACTCCCTCCGGGTCCATGACATACTCGTCGATGTCAATCTTGAGCGCATCGGGCACGGCCGCACTGATCGTGCGCAACGCGTCGATCGCCGTTGCCCCCCCCACGGGGGCGATGCCCGACAGCAGCTCCAACTGCTTCTTTGCGTCCTCGATTTCCGCTTCGAGCTGCGTCTTCTCATCGGTGATGTGTTTGACGTCGGGGAGCGTCTGCGTGAACACGTCGCGGATTTGCGCTTGAATCATTGCCAGCTGGTTCGCGAGCCGCGCATGGTCCATGTACATGTTGAGCAAAAACAGCACGACCACAACGGCAGCCAGGCTTCCGCTGCGCCACAGCGCGCGCTGCAATTCCTCCTGCCCGCGGTGATAGGCAAACTCGCCGCGCCGGAAATTCACTCCCAGCGCATCGTTGGGGGCAACCTCACGCAACGCCAGGCCGAGCGGCGAGACGAAGCTCGGCACCTGAGCCCGCAACACCTCCGGGATATTACGCAGTGGCGCCTGGTCGAGGCGCCGCACATCGAAGGCCAGTCCCCCAGCAAGCTGTGCGGCGAGCGCATCGAACTGCACGCCGTCCCCCGCGACAAAGCATGGTAAATCTGCATCCAAGGAGGCGCCGTTGATCGCCAGCAACGACCACCGAACTTCCTCGATCAAACTGGCGAACGGCGCCATCTCTCCGCTGACGTCCCCATTACCGGCAGCCCCTGCCTCTGCCTCCTCCGCGTTCAACGGCGCCGGTGGCACGACCGTCCGCAGGCCGAGGAGCTGGCGGTTCCGGTACATGGCAACCACGAGACGGCGTGAATCGCCGCCGACGTACGCACACGTCTGCGGAAGATTGGCGCCGACCAGCGTCAGCACGTTCAGCGCCGCCAGTGGGGCCAAGTCGACGACCTTCGGATCCAGACCGGCATCCTTAAGTATTCGCAGGTGCTCCTCGAGGTCGCGCCGCTGCACAACAGCCGCAAGGATACTGCTACCGGACTTGTCACGGTGCAGCACCTGATAATCGACCACAATATCCTCGAGGTCGAATGGCACTTGCGTCTCGATCTCGTTCGGCACCGTCTGATCCAGCTGTTTGCGATCGCGGAACGGCAGGAACAGCGTCCGCAACGCGACGAGGTCCCCCGGAAGGGACGAGAGCACGGTGCGTGCTTCCAGCTTATTGTGCTGCAAGAACGCCCGCACCTGCTCGCTGAGGGTGCCGTCGGCGGCATCGACCGGCTCACGGTAGAAGGCCACGACGCGGTAATCGCGAAAGGTGGTTTCCACCACCGCGGCTTTCAATTCGTGCGCATCCACTTCCAGCGCGAGGACACGTTGGGGCATTCCAGACCCTATCGACGCTCAGGCATCATGCTCAAGGGGTTGTCTATACCAGACTCTGCATCCGATTGCTGCTGAAACAGCCCCACCCCACCTTCTTTCTGCCAATCTTCCTGGATCACCATCCAGCAGTTGGGCCTGAGCGGGATGCACCGCGTCACGCCGATCAACATCGATGCCGCCCGGCGGATGCCACCTTTCCCGGTGATCGGGTTCGGGTTGACGACGGCCGTTGCGTAGATGCGGAAGCGCGTGCTGTTCACTCCAAGTTGAAACGGGCTGAGCCGACACGGGCTTTGCGTGAGTGGAGCGTCGGTTCGCGCGGTGAGGATCTGCTGAACGCACTCGTCACCGCCCTGCACGTCGCTGAGGATTGCGGTCAACACCGACTTCGGCGCAGTATTGACGTTGATCGTTCCCAGGTTGGCTCGCTGCTGCGTGATCGTTGCATTCGGCGGGTAGATGAAGCCGGACCCTGTGGGGATGGCGGTCACCAGAGGTCGAAGCCGGCGGACGACTTCAGGCGGGAGGTTGAGCAACCGAGCCGCATCGTCGAGCGACGCGAATTCGTTCCGCACCAGGTGTTGCCAGTCCTGTAGTGCGGTCGAAATGCTGCCAGGAGTCGGCTGCCGCCCGGTGGGGGTGGTCTGACCCGCGACTTTCGAAGGCAGGCCCGCGCAGACATTTACCCAATAGCTCTCATAGAGTGCCTTCACCTCAGGGCCGGCTCCAGCGAGATCCAGCACCCGCCCCAGGGCGTCGAGGCGCGCAAGTGGTCCGACTGGGTTAGCGGGATTAGTGGAGCTGCCGGTACCCGAACCTGCATTCTCCCAGATGGGGCAGTCGGCTGTTCGTTGAGGTCGCACCTGGTTGAGATCGATCTTGCCACCCTCGTCGAAGATCCGCACCATCAACCGCATGTTGTCCGGCACCCGCAGTTTACTGTCCGGCTCGAAGTCGCAAGATGGGTAATCGCCCGAGAAGTTCGGCTGCCCGTCATTGTCGACGCACCAGGGATCGAGAAACGCGAACCGGACCCCCTGCTGGACACCGCCCGGCTGTGGCTGCGTCTCGAAATTCTTCAGGAGCACCGCTTCACCGAAGTTGATCCCCGAGCGCGCCAGCAGACCGGCTTGCACGCCGTCCAGCGCGTTGCGCGTCATGTGGTAATCGACTTCAACCGAGTAGGTGAACTCGACCACCGTAATAGTGAGCAGCGCCACCACGAGCAGCGTGATCACCAGCGCGATACCCCGTTCATTCGCGACTGTGGAGCTCATCACTGCGGCGGAGTTGGAGGGGGGCAAATCTCCAGCGGCAGGTCAACGATCGTACTGAAGGGATGCACGGCACCGTTGCTGTCCGCGAGATATACTGTCACCTCGATTGCCCCCGGCAACCTGGGCGGCGGCTGTTGCGGGTCAGCTGCGGCCTGGTCCGTTCCTGGTTCGGTGTCCCACGCGTTGACCCACTGCCCCGTTGTGACGTCGAAGTACTTGAAGCCGATGCCCGCCATTTCCTCGAGGACGTACTCCGGCACGCTCTGCGAGGGCGCCGGCGTGGCGTTGGGATCCTGGCTGTCTGCGGCTACCCGGGCGGACTGGTACACCTCTTGGCGCAGCAACGCAAGGACGTGCGGCCGATCCGGCACGGGGATCGGCCAGTAGCTGATCAACGCCCGCCCACCTCGATTCTGATTCAGTCCGGCCAGCCGTGGCACAACGGCTTCGAAGGTTACCGCATCCGTCCAGCCCTGTCCCGTCCCTGGGATACCTCGAAATAGCGCCCGCGGCGGCGGACATGGCGACAAAGCGCCTTCCAGCTCGCCGGCGATTCGCAACACGGTTTCGCGGCCGGTGGCGTAGACCTCGGCACGCTCCTCGGCGCGATTCTTCGCCGAGAGCGTGCGTGCCAGCACGCCGTAGATGGACATGAGCACGATGCCGAGGATCGTCGTCGCCACGAGGATCTCGAGCAGGGTGAAGCCGGCGGCATCGCCGGAGATCCCCCGACGGACGCCGATGCGAGTTCGTTTCGCGTTCGTACAGCGCATCTCAGCTCGTTGGAATGCGAACGTAGTAGCCCATTTCACACGATCCTCGGCCGCCGTCCCAGGTGATCTGGGCGACCACGCCGCGCACATTATCGAGATCCGTGTCGATGGTGTAACACTGCAAGCCGTATTCGGGGTAGTCGTCGATGGAGCACGGCGCATCGCAAGGGTTCTGCAGCCCCCTCAGCGTCACTTGCAACTGAATACAGCTGATCACCCGCCGCCCCAGCAGCGTCGCCTGGGTGAGATTCTGATCCCGTGCGATGGCTCTGATGTTGCGCCCGTGCAACCCGAGTAAGCTCACGAAGGCTGTGGCGATTATGAAAAGTGCCACCATCACCTCGAGGAGCGTAAAGCCGGCCACCCGCTCAGGAACTGCGGATTGCGGATTGCGGATTGGGGACTCCTCAGCCACCGTAGTCGACCTCACGGTAGCCGTCCGTCACTCTCAAGCGCCCGGCCTCGGTCCGGTACAGCGTGTACGCCTGGCGGCCATTACCCAGATGGATGACGGTCGCATCGATCGAACCGTCCGGATAGAAGGTCGTGTATATCTGGCCCTGAGCAATCTTGCCTGCCAAGGTGGGGAGGACCACATCCATCATGACCACGGGGTCTTGCAGTCTGGTTGCACGCGCCAGGGATCCGAAATCGCGCACGAAATCCGCCAGCTCGAACGTCTGGTCACCTGGAGTGACCCAGTAACGCTGTTGGTCGAGGTCGTAATTCAACCGATAGGCGGCGCCATTGAGGATGGCTTGGCTGCGCAGCAAGCGAAATACCAGGACAAGCCGGTGGGCTTGCGCGTCCAGCTCGGCGCGCCCGGGCTCACGCAGGCGCGGCACCACCAGCGCCAGCACCACAACGATGATGAGCAGGACGAGAGATAACTCCAGCAGCGTGAAGCCGGAAGAATCACCGCATAGCCTCGCAGTCGGCCGTCTCTGATGTTGCCGTTTACAAGTCGTCGCTGCTGATATCGGCATTCTTGCCGTCACCGCCCTCTTGGCCGTCGGCACCGTACGACTTGATCATGACCTTCTGACCATCGCTGAAGTACGCGTACGGATTGCCCCATGGATCTATGGGAACCTTGTCGAGATACCCCTCCGGACTGGGATTCCGACACCGCGCGTTGTTCGCATGCACGAGCGCGTCGATGCCACTGCCGCTGGGCGGATAGAAGCCACAGTCGAGCTTGAACAAGTGCAAGGCTTCCTCGATGCCCTTGATGTCTGCCCCCGCTTTGACGCGCCGCGCCTCGTCGGTGCGGCCGATGATCTTGGGCGCAACCAAGGTGACGAGCAGGCCCAAGATGAACACCACCACCATGATCTCGATGAGTGTAAAGCCGGCACTGTCACGCAGACGCTGCATTGCGGGTACCTCCTGATAACGATCGGACACCTAACATTGGCCCTTCGGCACTTCAACGCACGAGCTGGTTCAGCTCGAAGATCGGCAGCAGGATCGCCAACACGATGAACAACACCACAGCACCGCCGATGAGAATCATCACCGGCTCGAGAATACTGGTGAGGGCCGTGACCGAGGATGAGACTTCGTTGTCGTACGCGTCCGCGGCCTTTGACAGCATCTGCTCGAGTTCTCCGCTCTTTTCGCCGACGGCGACCATGTGGATCAACATCGACGGGAACAGGCCACTCTTTTTCAACGGTGGGGCAATGCTCTGTCCTTCGCGGATGCTGGCGCGCGCCTCTTCGATCGCTTTGCTCAGAACCGTATTACTCACCACGTTCTTTACAATATCGAGTGCCTGCATCAATGTTATACCGCTCGTCAACAATGTAGCAAGGGTGCGGGAAAAACGTGCCAATGCAACCTTTTTCAGTAGCTTGCCGACATACGGGATCGATAACACGTAGCGGTCGTACCGCAGTCGTCCCGCCGGCGTGCGGATGCTCAAACGCACGCCGATCACCGCAATGATGATCACGCCCACCACCAACCACCAGTAATCCGCCAGGAATCCACTGACGGCCAGCAGGACCGTGGTCATCATCGGCAGCGCCGCCTTGTTCTCGGCGAAGATCTTGGTGACCTTCGGAACGACGTACGAGAGCAAAAAGAACAAGATGCTGGTCCCGACGATGGCCATCAGCGTGGGGTACGTCAGCGCCGTGCGCACCTTGTCCCGCAACATGGCGTAGTTCTCGGTATAGTCCGCAAGTCGCAGGAGCACGACATCCAAGGCGCCGCTGGCTTCGCCGGCACGCACCATGTTGACGTACAGATCGGTGAAGATGCGCGGGTGCGCCTTCAAGGCGTCCGCCAACGATGTGCCTTCGGTCACTTGCTCGCGGATCTGCGACAGGATCCGTTTCGTGCGCGCAGTCTCGACCTGGTCAATCAATGCCGAGAGACAGTCGACGAGCGGCAACCCGGCACCGACGAGCGTGGACAGTTGGCGCGTCAGCAAAGCCAGCTCCTGCGGCGCCAAGCGCTCGAAGTAGCGGTTCATGTTGAAGGCGCCCTCTTGCGTGCTGGCCTTCGGCGCCTCGCGGTGCTGCTCGGTCAGCTCGGTAGGGAAAACGCCGCTACGGCGCAGTTTGAACCGCGCCCCTTTGGGGTTGTCGGCATCGATGATGCCCTTAACCGCCCCCCCTGTCTGGTTCAGGCCCCTATATGCGTAGACCGGCATGACTGACTTTCTGACGTTGGCGGAGCAAGGAAAATTCGACCCGTCGAAGAGGGAGCGGCGCCGCCGAATAGACGCTGGGCGCAGCCCTCTAGACCAGGTCTTCCTGTGTGACGCGCAAGACCTCTTCGATCGTCGTCGTACCCTCGAGGACTTTGTCTGCGCCGTCGTCCCGTAAGGTGCTCATCCCCCGCGCGGTTGCCGCCCGGCGGATGCTCGCCGCGTCCGCATTCTTCATGACCAACGTGCGGATTTCATCATCCACCACCAGGAGCTCGTGGATACCCGTGCGGCCGCGATACCCGGTGTTCTTGCATTGCGGACAGCCGGGCCCGGGCCGATAAATGGTTCGCCCAATGAGGCGTTGTGGCGCGATACCGAGCTCCTCCAGCTCCTCGCGCGTCGGTTCATATGCAACTCGACAAGCGGCACACACCCGCCGGACCAGACGTTGCGCCATGACCGCGATCACCGAGGAGGAAACCAAAAAGGGCTCGATGCCCATGTCCAACAGACGTGTCATGGCACCGAACGAGTCGTTCGTGTGCAACGTGGAGAAGACCAAATGGCCGGTCAGCGCCGCCTGGATGGCGATCTCCGCCGTCTCGAGGTCACGGATCTCACCCACCATGATCACGTCAGGATCTTGCCGGAGAATCGACCGCAGCCCGTTCGCGAATGTCAGGTCGATCTTCGGACTGACCTGGATCTGTCCGACGCCGTGCAGCTGATACTCGATCGGGTCCTCGATCGTGATGATGTTCTTGTCCGACGTGTTGATCTTGGAAAGCGCGGCATACAGGGTCGTCGTCTTCCCGCTGCCGGTCGGACCGGTCACCAGAATGATGCCGTGGCTTTGTTTGATCAGCCGACCCACCAGCTCACGCTTCATGCCGGTGAGGCCCAGCTCTTCGAGATGCAGCACGGTAGTCGACTTATCGAGCAAGCGCATCACCACACGCTCGCCGAATGCGGTCGGGACAATCGACACGCGGATGTCGACGTCCTTCCCACCGAGGCGGATGCGGATGCGCCCGTCCTGGGGCAGGCGTTTCTCGGCGATGTTCAAACCGGCCATGATCTTCACACGTGACGTGATGACCGGCTGGAAGCGCTTCGGGGGCGACAGGATGTCGTAGAGAATTCCGTCGATGCGAAACCGCACGGTAAGCGAGCGTTCGAACGCCTCGATATGAATGTCGCTGGCACGGTCCCGGACCGCCTGGAAGAGGAGCGAATTGACCAGGCGAATGATCGGCGCCTCGTCGTCGGCTGACCCGAGCAAGTCGGTCGGCTCTTCACCCGTGGCCTGCAGATCGAGCCGCTCCTGCTCGACATCTTGCATGACCTGCTCCGCCGACGCCGAGAGCTGGTCGTAGGCGCGGTTGATCGCATCGATGATGACCGGGGCCGGCGCAACGAACACGCGAATGGGCTTGCGCAGGACGAGCCGGACATCATCTAGCGGTCCGATGTTCAGCGGGTCCGCCGTTGCTACCACCACCGCGTCGCCGTCTCGGCCGACGGGCAGCAACTGGTAACGTTTGGCGAACTCGATCCGCAGGTCGTTGATCAGCTCGAGGATACTGCCGTCTTCCGGCAGCCGTTCTCGAAACGGCAAGCCGACATAGCTCGCCAGCGTACGCGCCCACGTGCAGCTGTCGACTTGCCGCATCTCCTCGAGGACATCGCCCAGGCTCTTCCCTTCGCGCTCGCTCTTCTCCCGCGCCTTTTCCAGCGTCTCCTCGGTGACCGTCCCTTGGTCAATGAGGAACGCCTCGAGTGATTTGGCTGCGACCGCCATACGGTTCAGTTCGCCTGTGCCCAGTGGTTGGCGCTGAGCGTGAGCGGTTCACTGGGCTCGAGCCAGTGCAGATACGTGGCCGGCGAGGCGCTCACGCGCAATCCCTCCGGGTACATGGCAAAGGCCTCTTCGGGCGTTGCGAACACTTCCAGGCACTCATAATTAGCCGTGTAGTTATCGCTCTGGAAGCGATAACTCTCCCCCTTTTCGAACAGCGTCGCCAGCGGCGAAGAGTTCGGCACAGCGAGGGCCAGCAAACCGTTGCTGCCGCCGAGGCTCGGCGGCGGCGTGCCGGCATCCCAGATGGCAGCGAGCAGTACGTAGCGGTCGGAGCCGGACGGCTCCGCTACCGTCGTCGCAGGCTGGCGACCCGGCGCGGGCGCTTGGCTCAGCGGTTCCTCTTTGAGAGACTCATGCCGCTCCGCCGGCTGCGCTGCCGGCGGCTTCGGCGCCTCCTCGGGCGACTCCAGCGAGGGCCGCATTTCCCATGACGGCGTATTCAGTTGTTCCCAATTCGGGGGCTTTTCGCCGAGCCGATCGAACGGCCGACGGAGAATCCGCTCGCGTTCGGCCACCGAGACGTCGCGCTGATCGCGCTCGCTGCGGATGATGTGTGGTGTCAGGAAGATCAAGAGATTCACCTTGCGACTTGAAAGGTGTTTGAAACGGAAAAAGTTCCCGATTACAGGGATGTCACTGATGAACGGGACCCTCGTCTGAGTCTGGTTCACGTTATCCGTCATCAGCCCACCGATGACCACGGTCTGGCCGTCTTTCGCAACCACAGTCGTGGTCGCCGATCGGATCGAGGTCGTCGGGCCGAGTGTCGGATCGGTCGAGATGACGTCCGAGACCTCTTCGAAAATGTCGAGCCGGACACTGCCGCCCTCAGAGATCTGCGGGGTAATGTTAAGGGTAATACCGACGTCGCGGCGATCGATCGTGTTGAAGGTGTTTCCCAAGTTGACGGCGGTCGTGGCGGTGCTCGCAATGAACGGGACATTTTGGCCGGCGACGATTTCCGCTGGCTGGTTATCGGTTGTCAGCAAGGTCGGTGCGGACAAGACGTTGGCGTCGGTGTCACTCTGCAGGGCGCGCAACAGGGCTTGTTGGGCAGGGATCGTGCCGATACCGGGGATGGTCACGGTCTGGCTGCTCGCGGCAGCCAAGATGAGACCCTTGAGGCTCGTTGGATTGGTCAGATTGTTGATATCGCCGCTCAGATTTGTCCGCCCGATGCCAACCCCATTGCTCAACGCCGTCGCCCCCTGCAACTCGATGCCGAGATCGCGGGTCTTGTCGAATCCGACCTCGGCGATGATCGCTTCGACGTAGACTTGGCGTCGCCGCACGTCGAGCTTTTCAATGACGTCTTTCAGCGTCTCGAAATCCTGTGGGGAGGCGTTGATGATCAGCGCGTTGGTGGCCGGATCCGCGGTCAGTCGCACCTGTCCTTCGAACTCTCCCCCCTGTTGTCCTGGTGCACCGCCCATACCGCCTCCGCCCGGGACACCACCCAAACCATAGCCGCCGCCACGACGCCCACCGAGACTGCCTGCCGCTCCGAACCCACTCTGGCCAAAGCCGCCGCCCCCGATGCCGCCATAGCCGCCGCCGCCGAAACCACCGCCGTAGGCGCCATAGCCCCCGCCCCCGATGCCGCCGTAGCCCCCCCCGCCCCCGAAGCCCCCGCCACCCCGGCTTCCGCCGAAACCACTCCGCCCCCCCATGCCGCGGCCTCCAGCGCCACCCCGACTTCCACCGAGACCGCCTAGGCCTCCCAAACCACCACCACCACCACCGCCACCGCCACCAACGAGCGAGCCTAAGACCGCAACCATCTCGATTGCATTGGCGTATTTGAGGTAATACACATGGATGCGGCCGGTGCCGAGCGGCAGGGGCACGTCGAGCCGC
>Ga0315286_10005775_pt1 | contig 11977 bp, 9 predicted proteins | sample YL17G10_0_MG_FD_205038 | JGI IMG/M metagenome (GOLD analysis project Ga0315286, IMG submission 205038) | Sediment microbial communities from Yellowstone Lake, YNP, Wyoming, USA - YL17G10_0 | ecosystem: Environmental > Aquatic > Freshwater > Lake > Sediment | place: USA: Wyoming | collected... | reverse complement strand
CGTTCGGATGAGGAAACGCGGTACCTGACCCCGTTCCCCAGTCCTCATGGTCTTGACCGCGCTAGACAAGATGCTTGCTATCCGAGGGGAATCCTGGCATGATTGTCTATCGACCAATGCCTCAAAGCCAGGGCGGCATCCGATAAGGCGGCAACGTGAGGTAAAGCATGATCCAGCGAATTGAAATTGATGGCTATCGTTTGCTCGACGAGTTTGTTGCTGATTTGAAGCCTTTGACGGTGATCATCGGCGCAAATGCTGTTGGCAAAAGCACACTGTTGGATTGCCTTCAGGGCATCGCTCAGTGTGTGGACGGGCCTCTGAACACGGTAATTGGATGGCATGGTGGTATGATCTCCTTGCCTAATGCGGCGGGGAAAGACCGCAAGCTGCGCTGGGGGATCACATTTTGCAGGCCAACAAACGGAATCTGGAACCAGTTGCCCCTGGAGGACGACCTAAAGCTCTTCTACGAGGCTGTCCTGCAAGGGGATATGCAGGGACAAGCGCAGGTCCAATATGAGATATTGCGGAACACTAAACCGTTCGCAGGCTATGCCGAACCCTTGAAGTATCTGGAGGCAACGCCGTTTCGCCGACAGATATTCAGCCGCGACCAGCACAAGCTGGTTCCTTTTGACGAAGCTATGCCACAACCCAATCACGTGCGAGAGACACCCGGACAACCGGCGAGTGGAAGTCCCCCTGGGCTTCCACCTGTGGCTCAAGATCCTGCTTTGATGTTGTCACAAATTCGGTTCTTTAACGAGTTTCCGATCCCTTCATCTGCCAGGGTGCTCTTGGCAAGCATGGCTTTTTACCCAGGTTTCGATGTGACTCGGTTCTCGAATCTCCGGATGAAAGCAGCAGAGATAAAGCCGGTCACTATGCTTACGCCAAACGGGGAGAATCTGGGGACTGTCTTGCATGAGATTCTCACGCGTTACGACTTCCGGCAAGCGGCTGTCGATGTACGTGAGTTCCTGAAGGCGGCGTATCCGGCATTTGAAGAGATTCACTGCGACACGACGTTCGGCACGCCCGCACAGGTTCTTGTAAGAGTAAGAGAGAAATCCATGCAGCGGTCAATGGAACTGTGGGAACTGTCCGATGGCATGTTGCGATTCCTTTGCTTGGCCGCCGCACTCCTGAATCCAACGCCGCCGCCTTTTATTGCTGTGGATGAGCCTGAAAGTGGTCTCCATCCGAGGCTTCTGCCGGTAGTAGCTGATATGATCAAGACGGCATCGGAACGGACGCAGGTGGTCGTTACAACACACAGCCCTGATCTTCTGAATCGATTTGCCATTGACGATGTGGCTGTCATGTCACGAGGAGAAGCATCTAACACCTCATGGTACCGTCCTGCGGATCGAAAGACGCTGGTGGAAATGCTCAAGGACGTTGTGGGAGAAACACTCGGGGACCTCCATCGCTCTGGCGAATTGGAGGCCATCGCATGAAGGTATGGGTCTATGTGGAAGGCCCCGCGGACAGATCCGGGCTGGAAGCGCTCTGGGATGGATGGCGCCAGAAACTGAAGCAGGCGGGATGGGGAATTCATGTGATACCGCTCGATGGCAAGGACAAGTTCTTCCGGAAGATCGGGGCACATGCTGTTGAGAAGCTCATAGCTGATTCGCGGGATCTCGTTGTGGGCTTGCCTGACTATTACCCGAATCAGCCCTATCTTCGCACGCCATACCAGCATGCCACATTGAAGGCTCTGCTCGAGGTTCAACAGAAGCTCGTCCGAGATATCCTTGCGAACAGAGGATACGATGCTGGAACTCTCCTTGGACGATTTTGTGCCTCATCGCTCAAGCACGATCTGGAAATGCTGCTGTTGGCAGCCCGTGATCAACTGTGTGCCCACCTTGGGACGCCTGACCGTTTGGGGCATTGGCGACATCCTGTGGAAGACCAGAACCATGATCGGCCGCCCAAGCGCGTTGTTGAAGAACTCTATCTGCAGAAGAAAGGTAGAGCGTATCGAGACACAAAGGACGCGCCAGCCGTGTTGGCGAGTGTAAGTGATCCACGGCAACTCCTCTATTTGGAATCCAGGCAATTGCAGTGTCCGGTTTTCAAGGAAATGCTCGATTGGCTTGCAGAGAAGACCGGCGTTCCGGCCTACTGACGGAGAGTCCGTCAGCGTTCGCGTTGAAGGCCAGGGGGACGAAATGGTGTCTGGAGCGAAGCGGAGTCACGTCCATTCTCGCAGAAGGCACTTGACGAGGCGAGAGACCCCAGCCATGCCTTCGGCCGGAACCAAAGGAAGCGATCTCCTTGCTCCTGGCGCAAAGTACTGCAACAGCATGACTTACAGCGATGGCATACAATTATCTGGAAATGATTTTCAGTTGTCACGAGTTAGTAACACAGATTGCCGGCCACAGAGTATCAACCATAGCTTTTTCTCCGTCTCACGGCGCACAGCAGCCTGCGAATCCATAGCCGTATTGTAGGGTCAAGCCGGCGGAAAGGCAAACGGAATCGAGGCGGTTGTCAGTAGTCGGTTGCCAGTTCTCAGTTGTCAGCAGGAGCCCTGCGACGCCACATTTTTCTGCTATCATGCTATTGGTCCAAAGCGGAAAATGCCCGGGGGTCCGGGGGCGGAGCCCTCCAGAATCAGGCAAAGGGGAGGTGGGCAAACCGGCTTTAGGCGATAGGCCGTAGGTCAGGCGGCATGGTCGGCTACTGCCTGCCGCGTGGTTCGCGGTTCAAGAGAAGAACTGATCCGCAGATTAAGGGTAACTTCTGTTCATAAATAGGGTTAGGAAAGGAATGTGCGAATCGGGCGTCTGCGAAAACAAAGCCAATTCCCAGCGGGGCCATGTCTGTCCCAAGGGTTCGGGCAACCACGGGGGGTTGCCCCTACCGGCAGCATATGGGGCTGTTGGGCCACAAAACGTGGTCGTGCATGCCGGATGACCATGTGCGATTAGGTCTTGCCGGAAGGGAGCCGGGAGTCTATAATGAAACGCCGGTGGGTGCGCGTTGTATTGGCAGGGCGGATTCACCCGGTGTTCTTTAGACTGAGAGGATTCCTGTGTTCGAGTCTCTGACGGAAAAACTCAATTCGGTGTTTCGGTCGCTGTCCGGCCGGGGGCGGATCACCGAGGCCAACGTGTCCGATGCCATGCACGACGTCCGCAAGGCGCTGCTGGAAGCCGATGTCAGCTACAACGTCGTCAAGCAGTTCTGCAAGGACGTGCGGGATACGGCGATCGGGGCCGAGGTCATCAAGAGCCTCCATCCGGGCCAGATGATGATTAAGATCGTCAACGACGAGCTGGTCAAGCTCATGGGCCCGGTGGATACGCGGATCTACTTCGTCTCGCCCGGCCCGACGATCATCCTGCTGGCCGGCCTGCAGGGGTGCGGCAAGACGACGACCGCCGCCAAGCTCGGCAAGTATCTCCTGGCCAAGGGCCGCCATCCGGTGCTGGTCGCCGACGACTTGCAGCGGCCTGCCGCCATCGAGCAGCTCAAGATTCTGGGTGAGCAGATCGGTATCCCCGTCTACACCGATGAAACGACCAAGGATGCCGTCAAAGTTGCGAGGGACGGCGTCAACTATGCCAAAGAGCACGGCCAGGACGTGGTCGTGATCGATACCGCCGGCCGGCTTCATATCGACGAAGAAATGATGGCCCAGGTGGCTAATGTCGCCAAGACGGTCACGCCGCATCAGATTTACTTGGTCTGCGACTCAATGACCGGCCAGGACGCCGTCAACTCCGCCAAGGAGTTCAACTCGCGACTGGAGCTCGACGGCGTCATTCTGACCAAGCTCGACGGCGACGCCCGAGGCGGCGCCGCCCTGAGCGTCAAGGCCGTCACGGGAAAACCCATCAAGTTCATCGGCGTCGGCGAGAAGCTCGACAAGCTCGAAGAATTCCACCCCGACCGCATGGCCTCGCGCATCCTCGGCATGGGCGATGTCGTGACCCTCGTCGAGAAGGCCCAGGAGCAGTTCAACCAGGAAGAGGCCCTCAAGCTGCAACAGAAGATGGCCAAGGGCAGCTTCGGCTTCGACGACTTCCTCAAGCAGATGCAGGCGGTCAAGAAGATGGGGGGCATCAAGGACATGCTCAAGCTCCTGCCCGGCCTCGGCGGCCAGATGGCCGATCTCGACCTGGACGGCCAGGAACTTGGCCAGATGGAGGCCATCGTCTACTCGATGACGGCGCAGGAACGCCGGGACCCCGAGCTGATCGACGGTTCCAGGCGCCGGCGGATTGCGGCCGGCTGCGGCGCGGACCCGAACGAGGTCTCCAGTCTGGTCAAGACGTTCAAGCGCAGCCGCGACATGATGAAGGCCCTCAGCGGCGGCAGCTTCGGCGGACTCAAGTCCCTGTTTTCCCGTGGTTTCAACATGGAGGCGATGAACGCCGCCATGACCCACGGCCGCAAGATCAAGCAACGCTCGAAGCGCAAGCGCGTCATCAAGCGCCACGGCAAGATCAAGAGAATCGAATAGTGAAGCCCGGCGGGGAGGCATGTAGCATGGCAGAAACTACGGGTGGCATCGTCAAGGCCGAAGGCCTTGGCGATGGTCTTGTGCCTGTGCGCTGGAGCCATCGCCAAGCTGCGCTTGACGATGCCACCCGGCATACACAAGGAGGAAAGGCTCTGGAGGCGGGGACGTTCGAGGCGGGCATGGATCGTCGAAGGTTCCTTGGGTACGCGGGAGCGGTCTTGGCCGGCGCCGGGCTGTCCGGACGTGCCTTGCGTGCCCTTGCAGGGACGGACGGTGGGGCGAAGCCGAATTTCGTCATCATCTTCTGCGACGATATGGGCTATGGCGACGTCGGCTGCTTTGGGTCGAAAATAAACCGCACGCCGAGCATTGATCGCATGGCGGCCGAGGGCACGCGGTTCACCAGCTTCTATGTTGCCAGCGGCGTGTGCTCGCCGTCGCGTTCGAGTCTGATGACGGGCTGCTATCCCCGCCGCGTCAATATGGACGTGGACGCGACCGGCCTTTGTGTGCTGTTTCCGGTGAGTCCGAAGGGGCTGAATCCCAGCGAGATCACCATCGCGGAGATATTGCGGGAGCAGGGGTACGCCACGGCCTGTATCGGCAAGTGGCACCTCGGCGACCAGCCGGAGTTTCTGCCCACCCGCCAGGGCTTCGATTCCTTCTACGGGCTTCCCTACCCCAACGACATGGGTGGCAAGCCTGGCACCAATCGTCCGCCGCTGCCGCTGATGCGCGACGAAGAAGTCATTGAGGCGCCGGCGGACCAGGACACGTTGACCCGACGCTACACCGAAGAAGCAGTCAAATTCATCAGGGCGAACAAGGATCGCCCGTTCTTTCTCTACCTGCCGCATACGATGCCGCACATGCCGCTGCATGTGAGCGACGCCTTCCGCGGCAAAAGCGCCAACGGCCTTTACGGCGATGCCATCGAAGAGATCGACTGGTCGGTCGGCCGGGTCCTCGAAACCCTCAAAGACCTCGGCCTTGATGAGCGGACCCTGGTCATCTTCACCTCGGATAATGGCGCCACCGGCGGCGAGGGGCGAAGCAACCGGCCGTTGCGGGGACAGAAGGGCAGCACCTGGGAAGGCGGCATGCGGGAGCCTTGCGTGATGCGATGGTCCGGCAGAATCCCCCCGGGCGCCGTGTGCGACGAGCTGGCCTGCACGATGGATCTGCTGCCGACGTTTGCCTATCTGGCAGGCACAAAACCGCCCGCAGATCGTATTATTGACGGTCAGGACATTCGCCCGCTGCTGGTTGGCCGCAAAGAAGGCTGGACACCCCGTGAGGCGTTTTACTATTATCAGATGGACCAGCTTCAGGCGGTCCGGTCGGGCCAATGGAAGCTTCACCTGCCGATGAAGCTCAAGAAACGCAATTGGGCCGAGCCGGAGCCGGACAGCCCGTTGCGGCTTTATGATTTGCAGGCCGACATCGGCGAACAGAGAAATGTAGCGGACCGGCATCCGGACATCGTGGAGCGGCTGACCGCGTTGGCCGAGAAGGCCCGTGAGGACCTTGGGGACGTGGATCGCCCGGGCAAGAACCAGCGGCCCGCCGGTTTGGCCCCGCATCCGTCGCCGAGGGTCCTGTCGCCGAAATAGCACCGAACCTGTGTTTTCGAGGTCAGGAAAGGCCACGAGTTGGATGCCAAGGTAAAAATATCTATCAACGAGTACCTCGAAGAGGTTGCTCGATTCTGCGATAATCAGTATGGTAGTACGGTCCGCAGCCAGTTTGAGGACGTGCGGGGAACCAGCGAACTGGCCATGTTGGTGGCTCCGACCAGCACGAGCTCGCGCAGCTCCGCCGGGCGGTGGCCATCATGACACCGGCGGAGAAGCAGGACGCAGATCGGCTCTCGGATGAGCAAATCGAGCGGATCGCCGCGGATGCCCACGTGGATCCGGCGAACTTCGCGATTTTCATGAACGGGTATGCTTTGGTTTGTAAACGTGTTTCGTGATCCGCACGGCGGCTCGCGAAAATTGATCATACGGGTTCTCAAGAAAGGAACGACATGGCAGTGAAACTTAGAATGGCGCGGATGGGCCGGCGGCACCGTCCCTTCTTCCGGATCAATGCGGTCGAGTCTCGCACCCCGCGCGACGGCCGGGTCCTCGAAAAGCTCGGTCACTACGATCCGCTGGAGAAGGACGCCACCAAGCAGATCGTCCTGAACCGCGACCGCGTGGAGTTCTGGCTTGGCCAAGGGGCCATCCCCAGCGATACGGTCTCGGAGATTCTGCTGCGGCAGGGTATCAAGCACAAGTATGCCGAAGAAAAGGCGACACGGCAGACGCAAGCCAAGAAACTCGCCCACGCCAAAGGCAAGCTCTTCACGGCCACCGAGAGAATCCTCGCCGAGAAGAAGAAAGCGGCCGCTGAGGCTGCTACGGCCGCCGAGGCAAAACCGGAGACCCCGGCAGCGGGTAGTTGACAGTTGTCAGTTGTCGGTTGACAGTTGTCAAAGAAACTGGGAACTGTCAACTGCGAACTGAGAACTTCCTATGCGTATCGATATCCTCACGCTTTTTCCGGAGATGTTCGAATCTCCGTTGAATTTCTCCATTCTCAAGCGAGCGCAAGAGCAGGGGATCGTCGCAGTCGCTGTCACGAACATCCGTGACTTTGCGGCGGACAAGTATCGAAAAGTCGATGATAAGCCATACGGCGGCGGGCCGGGCATGGTCATGATGCCCGGCCCCGTCTTTGACTGCTTCGAGCACGTCGAAAAGCTGGCTCCGCAAGGGCGCTCGTGTCGAGGGCGTCCCGCCCTCGAATCGCGGGCAGGATGCCCGCGACACGGCCGAGTGATCCTGTTGACCCCGCAGGGGGAGCGGTTCCACCAGGCGAAAGCCCGTGAGCTGGCGAGGGAGGACCGGCTCATCCTGGTCGCCGGCCGATACGAGGGGTTCGACGAGCGAATCCGCCTCGGCCTGAACGCCGAGCAGATCTCCATCGGCGATTACGTCCTCAACGGCGGCGAGCTGGCCGCGATGGTCATCGTCGATGCGGTGGTTCGGCTGCTGCCGGGGGCGCTTGGCGACGAAGACTCCGCCAAGGACGATTCCTTCAGCAGTGGTCTCCTGGAGTACCCGCACTACACGCGTCCGGAGGTCTTTCGCGGCATGAAGGTCCCGGACATCCTCCTCTCCGGCGACCACGCCAAAATCGCCCAATGGCGCCGCCGGCAAGCTCTCGAACGCACGAAGCAATGGCGCCCCGATCTGCTGGATGCCGGCGACTTGGGCGAGAGGAGATAACCAGTGGAGCCTGTCGTAGTGAAAACGAATCGGGCGGCGTTGATCGCAGCAGGCTTGGCCCTTCTCAGCTTGGTGCTCTTCGTGCCGGGCCTGATTGCCGCGCTGGAACCACGTCTCTTGAATCCGGAAAGCAATGGGATTGGTGCGATCTCATCATGGGGTGTGCCGCTGGCCTTTCTGGCTCTTGCGGTCGGAGTGGGGGCCATGATCGAGATTGGACTGACTCACGGGCGGCAGACGGGCTACGGGTTCGCTGTCATTGCGGTGATGGTGCCCATTGCTGAAGTCCTCACGATTCTATGGGTCGTAACCTACCCCGGCCGCAGGGTCCTTTCCCCCCGTATGTCTTGTGGCACAAACCTGTCCGGGATCGGCAAAGCCATGCTGCTGTACAGCAACGACTACAAAGACGCTTTTCCGGTGGCCGGGGCGAATGGGACCATGTGGGGGACCTCACTGCGGGACTGGACGGCGCAAAACCGTTCCGATGCCTTTGGCATACGCCCGGATGGTACGGGCGGGCAGGCAACCATAGGCTCCAGTCTCTACATGTTGGTCAAGTACACGGAGGTGACGCCGAAGACCTTTGTCTGCAGGGGAGACCGGGGCACAAGCCCGTTCGGTCCGAAGGAGTACCTTCCCGGCCACAAGGGGCTTGCGGCGCTCTGGGATTTCGGTCCCAATCCGAGCCGGCATTGCAGTTACTCCTACGATATGCCCTACGGCACATATCGGCGAACAGTCAGTATGGAGCCCGCCATGGTACTGGCCGCCGACCGCAACCCTTGGATTGATGGTCCGTTCTGGAAAGCGACGAATTTCGCGAAGTTCAAATGCGATGGTACGAAGAAGCAGCAGCGGATGGGCAACGCTATCGCCCACGCGCTGCAAGGACAAAACGTTCTGTTTCTCGATACGCATGTCGAATTCCAGAAGTGGCCCTATTGCAGCCTTGAAGATGACAACATCTACACCTCTTGGGACGGGGCCGACAAGATTCGCGGCAAACCGCCGACGCTTGGCAGTCAACCCGCCGGGGAGAAAGATTCCCTGCTCGTCAACGATCCGCCTGTCCCGCGAAAGTGAATGCGGGCAAGCTGCACCGGTCGCGCCGTGCGAAGTGCGGCGTTAATGGGGTAAACAGGCGGTGTCGGAGGCAAGGACATCGGACTCGACGGAGGCCGTGGTTGATTTGGGCAGGGTGAAGAAGAAGGTGGTGCTTTCGCCGGGGGTGGAGTCGATCCAGATTTCGCCGCCGTAGGACTCGACGATCTTTTTGACGATGCTCAGGCCCATGCCTGTGCTTTCGGACTCGTCCTTTGTCGACAGGGTCTGGAAGATCTCGAACACCTTCTGATGGTACTTTTTCTCGATGCCGGGCCCGTTGTCCGTGACGGAGAACTTCCAGCAGACGGTTTCTTCCTCGCAGCGGATACTGATTCGGCCTTGCGGCTTGTCGATGTATTTTATCGCGTTGCTCAGCAGGTTCGCAAAGACCTGCGAAAGGCGGTCTCTATCGTACTGGACCAGCGGCAGACGACCTTCCATTTTGATCTCGACGTTCTCGGGCGGGGCGAGACGATTCACCGCCTCATGGACGAGGGCGTTCAGATCGACCGCCACTTTGCTTTCTTCATATCCGACGCTCGCATACTGATGGATCGCCTCGACGAGATTGTGCATGCGGGTGGTGCGTGTGGCGAGCAGATCGAGATACTCTTTGCCCTTCTCATCGAGAGCGTCCGCGTAGTCGGCGGCGAGCCAGTCCGCCAGCACTCGAATCCCGCGCAAGGGGGTTTTCAAGTCATGCGAAGTGACATAGGCGAAATGTCTCAGTTCCTCGTTGGCCCGGCTCAGCCGCTGAACGCTGGCCTCCAGGTCCCCGTTGAGGATTTGCAGGGCGCTTTCCGCCTTCTTTCTGCTGTCGAGTTCGGTGTCGCGACGGGCGATGGCCTCCTGAAGGGTGTCGGTCATCTTGTTGAAGGAGCGGGCGAGGGTGTATGTCTCATCATGCCCTTGGACGGCGACTCTGTGGCCCAGATCGCCTCGATCGATTCGTTCGCTGCTTCGCGTCAATTCCACAATGGGCGCCGCCAGGCTCCGTCCGAACCAGGATCCCAACACCAGGACCAGCGGCACGGTGGCGCCCAGGATGGCCAATCCCACCCAGAGGAACCGGCGTTCATGCGCCAGCACGTCGAACACGCTGATATCCATGCCCAGGATGCCTTCCATTTGCCCATCGGATCGGTAGAAAGGCGCATAACCGGAGAGCCATACGCCCCATTTGTCGGGGGTCGGCTCGTCATCGACCATCGCGCTGTCGAGGGTGGCGAGCTTGGCCAGGACCGAGGGGGCCCCGCTATCGTAGACATCGCCGAGGTGGGAGATTTCGTTGGGGTCGGTCTCGCCATCTACCACGAAGATCAACTGGCCGCCTGGATTTCTTCGCCAGGTGTAGGCGAAGCGGATATCCGCCGCCTGATCACGGATTTGTTGCAGCATGCCTTTGATACGCACGTACGTCGGGTTGCCTTCCTGGTTGGGGTCGGTGAGGGTCGCATGGGCATCGGCGGCCTCGCCGTTCAGGCTGAGGGCCGCAACGGAGGCGATATCCCGAAGACGCTGGCGAAGATCCCGGCGCAACGTGGTCCGAAAATTCAGGTACAGCGTGAGAACGAGCAGCGACGAAATCAAGACAGCCAACGCCGAAAAGGCAATCGCCAGTTTCGTCTGGAACCTGATGGATTTGTGTGCCTCCATGACACCGTGCCCTCTGTCTTTGCTCATCGATTCAATGCGGCATTTCGGTTTCCAAGATCGAGCGAGTACCTTCGTCCCCTGCTTTTTCGGACATTTCCGAGGTCTGCTTTACCTATCTTTTCGGGATGCCCTGAGAATGTGTCAGATGGCAGATTATCGGGCACGGTCGAGGGCGGTTGGTGGGATGGCACGGTGGAGAATCTCGCAGGATCGGCTCTCGCCGCTTCTCGCCACGGGACGATCAGAATCCACGCGGATCGCCGCTCATTGGCGTCTATCTCAAACCGACACGGATCTCCCACGTGCAGATCAAGAACCCACGTTACTCGCCGTGTGGCCGGACAGGCTCCGGATTACCGGACGATGGGTCGGAGGACGCATCGGCGGGCGTCTTCGTCACCTTGATGATGGCCCATATCTGCTTGGCCCGGCTCGCTCGTGAATCCAGCCTGGCCTTGGGCCCCGGGACAAACAGCGTTCTTCCCTCGGGGATAGGCGGGCCGTTCAAAGACAGTACAACCTCGTCGGTCCTGGGGACCTGGTAGGAGTATCGCCCTTTGTACTTCTTCTGCTCGAAGCTGTGGAAGGTGGTCACGCGGAGGGTGCCATCGACGATGACCGCATCTTCCAGGGCCGGCTTGGTCAGGACGTCAAACTTGACGCCGGATTGGAGTGTTGCTTGGCGGGCCCTTGGCTCCCCTCCGGGACTGTTCGGCTCATCATAGCCTGCCGTATACGGGATCTGCTGGCCGATCAATACGCTGGCCTGTTCACCTACAAACGCCCTCAGCTTCGGCGACGAAAGCATGGCAGAATCACGGTAGTTCTTCGCCGCGTCGATCAGAAGGTCGGCCTGGGTATCGTCGAGCACGAGCGGCTCGCTCCCAGACATTCTCTTGCCGATCTCGTGCAGCACCCGCGTGTCCTGGGGAGAGGTCACGCCCCGGATGGGCCGGTCGCCCTGCAAATCCTTCAAGAGCCGCTCATCAGGCGTCAGAAACCTCGCCCCAATCCACACCGTCTGTTTCTTCTCGCGGCCATCATCCACCAGGAGCGAGCCCCGCGTATCGGGTGGGGCACTATGTCCGTCCGCATCGGTTGGCACGCGGACCGCCGGCTTCGCGGGCTGTGGCGGTGATGGAGCCACAGCGCTGCCCTCGGGGACCAGATGCGCTGTCACAAAGACCGCGATCTCCCGGCTCGCTTTGTCCCGGTTCCGGTTCTTGAACAGCTCTCCGACGAGCGGAACCTGACTGAGCAAAGGAACGCGTTTGTCACTGCTCTTGCTGCGGTTTTCCGCCAGTCCGCCGACCGCGACGGTACCGCCGTCCTTCACGGTGATGGAGTTTTGCGCCCTACGCCGCGTCACCAGCGGCAGATCGCTGCCGCGGGCCTTCGGGATGCTGTCGCTGACCTCGACGGCCATTTCCAGCATGATGTCATTGTTGTCGCC
>Ga0315286_10005773_pt1 | contig 11979 bp, 14 predicted proteins | sample YL17G10_0_MG_FD_205038 | JGI IMG/M metagenome (GOLD analysis project Ga0315286, IMG submission 205038) | Sediment microbial communities from Yellowstone Lake, YNP, Wyoming, USA - YL17G10_0 | ecosystem: Environmental > Aquatic > Freshwater > Lake > Sediment | place: USA: Wyoming | collected... | reverse complement strand
GAGCAGAAAGACACCGAGAAAGCTCTCAGCGAGATTCGAGCGGAGCTCGAGAAACTCAGACGGGGAAACGTGGATTTCATGCGGGAGATCGAGGAGCTGCGCAAGGCGCTTTTCTCGGGGTACCAACCGCCACTGTCTGTGCCATGAAAAGTGAAAAGGCGGCACGTGTGAAGAAACAGGCGAAATCGGGACTCGATGACGGGGCGTTGTTCCGCGCGCAAGCCGAATATGCGCACAGTATTTTCCAATCCTCCCTCGGGAATGCCGAGGCATCGCTCGCCGCTCTCAGCCGATCGCTTGCATGCAAGCCCGACTATGCGCCTGCGCTGATGAGCGTGGGCAGCGTGGAGTATCAAATGGGCCGGCGCGCGAAAGGGCGAGAGCTCTTCCTCTCGCTCTTGTCACTGCCAAAGAACACTCCTGACGTCATCACCTGCATTGATGAGGCGGGACAGTTTCTCATCAACGTGCGAAATTACAAGGACGCTCTGGAGCTCTATCGATCGGCAGCGGCCAGGTTTCCGAAAATTGCGGTCCTCCATCAAGGTGTGGGATGTTGCGCTGCTCACGAGAGACTCTTCGACGAAGCAGTCGCGGCCTCACAACGGGCGTTCGAACTCGACCCAGGGAATCAAGAGCTTGCGAACGATCTCGGATATTCACTCTTTGAGGCGGGAAGGCTGAAAGAAGCTCGGACGTTTCTTGAAAAGGCGGTCGCGATGGATCCGGCCAACGAGCTTGCGCGTACCAACCTCGCGCTCTGCAAGAAAAAGATGCTTCGGCCAAAACGCAAGGAGTGAGCGGCCGCTGGAAGTAGACGGCATCCAGGCCCTCGCCTCGATGCACAAGGGCGCGTCCGGCTCCGCGGCCCAGAGCGGGAGCTGCCGGATCGGCCGTGATGAGCCCAGCCGAAATCGCCGTGGGGCTCCGTGAGAAACACTGCGGATCTAGCAGCTGTCCTTTGGAGTGTGCTCCCACCTTCCTCCGCGATCCCGACCGCTCACCCCGCCGCCCACATCCCGCGGGGGCGAATATCCTAGTTCCGTCTGCAACGCATCTCCCATGTGGCGGAAAGGGTTGAAAGCCGCGGCGATTCCACAAAAGGGTGTGCTGTCACAGACTGAGTACATCCGCAAGGATTCCCCGACACATAATGGTCGGCAAAGAGGGTGGAAAGTGAGTCCCGCCACTTTTAGGTCGGAAATGGAACCTGGAGGAGCTTGTCGATCATGTGAATGACGGGGCTACGACGGAATGACCACCTCCCCCAGCATCCCTTCAAAATCGAAACTTAGAATTGCTGAAGAAAGAGAGTCAGGAAAACGGGAGCCATTTCCAGCGATAGCAAGCCTAGCTCTACAGATCTGATCAATATATTGTACAAGATATTGACATTTTAGGTGTTCGCCATTACGCTTGGTGAATGCAAGCATATAGCTACTCAGAGACGAGAAACCGCCTGAAGGCGATCATGGATATCGTGTGCAAGGACGGTGAAACCGTCATAGTAACCCGAAAGGACGGCCAGAACGTGGTGATGCTGTCTTTGGATGACTTCAACTCCATCCAGGAGACCTTCCATCTCCTGTCCTCCCGCAGGAATGCCGAACGTCTGCATCGATCGATGCGCGAAGTCGAGGAAGACCGGGTCGTAGAGCGGAAACTGATCGAGTGAAGATCGTCTTCTCCTCAGACGCCTGGGAGGATTACCTGCATTGGCAGGGAAAAGACAAGGACGTACTGAAAAAGATCAACGAGTTGGTACGTGACATCTTGCGCGACCCCGATTCCCCAGGCCTCGGCAAGCCGGAGCGTCTGAAAGGGGATCTTGCGGGGTACAGCTCGCGAAGGATCACAGCTGAGCATCGGCTCGTCTACAGGGTCACAGACGAGCAACTCATCATCATCCAGTGCAGATTTTATTACTGAAGCCCTGTCAGACAGAAACCACTCAGGCGCCTCCCTGGCGAGCTGCCGCAGCACCCCGGTACAATCCTGGGCTCCTCAATCCCTTCCCCGCAGCCTCCTCAGTATGTCCACGTGCTCCTTTTCCATGCTCGCGAGCAGCGCGAACGCCTTCTTCACGGCGGGAATCTTGCTCAGGCGCCGGGGGTTCCCGTAGAAGATCCACCTCTTCTCTTCCTGGTCCAGGGCGCGCACCAGGTCAGGCTGCCAGCGCTCCAGCTCCGCGCCTTCGAGCGGGCGAATGTCGGCCACGCGCGTGAACAGGTTGCCGCTCTGCATCCGCTCAAGCTCGGCGTCGGAGAGCCCGCCCTTCGCGGCATCGGTCAGGATTTTTCGGTGCGTCTCCACGAGCTTGCGCGTACCAACCTCGCGCTCTGCAAGAAAAAGATGATTCGGCCAAAACGCAAGGAGTGAGCGGCCGCTGGAAGCGGCTCCCTTCATCGAGGAGGAGGAGGACCCTGCCTTCAAAAATGCGAGTGCTGGCCGTCATCACCAATGCTGCCGAGGTGAAGAAGATCCTGCGCCACCTGATCAAGATAGGCTGCCCTATCATTCCGGATTGACATTAGATTGACATATATGACATTATTTTGTACGCTTCAGGAAAGGGAGAGAGCGAAGAAACAACGCGAAGAAGTATTTCGACACAGTGGAACAGGGAGAAACCCTCGAGGTATTCCGTCATGGAAAACCTGTCGCGATCATCATGCCGTCAGGCTCACGGGGACGATCTCGCACGCGCGAAGTATCGCCGCTGCGCATCCCCGGCGCATCGCTCGCCAGGGCGATCCTTAAAGAACGCGAGGATAGCACGAAATGAGGGTCTTTCTGGATTCTTCCGCTCTTGCGAAAAAATACATCGCGGAGAAGGGGAGCGAGAGAATACTGGCGCTATGGCAGGAAGCCGAGGACATCTCCCTGAGCATTCTCTGCGTGCCTGAGGTTCTGTCGGCGTGCAACAGGCTCCGGCGGGAAAAGAAGCTTGACCAAAAAGGATGCCAGGCGATCAAAGATGGCTTTTTCCGCGACATCGAGGATACCAGCTTGATCAATGTGGTTCCCACGATCATCGGGGGTGCCGTCAGTTGCCTCGAGGGAGGGACAATGCGCACGCTCGATGCAATCTACGTTGCCTCCGCCATGTCCGTTGGATCCGAGCTTTTCGTCACCTCCGACCCGCGCCAAGCCGAAAGCGCGCGGGCTATGAAGCTGCAGACAGAATTGGTGTAAAATAAGACTATTTCAGCACCGTATGGTACCGGCATCCGACTTGCAGTAATTTGAAATACTGGATGTATTCGAAAAAATGGAAAATTGTCGTTTTGCCTATCATTAACAGTCGAGCAGATGCTCACGGGCTGACGGGCGGTCGCAGACCGCGCGGTTGTCCCGGTCTCTTCTTGCCCGCCCCGGCCCTCCTGCCCACCACGACCTTCCTGTAGCTCCACTCGACGATGATGAACTGGCTCGGTGACATGCCCGTGTGGAGGGAAGCATCGAGCCACGCGAGGCGGGACCTTTCAATCGCTCCCTCGGAAGCGCGCACGGCGACGAAGAACACGCTCCTGCCGTGCCACACGATGAGATCCCAGCTGACTGCTTTCCCTCTCTCGCCGGTGCCCGCGATCCTCGCGAGAAGCTGCCCCACGTAGGCGTCAAGGGTGACTCCCTTGCTCTGGGTCGGCATCTTGTCGAAATACTTGCGCCGCGGCGAATCCACCCACACCCCGTCCCACCCCTCCTTCTGGAAGAGAGAAAGCACGGCGATTTCGGGGAACAGGGCCTGCCCGTCGCAGGACACCTGCGGCTTGGACGCCCACGCCTCCTGAAAGCCTGTTGCCACGGGCTTCGGCGACCTGTTGAACTCGGCGCGGAACCTGGTCACGGGGACCTCGCCGCGGCGAGGCAGGTCGACGTGCGCATCCTCCAGCGGGAGGAGCGACGGGGGAAACTGCGGTCTTGCCACGGGGGGCACTAGGCCGGGTTCTTCCCGCCCTCGGCCGTCGCGGCGTCGATCTTCTCCAGCTTTTCGCGCAGTTCCTCGTATGCCTTCTGCAGATTGCGGTCCTCGGTGTGGTTCGCTTCACCGGAAAGGGCGTTCAGGACACCCTCCAGCTCCTTCTGGTCGAGCTCGAGTGGGAAGCGGTTCGCCGCCGGCCTCGAGTTGACGACCTTCTTTTCCACCTCGCGATCGATATACAGGAGATTGAGGAGGAGCTCCCGCTCGCTCCGCGTCAGCTCCACCTTGATGATCTTGTCCATGCCGATACAATAGCGCTTTTCCCTGGGGGGAATCAAGCTGGGGTCACTCGCCGAGGATGCGCTTGACCCGGCCGACCTCCCCGCTCTCGAGGCGCACCTTGATCCCGTGCGGGTGGGTCGGCGAGCCGGTGAGGATGTCGCGGACGACCCCCTCGGCGAGCCGTCCGGTCGCCTGGTCCTGCTTCTGGACGATCGCCACGCGAAGGCCGGGCCGGATTTCCGATCGTCGGGTGCCTTCCATCATGCTCTCTCCTCCTCGACACGACGCGGCATCCCGCCTCTTCTTCAAGTGCCGCCGCTTGATCGCCCGCTCCAAATCGGCTACGGTGCGACCATGACGGACCTCTCGACCACGTATATGGGACTGTCGCTGGCCAACCCGATCATTGTCGGCAGCTCGGGGCTCACCAGCACCGCGAGGGGCGTACAGGAGGCGGAAGCCGGCGGCGCCGCGGCCGTGGTGCTGAAGTCGATCTTCGAGGAGGAGATCGCCTCCGAGTACGCGGAGGTCCTCGCCGAGGCCAAGAAGAAGGGCATGAGCCTCGAGTCGTACGACTACTACGACTACGAGATCCGGGGCGATCGCATCGCGGCGTACAAGGACCTCGTCCATGAGGCGAAGAAGAGTGTCTCCATCCCGGTGATCGCGAGCGTGAACTGCACCTACTCGCGCGAATGGACCTCCTTCGCAAAGGAGCTTGAGCGGGCGGGCGCCGACGGCCTCGAGCTGAACATGTTCTTCCTCCCCTCGGACCTCAAGCGCTCGAGCGAGGAGCGCGAGAGGGAGTACTTCGCCGTCGTCGAGAGGGTGAGGAAGGAAGTCCGCATCCCCGTGGCGTTGAAGGTGAGCCCCTACTTCTCCACCCTCGCGCAGATGATACAGAAGCTGTCGAAGACGGGCGTCTCCGCTCTCGTGCTCTTCAACCGGTTCTCCAGCATCGACTTCGACGTGGAGAAGCTGGCGGTGACCGCGGCGAACGCCTTGAGCACGCCCGCGGAGATCGCCGCGCCCCTGCGGTGGATCGCCCTGATGGCGAACAGGGTCGGATGCGACCTCGCCGCCTCCACCGGCATCCACGACGGCGCCGCCGTCATCAAGCAGCTGCTTGCCGGAGCCCGGGCCGTGCAGGTCGTCTCCTCGCTGTACAAGAACGGCGCGGGCGCCCTCCGCGCGATGCTGGCCGAGCTCGATGCCTGGATGAACAGGCACGGTTTCAAGGCCATCGCGGATTTCCGCGGGAAGATGAGCCAGGCCGCGAGCGAGGACCCCGCCGTCTACGAGCGGGTCCAGTTCATGAAGCAGTACGGCCGCTGAGGGCCTTCTCGTATACCCTGTAGCTCTTCACCAGCTCGAGGTCCAGCTTCTCCAGGGCGTTTCTGATTTTCGCGTTGTCCTCGAGGATGTAGTTCGCCTCGAGGCGGCGGATGCGCCCTGAGAGGGACCGGTAGAGCTGGATGTACAGCAGCACATCCAGGCCCATTCCCTGGTACTCGGGCAGCACGGCGAGCCCGAAAAGACGATAGTCCTTCACTTTTTTCACGCCGAAAAGCACCTGGAGGAAGCCAAAAGGAAAGAGCCGTCCGCCGATTCTCTTCAATATGATGTTGAGGTCGGGGAAGCCGAGCGCGTACCCCACCGGCCTGCCGCGATCCTCCACGAACCAGATCGCCTCGGGATCGGCGATCGGCTTGAGCTTCTTCAGCATGTCCATGAGCTCCCCGCGATCCAGCGGCACGTACCCCCAGTTGTCTGCCACCGCCACGTTCGTGATGCTCCAGACCGCCTCGGCGTCCCGCTCCAGGTTCTTCAGGGAGAGCTTGCGCACGCCGAGACCGGGATGCCGGGCCAGCAGCTTCTCGGCGAAACTTTCAAACCGGCCGGGCAGCGTGTAGCCCTTCTCGGAGCTCCCCTCGTAGGCAAGGAGGTCCTTGGCCTTGGCGTAGCCCAGCCTGTCCATGAACTCGTTGTAGTACGGGGGATTGTACGGGGCCATGAACACGGGCGGCGTATCGAAGCCACGCTGGAGGAAGCCCCAGCTTTCGGCGACGGGGTGGATCGGACCGCGCACACGGTCCATGCCCCTGGCGAAAAGCCACTCCCCCGCGGCCTCGTCCAGAGCCCGCGCGGCCGGGAAATCCTCCGCGCACTCGAAGGCGCCGAAAAAGCCCGTTCTGGCCTTGTAGTACGCGTTGAAGTTGCGGTCGACATAGACGAGGCTCCTGCCGATCACCCCGCCGTCGTTCTCCGCAAGCAGAAGCGCGTAGTCGGAGTGGGAGAGGATCGCGTTCGTCTTCGCCGAATACGCCTTTCGCTCATCCGCCCAGATCGGCGGCGCCCAGAGCGGATCGTTTCGGTAGAGGGCGCGGGGAAAGAAAACGAACTTCCGCATGTCGGCGGCGGACCTGACGTCCCGTACGCGTATGTTCCTCACGAGCGCAGGGTACCCGCACGCCGCCCGTTGAGCAAGACCGTCCAGGCCCTGTACACTCAGCCCGGAGCGAGGCGACATGGCAGACCGGTTCGATTGCGTCATCGTCGGCACGGGCCCCGCGGGGCTCGGAGCCGCCTTCACCCTCACGGACAGACGCCCGGGCATGTCGATCCTCCTCATCGACGGCTCAGGCACCAGCACCGGCGGGCTGTGCAACGACTGCAAGATGAACTTCACCTTCCCGATCGGCTTCCCCCTGGACTGCTGGGAGAAGGAAGAGGCGGGCCGGTGCCTGGATGCCGTCGCCGCCCACCTCGAGCCCCAGATCCTTCCGAAGCACAACATCGGGGTCTACGAGCGCAGGGCCGAGAAGCTCGGCGTCCAGCTCATCGAGGTGCGCCAGTCCCACCTCGGAACGGACGGCGGGGTGACACTCGCGCGCAAGCTGATCGGGGATCTCGAGGCGCGGGGCGTCGAGGTTTCGCTGAAGGAGACCATGACCGGCGTGCGCGAGAAAGACACCATGGTGACCACCGACAGGCGGGAGATCGGCTACGGGTCGCTCGTGGTCGCGCCGGGGCGAAAGGGTTTCGCCTTCATGCAGCAGCTCATGGACTCCCTCGGCGTGCCCTACATCGACAACATCGTCGACATCGGCCTGCGCGTGGAAACGCGCGATGCAAACTATCCCATCGTGCGCGACTACTACGATCCGAAGTTCCTCTTCCCCGAGAAGGTGCGCACCTTCTGCACCAACAGCGGCAAAGCGTTCGTGGTGAAAGAGACGTACACGACGCGGACGGGCCGCGACTACTTCAGCGTCAACGGCCACGCCTTCTCGCAGCGCGGCAGGGCGAGCGGCCTCGTGAACTTCGCCCTCCTCAAGACAGTGCGCTTCACCGCCCCCCTGGCGAGCGGACAGGAGTTCGCCGAGATGCTGGGGCTGCAGGCCATGCTCATGGGCGGGGGCCAACCACTGATGCAGCGTGTCGGTGACTTCCGCCTGGGCAAGCGGTCGAAGGCCGAGAGCTTCACGGGCGACCTGTACGACTTCGAGCCCACCCTCGCCTCCTGCACGCCGGGCGACATCTCGCTCGCCATGCCGGCAAAGGTGCTGCGGGCGATCTGGAAGTCGATGAAGGCGCTGGACACGATCATCCCCGGCGTCCTGCACCCCTCGACGGTGATGTACTACCCCGAGATCAAGCTGTACGGGAACAAGCCGCGATTCCTCGACGGCCATTTCCAGGCCAGGCCCGGCATCTACCTCGTCGGAGACGGGGCAGGCACGAGCCGGGGCATCACGGCCGCGTGGGCGAGCGGGATCCGTGCCGCCGAGGGCATCCTGGAGCGGGGCGAGTAGGCGCCCAGCGGAGGTCCCCGGGGTCACGGGGCTGCCGATGCTCATGATGAAACGGCTGCCGTTGCGCCTGCCCGCAACCGATCCGTCCCTGCCAGATCACGAGGAAAAGGGCGCGGACCATAACGAAGGTCGTTTCCGGCGGCGTGCTCGTGGTGAGCACGTTCATCGCGCTGACCTTGGGGAAGGGACTGAGCAGGAACGGCAGGAGGAAGGCCCGCATGGAGGCGACACATGAGCGGGAAGACAATCCTGGGTGTTCTCCTGGTTCTGGCTGCATTCGCGAGTTCTGTTCGAGGCGGGGGCGGAGGTGGACGCGCGGGATGAGGCGGGCTTGACGGCGCTGATGTACGAATGCTGGACGGGATGCGCGAGGATCGCCGGTCTACGCTTCGTCGAGGCGCAGGAGGGTCCGCTGGTCCCAGCGCCCATTTTCCCCGCCACTGGATAAACCCGAAAAAGAGCGTTATACTCGTGTCATCCATCCCAAGATGTAAGTCTCAAACAACATTTTCTCGAGGAGGTCTCATGTACCAGCATCACCGCTCAGTCCCTGTTCTCGTCCTTTGCTCCCTTGCCGCCCTTCTCGCTGCACTCGGCGGCTGCTCGCTGTTCCTGCCCACCGGCACGGTCACAGGAACCGTCATCGACTCGACCTCGTCCAGCCCGCTCGAGGGGGTCAAGGTGACCGTCCTTCGGACGCTATACTCCATAACAACCGACAGCCTTGGCCGGTTCGAAATCAAGGCGCCCGAGGGCTCTGCGACGCTGCATTTCGAAAAGGACGGCTACTCCTTCGTCGACATCGTCGTCGAGGTGACCCGGAATGTGACAGTCGTGGCTCTCGAGGACATCGTCGCGTATCCTCCCCTCACAACCGGTCAGTACCGGTTCGTGCTGAGCTGGGGCGCCAGCCCGTCCGACATCGACTCGTACCTCTTCATGCCCGGGGGGACCGATTGGGTCTACTTCGGAAACCAGGTTGCCCTCGACAGCTCGGCGAACCTCGACTGGGACGACACCTCCAGCTACGGCCCCGAGACCATCTCCATCACGGCGGTGAACCCGGGCACCTACACGTATTCGATCAACAACTACTCTGGGGAGGCCGCGCTGGGCACCTCGGAAGCCATCGTAAAGGTCTACGACAGCACCGGGCTCATCAAGACCCTCAACATCTCCGACGCCTCCGGCAGCGACTCGGAGCCGTGGTGGAAGGTCTTCACGTTCGATGGAACGAGCAAGACCTTCACTTGGCTCAACCAGATGGCGAGCACAGGGAACTGACGCCACGCGATCGGAGCGTCGGCCTTCCGCCGGCGCTCCCTCGAGCGAACCGCCGCGCCTCGGGCTTCGAGCTACGGGGCGCGGCTTTCTTGTATCCGCGGAGCCTCAGCCCCGCACCCGCTCGCAGAGAAGGCGGCACTTGTCCACGCGGCGCAAAATGAATATTCTCGATCGCGGTATGAGAACACCCAGAAACCGGCGGGCATGCCGTGTGAGCGGCGTGCCGCTCGTAATCTCCCTCTGCATTGCCCTGCTTCTCTCCATCTCGATCGGCGCGGTGATCGCCCGAGCCGACTCCTCGAGCGCCGGGACGCTGAAGGTCCTCGTCCCGCAGTCCACCTCCTCGTTGCCCTTCCTGCTCATGGCGGCCGAACAGCCCATTCGCGGCGTCGAAGTCCGCATCGAAACCTTCCTGAACCATGCGCAGGCCCTCGCCCTGCTCCTTCGCGGGGAGGCTGATCTTCTGTTCACCGGCACCAGTCAGGGATGGGAGAACCGCCTTGATGGCAGCCCAATCGTGATGATCGATACCGGAGTCTGGGGCATCTCGTCGCTCGTCGGCAGGGACGCCTCGATCAGGGGCTTCGCCGACCTGAAGGGAAAGCGCCTCGCGCTGCCCTTCCCCGGTTCCCCCCTCGACTTCCAGACCCGCGCGATCCTCGCGCACGAGGGGATCGATCCTGACCGCGATCTGACCCTCAGCTACGGGGCCTTTGCGCAGAGCGTTCCCCTTCTCCTCGCGGGCAGGCTCGATGCCGCGGCCCTGCCTGAGCCGCTCGCCACGACCGTTGTGAAAACAAAGGGGCTCGCGCGTCTTGCGCTGTACGCGGATGCATGGGCGAGGGCGACCGGCGAGGCCGAATCCCCCCAGGTCAGCCTTTTCGCCTCCGAGGCGTGGGCAAAGGCCCACAGGGGGCCGTTGGCCGCCCTCGTCGAGGCCTGGCGGGCCGCCAGCCGGAAGGTGAGCGAGGAGCCGGGGGATGCCTTCGCGCGCTTCGCATCCGCCCTGTCCACCGACGCCGCGACGCTCCAGGAGTCCGCCCAGCACACGATTTTCGACGTGCCGACCGTGGCGGTGAACAAGGTCAGGGTGATGAGCTACTACCAGCAGGTCGCGCGCTACCTCCCCGGTCCCTCGCGGCAGCTGGACGACGGCTTTTTCTTCCAGCCCTGATCATGAGCGAGAGACCCCCGGCAGGCCGCGAATCATTGGTTCCTCTGCGGCTGTACGCGGCGGCGGGGGTCGCCATCCTCCTTGCGCTGTGGACCGGCGCAAGCATCTGGGGAGGCCGATTCTTCGTTCCCCCGCCATGGACGACCATCGCGGAGGCGGCCTCCCTTCTCGCCGACGAGTTCACCTGGACGCAGATCGGGATCACGCTCATGCGCGTGCTCGTCGGCTTTGCCGCGGGCTTCATCGCGGGGACCGTCGCGGGGATCGCGGCGGGCACGCGGCGGGAGCTGGACGCCGTGCTCAAGCCCCTGCTGCTGTTCTTCCAGGGCATGCCTCCGCTGCTCTGGGTGATCCCCATCATCGTCGTGATGGGCATCGGCCACATCCCGACCATCCTCGTGATCGGCCTGATCACCCTCCCCGTCGTTGCGGTCACCATCGCCGAGGGGATGTCCAGCCTCCCCCGCGAATACCGAGAGATGCTCTCCATCTTCGCCCCCGGCCTCGTGCCGCGCATGCGCGAGCTGGTTTTCCCGCACCTGAAGCCCTTCCTTGGCGCCTCTCTCAAGGTCGGTCTCGTGCTGGCTGCCAAGGCGTCCGTAACGGCGGAGTACTTCGGAGCGAACAATGGCATCGGCTTCCAGATCCAGGCAGCCTACCAGTCTCTGCAGATCCGCCGGCTGTTCGCGTGGGCGATGCTGCTCATCCTCGTCATCCTGATCTTCAACCACGCTCTGCCCAAGGTCCGGCTGCTCGCGCCGCTTGCCCGCGGGCTCCTTCGCCGCGACGCTCCCGTGGTCTGCCGCGTGGAGGACATCCGCGATCTGAAGAGAATCTTCGTCTCGAAGAAAAGCGCGCCGCGCATCTCACTCGACGGCGTGGGGTTCTCCTACAGGCACCGGGTGGCCATCCTCCAGGACGTCTCGCTCTCGGTTTCCTCACGGGAGATCGCGGTCATCACGGGGGAATCGGGGGTCGGAAAAACCACGCTGCTGAAGCTCGCTGCATCCCTTCTGCGGCCGACGGCGGGAAGGATCTCCTGCCCGCCTCGCATCGGGTTCGTGTTCCAGGACGACAGGCTGCTGCCCTGGCGGACCGTTGCGGAGAACACGGCGCTGCCGCTGGTCTACCAGGGCTACCCGAGAAAGAACGCCCTGTGCTTCGCCCACTACCTCCTCGCCGAGGCGGGCCTCGCCGGCGAGGAAGGGAAGAAGCCGGGCGAGCTCTCCGGCGGCATGAAGAAGAGGGCGGCCCTTGCGCGGTGTTTTGCCCGGCTGCCCGAAGCGATCATCCTCGATGAGCCTTTCACCGGTTTGCACAGGGAGGCGCGCGCCCGGCTTTGGGAGATGTTCCTCAAGCTCCTGGCCCTGCATCCGGTTCCCACCCTGATCGTCACGCACTCACCCGAGGAGGTCTCTTCCCTCGCTTCCTGCCGGCGGTACACGCTCGAGGGCAGGCCGGCGACGATCGTCCCGGAGAACCCGTGATGGACATCGGGC
>Ga0315286_10005768_pt1 | contig 11981 bp, 12 predicted proteins | sample YL17G10_0_MG_FD_205038 | JGI IMG/M metagenome (GOLD analysis project Ga0315286, IMG submission 205038) | Sediment microbial communities from Yellowstone Lake, YNP, Wyoming, USA - YL17G10_0 | ecosystem: Environmental > Aquatic > Freshwater > Lake > Sediment | place: USA: Wyoming | collected... | reverse complement strand
TGGGCAGGACTTGGCGGCGGAAGACCCACATCCCCGACTGCGAATCGGCCATCTTCTCGCCGAAGAGCACCCAGGCGGCGAAGGTCAGCACCCAGTTGCCTACCTTGTTACTGAAGTTCATCGCCTTAGGGTCCCGAAGGGGAAAGCGGGCCGCGGAGACGAAATCCAGTTTACGCTCGACGAGAAAATCGACCAGCTCGGGGATCGCATCCATCGGATAGGTGCCGTCCCCGTCCATGGTTACGATCACGTCCCGGGTCGCCGCGGCGAGGCCGCGCTTGTAGGCCGCCCCATAGCCCTTGCGGGTTTCCAAAACCACCTTGGCCCCCAGGGCGCCGGCCACCTCCGCCGTGCGGTCGGTCGAGTTGTTGTTGACGACCACGATCTCGTCCACGCAGTCGGGCAGCCCGGCGATCACCTTCTGGATGCCGGCCTCCTCGTTGTAGCACGGGACGACAACGCTGATGGTCACGCCTCGACGCACCGTATGGCCTCCATGGAACCCCGGGCGGATGCGCCCGGGTTCTTGCTCCTCGAGACGGCGCTCCCGCGCCCCCCGGCAGCCCGAAGCGCCCGTCCCGTGGTTTCCTACCACCTTCGGCCGCCGGTGCTCCTGGATCGCACGCGTAATGAAGCGAGTCTAGCGGAGGAACATGCGGGCTGTCCCGTTCAATATGAACCCGGGCGCGCGCCGGCGATCGCCCCGGGCCCGGCAGCCGGGCCTTGGAGAGCCGGGACCGGGTGGCGCGCGGGAGTCCAATGCAGGCAGCAGCCCTTCATTCAGAAACCGGCGGTACAGCCTCACGTCGGGAGCGCGCCCCCGTGCACCGGATGGTAGGGATCATTCTCCTCGGTCTTCTCTGCGCGGTCTCTCCCTGGCTGCGCGGGCCATGGGCCGGCCTGCGCACCCTCGCCCTGGGGCTCCTCCCCGGACTGGCCCTTCTCCGGCTGATCGCCCCTGTGCGTTCCACAAACTCCATCCGAGGTCCACACCTCAGGGGATCCACTGCCCGATCCGGTCCAGCTTGCCCCGCCACTGGTAGTACGACGCGGGGATCGGAGCGTATCGATGGTGGAGCCCCCCGACCATGGGCGCTGCGGTGATCGCTCCCCGGCCAGGTGGCTCGATCGGTCGCGGGAGCGGGCAATCCTTGGATAGGCCCAGATGAGTCCGCGACCCATGGTAGTAGGCGAAGTAGTCCCGGAGCACCCGTCGCAGTTGCTTCTCACTGAAGATGATCACGGGGTCCAAGCACTCCCGCCGGATCGAGCCGATCAACCGTTCCACTCCATTCTGCCACGGAGATCGCGCCGAGATCGGTACCGCTTCGACTCCCATGCCATCAACGCGACGGACGAAGTCGCTGCCATAGATTCCATCTCGGTCTCGAAGCAAGAACCGCGGTGCCGTATCCCACGGGAACGCCTCGACGATTTGCTGCCCGGCCCAAGCCGCATCTGGGGCCGCGGTCACAGGGCACCCGGAAGGTCGCCGTGTACTTCGAGACGGGAGCCTGACTGATCTCGATCCCGAGCTTCACCAGCTCCCCATGGATCCGCGGGGCACCCCAAAGCGCGTCGGCCTCTGACATCTTGCGGATCAGAGCGCGGATCTCGGGGGCGACCTTGGGCCTTCCCACCCTCCCACGTCTGCTCCTCCACCTCCAATAGAGGCGGAACCCTTCCCGGTGCCACTGGATGACGGTCTCGGGCTGCACGATCGTCAGCGCCTGCCGCCAAGTCCCCCAGAGTCGTGACAGCAGCACCCAGAGGAGGGCCCGGGGTTCGAGTCCCCGGGCCTCTGCTCAAACGTGGACTGGCGGAAGTTACGGCTAGCGGAACTGGTTCTTGATCGCACCCCAGGTAGTGTGTTCTGCCGGCACTGGCTCCTGGCGGAGGAGCGCATTGTCCCATGCGGTGCTGTTCCCGGCCCCACCACCGCCGCCGAACCATCGGATCCCGTCAGGCAGCTCCAGCGGACTGGCGCCGCCGTACAAGTACCAGCCGGTCGGGTTGTAAATGGCCTCACTCCCGCCGGAGAGATCGCGGATTCCGACCTGGATAATCAGGTTCAGATCCATGTCGCACACAGTCCGGGCGCGATACCAGTGATTCGGAAGCAGATTTGACCACTCCGGCCCTGGAGGTGTTCCGGGAATGGGGGACTGGACGTTGTACGCGTCATAGTAGACGTATGTCGAGTTGACGTCCGTCGGGTTGTTGGGATCCACCCAGGTGAGCAAGTTAATGTGGACGGTGTTCCCCGCTTGCCGCATGGACATGCTGCCGATGTTGTTGGAACCCGGGGGGGTCCCGGTGTAGATCCCACAGAAGTCGTACCAGATCTCCCAGATGCCGTATCCGAGAGTCACATCCCGCTGGGCGCGGGCGTAGGTCGAGCCCCCTCCGGGGCCCGTGCCGGCGATGAACTTCCCGCCACCTTGCGGATTCTGGACGATTCCGAGCGCGTTCCCCGCGTAGGTGTAGCACATGAAGTCGGCGTCGCCCGGGGGGCCGTTGGGAAGATAGTAGTCATCCTGTCCGGTCAGGATGACGCCGGAAGGAGAGGCATTCAGACCTTCGAAATCCTGCGAGTACTGCGCGGTCGCCGCGAGCGGCAGAGCCAGGATGCCGAAGCAGGCGAGTGCGGCCAAGACTCTGGCTTTGTTCCTCATGGTTACCTCCTGTCCTCAGATTTGCAGCGGATGCCGCGGGTACGCGTCCGGGTGGGTTCAAAAAGATCCAGAGAGACCGAAGCCCGAACGGCACCAGCTCTCGCGATCTCCACGAACGCGGCAGCAACACCCCGTTGGACCTCACCGATTAGGAGGGTAGCATATGCCGCTTTCGTATTCAAGCACTGTGGCGGCTCTTATGCTTTTCCCTTGCCAGCCTCCGGTGTCGCGGGTACTTTCCCTTCGGGCGTGGCATCGCGCAGATCTTCTCCGAACGAGTAGGTGATTGTATCCTCCCCCTCGCGTCACGGACTCCACGTCGTCGGGCTCCGGTGTACCACCCCGCCCCGAACATCCCGTGGATCCGCCGACATCCGCACCGTCAGCCGCCACGTGACCCTCCCAGTGGCTTCCGCGCCATGAAAACCGCCCCCGACAGGAGCGCACGCGTGCCGCAGCCAGCGATGGCACAATTAGGGCACATTTAGGGTGTGCCTCCCCCATCCAGCCCGCTGGGCGCAGCGGTGCCGGATCCGCCGATCAGATGCCTGCCGCCGACACACGAGAGTGACCTCAGACCAGCTTCGCGCGCAGCCTCCGTGACCCGACATCCGGCTTGGGAAAGCCTGGATTCGCCCGGAAGACGCCCCGATGGAGCTTTGGCGGAGTACGGGCATCGGGAGATGTTGCTCTCTGGATGTGTGTGTGGTACGAACCCAAGAGCACGGCGGGTCAGGAGTCTGGGAAATGCGGCAGCCACAATCGAGACAGACCGGTGTTCGGGTCCTTGGAAACTTCGGGTGAAGAATGATCGCGCGAGTCGAGTTTCCAACCGACCGGATCGCCCTTTTCTGCCAACGGAATGGGATCGCCCGGCTCGCACTCTTTGGGTCCGTTCTGCGCGATGACTTCGGACCAGAGAGCGATGTCGACGTGCTGGTGGAGTTCGAGCCTGGATGCACCCCGGGGTTCTTCAAACTGATCGAGATGGAGGAGGAACTCTCCGCGCTCCTAGGTGGGCGCCAGGTGGACTTGCGGACTCCCGCTGATCTGAGTCGTTACTTCCGCGACGCGGTGCTCGCCACGGCGGTGGAGCAGTATGCGCGCCGATGACGTCGTCCGGTTGCGGCACATGCTGGACGCGGCCCGCGAGGCGGTGTCACTGTGCCGCTTTCGGACCCGCGCGGATCTCGAGACGGATCGCACACTGAGCCTCGCCGTTGTCCGGCTGCTTGAGATCGTGGGAGAGGCCGCGGCGGATACATCGGCCGATCTCCGAACCGAATCACCGCAGGTCCCCTGGCGGTAGATGATCGGCATGCGGAACCGCCTCATCCACGCCTACTACGACGTCAATCTCGACATCGTTTGGGAAACGATCTCGGCCGATCTTTCAATGCTGGTTCCGATCCTCGAAGGTCTTCTGGGCGAGCGATGAGGGACCCTCGCCGACCCACTCCTACTCCGCCCCGCGCCCCAAGAACCCCTCACCCAACACACGGAACACCGGGTACAGACCCTCCTCCTCATCGTCATACGGAGTCCGCCGAAAGAACCAGTCGGGCCGCGCGTTCTCCTCGAGCAACCGATTCTCGGTGATGATCCCCCACTCGAAGCTCTGATCGAACTCATCCAGACCAGCAACGCCTCGGGTGAGCGCGGTTCGAGCAGGTGGAACGCGACGATTCCCGCGGGTTCGTCGAGGGGCACCCAGTAGGTCCCGGCGGGGAGATTGCGACGCTCGGTCGATTCCTTCCACTCGACCTTCTCGATCGCGTGATGAGCGTGGAGGACACCTCGGGACGGGGCGGGTGTCAGGTGAATATCGTCACTGTACTGTCCGGATAACGCGCAGCATCACGCCCGCTCACGCAGGCCCGCGCCCACGATCCCCCGCAGCATGCCGCCGAACACCAACTGGTGCACCGGATACAGCGCGTACCAATAGACCTGCCCAAACAACCCCACCGGATCGAAGACCGCCGTCTGGCGAATCGTCGCGGAGGAGTCGTCGCCCGTGACTTCGAACTCCAGCCACGCCCGCCCCGGCAATTTCATTTCAGCCGCGAGACGCACGCGGCGGTTCGGCTCGAGGGCCTCCACGCGCCACCAGTCTACCGTGTCCCCGACACGCAGCGCATCTGAGGCCGGACGCCCGCGTCGCATGCCAATGCCCCCCGCGAGAAGGTCGAACGCGCCGCGCAGGCGCCACAGCCAGTTCCATGCGTACCAACCCGTGTCGCCGCCGATTCGCTCAATGGGCTTGAAGGCGACCGCGGGCGGTCTCGCCACCCTCGCCGTTCGCGAATCCACCAGCCGCGTGCCAAACCTCACGCCACCCCACGAAGGCAGCGCCCCGGACGAGCAGAGCGCATCCGACCAGCGTGTCGCCGCGAACTTCCGATCTTCATTGGCAATTGCGTGGCGCAGGGCGTCGTCGATCCCCATCGGGCGGATGTCGAAGGTCCTGAGCGCCGCGTCGTCCCGAACCACCGTCGAGTGCACGATGCTCTCGATGAGTATCCGCCCGATGCGGGCGTACAGAGGCGTGACCAGTCCGAGCCACAGACTGGAAAGAAAGGGCGTCAGAACCGGTACCGGGATCATCCAGGGGCGCAGTCCGCGGCGCCGCGCGTACGCACGCATGATGTCCGCGTAGGACACCTGGTCCGCACCACCGATCTCGTATACGCGATAATCGGAGATCGGCAGCTGGAGCGCGGCCGTGAGGTACGCGATCAGGTCCTCGATGGCGATCGGCTGCGCCGGACAGGAGACCCACTTGGGCGTGGTCATGATCGGCAACCGCTCCACCAGCGAGCGAATCATCTCGAACGACAGGCTACCCGAACCAATGACGATGGACGCGCGAAACTCGAGCGTCGGAACGCCCGACTGCCGCAGGATCCGTCCCACCTCTTGCCGGCTGCGCAGGTGCGGCGAGAGGATCTCTTCGTCATTGCCCAGCCCGCCCAGGTAGATGATGCGCCCTAGACCCGCTGCTTTCGCGGCCTCCCCGAAGTTGCGTGCCGCCCGCCGGTCATTCTCCTCGAAGGAACCCTCCGAACCCATCGAGTGAACCAGGTAATACGCCACGCTGACGCCCTGCATGGCAGTATCCAGGCTGTCGCGGTCCAGCACGTCCCCCGCGACGACTTCGGTTGACGGCGAGACTCTCGGCCTGAGGAATTCGGGACGTCGGGCCAGGCAGCGCAAGCGATACTGACCATGCTCCAGCGATTTGAGCAAGCGCCCGCCAACGTACCCCGTCGCACCGGTTAGAAGGACCCGCGAGGGATCGGGGGGATTGGCGGTCGTCGGCGTCGCTCTACCTGCCACTCGTCACCTTTCTCGGGCGGGTCGCTTGATGGCTGACGGCGCAGATCACGCGCCGCGAACCGCTGTGCCGCCCACTTGCCGGCCCGGGATCCTTTTCAGTCTCTCATTCAGTTCCCAAAGGGCATTTCGGTTGCTGTCCCATTTCAGCAAGCAGCATGCCCGGTCATACGGAACCCAGCGCGAATCCGTGTGCTCGCTTGACAGGGTGAGCGCACGATCTCCGGCATCCACGGCAAAGCAGTATTCCGGAATGACGTAGACCCCCTGACCCCAGGAATCGGCGGCGACGAAGCAGTCCTTCGGGATGGTTGCCACTGAGTCCAACTGAATGAGGTGGCCATTGGCGGTGATGCCAATTTCCTCTTCGGTCTCTCGCTCGGCGGCTTCCTGCGGCAATTCGTCGTCCTCTCCGCCCCCGGCCACGAACTGCCACCACCCGGCATCGCTCCGCTTGAGTACGGCAAACTCGGGCCCCGCCGCCGTACGACGGAATGGGATGACCAGAATCTGGAACGGTGCTCTCATTTCGTCGTGCTCCGAGCGACGCCCATCAGACGCGCCGCACCTCGGCGCCTGGACGGGCTGGTTGGACAGACTCCTTTGCATCACGACATCACCCGCGTCTTCGGGCCCATTGGTCCCTGGAATCACGGCAACCGAATGAAAGGCGTTGTGTTCGTAGAATGCGATGGCCCCGCCATCGGCGGCGTAGGTTGTCAGGGTGACAACCGTGGCTCCGTTTCTATTCGCGAAGTTCACGGCGTGGATGAGTAGTCGCGAACCGATTCCTCGACGACGATGAGCCGCAACAACACCGATGTCCACGAGCTCCGAATAAGGCTCACAGAACAGCTTATTCTCAAGAAGAATGCCGACGATTCCGACCGGCGCTCCCGATGCGTTGTGTGCCGCAAAGAACCGAGTTCCGCATGCGGTACGGGCCTTGATCTTGCGCTCAAGCCATGCCCGATGGGTCGGCTTCGATTCGGAAAAGTGCCTTCCGGACTCGATTTCGCCGAGCAGAGAGAAGAAGGGCGTAATCTGCTCACCTATGACTTCGGTTATTGTGATCCCGGTCATTGCTATCCTGTCCAACAACTCATTGTCTCGAAATCCGCGTACCGTGGCCATCCTGCCCCAAGCCGGTCCGGCGGCTCAGGGTCAAGAACCTCGATTGCGGTGCCGGCCCGATCACCGTGCGACCGGGTAACGGGGGCGAAGACCATGCGACCCGGCTGCCTCAGCAGCTACCGCTCCTCAATGACTCGTCCCGAAGCTCAGCACGATCCCGTGGGCGCCCTTGCCCCCGACCTTGTCGAAGCTCTCGAAGACGTAGTGATATCGCAAGTCGACAAAAATCTGATAGCTGTAGGTTCGAAACGCGATCAGCCCGCCCCCGACGTCGGCCGACAGCGCCGTCGCCCCCTCTTCCCTGCTGCAACCGTAGTCGCAGGGCATCTCGGGAGGGCAATACCCTTCGCACGGAACGTCTCGCTCCACGTGCACGCTGCGCACCCCGAGGCCGCCTCCCAGGTAGCCCGACACGTCTCCCACCCCGAAGATCCGCGCCGCGAAAATATCCAGCGGCATCCATTCCACCGAACCGCCGCCCCAGGCGAACCCCAGGAGCGCGGTCGACTCGATGAGAAAGTTGCGGCCCTCGAACTTGTACGCCAGACGAAGGCTGGTCAGACGCTCCCCGCCGTAGCTGTCGCCGTCCGGAAACAGAAACCCGGCGCGCAAGCCGATGCCGGAGCGCCCCGCGTGCCGCCGCGGCGTCTGCTCCTCCTCGCGCGTCACCGACTCGACCGTAGCCCGGTCGGAGTTTGCCCGACCCGCCGCGATCCCCTCGGCAATGCGTCGCATGACGGTATCCAGGTCCTCCTCGGTCAGCGCCGAGAGCTGATCGTTGTAGTATGGCGCCGAATCCCCTACCCGCAGGGCTCGGACGCGAACGATGATCTTCTCCCCCAGCCGGCTCAGTGAGCCGAAGACGACCTGCGCCGCCCGCCGTTCCCGCGCGAGCGCCGTGGCGCACTCGATCTCATCGCAACCCTGCAAACCGGAGGGGAGCGTGAGGGCCTCGCCCCGCTCGAGAATGGAGACACCCCGGCTCTCGAGTTCACCCGCGAGCAGATCCCGGGTGACGGTGGCCGTCGTGTCACTCACCCCCACCGTGCGGAAGGGCAGGATCAGCGTCGCGGTCTGCCCGGTGGCGGTGGGAATCCCGAGAACGACGACGCACCCGAGAAGTGCCAGAGCGCGGGGCCATCCGATCGGACGCATAAACACCTCCATCTGGTTTCGGCGGCTTGGGGCGCGGATCCCCGATGGAGGATAGACCTTTGGGGGCCGCCGGTCAGCGCCGATTTGTCCGAGCCCGCGTCCTCGCAGCGTCTCGGACGCGGTCAGCCCCGGCCGGGCGCTGCAGTGCGAAGCCGGAAGCCCGTGCCGAGAGTCGGGCCGGGGGCGCCTCGGCGGGCACCGCGGCGGTGGTATAGAATTCCACTCAGCGCGCGGTCCTCCGGGGGTTCACCACGGAATACCGCGGCGGAGGCGGTTTGATGCCGTCTGCCCGGAGCCCATCGAGATGCAGCCCGATGGCTTCCTCGATCCGTCGAAGAGCCGAGTCGAGCGTCTTTCCGGTGGCAACACAGCCAGGGAGATCGGGGACAGAGGCCCCCCAGTCGCTGTCCGGGTCCCGGCTGATGCGAACGAGATATCGAAGTGTCCGCGCGGGTCCCCAACCTCTTGCGTCCAGGCCAGATTCGCCCATCTGCACCCAGAGCGGCCTGCCGAAGCGGGCAAGTCGCCTATGGCGCTGTAGAGCTGCGGGCACAAGTGACGTCAGCAAGGTTGGCCACCACCGGCTCCAGCCAGCAGCGTGCGGTTCCCGAGCCAAGGACAGGGTCGATCGTCAGTGTGCCGCCCTGCCGTCTGTCCCTGCCGCCGCCATGTCCCTTGCTTGCCGCCGGTCACTCGGGCGGTTTCAATGCGGCCGGGAGACAAGCCCTTGGACAGCTGCTACGATCCGAGGCAGGAGGCGGGATGAGCGTGCGCTTTGAGTGGCATGTCGCCAAAGCCGATGACAACTTCAGGAAGCATCACGTGGCCTTCGATGAGGCTGCCACAGTATTTCGCGATTCCTTGGCGGCGATCTTCGCCGACGAGACGCATTCGAGCACCGAACACAGAGAGCTCATCATCGGTCATTCGGTGCTCGGTCGATTGCTGATCGTCTCATTCACCGAAACACCTGGGGGTGCGGTCCGGATCATCAGCGCCCGCCGGGCAACCCGGACGGAGAGAAGGGAATATGAAGAAAATCGCGACCGGTAAGGTGCGCAGCGGCGTTCGGGATGGACTTCGCTCCGAGTACCACTTTGACTATGGAAAGGCCAAGCGCAACCGCTTCGCAGCCAAGGCCAAGAACGGCCCGTTGGTTGTCATCCTGGATGAGGACATTGCTCGTGTCTTCCGCTCGTCCGAAACCGTGAAGGCCGTGCTCCGCGCCCTAATCTCGACCATGCCTGCCCGCGCGCGGCGGCGAACGCCGAAGGCGCCGAGCAGAGGCTAATCGTCCCGTTGATGGGCGCGCTGAATTCGGCGAGGACTCACATCCCCAGCCTCCGTCGCAGCGCGGCGAGATCGTAGCGCTCGCCTTCGGGCAGGCGCGCCTCCCTGTTCTCCATCTCCTTGAGCAGTTCGTCGAGCTTCGCGCGCCTCGACGCGGTTTTCGTCGCCTCCCGGGGCGTCTTTCCACCCAAGGCCGGGATCGCTTCGTCCACCCAGGTTGCGTAGTGCTGCTCCTTGAACTGGCGGGCGAATTCGAGCATCTCCGGCGAGTCCTCGGGGTCCCGTCGCGGTGAGGGTGGCGCACTCTTGGCCGCTCGCATGAGCGATGCCCCATCCTGTTCTTCGCGGGAACGATAGCGAATGAGATCGCCGCCAATGGACTCGACCCGCTGACGCAAATCGCCAGCGCGCCGGAGCGAGTTCGTTTCCAGGCGTAGTGAGATCCGCGAGATGACCGCTCGCCCGACGATCGTGTTGTCCCAATCCTTGTGCTTCTTGTTCCCGGGACGCGTGAAGGTGATGTAGGTGAGTCCGTCCTTCCCGTCCTCCCGGTCGACACCATCCATCGTTGCGAGCGCCGATGCCACCTCCACGCGGTGCTCAGGCGCAAACTCAAAGAACTCCGTAACTAAGCGCAGTGGATCACCGTCGGTGTTGTGGAGGCGCGGCAGAGGGCGGTGATCGAGGGCCTCGACGGCCTCCCCCCAGGCCACGAGCTGCAGCCGATCGACTCCCGGTACGCGCAGCTTCCCCAGCGCCACCTTCCCCTTACTCAGACCAGCAATCTCCCGCACCGCCCGGACGACGCCGGCTGCCACTGCGGGGGGCAAGGGGCGTGAATGCAGCCCGGAGAAAATCGAGATGTCGCCCAGGGTCACGATCCGTGCCAGGGCGGCGTCCCGAATTACGAGTACCCGCGAGCCATTCTGATCGTGCACGAAGCGCGTGGCACCCGTGAGTAGATCCAGCATGGTCAGGCCCACGCCCGCCTGCACAGCCGTCACCTCCCACACGGAGAGCCACGACGCCCGCTGCGCCTCGACCCAAGCCCGGTCGTCAGGATCCAGGCGCGACCCCCGCTCCTCGAGAAAGAGCTCCGCCGCAGTCGGCCCGACCGTGGTGTAGTGATAGAGCGCCCAAGGCACCACGAGCTGCACGTCGTTCTCATCCAGCTCCGTGGGCCGGCCCAGGCAGGCGTTAGAGGCGTTCTGGAACCAATCGTCCCCAAAGCGCGATTTCGCGAATCGCAGCATCCGCAGGGCGAGATCTTCGTCGCGGCCATGGAGCTGGATCGCCGGGGTGAGCGTGGCTGGCGGTTCCCCTTCCTTGGTCCGGGAACAGCAGTGCTTGTACTTCCTCCCGCTGCCGCACGGGCAGGGATCGTTGCGGCCGATGTCCGTCATGATTCCGTAGCCTCCTCTGCACTCAGATCCGAACACCTTTCCCGCGTGCAGCGCAGCCAGGAACTCGGGTATGGGCAGCGCCTGGACCGACTCGAAGTGATAGGACCGCTCCCCGGTGTAGACTCCAAAGCATTGGTCCACCTCTGAATGAGGGTTGAATCACACATGCCCCGAGCTTACAGCAGCAATGTATTGCTGCAAAGCACATGCCACGATGCCTCACGTGCCCGCTTCATGAATGATCCGAGCTGGAGTGTAGGCTCGATGGGGATCCAGGGCAGTGCTCCGGCCGACAGATCGAACGCCGGATCCTGAAGCCACCGGACGCCCTCCGCGACCTCGCCTATCCGGGCATCGAGATCCCGGTCCATGCAATCGACCCGGATCCCCGCATCAATCTTGGCGCGGCACTGGGGACGCATCTCGGCTAAGCGCGGATACTGCTCGCACGACGGCAGGACGGCATAGAAGGGCACCCTGGCGTATGTCGGATCCGGCCATCGGGAGCCGGAAATCGCCAGCCAGGGCGTGCCCACACACGGTGCCAGAAAGGCAAACCCCGAGTGCGGCGAGATGAAGAGATCCGAGACCCCGAGCAGCGCAAGCTGGTTGGCCAGCCCGACGTCATAGCAGTTGCGCGCACCGGGGATCGCCCGGAACAGCCCCTCGAGCTCGGCGCGCGCATAGCCATGGGTGATCGAGCGCCCCGCGGTGGCGTCCGTGGACCCGGTGATCCTCGGCACGTCCGACAGGTACGATGCGTCGGCGCCTCTCGCCGCGACCTCCTCGATGTCGATCGGGTAGACCGCGTGGATCCAGCTGCAGCATCCCGCGAGTTCGAAGCTCGTGCGACGGTTGAGGAGAAGATGGACCTGCAGGTCTGGATTCGCCGCGGAGTAGTCCGCGGCCGCGGGAAGCGCCTCGACCGCGTGTCCTACCGGTTGGTAGTAGATCCAGTTGAGCAGCAATGTCGCCGACGGACGAGTCA
>Ga0315286_10005767_pt1 | contig 11982 bp, 12 predicted proteins | sample YL17G10_0_MG_FD_205038 | JGI IMG/M metagenome (GOLD analysis project Ga0315286, IMG submission 205038) | Sediment microbial communities from Yellowstone Lake, YNP, Wyoming, USA - YL17G10_0 | ecosystem: Environmental > Aquatic > Freshwater > Lake > Sediment | place: USA: Wyoming | collected... | reverse complement strand
TGAACCCCGCAGCCGCCAGTTGCCGGAGGACGATTTCCAGGATGGGATAATCCCCCAGGGGCAGGAGGGGTTTGGGTATCGTGATCGTGAACGGCTTAAGCCGTGTGCCCTTTCCGCCGGCCAGAATGATTGCCATCATGTGTCACCGCCCTGAGGGTCCAAACCGAATCTATGCTCTAAAGTCCTTTCTTCGTAGACTTTGATGAAAGCGATGAACGAAAGAATGTTTTCAAAGGAATTGATGTTGCATGCCCTGGCGAACTCGCGAACAGCGAGCACGTCAATAAAAGCCGCGCGGCTCCCTAGTCCCAGAAGGCATTGCTCTAAATAATCCCTCCGGTGGCCTTCCGGCGAATACCCGCGGTACAGTGTAGCATCCTTCACACGGATTCGCAGCCGGGTTGGCAATCTTTCGTAGACAGATTGCCTGAGCGGATTCCAGAACCGGCGGTAAGAAGTGATCTTCGCCTCCCAGTTGGCATAATTCACCTGCAAGCATTTTGGCTCGAGCAAACGGAAAAACTCTTCATATACTCTCCAATGTTTTTTCGCCGCGTCCGGCACACTCATAGCGTATTCGAAGTATGAGAAATACGAAAAGGGCGTTACGTGCCAAAAATAGGTCCGGTTCCGGTCTTCCGCCTGGAAATTCCAATTGAAAAGCCTTTCCGCCATGATGAAGTGCCGGTACCGGTTATCGTTGTCCTTCTCGGGGTACCTCTCAAGCTTATGCCTGATGTTGGCCTCCAGATCATCCGCGCGAACCCCACACATCATCGCGGCGCTCTTCAGCGGGATTCGAGTGTGGCGCTCGATGGTGAAGCGGGCATAATCGTCGAACGTTTTTAGCCGGCGCGAGGGCCCCTGCGGGTCCATGCTTCGGTCGCCGTTATCCCCGGTGAGATGGATCATTTGGGGTCCATAGGATGCCAGGAGCTTGCGGAAGATGGGGAGCAAGAACGCCATCCCCGCATAGTTCATGCCATCCTTCACCCACAATAGCCGTTCCATTTCCTCGACGCTTATCCCCGGGAATTGGACCAGTTCCCAAGGCACACCCATGATATTGGCCACTTCCTTAGCGTACCTGCTGTCTCTGCCCCTCGTGCCTGTGCTTGAATCCTCGAACGAGAACGCCCTCACGTTGGCCCCCGCCCTTTTCATGCCCGCAAGGACGGCCCTCGAATCGAATCCCCCACTAAGCGATACAATGTGCGTATGGTCCGGAAACGTTCTCTGCAGGTTTTCACAGCCCGCGAGAAAACGGCCGCACATCTCCCGCGCATAACGGATAACCGGCAGCCGGGGTTTATCCAGTAAGTCATCAAAATTGAATTCATACACCCTTCGCACATCAGCATGGAGGCTGTTTACGTCGATACTCAGCAAGGTGCCGCCATCCAGGCGATGAACGTCCTTGATGAGCGTACTTGATCCGAGGGTATACCCAAAGACAAGTGTCTCTGCCATGGCCATATTATCGTATTCGTAATCCGCGGCGGCTTCTACCACGTGCTTCACTTCGCGCGATACGACGGCCAGGCCGGGCGCCCGATATATATAGACCGGGAGCCTGCCCATCGGGTCGTTCAAGAGATAGACTATGCTTCGCTTCTTGTCACAGACCAGAAGAATATAATCGCCGTGGTTATCCTCGAGCCACCTGCGTGCGTGCGGAAGAATGTCCTCGCCGTCCTTGAGATTGACGATAATGTCCGCGAAGTGCTTCAACGCAACGCTTGGCCTCGTGTTGTATGCGTGCCCCTCGAAGAGCTGCCAGCTCGCGGCGGAGTCCGAAAATGCGATAGGATACCCGCTGAAGCAAGAATAGCCCACCCGCATTTTCTCGTCTTCAAAGACAGTCTTGCTGTGGTAATCAACGGAATGGTGAGACCACCCCGGTGTTTGTGGCGAAATTATCGCTTGTTGATAATCACCCAGCCAATGGTCCCGAATGATTAGTGTGAACCCCGGCATTTCAGGCTCCATTCAACTCTTTCAACTTGTACATGCTGTCTATCTTCATTCTATGGCTTCTACTAACGAGTTTTGATTTAGTGCCTCTCGAATCCGATTGCAGGCCAGTCTTCAATATGTCCCCTGGCATGCATCGCGGCGGCTGACAGCACTTCTTCGTATTTATCTGCAACCTTATCCATCTTGAAATACTTCTCCGCCAATTCACGGCTTTTCATTCCCATCTCTCTTCTTTCGCTTGCTGATAGGTTCGCGCAATACGAAATCGCTCCTGCAATCGAACTGGGCGCGTGTGGATCGAAAAGAAACCCATTTCGACCGTCTACAACGAGCCGCTCGGCATCCCCCACCCGGCTGGCCAGGATGGGTTTTCCGCAAGCCATGCCTTCGCAGATCGCGTTTGGCAAGCCCTCATAGAATGATGCTAATAGAATGGCGTCTGTTTGTTGGTAAACATTAGTCAAATCGAGAGAGGCGGGGTGGAAGCGAAAAGCATCTCCGAGAGATTTCTTTTTCAAGGCATCCTGGACGGCGATTCCGAAAGCCGTGTCACTACCGCCATTTCCGAACCAATCAAGGACCACCTTGATGCCGGCTTCTCTCAATAACGAAACGGCGCCTATAGCTCCCAAAACGTTCTTTTGTCTGTCCCGCCTGGCAACGACCAACAACCGGAATGGCCCGGTTGAATCGGCACAGCTTGCAAACGGCCGAAACTTGTTCAAATCGACGGCATTGTACACAACGATGGTTTTGCTTTTAAGCCACGGCCCTGTTTTCACTACACGGATCCTGTTTTCATATGAATTGGTGATGACTCTGTCGGCAATCGCGTGCATTAGCCTGCGAAAAGAGAGAAGCCGCATCCGCCCCGATGGGACCGTCAATCCTTCTCTCGCAACCAGGCCCCAAGGTTTTCGGGGGAACGCAGCCAACTCTGCGTATCCAGCCGTTGAAAGGTGCGCAGTAAGTACTACATCGGCCCGAGATTTTCGAAGGTACCTCCGTATCCTTAAGCCCCATTCCCGCTTGCCGCTCCCACCAAGAAAGTCATGAGGCACCTCGTTATCTTCTAGGAAACTCTTATAGAAATCTCCATCCGCATACGTCGCGACACGGACTTCGTGACCTCGCCGCTTGAACTCGCCCGCGAGCGTGCAAACCTGCCTCTCCGCCCCGCCGCTGCCGAGGCTCTCCATGAGCATCGTGATCTTCATTCAGACTCCATGTTATACGGTGCCCCCCGATGATTGGACAGTTTGGGGAGCACCTCACACAGCGCCCCCTTCCTGGCCAAAATGTACATGATGTCCAGGGTGTTCACCGGGATTGGAATCCGGCCAAGAGACCGGGGGAGACGGATTCCGAAGAAGCCAGCCAAGGCTGCGGCGGAGTAATGTTTCCACGGGTATTTCACGGCCTCGGGGGAGAAGCCCTGACGCTTCATGAGAGAGCGGAGGCCCCGGCGCGAGAAGTAGTAGATATGCTCGGGGGGCTGGATGAGGCGCCACCGCCTCCCGGCGATGGATGCGTGGAGGCTGGTGATATCACCGGTCGAAACGAGGCAGATCCCTCCCTCTCTGAGGGCGAGGTGCATCTTGGCCAGAAGGATCTCGGGGGCACGAACATGCTCGATGGTGTCCAGCGCGACTGCCGCATCGAAGCTCCCGGGCTCCACCTCCACACCGGGCGAGGTGAAATCCGCGCAGGTCACCCCCAGGTCAGGCTTCCGTGCGGCCACCGACGCGGCAAATTCGGAGATCTCAAAACCCCGCGTCGCCCACCCGCGCTCCCGGGCCGCATCTAGGAAAAACCCCATAGCGCACCCTGCCTCCAGGAGACGGCCCGGGGCCCCGGCCTCTTTCTCGATCCAGCCGAGGATGCGGCGGTAGGCCCTCCTCAGGTTCTCTCGCTCACCCGCGTAGTCGAGGTAAGTGGTCTTTCCATCTCCGGCATAGTAGGCGCGACCGTAAAGTACCTTGGGGTCCAGGTCCAAGGCTTCGCGGTCCAGGAAACCCGTACCGCAATCCCCGCACCGGAATATACCGTAGCCGTTTTTCTCGTGCCAAGGCGATGTCCCGCCAGCACCGCACGCCGGGCAAAGAGGGTTCCCGTTCATCACTTGAGATTCACCAGGGCTACACCGGCGCAGATGAGTAGAACCCCGGCCCACTGGGGAAGGCTCACCGGCTCCCTCAAGAAGAAAGCGGCTAGGAGGAGGGCAAATACATACGAGAGGCTAATCAGCGGATATGCAAACCTAAGCTCCGCCTTGGAGAGAACCTTTAGCCAGAACAAAGCCGCAAGTCCCGTACAGGACATCGCCGCCCAGCCCTTCCAGGACAGCAAAGTGGCTCGCAGGAGAGCCCCGAGCCCCTCCCCCGCGGCCCCCGAAAGGGCTCCCTTTAAAAACGCCTGGCCGACCGCCAGCAAGAGGGAGACCAGTGCCGCACCCGCAAGCACACCGAACCGGGCACTCACTGCGGTCCTTTCCCAGAGCCGCCTCTAATCTGGACCATCTCCCGTTCGAGGCGCTCGATATGCTCGCGCATGAGGCCCGCCTCCTGGAGCAGGACATTCTGTTTCCTCTTGATCTCCGAGATGCGGACGGTCAGGTTTAAGAGCATCACCACCGAGAATACGAGCCCCCCGAAGAAAAAGAACGAGGCAAGGTTGACGCCGCCCGCCAGCTTGATGAGCCGGAGGGTCACGCGATCGAAGAGGATCAGCACGGCCGAGGCCACCGTGACGCCGAGCCAGAGGATGGAGTACTCTTCCCGGATGCGCTTCTTCCGGACGAGCTCGAAGACAACCACCGCCAGGGCGAGGCAGGCAATCAGGGCGAGGAGTTTCGTGGACAGAATCATGAATCACCCCTTTCTGACGGGTTTGCGCAGGAGCTCCACGGCCAAGGCCAGGAGGTAATGGAGGGGGTAGATGATGGTCAGAAACGCGTTGATGGAGGACCGGCCGCTCCGGCGCGGATGCACCGTGACGGGAACTTCGCAGAGGGTGAACCCCCCGCGATGGAGGACCACCAGCCCCACGGCGTCCCGAAACTCAAAGCTTGTCTCCGTGGCGAAGAGGCGGATGGCGGCCCTTCCGTAGGCCCGGAACCCGCAAGTCGTATCGGTGATGGACTGGCCCACGAAGGCCGAGGTTAGGCGGCCGAAGACCTTGGTTCCGACGGACCTCGCCATGGGCATCTTGTACTCGACCTTCCCCAGGTAACGCGATCCGATGACCACATCTACACCGCGCTCCAAGATCGGGGCGATGAGGGCGGGAATGCCACTTGGGTCGTGCTGTCCGTCCGCATCCACCTGAATGGCGATGTCGTACCCGTGGCGGTACGCGTAGCGGAACCCGGCCTGGACGGCGCAGAACATCCCGCCATTGACGGGCAGGGAAATCACCGGAACGCCGGCCCTGCGTGCCGCATCGGCCGTTCCATCGGTGGACCCGTCGTCCACCACGACGGCGTCCGGAGGGTTGGAGAGAGAGCGGATCTCCTCCAGGACATGGGGGATGTTCCCCTCTTCGTTAAAGGCGGGAATGACGACAAGGACCCTCGGGTGATGCATCATCTCTCACTCCACGATGAAGCGAACTCGCTCCCGGCAGGCCTCGGCGATTCGGATGGCTTCCGAAGCGCTAGCGGCTTGGGCGATAGCGTAACCCGCGCGCTCGTGGCTGCCGGTAACGGGGACAATTTCCTGGCCCGGGCCCTTGAAGATTTCCACGCGAACCACCCCCTCCAACCGGGAGCACTCCTCCACGCCCTCCACCGCGAGCACCCTGCCCATCTTCGGATAGAAGTAGCGGATGGCCGAGCCACTCCCCGAGCTGAACGGGATGTCCACCTCCGCACCTAGTGCGAGGTCCAGGGTCAGGGCCACCATGTCGATTCCCGTGGAGAGGGGTACGAGATCGGAGGTGATGTAGTCTCCGCCCAAACGGGCGCCCACTTCGATGAGCATAGGTCCGCGGGGGGTGAGCATCAGCTCCGTGTGGGTGGGACCCGTCTCGATACCGAGGGCCGCGGCCGCGGTCCGGGTGGCCTCGACGATGGCCCGGCGCTCTTCGGGTGTCACTTCGGCGGGCTGGGAATGGCCGGATTCCACGAAGTGCGGCGGACCCGTCGTCTCTTTCTCGGTGATCTGAAGGACGTGCAGTTCGCCGCGGACGGAGAGGGTCTCCACGCTAAATTCGCGGCCCTCCACGAACTCCTCCAAGACCGCGCGCTTCACGCGGGAGAAGGCCAGCGCGTGCGCCAGCGCGGCGGGGAGCTCGAACCGCTTGCGAAGGAGGGTGACGCCCCGGCTTCCGGAGGAGTCGGCGGGTTTGAGAATCGCAGGCTTCGAGAGGGCTTCCCACGCCTCCTCGCAATCCCGCAGGTCGGTCACCGGGAAGGAGGGGGGACAGGGCACGCCACCCCTGCGGAACGCCTCGCGCATAAGGTCCTTCCTCGTAGCAACGAGGGCCGTTTCCTCGGATATGCCTGGCAAGCCGCAGGCGGCGGTCGCGCGGGCGATGGCAACCAGAGGCTGATCTGTGGCGGCGGTGCATATTGCTTCCACGCGATACCTTGCTGCAGCTGCAGCAATTGCCATCAAATCGATCGTCGAGGCATTCACGTAAGCATTAGCCAAAGAGATCCCAACTGCTGTCGGATCCAAGTCAGCAACCAACACCCAATGCCCAGCCCTTCGGGCTCTCTCAATCAGGGGAACTTGGAGCGGGCCGGCGCCTATGATGAATACTCGCACTTTATTTCAGATCCGATGCCAGGAGGCCTACTACAAGAACATCGCAATACTGATCCCCGACTTTTCGATGCTGACGCATGGTTCCTTCTACCCGAAAGCCATTGGCTTGCAACATCCGGATTGAACGTTCATTAAAAGCAAAAGGCCATCCATACAAACGGTTTAATTTTAATGTGCTGAAAGCATAATCAACTAATTTTCGTATGACTTCCTTCCCGATTCCTTTGCCTCGAACTTCTTGGGGGCCAATAAACATTTGTATTTCAGCGCTGTTATTAACTATGTCTATGTTAACAAAGTAGAAATTCCCAACGTGACTATTCTTGTAGTAGATGGCGAGCATCTCCACATCGGTGCGGGCTCGCATAGCGTTGAACCATCGCCAATGTCCTTCAGGTGTCGGGGCGGCAGTCGTTCCTGTCATTTTGCGCATTTCGGGATACTGAAGCCAATCAAAAGTGCGCTGATGGTCGTCCTCGGAATAAGGTCGCAGGGTCAGATCATCCGATTGATCTCCTGCAATGCAGTAAATTTCTTTTGACAACATAGTACACCTCACAGATAAAAAAGGGGGAACTGATTGTTTGCCCCTATGCAATTCCCGCGAAGCGCTTCCATGAACCGTCCAAACTCCAGCTTGTTGAAGCACCGAAGGCTCTGCGATGTTCTTGCTGCCAAATCCCGGAGGGTGATCCCTTCACTTTTACTTTCGGCCCACCGATAGGATTTTCAACACGGCAGTGATCACATCCTCGGCGTCCGCGTTCGTCATGGCCGGATAGATTGGCACCGAGATGATGCTGTCGAAGATAGCCTCCGCAACGGGGAATGCACCCCGGTCTAAGCCGAACTCTTTCCTGTAATAGGGGTGGAGATGGAGCGGTATGAAGTGGACCGAGCTCCCGATGTTCTCGGCCCGGAGAGCCTCGATGAAGCGGTCCCGGGTAATAATAAGGCGGTCCAGGCGCAAGCGGATGGTGTAGAGGTGATGAATGTGCTCGGAGACAGCGCTGTCCCTCGGAGGAAGCACAATGGCCTCGTCTTTTCCGAAGGCTTCGTCGTACCGATGGGCGATTTCGCGGCGCCTGCGGGTGAACTCATCGATGCGCTTAAGCTGATGTAATCCTATGGCGGCCTGAATGTCGTTCATGTTGTACTTGTAACCGAGGTCTACGATCTCATAGTACCACGAGCCCTTCTGGGAGTACCTATTCCATGCGTCCCTGCTGAGGCCATGAAGGCTAAGCATCCGCACGCGGTCGGCGAACTGCTGGTTGCGGGTGGTGATCATCCCCCCCTCGCCGGTAGTGATGGTCTTCGTAGTGTAGAAACTGAAGCAGGTGGCGTCTGAGATGTCGCCCACCTTGGCGTCGCCGTAGCGCGCGCCCACCGCGTGGGCGGCGTCCTCGATGACGTGGAGATCGTAGCGCTCGGCGAGCTTCAGGATGGAATCCATGTCCGCCGGGAGACCGCCGATGTGGACCGGAACGATTGCCTTCGTCCTCTTTGTGATGGCCCGTTCAATAAGATTCACGTCAATATTGTAGGTCGCCTCGTCCACATCAACAAATACGGGCTTGGCACCGGTCATCATGATGGTGTTGGCCGTGGCCGCGAAGGTGAGAGGAGTGGTGATGACCTCGTCACCTGTTCCGATGTGGAAACCCAGGAGGCACAAGTGGAGCGCCGCCGTGCAAGAGTTGACGGCCAGTGCGTATGGGGCACCCGTATAGGCGCAGAAGGCATCCTCGAATGCTTTGGTTCTCGGGCCCGCCGTGAGCCAGCCACTCCGTAAGGTCTCCACCACTTCCTGAATCTCCTCCTCGCCGATGGACGGCAGGGCGAAGGGGAGGAACGAACCCCGGACCGGCTTTCCGCCTTCGATGCCTAGCTTTTCACTCATGCGGATCTCCTTTCAAAGAGGGGGCGGAACACCCGGTCCACCCCTCCAGTGCGGCCAACCAAATGGGTCGAATCCTTGCGAGGCAGGCGAGGAACCCGTACGCGCCGAAAGCCAGGAGTAGCGGGTCCATGGGGAGCCGATACCGAAGTTTACCGTAAAGGAGTATGTGGACGAGGGTGAAGTAAGCGACGAAACCGTAGAGTGCGGAGAGCTTCCGGAATCGGCGCAAGCCTAGGACGGCACCAGCAATAATAAATGGGAACAGAATCCCGTAGGTCCCCAGCCCCAAGATTTTGTAAATCAGCGCCCTGCGGTCTCCCTCTTCCCCCGAATACCTCGGGTAGAACTGCCAGAAACGGGAGAAGTTCTCCCATAGGATGGCGGGATACTTGTCCAGGTTCTCCCGGATGATGCGCTTGCCCTCCGCATTGAGGTGCCGGTCCCCTTCTAGCCGGTCCCGGTCGGTCCCGCCCGGAGGGTAATAGTACTTCGGAAGCACCTCTGCTTTAAGGTATTTCAACCGGGCCACCTCGTCGGGCATGGTCATGCGCAGGGCCGTCTGGTAGAGCATCACCCCTGAGCCGATTGTGGGGGCGGGGATGACGGTCCCGAAGTGGCGGTAATTTACCGCGCACCAGGGAAGATACAGGGCCAAGAACCCCGCCGCAGCAAGGCCCGTGGCCTTCAGCCATGCCGTACGCCGCACCCCCCACGCGATGGCGAAGATTAGAGGGACGGCGAGGACAAAGTAGACGGCCGAGGCCCGGGTGAGGGAGGCGGCCGCGAGAGACAGGCCGAAGAGCAGGGCGCCGGCCGGGCTGTAGTCATCGGCCGCCCGCAGTGCCAGGAGGAGTACGAGGGGGATGAAGAGGGTGGCCGCCGTCTCGGTGAGGGCCTGCCCGCTGTAGAAAACAAAGTAGGGGTAGAGCGCCACGAGGGCCGCGCACAGGAGCCCCGCCAACCTACCGCCCAACCTTTTGCCGAGCAGGTAGGCCACTGCTCCAATGGCGAAGAAGAGGCCGCACTGGAAGAGGCGTGCGGCCAGGAACGAAGGACCAGTGAGGGCAAAGACTCCGGCGAAGAGCACGGGGACTACCGGGGGCACATGATAGTACACCGTTGCGTCAAACGAGCCGGCCAAGATGCCCTGGGCCGATTCGAAGTAATCGGTCTCATCGCTAGCGCCGAGCCCAGGTGGAAGAGTGAGGACGTAGCCAACGCGCAAGAGGACCCCTAGGAGGATAAGCGCTCCTAGGCAGATGTAATGCCGGTTCTTTGCCCTGCTTTCAGACCACATGTCTCATCCGCTGCGAACGCAAGTTTGGTAGATTGCGTGTGAGAAGGGGTTTCCCCTCTCTTCCCAACCCCATCCGGCGGTATCCTTGGCTCAAGGCGAAGAGCACATACCAAATAGGGTGGATGTAGTTGCCACTGAAAAGTTGTGCAATGAAAACTTGCAGGAGCAGGACGAAGAGAGTAGCCGCAATGGCCCGTTCCGCGGGACGTGCCTGTCCCAACCTGGCCCTCCGATAGAATACCGCCCCGGCAGTAAAGGCAAGGAAGAGAAAGGCCGCAGCACCGATGGTCCCGGTTTCGGCCATCGCTTGAATTACGGCGTTGTGAGAAACCATCAAATCATCCACGCCCACCAATGCCATCCCCTTTCGGATGTTCCCGAATCCCACCCCCACAATAGGAGAGTCCTTGTAGACCCGCAACCCTCGTGCGGCAAGATCCGTACGCATTTCAACGCTCGAGACCCTGCCGACCTTTTCGACCCTAACTGCCGTGGACCACCGCTGGAACAATGTTCCTTCTGAAATGAAGGCAGCCAACAGAATCCCTAGAGTTAAGAAAGCGATACCGGTTCTCCTGGTCGATTTCAGCATCAGAAACCCCAACGCCCCTCCAATAAGTGCCAGGACGGCCCCCCTCGACCCCGAATAGAAGAGGCCAACGAGGCATAGGGCGTCTAGTGCAAGGAGGCACGCTTTGACAAAGCGCCTCCTGCTGATGATCATCAGCCCAGTCAGACACACCGACGCCATTGCGCACACCTGGCCGTAGCCGTTGGCATTGCCAAGAATTCCCTCAAGTCTGTATGGGCGGAAAGTGACCAGGTCAATAACTCCCGACATCGCTGAAAGAACCCCACCTGTTCCAATGCCGGCCACGGCAAGTTTGAGGTCACTCGGACGCTTCACCACATGTATGACCGCAATGAGGAGAATCACGTTCTGCGCCATCTTCCATAAAGAGTTGAACTCTACCACCCCGAAATGGAGGCTACCCGCAATCCCCGCCCCAATAATAATTAGCGACGCCACGAAGGAAGAGTTAAGAAGGCTGAGGGTGAGGGCATCCCCGGATCCCCCCCCGTACCCGAGGGTCAGGAGGGTGGCAAAGACGAGGACCGCGCCGAGCGGTTTGTACAGGAGAACTCCTCCCATCTGCACAGGAAAGACCATGAACAATAGGAAGAGGAAGAGGACCGTCCTGGCTATACGCATGGCCCCTCAAGAGAGAAAATCAAGCAAGCTTTTGATCCGTTTTCTAAAGGTATGTTCAGCCATCGCCCGCCTGTGTTCCTTCCAAGCCACCGCCAAACTTCGAGCCTTGTTCATTGAAGAGGAAAAGGTGGGTGCCTTCTCCGCCGCCTCCTCCACGTTCGAGAAGCCCCAGATCTCCACACCTGGCTCGAATATATCCCCAAGGACGCCGTTCCGCGGAACCAGATTATCCAAAGCGTTCATCTCCTTAGTATCCTCTTGAACCCGATTTCGGAGGGATCAAGACTTATTAGACGCAGGGCCTAGGCTCCGCAGTGCTGTGACCTTTTTAGAGATCGCCTGTGCTAACTCCTTGACGTACTGCCGTTCGGCCGCGGTGGCGATAAGGAAGTAGCAGCCGCCAAAGAACAGCACGACGGACAGAGCGGAAACACAAGTCCTTCCGATAAGGCCATTAATCCCCCCCGTGGTTACGATGCCGAAGGCAACCAGGCTGACGACCGCCGCCACGAGAAGCGGCTGTGCGTAAACGCGCACAAACACCTCGCGCAAGCCTGTATGCACCGCTTTCGCGCAAAAACCTATATTGAGACATCCACAAACCAAATGGCCGGCGGCCAGACCAGACGTTACCGCAATGTATGGATTGTGCCAAGTTTTGAAAACGATCAAAATCAGCCCGATGGGCACGATAACGAGCCCAAGCGAGTAAATGAAAACAACGGCCCACAGTTTTCCCAATCCTTTAAGCATGTGATGGGCAACGCCGGTGCTCATAATGAACGCCTCGCTAGCAAAAAACACCAGCGCAAAGGGCGTGAGA
>Ga0315286_10005766_pt1 | contig 11983 bp, 5 predicted proteins | sample YL17G10_0_MG_FD_205038 | JGI IMG/M metagenome (GOLD analysis project Ga0315286, IMG submission 205038) | Sediment microbial communities from Yellowstone Lake, YNP, Wyoming, USA - YL17G10_0 | ecosystem: Environmental > Aquatic > Freshwater > Lake > Sediment | place: USA: Wyoming | collected... | reverse complement strand
GTGAACCATCCCAGCATCCTGTTCTGGGACAACGGCAACGAGGGCGGCTGGAACGAGAGCAACGACGGCGAGTTCGCCAAGTGGGATCCCCAGGGGCGCAAGGTGCTTCATCCCTGGGCGGTGCATGACGGCATCAACACCGACCACTACGAACGGTACGACAGCACCGTCACGCTCAGCGCAGGGCCGCAGATCTTCATGCCGACCGAGTTCCTCCATGGCCTCTACGACGGTGGCATCGGTGCCGGGTTGCGCGACTACTGGGACGTGATGGGCAAGAGCCCGACGGTGGCCGGCGGGTTCCTGTGGGTATGGGCCGACGAGGGAGTCGTGCGCACGGACCAGAACGGACGGATCGACACGGCGGGTAACCAGGCGCCGGACGGCATGGTCGGGCCGCACCGTGAGAAAGAGGGAAGCTACTTCTCGGTCAAACAGATCTGGTCGCCGATCCAGGTGGTGTTGCCCACCGATCCTCTTGGCGAGCTCTCGCCCACGTGGGACGGGACGGTGGTCATCGCCAACGGCTACGATTTCACCAGCCTCGACCGGTGCCGCGTGGAGTGGCAGTTGCTGCGGGTGCTGCCGCCCGGCGCGCCAGGGCCCGCGCGCAGCGTTCTGGCCGAAGCCGCCGTTCAATTGCCCGCGCTGGCGCCGCGCACCTCCGGCACCCTCTCGTTACGACTGCCGCCGACCTGGCGTCGGGCCGACGTGATCCACGTGACGGCACATGGACCCTCCGGCGAAGCGCTGTGGACCTGGTCAGCCTTTGTGCCGCGTTCCGATTCGGAGGCGCCCGCCTCGGCGCGCCCGCCCGCCTCGGTCCGCTCCGACCAGCGAGTGGTGATCGTGACGGGGTCGGCAGGCAGGATGCAGTTCGACCGGACGACAGGGCGACTGACCGAGTGGCGTCGAGGTGAGCGCGTGCTCCCGTTCACGAACGGACCGCGGCTCGCGGCCCACCGGCGCCAGAACCGCACGCACCTCGAAGTGCCAGACACCGGTACACTCACGGCGTTTACGTGGCGCACCGACGGGCGCGATGTCGTCGTCGAGGCGACCTACGGGGGAGCGTTGCGCCGGGTGGTGTGGAGGATCGGGCCGGCCGTCGACCAGGCGCGACTCGACTATGAGTACGCCTTCGACGGGGACATTGATCTGCTCGGCGTCACCTTCGACGTGCATGCCGGAGCGTTGACCGGCAAGCGCTGGTTCGGCAGCGGACCGTACCGCGCGTACCGCAACCGTCTCGAAGGCGGTGTCCTTGACGTGCACGAGGACGCTTTTGCCGATCCGATCCCTGGACAGTCGGCTGCCTATCCTGAGTTTACGGGGTACTTCCACCAATGGCGGTGGCTCCAACTGGAAACGGTCGGCGGCACACTGGTCGTGCAGAACCGCTCGCGGGTCCCGTTTTTCGGGCTGTATGGACCACGAGACGGCGAGCCGCCCATGCTAGGGTTTCCAGACACCGGCCTGGCCTTTCTGGACGTGATTCCCGCGCACGGCAACAAGTTCGACACGCCAGACCAATTGGGACCGCAATCTCGCACGCCCCGTGTCAGCGGGGTCAGGAGCGGCCGCCTCGACCTGCGATTCGTCAACTCCATGCGTTGAGGTTGGGGCGCTTCGCGAGGACGGTTGGCCGTACCCGATTCCCTGTCGGACAGCCCAAAGCCGGATGCCCGGAGCACACTGCGGCCCGCGAACGGGCGGATTTCCGGCGAAGGGTGTCACTTCTACCGCGGCTCGAGTGCGCCGCGCAGTTTGTCGGCGAGCGATCCGAACGACTGCGCCTGCGCCGCATCCTCCCGAGCGCTGTACTCGTGCTCATCCGCGGCGTCTTGCGCGGCATCGCCCGCGTTCAGGACCGCCTTGTGTCTCGACGAACCCTCCTCAACGAGCGCGACGCCGATCCGCTTCTTCTCGGGATCGATGCTCAGGATCTCGAATGCGCCCGTCATGCCCGGGGGGACTGACTTGGACCACCCGCCCGAGCCGCCCATCGGCGCAAACGTCGAGGCGTGCGCCAACCCTTCGATTCCGGGCTCCAGCTCGACGAACGCCCCGAACTCCGCGATGCGTGTGACACGGCCCATGCGCACCTGCCCCACCTCGTACGTGGTGGGGACCATCGACCACGGATCCGCGGTGAGCTGCTTCAAGCCAAGCGCGATCCTCTGGGTGCCGTCGTCGACGCGCAGAACTTTGACTGTGATCTGCTGGCCGGGCGTGACGGCCTGCGACGAGTCTGACACGCGCGACCACCCCATCTCGGATACGTGGAGCAGGCCCTGCACGCCGGCGCCCAGGTCGATGAAGGCGCCGAAGTCGCGGACGGAGACGACGTGCCCGGTCATCACGGCGCCCACGACGATCGATCGCCGGATCTCTACGGCGCGCGCCTGCTGCTCCTCTTCGAGCAGCGCCCGCCGCGAGACGACGAACTTCTCGCCGCCTTCTCTGTACTCGATGATTCGGAATGTGTAGACGCGGCCTTCGTGCACCGCCGGGTCCGCGGTTCGGATCGTGTCGATCTGGGACATCGGGCAGAAGGCGCGCTGGCGGGCGATGCGCACCTCGTATCCGCCCTTCACCGCCTTTTCGACCTTGCCCTCTACGGGAAGACGGGCGCGAAACGCGTCTTCGAGCTGCTGCGCGGTCGCGGCCCCGCGCGCCAGCTTCCTGGACAGTGTCAATCCCCCCGAGGTCGACACCACCGTCGCCTGGATACGGTCGCCGACGGAGACCTCAAGCACGCCCTCATCGTTCTTCAGTTCGTCGACCTCGATCGCGGCCTCGCCCTTGCCGCCGACATTGACGAACGCCACCTCCGGGCCGATCGCGACGATCGTGCCCGCAATGGTCTCACCGTTCTCAAAGCGCCTCGCCTGGATTGACGCCTCGAATAGCGCAGCAAAGTCCTCTTCGGTCTCACTCACGGCACGCTCCTCTGTTTCTCGATGACGCGTGAGCGCTGGCAGTTCGAGATTGGGCGCGCCATTACTTGGCGATCCGCTCCAGCAGTTTCCTGACCTCGTCGGCCTCAGGCCCGGTGGGAGAGATCTTGAGGAACTTCTCCAGGTCTGCCTTGACCCGGGCCAACAGGTCGATTCGGGCCGGGTCCTTCGGGTCGGTCTTGGTGTTGAGGACTTCGATCAGCGCGACCGCGCGGTAGTAGTACGGCTGCGGTGCCTGGGGGAACCGCGTCACAGCCGTCTCGAGATACGCAAGCGCCTCAGCCGGCTTCTTCGCGGCGATCAATGCCGAGCTGAAGTTCAGGTAGACCTCTGGTCCGGAAATCGTTGCCTGGTCTACCGTGCCAAGCAGCTGTGACGCCTCGTCTATCGAGCCTTTCTCGAGGAGCATGTTCAGGAGCAGTAGCCTCGGGTGGGGGTTGCCCTGGGTCGCCGCCACTCCCTGCTTGAGGCGCTCGATGGCGGTGTCAAGCGCGCCCTCGCCGTAGTACGTGCGGGCCAGGTTCACCTGCATCGGGCCGGCGATCTCGGGAACCTTCGCGATGATGGCCTGGAAGACGGCGCGAGCCTCGGCGAACTTCTTCTGCGCCATCAGGTCCTCGGCCTTCTTGCCTTCGGCCTGGATGAACGCGTTTGGATCGAACACTTTCTTCAGCGTCGTGCGTACCGCCGTGGCCCGCCCGGACTCATCGACCTCGCTCGTGGCCTGGCCGGGATGGTATCCGTCCTTCTCGAAGAGCAACTGCCACGTGCCCTCCGCTACGTCGTCAACCGCCCAGTCTCCCTTCTTGTCAGACTTTGCCTCGAGAGCTCCCACGACGGCGGGGAACGATGCCCGGATCGTGACGCGCTCGAGCGGCTTGCCCTGTTCGTCGACGACCTTCCCCGTCAACCGGCCGTTGCCCTTCCACTCCTGCGCCCACGACGCCGATGCGGTGAGCACGATTCCCAGCACCACGATTGCGCTACTGGTTCTCATCATGATTGTTTCTTCTATGAATCGGGCGAGGCCATGGCCTTACCCCCGGCGGCCCGGTCCCCGGGGCGGAGTGCCGCGGGAACCGGCACTCCCAGAGGATACCCGGATCCGGCCCCGAAACGTAAGCGGCGAGTGGGGTCAGACCCAAAACACAACATTCTCCGGCATCTTGGATCGGATTCGCCCTCATGGTGGAGCCCAAGACCCTGGCGTTTGGCCGATGCCTACGACTTCTTGGAGAATGTTGTGTTTTGGGTCTGACCCCAACTGAATCAACCCGAGCGTGGGCGGCGAATCGAATACAGCCGGCGCTCCGTGCGCACCACCAATCGGTCCCCGGCCAGCGCGGGCGAAGCCAGCGCCATGTCGTCCAGCGCATTCACGTGCAACAACCGAAACGTCTCCCCGGCGATGACCGCCCGCCTCACCCCTCCTTGCGATCGCGCAGCATCAGAAGCAGCATTCGCGCCGGCTCGGGTGCATCGAGCGCGTGGGGCACGTCGGCCGGCATGCGGACCACGGTGCCTGGCGTCGCGCGAACAGGCGTGCCGCCGATGGTGAGCGTGAGGGAACCTTCGAGGACCATCACCAGCGCGTCAAACGGCGACGTGTGCTCGGTGAGTCCCTGTCCCGCATCGAACGCGAAGAGCGTGAAGTTGCCGCCACTCGTCTTCGCCAGCACGCGACTGGCGATTCCCTGTTCGGTGGGACTGATGAGCGACTGAAGGGGTAGCGCTTCGGCTGCCGGAATCATCTGTGAAGTGCTGGACATCAAGTGTTCCTTTGTTTGCGGGGGTCACGTGGAGCGATTCGCCCAAGGCGTGCCAGGCCAGAGTCCACAATCTCAATGATTGTGGCTGCGTGCCATGTTACCACCGCGAATCGTCTTGTTCCCTCGCCGCGGGACGCCCCCGAGATGGTGTCCGGATGCCCCCGGTGGACTCCAAACGACGCGCTGATGCCATTCGCGGAAAGCGGACTTCGACGCTCGAGGGGAGTTGTGTGCTCGGTCGCGCGTTCTAGCGGATCGGTCTGCTCCGCTCTTCGACAATCACCCGCGCGGTCGCATCCCGGCCGAACGTTTCGGGATGGTACATCTCCTCGGCATGCGCCGGCGGCACCACGAACTGTCCCGGCGTCGTCGCTCGTGCGACATAGGTGTACGTCCAGACGCCCTCCCACAGCAGCGACGTGAATGCCTCGACCCGATCGTCACGCAGGTTCTGATGCTCGAACCACGGCCGGGACCAATACCACCGGGCATCCGATCGACTCGTGCCCACGCGTCCACCTGCATCGGCAGCGCTGGCAGTGCCCGGCGGCTGACTTGGGATCGACCCGGTGGTCTTCAACGCGGGGTTGAGTGCCTCGAATCCGGCAGGGAGCGGGTCCACCAGCGCGACGTGATAACGCCGCGATGGCGCCACCATCGAGAGCGTCACGCGCACGCGCGCCCCGGCCTTCACATGCCACGTGCCGCTGGCATCGCGACTGACGTCGCCCGGGTCGTCCACTGCACTGTAGACGCGGGTCACCACGAACCCCCTGTCCATCGGCTGGAGGTCGAGGTTGGCAGGGGCGTATCGGAGCCCCACGCGGTAATAGAGCCGGCCCGGGCCGTCTTTCGCGATCACGAGGTCGGATGACGCCGTCGTGCCCGCAAGGGCCTGCATCGGCACCTCGACGAGATGCCGCTCTGTGGTGCGGCCACGGAAATCGTGTTCGCCGGCGAACGCACCGCCGAGCCACGCGCGCGCGACGAAATCCGGCGTGACGCGCTCGTACGTGCGGAAGTACCGATCGAGTGCGAGCAGGATGAATACGTTCTCCTGTGTGTTTTCCCAGCGTCCCGCGGTCCGGTGCGCGAGGAACCCCTCGACGATCTTCGGAATCAGGTCGCTCTTCGGCTGGTCCACGATGAGTGCGTTGAGCACCACGGCGTCGGCGCGTCGGTTCGATTCGAAGAGCAGGTGCGCGCTGTCACCGTAACTCACCGCGAAGTGGGCGGCCCCTGCCGTTTCGGTGACATGGTTGTTCAGATGCGTGCGGATGGCGGCCACTTCCGCACCTGAGTCTCGATCGCCTGACAACACGACGAGCAGCCAGCCGAGCGCCTCGAACGACAGCTTCGACACCGAGGCTTGACGCACCAACTGCCGCGCGCGCGTCGGATCCGGGTCAGCCATTAACTGGCGCACGAACAGCGCATAGGCGATGAGCGTCTGCCGCGCCTGCTCGCCGTACCAGGACGGAATGTGCCGCTCGATCTCGCGGAGATACGTGCGGGATCGGTCGAGCGCCGCGGCGGGAGGCTTGAGTCCTTTCTCCTTGGCGCGCTGGAACGCGTGTGCCGCGTGCACGCTGACGTACGGCCACGACTCGTCGCCCCTGCGCCAGAGCGCAAACCCCCCGTCGCTGTTCTGCAGACCGGCCAACCGATCGAGGTCGCGGGCCACGGCCTCGCCAAGGTCCTTCTCGCTCGGAAGGCCCGGGGCGCCAAAGGCCGACAGCACATCCCTGAGCGCAGCGATCGCGAGAATCCGCGACGAGACTTGCTCGCCACACTCGAAGGGATAGTTGACGAGATAGATCACGGCGTCGGTGAGCGCCTGGAGGGCGGTCGACGAGGTCGTGATCTGCAACCCGCCGAACTCCTTCACAGCGTCCGGTGGCGCCAGGACTTTCTGCAGCACTGCCCCGCTGTCTATTTGACCGTAGGTTGCGAACGCTTCGGTTGTCGCCGGCGTCCAGATTGGGAACGCGAACTGGCTCGCGTCGCTCCAGCGGCCCGATGCGGCCACCACCTGGAACCTGGCCGTGCCCGCCCGGCCGGCGCTCATCGGGAACCGGACCTCCGCGCGATCGTTGGCGCCGATGGTCACGCGGCGACCGGTGCCCGCGGTGAGCGATGCGTTCGTAGCACGCACAGCCACGTCGACCGCCAGCGGGGCATCGGTCTGGTTCTGAATGACCAGGGGCAACTCGGCACGGTCGCCGAAGTTGAGGAAGCGGGGTGGGGACGGACGCACCATCAGCGGGAGCCGTGCCGTGATCGTCGATTCGCCCGAGCCGAATTGCGTCGCACCGGCCACCGCGACGGCCATGACGCGGTAACGGGTGAGGTTGTCGGGAAGCGTGACGGTCACCTGTGCGCGGCCGTTCGCGTCGGTCGGCAGCGCGGCGGCAAACAACGCGAGCGGGTTGAAATCGGTTCGCGCGCGGATGGGGTCGGGCTGCCGTTCAACCGATTCAGCCTTGTCCAACATCGCGGGCGCCATGACCGGCACGGCCGTTCTGAACATCACCTCCGACGCCGCCGTCACAACGACACTCTCGGCCACGGCGCCTGGGACTCCAGGACTGAAGTCTTCCATCTTGCCGAGGACCACGCTCGAGCGGAGATGATGGTCATACACGTCTGGCGACCGCTCCTGATAGAAGATCGCCAGCGGATCCGGGACGCGATACCCGCTCAATGACAGCACCGCTTCGTCCACGACGTAGACGGCCACTTCGCCGCCGGCGACTGGCCGGCCGCCGGAGTCCCGCAGCGTCACGTCCAGCGACGTCCGGCCACCGGGTTCGAGCGTCCGCGCGCGCGGCACCACCTGCAGATTCAGTGTGCGTTCTGCCGGCGGTACCGTCAGCTTCAGGCTGCCCGAGGCAAACGCCGGCCGCTTCGGCTGCCGTGGGTCTGGTTCGCCGTTCGCGTCAGTTCTGAGCGCGGAACCCACCAGGCTGACCTCGACGTGAACGTTCGGCGTCCAGCCCTCTTCCACGGGAATCCGCAGTGTGTGGGAATCCCCTGCGATCGTGAAGCGCTCGGTGCGAAGCAATCCCGATCGACGGAGCGTCAGCAGGCCTTCGGCGGGCGCAAACGGCGGCACGACGAGAATCTCTGCCGTGTCGCCCGCACGGTACTGTTCCTTGTTCGGGATCAGGGTGACCTGTTGCTTTGCGACGGTTTCACTCGGCCGCACGCGGCCTCCCGCGACCCATCGGCGGATCTCGGTTTCGTTCGCGCGCCCCTCGGCATCGATCACGCGGGCCGTGATCCGGTACGTGCCGCCTTCCTTGGCGGTGAAGGTGCAGCGCGACGTCTCGGCAGACGAGGTCACCGCGCAGTCCTGCCGCGCAACAGCAACTTCTTTCCACTCGCTGCGCTGCTGTTTCCAATCGAGGCGTTCGGCGCGAACCTCGACAGGTCGGCCTGCGACGGCCTTCCCTTCCAGATCCGCGACGACGAGGTCCACCGGCAGCGGTTGACCACGTTCGACGAAGTAACGGTCTGTCTTGAGCCCAACGTAGACCGACGCGGGATGCACCAGCAGATTGGAGGCGCTCGTCCAGGCCTGCCGGTTCACGTCCTGCACCGACGCTTCGGCGTGGACGTTTGTCGCACGCGGCCGTCCGCCGCCGTCGAAGTCGATGCGGAGCACGTGGCGCCCAGCCGAATCCGTCTGGCCCGCAAAGTTCTCGATCTCGGGTCGATCGAAGTGCCCGTCATATTCCCACCAGGGAACCCACGTGCCGAACGTAAAGTCGCGCCGGTTGGGCGGCGTGAACGACCCGCGGGTCGTCCTCACGCGCCACGCCACGTCGGCATTCGGCAACGGACCGCCGGCGTAGTACTTCGCCGCCACGGTGACCATGGCGTGCCCCCGCACCATGTGCGGGCCCTCACCCGTCTCACTCGTCACCGCGAATTCAGGCCGTCTGAACTCCTCCACGCGAAACCCGTGCGTCCACTCGGATCCCTTGACCTGCAGCAGCAGGGCGGCGCCCCCAAGGTTCATCGTCGGCGGAAGCTTAAGTGCGAGGTCGAATCCGCCGAGCGCGTTGATCGTTGCCGTGCCGTTCGCGATCTCGTTCTGTCTCGCGTCGCGAAGCCGCCACATCACCGACCCCACACCCGCGCCGAGACGCTGGACGTCGCCGCGAGGACCGGCGCCGATGACACGCAGCCAGCCCTTGACCTTCACGTCTTCGCCGGGCCGGTAGAGGTGGCGGTCGTCGGCAACGTACCAACGCACGGCATCGGGTTTCGACGTGCGACTCCATCCATTCACGCGGTACCAGTTCGTCGACCGGGGCAGCATCGCCACGTCGTCGCCGAGTCGGGCCACGAGGACCGTGGCCCCCTCGTCTGGGAGCGCCAGGCGCCCGAGCCCCTGGGCATCGCTCGCCACCGTCGTGCGATCCAGCGAGAGTTCCACGCCAGCCAGCGGGCGACCATCGTCGAGCGACGAGGTCCAGCCGACGAGGTCGCGATCATCGACGAAGGCGTCGAGACCGATGTGCGTCGCTTGAATCCAGGTGATGATGCGTTGCGATCGGTTCTGGTTTGTCACAACGGGCGGGTCGACGACGAGGACGACATGCCCGAGTCCATTCTTGAGCGCCGGTCCAAGGTCAATCGCGGTCTCAACCACTTCATCCGGCTGGTCCTTGATGGGCAGCGAGGTCGACATGACCTGTCGCCCCGGCATGGTCATGGCCTGGTTGTTCCAGCGCGACTCGATCGCCTTTTGGTACGCGGCCCAGTCGCCTGGCGTCACGGCATAGGCGCGCACCGACAGCGTTGGATGGTTGATCGAATAGACCGAGAACCGCGGGGACGCCGCGGGATCCAGGACGACGAAAGGACCGGACGGGGCCGTCAGCAAGGGCATCGCTGACCCGACGGTAAGCGTCGTGGTGTAGTCGGTGCCCAGCGTCTGCCCGTATACGTCGGCGAGTCCGCGGGCGAGCGTGACCCGATAGGTCGTGTTCCCCTTCGACTGTCCACTGATGTTCACGGTCGTGCCATAGACCGCCACTTTGAAGTTGGGAAGTGGCGGTTCGACGCGTACCAACTCGTCTGCGAATCGGGACGTGTCGATGCCATTCGACAGTTCGAAGATCCATGGGTTGAATGGGCGGCATTCGTTGTTCCACCCGCAGCGCTGCCGGGTGACTCGGAGGGCACCAAACGTCCGGAACCGCCACTCCTGCGCAGCGGTCGTCGTCTTGGGTCCTTCTGCCGACGGCGTACCCGGGCCCACGGTCACGACGACTGCAGCATCGGCTGGTAATCGTTCGTCGGTGCGGAACGCGAGCCATCGGCCCGCTTCGGCCGCGCGCGACAGCCGGCGCACGGGCTCGGTGCGCGCGATCTCGTCGCTCGTCGCCAGTCGCAACCGGACAGCGCGCGAACCGGCGTTGACGGAGATGGTCCGCAGGACGGCCGCCGGATCGATGCGCTGATCGAACGCGGCGAACATCACGGGGTCGTGCGGCCCCGTCTCGTTCTTGGGCCACGACGACACGATCGTCGGCGGCGGCGTCGAGAACCGGAAGCGTTCGGCGCGGGCGAGGCGCGCCGTCGTGACTGCGGCTGTTCCTTCGGGAACGTCGATCTGGAAATCTGTGGCCATCGGCAACCGCGATCCCGTCTCGAACACGACCGTGCGTGTGCCGAGCCATCGCCACTCGCCGGGCGGCTGGGGCGTGAGTTTCACTGGCGCCGCTCGTGCCGCCAGTGCGTCGTGCGACGTCAGTTCGACCATGGGATGCGAAAACGTCAGACTCACGTTCGGTGCCAGCGGCACGTTGCCGTCGGGCGCGTGGCGCACGATTGTGAGCGGGCCGACCACGGACACGTCGGGGGCCGGTCTGGCGGCTGGCGGCGGGAACGATTCGACGATGGTCCTGCCCGGTCGTGGTGGCGGAAGCGAGGCCGGACCGAGCGCGAACGGCTGGTCATCGCCGGCCGCCGGCGTCAGTGGCGGCAGGCGATCGAGGAGGGTTTGCGACTCGCTCTCGCTCAACGAGGCAGCGACCGCTGGTGGAGGCGGCGTGGGGCGCGCCTCGCTCGCCCCGTCACTCAAGCGGACGGTGAATCGTGCGGATTCGCCTGGATTCTCCTGGGCGCGACCAGCGGTGCCGGCCGCGAGTGCGTGAAGTCGCCCTCCCAGGGCGTTGTCCGTGTGGCCCGACGCCGGCAGGGTCTGGGCCACGCCAATCGCCAAGAGGGCCGCGAGCGACCACCATCTCCTGTCCATGCCTGCCTCCCGTGCTCACGAGGCTCATCGCGTTCGACTTCACTGACGGCCTGCCGATCGCGCACCTCCGGCGAAGCCTCCGTTCGCCGTCATCCTGCCACATTTCCAGGGTGGTGGCACGCCGCACGAGCCACATAGCTGCGTGTGTCGTGGTTGCTGGCGGCAAGCATGCTCGTGGCGGAGAGGAACGGAATGCGACGAACGCCGATTCCTACCGCAGCCCGAACAGGGTCAATACCGCGGCCCAGCCGCTCGGAAGGACCGGGGGCGGAGCGTCGAGGATTCTGCCGTACTTCACGACCATCTCGAGGAAGTAGTGCGCGTGGAAGAACGCCTCGAGCATCGGACGCGTCGTGTCGGCCCAGCGCTGATTGTGCTCGGGGACGAATGTCTTCTCTGTTCCGGCGGCGACGACACTTGTGAACAGCTCACAGAGTGGACGGTCGGGCATGAGTTGCTGAAGCGCGGTCACGATCTCGATCGTCAGAGACTGGATCCAGTACACCTTGAAACTGTGATGGTAGTGCCGATAGACAGCATCCTCACGACCCCAGTGGTCGTCAACCCGTTGCAGGAGGGCCCGCAGTGACGCCAGCGATGCCTTGGTGTTCGCCAGCAGTTGCTCTTCGTCGCTGCCCGCGCCGGTGGTCGCCCCCCGGACGTGCTGGAGCTTTATCGCGTGCGCTGGCAAATCGAACTGGCGTTCAAGCGCCACAAGCAACTCCGTAACCGACACCGCAGATGTTGCGGGGCCGAATAGCCAGTCAGCGGGTTGGTCGGATTGAGCGTGTCTGGCGACTCAAGAGATTGGCTTGCCCAGCCGTAGCTCACCGAGCGTAGAGCGACTTACCAACCGGCGCGCGTCATTTCCATGTCCCGGTGCTCGAATGCTGACGCCATGCGATCGATTTCCGGTTTCGTGAGGCCTTGCCGCCCGGCTTCGTTGCGCCATGTCGCGACGGCTTTTCCAACCTGGGCCGCGA
>Ga0315286_10005764_pt1 | contig 11986 bp, 15 predicted proteins | sample YL17G10_0_MG_FD_205038 | JGI IMG/M metagenome (GOLD analysis project Ga0315286, IMG submission 205038) | Sediment microbial communities from Yellowstone Lake, YNP, Wyoming, USA - YL17G10_0 | ecosystem: Environmental > Aquatic > Freshwater > Lake > Sediment | place: USA: Wyoming | collected... | reverse complement strand
TGACCTGATTATAAAAAGCCGTCTCCTTCATCTTCCACTCGAAGCCACGGAAGCGAGACCCCTTGTTCCGGACGATGACACTGCCAAGTTTGGTAAAATTCTCTCGAAACTTGGGAAGGTCAATATCTTGAAGAAATTTAGAGATCATGGTGATGGTCGTGATCCGGACCCACGAAGGCACAGGTCGCGCCGGGTCCTGGATGAGCTCTTGCCGGATCGCGTGAAGTTTCTGGATGTACGGAAACGAATCCATGGTTTGACTTGATCTTAAGGCGCTTTAGGTCTTTATGGCCCGGACAGGACCTATTTTTTTGCCCGGGCGCTGGCTTTTGATTTTTTGACGATATTTGCGAGGGGCGTCCGCAGAATGGCAGCCTTCACGACCTTCTGGTAGTACTTCTTGAGGCGGTTCTCATTCTCGTGAATGTTGTTCGTCTTGGTGACGTCATGGGCGACCAGAGAAATCAGCTTGCGCTTCTTGACCGACTTGATGACGCGCTGGAGTTCGGCCACGCGAGGCCCCTTGGGCTTGGCGCGCCGACCACCGCGCTTACGCGTCGCCGCCTTGCGTGCGCGAGTCGCTCGGGTTTGCGAGAGGGTGTTGAGGCCCTCGAGCGCGTTGACGGCGTTCGTGGGGCCGCCTAGCCGCCGGACGGCCTGGACCGCCACGGGGCTCGCGCCCTTGATGTTGACGGCCATGGCGATGTTGCCGCCAGTCTCGTTCAGAATCTCGGCCGCCTTGGCGATCTCAGGTGCACCACCCGGGACGGCCGCGACGGTGTTCATAGCGGCGTTGATGCCGCCGGCCGCGCGAATCGCGTTGTTCTGATTGTTCGGCAGTGGCGGCATCCCGCCGTTTACGCCGTTCCCGACCGGTGGAGGAGGCGTTGTCCCAGTGCCGCCACGCATGCGGCGGCGGCGCATGATCTCCTCACGCTCCATTTCTTGGCGGCGGTTCTGGGCGGCGACGCGCCGCTCGTAATTGTTGCTGGGCTCGTTACGGCGGCGGCTGTACGTCTCCATGCGATGCTCGTAATTGCGATTTGATTCGCCGTTACGACGGCGCGAGCGACTGATCCGGCGCTCGTAGTTCTCGTTCGTTTCGTACGTACGACGTTTTGTGTTTGAGAGTCGGCGGCGGTATTCCTGGTCAGACTCGCCACGGCGCCGCCCGACGCCCTCTTCTTCGCGAATGTTGTTCGAGGCCCGTCTGTTCTCGACGGCGATGGCCGCGAGCAAATTCCGGTTGTCGTATCCCAGCTTCAGGTCCGACTTGAGATCGGTCAGACGGCGCCGCGCCGAGTTCGGGCTCTGATTACGACCGACCCGCCGAATCTCTTCGAGGACCATGGTCGTGAGTTTGGCCCGACCATTGAAGCCGGTGGGGACCATGCGAAGAAGCTCACCCATACGGCGGGCGCGTTGCGTGTTCGTCATACCCTCCAGGGCGGCGAGCTCCTGGTCCAGTTTTTCAGCCAGGTCGGAATTGGACGGCCCATTCTTTTGGCCGCGCTTGGCGAACATATTCTTGATATTCATGTTCGAATAGTTTCCAGGGCCGAGCGCTTGTTGAAACTCACGCTCAAGGAGATTCGCCGTCCCGGGAGTCGGGGGCTTGGTCCCATTCAGAACCGCCCGTGGGTAATAGTGGTGGATGATCTGCGTGACGAGAGTTTGTCTGCGCGCGTTCTTCACGGACGCCTTGAGGGCATTTAATTCGCGCTCGAGTTTTGCGAGCCGAGCCTTGGTCGCACCCAGCGACTCTATCTCCTGCGCAGTCGTGACAACCTGCTTCGCCGGGGGCCAAAGACCCTTGAATCTGTTCCAGAACGAGAGCTTTTTGGGCCCCTGGTTCGCCGGGCGCTGGTTCGCCGGGCGCTGGTTCGCCGGGCGGGGTTTCCGCCCAAGAATTCTATTCAAAAGCGAAGGCTTTTTAGGCCCCTGCGTCTGGGCCTGGGCCTGGCGCTGCGTCTGGGCCTGAGCCTGGGCCTGGCGCTGCGTCTGGGTCTGGGTCTGGGCCTGAGCCTGGCGCTGGTTCGCCGGGCGGCGCATCATATTCATGAATCGCCCAAATGGGCCCTTGGCGGGTTGCGTAGCCGCGGCGGCCGCGGCGGGTACGGCGCCACCTCGTCGGAACCAAGACGGGAACGTGAATGAGGGAAATTTCCCGGGCTGTTTGAGAACGGCCTGCTGCTGCGGAGACGGTAGGGCCAGGAATTGCTGGCGCTGCGCGGCCGGTAGAGCCCCGACGGCCTGGCGAGCGCCGACGGCCCCTACGACGATGTTCGTAAGCTGGCGGCCTATGTTGGCGACGCGACTCGGCATGTTCGCTGGCGCCGTCGCGTTAATAACGCGCGCAGCCTCCTGCGGCTTCACGGCACCGGTTACGATGGCGAGGAGACCCGCGGCCACTTCAGGCGGCGCGTTCTGACGGATCGCCTCCTGAACGTTGTCACCACCAAATCCTGAATAGGTTTTCTGAACAAATTCGAAACGAGGCACGTTTCCATTACGCAGAGGGCCCTCGACGGGGCGCAAAACCCATCCCTTGTACGAGCCGTTCTTGGCATTCTGACCGACGCGGCGGAACGTCGGCGCGTTTGGCGTCCCGAACACGTACCCACGGCGTTGACCGGCATAGTACGCGTTACCTATGGCGTTCGCCGGACGCGCGTTACCACCCCCGGTCGCAGGGGGTCCGGGTAGGCCCCGAAGGGCCGCGGCCACGTTGGCGTTAGATTGATTTCTCTGGGAAAGAATACTCACAATTATATCTTTAATTTCTCCTGCGACGTTTGTTTTCCTAGCCGCCTGTGCAAGGGCCGGCACAGGGGCCGCGGCCAATATAGGTGCGGCGGCAGCTGGTTTTACCGCGCCTCTTATTACGGCTGAAAGGGCCGTGACTAAGCCTGGGTCGCTCATTGTACTACTAGGGGTCAAGAGAAAAAACATGTCCTGTCAGGGTCAGGGTTTCGGTCGGCGCCCGTTTTTTCACCCGAATGCAAATGCTCAAGACGCGCCTCATCTCTCCTTACCAACACGAGGGCCTCCGGTGGCTCGTCGACCGCGAGCTCGACCGGACCAAACCAGGTGGGTTCCTTTGCGACGAGATGGGCCTCGGTAAGACGGTCCAGCTCATCGCGACCATGCTCGTCAACCCCAAGCCGCGGACTCTGGTGATCGTTCCCAAGTCTATCGTCGGCCAGTGGTGTGACGAGATTGCGCGGTTCGCTCCGAGCCTCACGACCTGCTCGTTCGACGGGGCCAAGCGGGCTCTGCCGGCCAAGCTGCCTGACGTGGTCGTGGCGCCTTACTCGATTCTGGCTCAGCGGCCAGGGTCGCCGGCGTGCCCTCTGCTCTCGGTCCAGTGGGACCGCGTCATCCTGGACGAGGGCCATGAGATCCGCAACCGCAAGAGCAAGGTCCACATCGCAGCCGCGGCTCTCCAGGCGCCGATCCGCTGGATCGTGACCGGCACGCCCGTCTTCAATTCGGTGAAGGATTTCGTGGCTCTGTGCGGCTGGGTCGGCATCCCCAAAGAGGTGGTCCAGGGTTACACAGACATTGTGCGGTCCAAGTACGTCCTGCGCCGGACCAAGACTGACGTGGCAATGCACAACAAGCGCCTCGAGCTGCCGCCGTGCGATTTCCAGAATATCGAGATGGAGATGTACCCCGAGGAGCGCGATCTGTACCGGGACGTCTTCGGCAAGGGCCAGGAGATTGTCAAGCACGTGTTCAAGACGGGGACGCAGAATCTGCATCAGATGGAGCTGCTCGAGTGCCTCCTGCGCGTCCGGCAGGTGATGACGTGGCCTCAGCTGTACCTGGACGGCATCGCACTCAAGGAGGAGTCGGACCCGGAGCCTTGGCTCGGGCGCTCGCGCAAGATGGAGACGCTGATGGAGCAGATCCGGTCGCACCCCAAGGAGAAGGCGCTGGTCTTCACGCAATTTATGGGGGAAATGGACCGGATTCAGGAGCTGCTGACCGAGAACGGCAACCCCATCTTCCGCATCGACGGCTCCGTCACCAAGGAGGCGCGCGACGCGCAGATCGCCCAGTTCAAGGCTGGTCCGGTCAACTCGGTCTTCCTGATTCAGATCAAGGCGGGCGGTGTCGGCCTGAACCTGCAAGAGGCGACGCGCGTCTACATCACCTGCCCGGCCTGGAATCCGGCGACCGAGCTGCAAGCCATCGGCCGCGCCCATCGCACTGGTCAGACGCAGAAGGTTGTCGTGAGGCGTCTGATCTACGCGGGTGAGGACGGCGTCGAGCCGCTGCCTTCCGTCGAGCAGTCCATCATGCACCTCCAAGAGGGCAAGGCCAAAGTGTGCGCCGAGATTCTCAACGACCCCCGGCTCGAGTCGCAGGTGCCAAACGCAACGCGGACCAAGATTACTATTCACGCGCTCAGGAAGATTTTCGCAGTGTAATATAAAATGACTACCGGTTCTCGCGCCCAAGTGTTCCACGGCAACGCCGACCAGACCGCAGGCGGCCTCAAGAAGAAGGACCTGAAGATGATCAAGGGTGAGATCGTCTCCAAGGCCAAGGCCAAGACCGAGAAGAAGAACCCCTGGATAAAGGCGGTCGCCAAGGCCAAGAAGGACCTCGGCATCAAGGGCTTCGCGCTGGTTCAGGGCCCGCTGCTGACGAAGGCCCGTGAGATTTATTCTAAGTGAATAGTAAATGCCGGACACGTCTATACTTATGTACGCGTGCGTCCTCTTGTCCGCCGGCGTGTTCGGTATAGCCGCGTCGTCTATCGGTATTCAGGCGTTCAATAATTGTGCCGACTGGAAGAATAAGAAGGCTATGAACTTCAAGTTCCTCGTCACGGCGCTCGTCATGGCGATCCTCAGTACACTCATTTCCTTCGGTGGTATGTACACTGGAATTACTAAACCTGTTTAATTTCTACCTTAAATTTATAAATGAAATCCAAGTCCAAGTCCAAGTCAGGACCTCTGCCAAAACCAATAGCATTGATCTTGGCAAATCTCCGTAAAATTTTCGGCGGTAAAAAGTAAGTGATGCGCCTGTCCGAATCCAATTATCGTTTCCTCAAGCGCCTTCTGACGAAGCGCACCAACAACAACAACAACAACAACAACTCGCCGCGTCGCGCCACCAGGACCAGCGGTCGCCGCACCGAGAAGACCAAGTACCTGAACGGGAGCATGCGTCGGGTATACAAAAACACGAATCGGAATCGTCACTTTGTATACACGGGGCCCGAGAACCACAAGGTCCGGACGTATACGGAGATTTTCGCGTTCAAAAACGATTGGAACCAGGTCCGTCGGATCGCCAGGGCGGGCGCCTCGAACGGCGGGCGCCGACGCCCAGCAGCAGCAGCCCCGCGCGGCAGAAATTATCGCGGCAGATACTAAATGGCGCCATCGTCCATGGCCCTTCTGGGTCTGGTGCGTAAAGCGAACCGCGCCATAATCAAGCGTCTGCTGGCAAAAAAGCACAGACGCCCTGTTTCAGCCCGCCGACCGGCCCGGGCGGCTCGGCCACGGACGGCTCGGCCACGGACGGCCCCAAGGTTTTGAGCTGATAGATACGGATAGTCAGCCCCCAATTTCCATTGAAAAAGTAGGTCGAGTCGACATCGATGATGCACTGGACCTCATGCGCCCTAAACAGCCCTTCCCGAACCTCCGGGCAGACCTGTTTTGAATTCTCATCAAAAACGTACACGGCATCGTCCACCTTGAGACGCAGCGAGCCCTCTTTGAGGTTCGAGTTGAAGGGCGCGTGGAGACAGAGATGCGTCTCCAGATCACGCCACCACGCGACAAACTCGGTGTTCCGGATATCGACGTTCATGCTTTTGTAAGCCGAGACGCCCCAGTTACACCAGGCCCGCGGGATCTGGAACCGGAGCGGACCACCCTGGTACCGAAACCTGGACTTGTCCTTGAGTCCCGGTGTGATCTCGATGAGGTTTTTATCAACCTCGGACCATAACACCATAATAGAATTAAATGCTCGCCCTTTTTAAGTACTTCATGGGTCACACCATCAAAGGCCAAACTCCGCGGCATTATCGCCCGAGCGCTACCCGACGCGTCTCTGGCCTATCGCCCATTAACGAGCGATCCAGCGCAGAGAAGCACTGGAACAAGCTGCGTCAGTCCGTGAAACTCTCTTCGCAGTCGCGCGCGCAGAAAGCGGCTGCACGCGCTCGGAACTCCAAACTGCTCGCGCTCGTCACAAGACTCGACAAGGAGACCGAAAAAGTGCAAAAGTATCACGCGGCCCAAAAGAAGCGCCTGTATAATCAGGCCAAGGCTCTCAATGCCCTTCGAGACCCGAATTATGTGAACGCCAAGAATACGGCTCTAAAAATTCACAAGAAGGCCCTGGCCAAGCTCCACGGCATGCGAAATATGGTGGTTAGCGAGCTTGTCCGCAACTCGACGAGTTCGCAGATTCGCCGTAATCTGTACGCCAACGGCTTGCGGCGCGGCCGTCACGGCACGTCCCAAAACAACTGGCAAAACTGGCCTAATAAGTTGTGGCACACGACTGAACGGCGGAATCAGGTGAACCAGTTTTTCAAACAGGCGTCACGTGCTTGAAGAAAAGTTTAGGGCCCGCGCCAGACCCGACCCCCGGAGCAGCACGCGCATTTCGGTCGCCCAGTGATCATTGGTCACACACGAATGAAAACTCCCGTTGCGCGACGTGACCTCAATCATATGTTCGTCTTCGGTATCGTTAAAGACCCACAAGCCGGCCGTGTGATAGTTCAGTTCTATTGGGCGTCTAATGATATGAGATCCTGGTACATGAAAGTTGTGGAGTGACTTTGTTTCTAAATTATAAATGAGTCCGTCGTGAGACTTGAGAAGGTACCAGAGCCGCCAGGACTTTGCCTCATCAAGTTTCTTTGGCTTAATTTTAAAAAACAATTGAGTGTCGATCGATGGATCTGAACATTCAATTATTTTTTGAATCAATTCTGTCGGTAAATTACTCCATATTTTTGGATCCATTACTTCTTGCAGTTTTTATAAGGCGCACAACTTGCACGCATAGTGAATCCCTTTATGGTACCCATGAGGCACATGAGTTTGGAGAATTTACGAGGTAAATTGAAGACCTTCTTATTCGAGCCCCGCTGGCATTTTTTGTTCTTGGGCCCGGTCCGACAACACGACTTCATCTTGAATTTAGTTTTGAAATTAACCGGAGCACATGGCACATGACTCGGGATTTTCACGCGAGCACGCCAGGATATCCTCCTCTGTAGGCTTGGCGGTCGCAACTGGCACGGTCACCTGCTGGGCCCGAGCCTTGGCGCGTGTTCGCAAATAGTACATGCCCGTCTTGAGACCCTTCTTCCATCCGTACAGGTGCATACTCGACAGCTTGGCCAGACTCGGGTTCTCCATGAAGATGTTGAGCGACTGGGACTGGTCGATGTACGCACCGCGGTCGGCCGCCATGTCGATGACCGACTTTTGCGGAATCTCCCAGATGGTCCGGTAAATGGCCTTCAGCTCTTCCTGGATGTCCAGCGCTTGTACGCTCCCACCGGCTCGCACAATTTCATTCTTAATTTGAGGGTTCCAGCGATTGATCTTCTGAAGATCCCGGACCAGGTGCCGGTTAATCATGACGAACTCGCCGGCCAGGGTCCGGCGCAGGTAGATGTTGGTCGTGTACGGCTCGAAAGCCTCGTTGTTCCCCATGATCTGGGCGGTCGAGGCGGTCGGCATGGGTGCGACCAGTAGAGAATTCCGAAGACCATGCGTCTTGATCTCGACCTTTAGGCCGTCCCAAAATTCATTCGCCGCGATCCCCCACATGTCCGGTTGAAGGATACCCTCGGACGCCGGCGACCCCTTGAACGTCTCGTAAGATCCCTCCTCCTTGGCGAGTTCGCATGACTCGAGCAGGGCCGCGTGGTACACAGCCTCGAAGATGCCCTTGTTGAGCTCGCGCGCCTTGGTCTCGTCGAACGAAAGGCCGAGCATCATGAAGACATCGGCCAGGCCCTGGACGCCGATAGCGATCGGTCGGTGGCGCATGTTGCTCTTTCGGGCCGCCTCGGTCGGGTAAAAGTTCCGATCGATGACGCGGTTCAGGTTACGCGTGACGACCCGAGTCACCTCGTACAATTTGGCGAAATCAAAATGATTTCCTTTGATGAAAGTCGGTAGGCACAGCGATGCCAGGTTGCACACGGCCGTCTCGTCCGGGCTAGAAACCTCGATGATTTCTGTGCACAAATTAGACGACTTGATGGTGCCGATGTTCTTCTGGTTGCTCTTCTCGTTACAGGCGTCCTTGTAGCACATGTACGGCGTCCCGGTCTCAACCTGACTCTTGAGAACGCCGTCCCAGATGTCCCGGGCCCGGACAACCTTCTTGTACCGACCCTGTGCGACGTACGTCCGGTACAACTCGTTGAAAGCCTCCCCATAGACATCGGGCAGGCCCGGGCACTCGTGCGGGCACATCAGGTGCCAGTCCTCGTCCTTCTCAACCTTCTCCATGAAGAGGTCCGGGATCCACAGGGCCGTGAAGAGGTCGCGGCAACGCATCTCCTCGTCACCCTGGTTCAGACGCAGCTCGAGAAAGTCCATGATGTCGGCGTGCCACGGCTCCAGATAGATGGCGAACGAACCCTTGCGCTTGCCGCCGCCCTGGTTGACGTACCGGGCCGTGTTGTTGAAAACTCGGAGCATGGGCACGATGCCGTCGGCGACGCCGTTCGTCCCGTTGATTCGTGTACCGCTCGCCCGAATGTTCGAGCAGTGGATTCCGATGCCCCCGGACCACTTGGAGATGTGCGCGCACTCCTTGAGCGTCTCGTAGATGCCCTCGATCGAGTCGTCCTTCATAGCGACCAGGAAGCAGCTCGACATCTGTGGGTTGTTCGTACCGGCGTTGAAGAGGGTCGGCGTCGCGTGCGTGAAGAACTTTTGGCTCATCAGATCGTACGTCTCCTTGACGCGCGGGAGGTCGTCGCCGTGGATGCCGACCGCGACGCGCATGAAGAGGTACTGGGGCGTCTCGCCGACATTCAGGTAGCCCTTCTGCAGGGTCTTGATCCCGAAGTACCCGAAGAGGTAGTCGCGCTTTGGCTGGATTACGGCGTCCAACTCGAGCGCGACGCACTTCATGAAGTGGTCCGAGACGATTCCCTTGACGTGCAGAGCGACCATGGCGTCGCTGAAAGTCTTGGGGCTCGTCTTCTGCATGTTTGATACGGTCACGCGCATGGCGAGCGTCTCGTAGTCCGGGTCTTCCGTAATCATACCGACGGCGACCTCGGCCGTGAGATTGTCGATTTCGGTCGTGGAAATCCCATCGTACATACTCGTGAAGACCTTTTGGGCCACCTTGTCCGGTTGGACCTTGAGGGGCTCGAACTCGGGCGCCTCATTTAGTTTTGAAATTCTCTTGGTGACTTTGTCGAAGAGCATAGGCACTTCATCTCCCGAGCGCTTGTAGACCTTCATTGTATTTTTAGGGCTTGTTTTTTTTATCCGGTAGTGTTAATGGCGTCAAAGTACCTACCTTCCCCGCTCGCCGACGCCTTCTTTTCGGACTTTAACAAGGAAACCATCCAGGACCAGATCGCCTCGGCCATCAAGGACAAGACGGGAGTCGAGCTCCAGCGTCAGAGCTATTCTGACCTGGACGCCCTCATGAAGCGTGTCTACGTCAACATGAAGAAGGACACGAACTCGAACGTCCGCCAGCAGGTCGACGACATGAATGGGCGCGTCACCGAGGAGGCGACCGGTACCATCAGCACGGGTCTTTTGCAGCAGATTGTGTACCTGCGCGACATTTCGCGGAACGCCGTCCCGCTCGAGGTGCCCGTGAGCACGAGCACGTACGGAAATAAAATACCGAGTAATTTCAAGATTGGGTTCTAAATGGCGAACGCCGGTGCCCCTTCCAAAGTGCCGACCTATTTGGTTACCATGTGCGTCATCTATTGCATCGTCCCGTTATGTACTTGGTGTATGGCCCGTATGATTTGTGGATGGGGAATCCCGAAGGACTCGGCAGAACTCGCCAATAATGTGAAGTGCAACTTGGGAATGCGATGGCTCAGCTCCTTCATCAATTGCATAGCTTGTCTCATCGGTTGTTACTACATGTATACGATCTTCTCGGCTCCGTGAATTTTAAAATCAAATAGTACTAAATGAGAGCCCTCGATGATATCCTCTTCGGGTTCCTCGTCTTCTTTGCGATAGAGCGAGGCATCCGACTTTTCAGCAATTCGGTCATCGAGCCATGGGCCGAAAAGAAGACTTCGGACAGGGGAATTATCGATAACTGGAAGCTCGCGGCTGAGCTGGCAGCGCTCATGCTCGCGGCCATCTTTGTGTACCGGTACAAAGCGTTCGTCGGTCGGTTCAATACCAGATAAGAAACATGGGCGTTTGATACTCAATGAATAAATATCGCGACGAGACGGCGACCATGTGCAAGCAAAAGGGCTGGGACAAAGCCCCGGTGAGTATCGTATGGATGCTACTCAACGAGGAGATGGGCGAGCTCGCCTCGTCGATCCGTCAGAACCAGCGCATCTACCGCAAGACGGGCCTCAAGAAGGACCGGGGTACAGACATCACCATGGAAATGGGCGACGTGTTCAGTTATCTGTTCCAGTTGGCCCATATGTTGAATGTCGACCTAGACACCATGTGGGAGATGCATCGCGTCAAGATCCAGACGAAGACGTACAAGGAAAATAATGTAAATGTTTAGTAATAGGATGGCGTCAGCCTCGATGATCGATGACCGCCTCCAGATAGACGGCTTCAACCCCTACGTTTGGTCCGGAACTTTTGGCGTCCCCAAGGACGGGTTCCCGAAGACATGGTTTATCGACGGCTCATACACGACCCAGATCGACGAGGCGCCGACAAAGTACGACGATCCCCCTCTCGGCGCCAACGATCCGGGTCGGAACCTCTCAGGGCCCATGTACTTAAAGACGGCCCAGACGAGCCCGGCGCCGTTTCTGGGGTACCCGGCGCGCAAGCTCGAGTACTCGGACGGCACGGTCTCGTGGTTCAGGCCGGGTGCCAAGTGGCCATGGATCGGTCAGGGTGGCGAGTCTGACGGGTACACGATCAAGCTGCAGGGCAAACAGCAGAATCAGCAGATCCTGTTCTGGCTGGCTCTGTTCGCCCTGGTCGCATTCCTTTTCACTAGATTGCGGAGATCTTAGGGGCGACGACCTTCACTAATTTCTTTGACAAATTATCTCTTTCAATTTTAGTCCGTTCATCCAGCTTGGGGCACATGTGAACCTCAAGTTGAATGCACCGCGCGCAATAGTCCCCGGCGCACTCCCGGCATTTCAGGATCCTGTTCTTATGAGCGCACTTAGGAACCACCCCCAGAGCCTCCATCAGAGAGTCCTGGACATTCATCTACTATTTCACATACAATTTGATTCTTAAAGTCCCATGGCACCGGGTCGTCCACAATCTCACAGAGGCCTTTGGCTCGCCCTTGGACTATACGTTCCCAGGCGGCGCGCATGGCCGGAAGGTTCTTCTCGAACCAGGACCGGTCCCGGACGACCCGGACGACGACAAACTCGGGCTCGGCGCCTTCAACGCTCGCCGGCCGGTACTGAACAAAGTCACACTCCTCGAGGTCCGTGATTTCAAGCTGAAGTTGAACCTGGGGCAGGTAGTGCTTGGGGACTTTCGGCTCGATCTTACGGGTCAGAGGGCACTTGATCTCGATCAGGAGCCCGTCCTCGGTGACGCCGTCGGGCGACGCCCCGAGCCAATGATGCTCGCGGTGCCGGACCAGGCCGATCTCGTGCGACTTGCGTCCGGTCCGGGCGTCATAAAGGTCCCGGACCATCGGCTCGAGGAGGGTCCCGTGGGCCGTCGCGGCGTTCCCGGCCCACTTGGTCTTGAGAACCTTCTTTTTTATGAACGCGTCGACGCTTTCGTATCGATTATCACCGATCGCGCTCGCA
>Ga0315286_10005763_pt1 | contig 11988 bp, 6 predicted proteins | sample YL17G10_0_MG_FD_205038 | JGI IMG/M metagenome (GOLD analysis project Ga0315286, IMG submission 205038) | Sediment microbial communities from Yellowstone Lake, YNP, Wyoming, USA - YL17G10_0 | ecosystem: Environmental > Aquatic > Freshwater > Lake > Sediment | place: USA: Wyoming | collected... | reverse complement strand
GGCACCCGTCAAAGCGCCTCGGACAAGGCTGTTCCGCGGGACCGGATGGCCCAGTGAGGGCCAGAAACGCACACTTTGTCCCACAGGGACCCGGCGGGAGAGGTTTCCGGCCGGACCTCTAGGCAGCGACCCCCATCGCCTTCGCTCAAGTGGGTCTCGCCCGAGAGTCTCGGGAATGAGTTGAAAGACGCCGATGGATGGAGAAGAAGGGATATCGATGGCGGCGTGGGCAGAGCCCACGCCGCCATCGATATCCCAGTACACTCGGCAACGGGGCCTTTCAGCACTCTCCCTCAAGGGGCTTGACAACCCGTCCGTTACCGTGTACGATGTCAACGCCGAACAGGTGTTCGGTGACGGGTTGGGGGCCATCCGCCCCCGGTACAACGAGAGCGCCCGAGGGCCTTGTCGAGGGGGTGAGCATGACTGAGCGGGAGGACAAGCCCCGGGCGCTCTTCCCCTCCCCGGAGGGAACGCTCTACCCGGACAGTCTCGTGTGCTCGGGGCAGGTCCCCGGGTATGGCAGCGGCCAATCCTGTCCCCACTCCGAAGCCGGCCGGATGCCTCTTCCCTGCCCGCTCGACGCGCCCACGGTGCGGCTCTCACCCGAGTTGGGCGAGGCCGGCGATCTCTGCCCCCCGTGCTCCGTCCAGCACTTTGGATCCCTGGAGGCCTGGCTGGGCGGGGACCTGGGCCACTTACCTCCCGGTCTCGGTCCGCTGCGTCTCTTTCGTTGCCGCCGATGGTTTCTGCTCGTCGTTCCCGGCTTGAGGGATAACCGGCCGCATCCACCGCGCTCCGCCTCTCCAGGCGAAGAGGAGGCGAGGCACGAGGGTGACTAGGAGCGTGAAGAGGAAGCCTCGGTTCCTGATAGGAATCCGTATATGTGGTGTTAGGCAGCCTTGCGTATCCCCCGTTAGGGGGACTAGACTCCCCTGCGCATGCGGGTTATGATGGCTGTCAGAACATCCGTGCTATCCGCTAGGCCCAGCCACTCACCCTGCGGCAGGGCCACCTCGTAGGCCGCGCCTTGGGAATCCAATGCCATTGGCGCTGCAGAGGGTCACAGAACTTCACTACATCGCCCATGTCGATCACATCCCTTCGATTCTCAAGCGCGGTCTCCTCTGCCGCAACAAGGCAAAGAACTACATTAGCGTGGACATCGCCGACGCCGACGTGCAACGCCTGAGGGCGAAGACAACCGTGCCAAAGGCGCTGCCGCTGCACGACTATGTCAACCTCTACTTTGATGCGCGGAACCCGATGATGTACGTCAGGAAGGAACGGCATCTCGAGATCGCTGTCCTGAGGGTAAGCCCGGATATCCTGAGCATCCCTGGAGTGGTTATCGCCGACGGCAACGCCGCCCATGGCAATACGGGCTTCCATCCATCACCCGATGGCCTGGAGTTCCTGGACGAGGAATCAGTCTTCGCACAGTACTGGAATGACAACGATTACTTTGTGAGGAGGGAGAAGAGGAGGAAGAGGTGCGCGGAGGTGCTTGTTCCTGGGAAGATCCCCCGCAAACACATCACCGGCGCCTACGTCTCTTGCGTCGAAGTGGAGCAGAAGCTCCGGCAAATCGCGCCCGACTTGACTCCGACAATCCGGTCGTACCTGTTCTTCAGGTGAGGAAGCCGATATGGTCCGTGTAGTCGTAGGCGACATCTTCGAATCCAAGGCTCAAACCCTCGTCAACACCGTTAACTGCGTTGGGGTGATGGGGAAAGGAATCGCCCTCGAGTTCAAGAAGCGCTTCCCCGCAATGTACAACGATTACCGCAGTCGATGTGAGAGGGGGGAAGTGCATCTCGGAGAGCCATATCTCTACAAGGGCACTGTGACGCCTTGGATTCTGAATTTCCCCACAAAGGATCATTGGCGCTCGGTCGCGAGGATCCAGGACATCGAAAGTGGTCTCCGGCACGTTCTCCTCAACTACAAGAAGTGGGGCATCACTTCAATCGCCTTTCCTCCCCTCGGAACCGGCCTGGGCCAGCTTGAGTGGCGCATCATCGGGCCAGTTCTCTACAAGCACATCTCGCAAATGGCCATACCGGTGGAGTTCTACGCGCCCTATGGGACAAAGGAGGACGAGCTGCAACTCTCGTTCTTGAGGGCGGCCGCGTCGAAGGGGCAGTATCCGCTTCGCGCACCCTCGCACGGATGGCTGCAGCCATCATGGGTCGCGCTCATGGAGATTGTCCGCCGCGTTCAGCAACACCCGTACCACTGGCCGATCGGCCGCATTGCCTTCCAGAAGATGGCATATGTCGCATCCGAAGAAGGGCTTCCACTTGGCATCGACTTCATACGGGGAAGCTTCGGCCCCTTCTCCCCAGACCTCAAGAAGGTGCTCACCAAGCTCTCCAATCACGGTCTCATCGAAGAGCACAGGGAAGGTAACATGTTCGTTGTGACCGTCGGTCCGTCTTTCGAGGTCGCCCATCAAGCGTACGCAGAGGATCTCGACCAGTGGGAACCGATCATCGCCAAGGTCGCCGACCTGTTTCGCCGCCTCAATACACGTACAGCTGAGCTCGTCGCCACCGCCCTCTTTGCTGCCAGGCAGATCGAGAAACAGCAAAGGCAACCACCAACCGAGCGCGAGGTGCTAGACTCGATTGCCGAGTGGAAGCTCCATAGAAGGCCTCCCCTCGATCCCCAAGCGCTCGTCATCACGCTACGCAACCTCGCATCGTTGGGCTGGGTCACAGTCGAGCCGAGCAAGGAGATTCGAACGCCCGACGACGTTCTCCTAGAACGCGGCGGATAACCTCTATCCCGCTCTCTCGCGCCCACGCGGGTGCCTCGATTCCCTTGGTCCCTGAAGGCAAGGCTGCCTAGCAACTCGCTGCAGCTGACCCGGCTGGCATGCGGAAAGCCGAAGGTGCCTTGCCCGCCAGAATGCGCGACAATGAGTGGATCGTTGCCCGAGCCGCCGGGCAGCTGAGCTCGAGGCCGGTCGGGGGCTTTGCCCCAACCACCACAACTACGGTTCTCTTCTCCGGGCAAGGGGCTCTTTCATGACCCTGCTAGGAGAGGCTCAACCTCACGGAGAATGAGCGGTGCTCGCAGCACCATCGGCGGCTATGCCCTGACACCGTGGCCTTGAATGGCGGCAAGGCATCCTCAGGCAATGGCTGACGGAGAGTGAGCAGCTTGTCGCTCGGACGCGGCTCTTCGGCAGGCTACGGCAGCAAGCCTCGCAGGACCGTGTGCAGGATGCCGCCATTGCGGTAGTAGTCGAGCTCGATGGGGATATCGATCCGCGCCTGTGCAGAGAACTCCACCTCCGAGCCATCCTCGCGTTCCGCCCTGACCACCACCCGGCCCCCGGGCTTCAGTCCCTTGCCCAAGCCCCGCAAGCTGTAGCTCTCGCGCCCGGTCAGCCCCAGGCTGGCGGCGCTTTCCCCGGGGGAGAACTGGAGCGGAAGCACACCCATCCCGATCAAGTTCGAACGGTGGATGCGCTCGAAGGACTCGGCGATCACCGCCCGGACTCCGAGGAGCGAGGTTCCCTTTGCAGCCCAGTCGCGGGACGACCCCGTTCCATACTCCTGGCCCGCAATCACCAGAAGCGGCACGCCACCCGCCCGGTACCTCTGGGCCGCCTCATGGATGCTCATCCTTTCCCCGTCGGGCATGTGGAGAGTGTCGCCGCCCTCGACGCCGGGCAGGAGCAGGTTCTTGAGGCGGATGTTGCCAAAGGTGCCACGTGTCATCACCCGGTCATTGCCGCGGCGCGAGCCGAAGGAGTTGAAGTCGCGAGGCTGAACCCCCTGCTCGATCAGGTACCGGCCGGCCGGGCTGTCCGCCGGGATCGCCCCTGCAGGGGATATGTGATCGGTGGTCACCGAGTCCCCGAGGAGCACAAGAACCCGCGCCCCGGCGATGTCGCCCCCGGCCTTCGACTCGGGCATGAGGTCAGCGAAGAAGGGAGGCTCCTGGATGTAGGTCGAGGCCGGGTCCCAGGCATACAGACCGCCGCCGCTGACCGGCACCGCATTCCAGGCGGGATTGCCGCTGAAGACATCGGCATACCGGCTCCGGAACAGATCCGGGGAGAGGAAGCGCCCAACCGCCCCCTGGACCTCGGCCTGGCTGGGCCAGAGCTCGCGCAAGTAGACCGGATGGCCGGAGGAATCGTGCCCCAAAGGCTCATGGACCAGGTCGATGTCGGTGGTGCCAGCCAGCGCGTAGGCAACCACCAGCGGCGGGGAGGCCAGGTAGTTGGCCCGCACGTGCGGGTTGATCCGCCCCTCGAAGTTGCGGTTGCCGGAGAGCACGGCGGTGACCACCAGGTCTGCCTCACTCACGGCGCGAACGACCTCCCCGGCGAGCGGGCCGCTGTTGCCGATGCAGGTCGTGCACCCGTAGCCGACGATGTTGAAACCCAGCCGGGCCAGAGGCTCGAGCAGGCCGGCCGCATTCAGGTACTCGGTCACGACGCGCGATCCTGGCGCCATGCTGGTCTTGACGTACGGCTTGACCCGAAGCCCGCGCTCAACGGCCCTGCGCGCCAGCAAGCCTGCGGCCACCATGACGGCGGGGTTGGAGGTGTTGGTGCAGGAGGTGATGGCGGCGATCACGACCGAACCGTGACCAAGGGTGGCGCTTTCCCCGTTGGAGCCGATGGCCACCTTGCGGTCCACCGCCGCTGCCACCAGGCCGAATCCACCCTCGTTCGTTGGCGCGGTGAGAGTCCGATGAAACGTCTCCTTGACTCTGGAGAGAGATACCCGATCCTGGGGGCGCTTCGGTCCCGCCAGGCTGGGCTCGACACTCCCCAGGCCGAGCTCCAGCGTCTGACTGAACTCCGGCTCCGGCCCCCCTGGCTCCCGAAAGAGGCCCTGGGTCTTGCAGTACCGCTCGACCAGATCCACCTGGTCCGGGTCACGGCCGGTCAGACGAAGGTAGCGCAGCGTCTCGCCGTCCACCGGGAAGAAGCCGACCGTTGCGCCATACTCGGGGGCCATGTTGGCAATCGTCGCCCGGTCGGGCAGCGACATTTCCTCCAGGCCAGAACCGAAGAACTCGACGAACTTGTCGACCACGCCGTGTTGCCGAAGGATCTGGGTGACGGTGAGCGTCAGGTCGGTGGCCGTCGTGCCCTCCGGCAACCGCCCAAGCAGGCGGAAGCCAACCACCTCCGGCGCGGCCATCACCAACGGCTGGCCGAGCATCGCCGCCTCCGCCTCGATCCCGCCCACCCCCCAGCCGAGAACCCCCAGGCCGTTGATCATGGTGGTGTGAGAGTCGGTGCCCACCAGGGTGTCGGGAAAAGCCAGGGTCACGTCACCCACCTGGCGGGCGAGGACCACGCCGGCCAGGTATTCCAGATTGACTTGGTGAACGATGCCGGTGGACGGAGGCACGACCCGGAAGTGGTCAAAGGCCTCCTGGGCCCAATGCAGAAACTGGTAGCGTTCTCGATTGCGCTGAAACTCGATCTCGGCGTTGCGGAGGAGAGCATCCGAGGAGGCAAAGAAATCGACCTGAACCGAGTGATCGATGACCAGGTCGACGGGCACGCTGGGGTTGACGCGCCTTGGGTCGCCACCCATTCTGGCCACAGCCGACCGCATGGCCGCCAGATCGACGACTGCCGGGACGCCGGTGAAGTCCTGCATGATCACCCGCGCAGGCAGGAAGGGTACGTCGGGTTTCGACTCCATCTGCGGCCGCCACCCCGCCAGGGCTACGACGTCCTGCTCGGTGATCCTGCGCCCGTCCACCTGCCTGAGGACCGATTCCAGGAGAATGCGCACCGAAAAGGGAAGGCGCTCGAGCTTCAACAGCCCGGCCTCCTCGAGCGCGGATAGCCTGTAGTAGGCCACGTTTCCTCGAGCCGCAGTCAGGGTGGATTGGGAATCGAACGGGTTCAAGCGCATGGGTATCTCCGTGAAGAGCCCTCAGCCGCCACCCAACGAGGCAGCCCGCAGAGTGGAGGAGAGTATAATCGTAACACCTCTCAGTGGGGGGTATTTCCGGAGTACAGGAACCCAAACTGCCCCGCGTGCCGAAGGTTTCCCCCCTGACGGATCCCGCTCCGGTGGAAGATGCCCTCAGTCTGATGAGCGAGGTTTTCGCGCTGGTTGGCAGCACGAAGGACAGCCAGCAGATGCTCAAGGGCGCTTGCCGCCTGCTCGCAGCCGGGCGACCCTGGGTGTTGGCCTGGGTTGGGATCGTCGATCCCGATGGCCGCATCCAGCCCATTGCCCAGGCGGGCCTTCGGGACAAAGACCTCGGGTCGATCTCCCTCCCCCGGGAGAGCGATTCCAGCGGTGAGGCAATTGCCCTAACGGCGGCCCGCGAGAGCTTCCCCCAGGTCATGACCGACCTCAAGGAGGACCGCCGGCCGGAGCCGTGGCGGACGCAGGCGCTGGCCAGTGGCTGCCGCGCGGCAGCCGCCTTCCCCCTCCGGTTCGGGGAGAACGTCCTTGGCGTCCTCTCCTTGTACGCTCCCAGCTCCGACGCCTTCGGCACTGCCGAGCTCTCCGTGCTGCAAGGCCTGACCGACCACCTGGCTCATGGTCTCGGCCGGCTTCAGGCCGAGGAGCAGCGGGCGAGGGGAATGCGCGAGTTCGAGGTCATCCGCAGCCTGACGTCTGGGATGATCTCGCGGCCCGACCACTCGACCCTGCTGCACGCGGTGGTGGAAAAGGCTACCGACCTGCTCGAGGGAGCATGCGGAGGGATGTATCTCTCCGAGCCCGAGGAGCAGGTCGTTCGCTGCCTCGTCAGCTACCCCACCCCGCCCGACTACACCGGAGCCGTCCTGCGCTACGGCGAGGGTGCGGCCGGCCTCGTGGCCCAGACCGGCCAGGGAATGATCATCCCCGATTACCCCCAGTGGCCCGGACGATCCGACTTGCTTCAGGAGGGCGCGCCCCTCCAATCACTCCTGACCGTACCCATGACCCTGCAGGGGCGGGTGATCGGCGTAATCGAGATCTGGCGAAGTGCCGAGCAGCCCCCCTTCACACGGGCAGATCTTGACTTGCTGACGCTCTTTGCCAATCAGGCTGCCGTCGCCTTGGAGAACGCTCGCCTCATCGAGTGGACGGCCACCGAACGCCAGCAAGTCCAGCTTCTCTACGACATCACCCAGGCCCTCACCCGCAGCCTCGACCCGGCAGAGATCCTGCAGCGCGCCATGGCCCTCACGACCGACAGCCTTGGCGCCATGTTCGGCGAGGCCTTTCTCCTCGAACGTCCCAGTGGCCGCTTGAGGCTGTGCACCCTGGAAGGCAGGGACCAGACTCTCATTTCCGAAATCGATTCCCGACTCGCCGCCCGCCCGGGCAAGGGCCTGGTCGGCTGGATTGCCAAGACCCGCCAGCCGGCCCTGGTGGACGATGTCACCACCGACGACCGTTGGGAGGAGGTCGGGGGAGTTGAGGGCATCCACACCGCACTCGGGGCGCCCGTCCTGGCGGGGAACGATCTCCTGGGCGTCATCATGCTCTTCCACCGAGACCGGGCAGCCTTTCACGATGAGCACCTCCACCTGCTCACAGCCATCGCCCGCCAGGTCGGCCTGGCGCTCTCCAATGCCGAGCGCTTTCAGCAGACGAGGCGCCGCCTGGCCGAGATGGGCGCGATCCAGCAGGTGGGCCAGGTTGTCAACCGCCGGTTGGAGATGCAGCCTTTGCTCGAGGAGGTCGTCCATCAGGTCGGGGAGGTACTGGGCTATCCCGTAGTCGAGATCCTCCTGGTCGACGGCCAGGAGCTGACCGTCCGGGCCAGCCGAGGTTCCAAGTACGAGGTTCCGCACCGGATCCCCCTTTCGGAAGGCCTCGTCGGACGCGCCGCCCGAACCAACGAGCCAGCCTACGCGCCGGACGTCCGCCTGGATCCGGACTACGTGAACGCCTTACCCGACACTCAGGCCGAGATCGTCGTTCCGCTCCGAGAACGCGGCGTCGTGTTTGGAGTATTGAACGTGGAGTCACCCGAGGCGGGAAGCCTGACCGAGGATGACCTCCGCCTCCTTTCCCTGCTGGCCGACCAGATCTCAGTGGCCATCGAGAACGCCGCCCTCTACGAACACCTCCGCCAGCGCGCCGACGAACTCGAGCAGACGGTGGCCGAGCGCACCTCCCTTCTGGCCGAGGCCCTGGAGCAGGCGCGCCAGGCAGACCGGATCAAGTCGCGCTTCGTCTCGGACGTTTCCCACGAGCTGCGAACCCCCATCGGCAACATCCGCCTCTACCTCGACCTGCTCACCCAGGGCAAACCGGACCGCTTCAGCACCTATGTGGACACACTAATCCGCGAAACTGAACGCCTGATGCGATTGATCGAGGACCTGCTGGCCATCTCGCGCCTCGAAGCCGGCGCCACCCCGCTGACGTCCACGCCTCTGGATCTCAACGATCTGGCCCGGACGCTGGTCCAGGACCGCCAGCGCCTGTTCGCCGCCAGGGGCCTGGTTCTCAAGTTCCAGCCGCAGGCCGCGCTGCCTCCGATCCTGGCGGACGAGCGCATGCTCTCTCAGGTCGTTGCCAACCTGCTGACCAACGCCATGCAGTACACCCCCATGGGCACGGTCACGATCTCGACGGCGAGCATATGCCAGGATGACCGGACCTGGACGACCCTTACTGTGGCCGACACCGGGTTGGGGATACCGCTCGAAGAGCAACCACGGCTCTTTGAGCGTTTCTTTCGCGGGGAAAACAGCCACACCGTGCGGGCCCCCGGAACAGGCCTGGGCCTGGCCATCTGCAAGGAGATCCTCGATCGACACGGGGGAAAGGTCAGTCTCGAGAGTCAGGTGGGCAGGGGCAGCGCCTTCACGATCTGGCTGCCAGCCTGCGAGGGCCCGCCCGTCGCCCCCTCGGCCACGACGGGGTAGAGGGCTAGCAGGGTGATGAGAAAGCCCCTTGCCCGGAGAAGAGAACCGTTCCTCTCAGGAACCAAGGCTTCTTCATCACGCTCCTAGGCTAGTCCCAGCGCGGCGTAGATCGCGCCAACGTCCACGTGCTCGGACATCAACTGCATGAAGGCCTTGAGCTTCTCCGGCTCCGCCAGGCGGGTCTTGCCATAGGCGTGCTCGATCCGGTTGACCGTCTCCATGGTGTTCTCCTTGACCAGGAGAATCGGCACCTGGACGGTCTCCGCCTGCTGGATGACCACCGGGCTTGGCTGCAGGTTTCCGGTCAGGATGAGAGCCTCGGTCGAGGTCTCCAGGGCGGCCAGCTGGATATCCGTCCGGTCACCTCCGGTGATGACCGCCTTGTGCGGTTGGCGCCGGAACCGCGAGAGGCAGGCCTCGACGGTCATGGCGCCCACCATGAAGGCTTCGACGAGCGCCTGGGGGTCGTACTCCCGGGTCAAGACCTCCGCCTCCAGACGTTTGACCAGCTCCCCCACCGTCAGGGCGGATAGCTTGGGCACACCGGGAAGCACCCCCAACACCCGGATCCCCTCTCGCTCGAGGTAGGGCCGGGCGTAGTCCTCAACGTACTCCATGGCCTCCGCCGGGATCTGGTTGAGGATTGCCCCCAGCATCTGGTCTCCCAGGCGGGCATGGGAGGCGAGGACGTCGTCAACGAGCTGCATCTCGTTGTGGAACTTCACCATCACCAGCACCGGCGCTCCCAACACCTGGGCCAGGCGCACGTTGGAGAGCCCCATGGCGTAGCCTTCCCGCAGGCTGGAGCCTCCTTCGAGCAGCAACACATCCTTGCCCTTGCTCACCTGTTCGGCCGCGCGCTGGATCCTCTCCAGCAGGTTGGCCTCGCCCATTCCCTTCATGCGCTGCCGAAGGGCCGAGGGCGTGACCATCACCGGCGTGAGCTCCGCCAGATCATCCTCCAGCCCCAAGGCCGTCCCGGCGAAGGCGGCATCCTCGTCTCCCAGCTTGCCCTCTGCCGTCCGCCAGGGGTGGATGCTCATCGGCTTGAGGTAGCCGACCTTGTAGCCGTCCGCCTGCAGCCGCTTGCCAATCGCCAAGCACATGGCCGTCTTGCCGATGAAAGGCTCAACCGAGGTGACATAGAGAGCTTTCATTCCAGACTCCCTCTAACAGGGTGATGAAGAGGCGCCTTGCCTGGAGAAGAGAACCGTTCCTCTCACAAACCAAGACACTCCATCACGCTCCAACAGGCTGCTGAGAAGGGCCACCGCAGGAAAGGAAGCAGGCATATGTGGGGGTATGGGCTTCGCCCACATATGCCGATTCATCTCCTTCGGATTGCCATTTTCAGCATGCTCCTAAGGGCTGCCCGATGGCCTACCCCACCCGAGTCTCCGCGGGCTTGATCACCAGACGCATGTCGATGGCAACGCCGCCATGGCCCTGTTCATAGACGATGAAGGGGTTGATGTCCATCTCTGCGATCTCCGGGAAGTCCACCACCAACTGCCCAACGCGGAGCAGGGCGTCGACGAGGGCAGCTTTGTCCACGGGAGGCTTGCCCCGTACGCCGTCCAGCAGCGCCCGCGCCCGGATCTCGCCCAGCATCCCCTCAACCTCGCGTCGAGAGAATGGCGCGATGCGGAAGGTCACGTCCTTCAACGTCTCGACGTAGATGCCACCCAGGCCAAAGGTAACCAGCGGGCCAAACTGCGGATCACGGTTCATACCGATGAGGACTTCCAGCCCCGGGGGGGACATCTTCTGCACCAGGCATCCCCAAAGGCGGGCCTCGGGGACGTACCGCTGGGCGCGGTAGGTGATCAGGTCAAACGCATCCCGGACGTCCTCGGCCTTCTCGAGCCCGACTTTCACCCCGCCAACGTCGGTCTTGTGCAGGATGTCGGGCGAAGCCACCTTGAGCACGACCGGGTACCCCACCTTCTCGGCGACCTCGACTGCTTCCTCGGGCGTGGCCGCCAACTCCGAGGCAGGGATTTGCAGGCCGCAGGCCTGGAGGATCGACCGGGCCTCGGCGTCGCCGATCGCCACCCTCCCCTCGGAGAGCGCCTTGGCAATCGTCCGGCGGATGCTCTCCCGGTCGAGCGGGAAGCTCTCGTACTCCGGCAGGGGTTCCTGGCGGTAGAGGCGGTAGGTGCTCATGGCTTTGAGGACCATTGCCGCCCGCTCCGGGTAGGGGAAGTTGGGGACGTGGTGGGCATCGAGGATTGCCGCGCCCGCCTCCACCCGCGCCTCCCCCATGAAGCACGCGAGGACCGGGATCTCGACCTTGCCCGCCACCTCCACCACCACCCGGGCCGTCTCTTCGATCTCCGTCGTCGCCTGCGGCGTGAGGATCACCAGCATGCCGTCCACGTGCGGGTCGGCGCACACCTGCTCCAATGCAAAGCGGTAACGGTCGGCCCGGGCGTCTCCCAGGACGTCCACGGGATTCGCCGCGCTGGCGGCGTCGGGCAGGAACTGTTCCAGGGCGATGATGCATTCGGGATCGAAGCGGGCCAGGGTGAGGCCGGCCCGTTCAAGGGCGTCGGTCACCAGGATCCCCGGGCCACCGGCATTCGTCACGACAGCGATACGGTCGCCCTTGAGCGGGGGCAGGTAGGCAAACCCCCGGGCGCAGTCGAACAGGTCCTCCAGGGACGTCACCCGGAGCACTCCGGCCTGCCGAAAGGCCGCTTCATAGGCCTGCTCCGAGCCCGCCAGCGAGCCGGTATGGGAGCTCACCGCACGCGCCCCGGCCTGGGTGACTCCCGACTTGATCGCCACGACCGGCTTGCTCTTGACCACTTGCCGGGCGACGCGCATGAACTCCTGGCCGTCCGGAAGACCCTCGATGTAGCTCAGAACGACCCGAGAGGAAGGGTCATCGGCCCAGGCCCGGAGCAGGTCAATCTCGCTGACGTCGGCCTTGTTGCCCAGGGAGACAAACTTGCTCAGTCCGAGCTTGCCCGCCTGCGCCCAATCCAGGATGGCGGTCCCCAGCGCCCCCGACTGCGACATGAACGCCATCGGGCCCCCGGGCGGCATGCCCGCCGAGAAGGAGGCGTTCATGGGAGTGTTCGTATCGATCACACCCAGGCAGTTGGGCCCGATGA
>Ga0315286_10005759_pt1 | contig 11990 bp, 9 predicted proteins | sample YL17G10_0_MG_FD_205038 | JGI IMG/M metagenome (GOLD analysis project Ga0315286, IMG submission 205038) | Sediment microbial communities from Yellowstone Lake, YNP, Wyoming, USA - YL17G10_0 | ecosystem: Environmental > Aquatic > Freshwater > Lake > Sediment | place: USA: Wyoming | collected... | reverse complement strand
GTAGGCGACCTTGTCCAGCTCCTTGAGCCTGCCCATGACGAGCTGCCCGATCTCGGCGACGCCGATCTCCTTGTCCGGCCGCTCCTGGAGGAGGGACTCGATCTCTTCGACGATCTCCTCGAGCTGACTGATCTGGATCGGCCGTTTCTCGCAGGACTTCATCATCCCCCGCAAGAGCTTCTGGCTGTCGAAGGGCTGGCGCGTGCCGTCCTTCTTGACGACCATATAGGGGATCTCCTCGATCTTCTCGTAGGTCGTGAACCGGCGCTTGCAGGACAGGCATTCCCGTCGCCGCCGGATAGAGAGCCCTTTTTTACTCTCCCGGGAGTCGATGACCTTGCTTTCGAGAAAGCCGCAGAATGGACACCTCATCGTCTCTCGCTCTCGCCCATCTTTTTGAGCTGGAAGAGGGTCAAACCCTCGCGGGCTAATATAGCATATCCCAGGGCGCATGTCACGGCGATCTGGACGGCGTGGGCGACCAGGGTCATGCCCGCGGCCAGGCCCGGGTCCAGGCGGAGGATGAGGACGAGAGCCAGCTTGCTGAAGTAGTGGAAGCCGCCGATCATGCCCGGAGTGGGGATGGAGGCGCCGATGGCTGTCAGGAAGATGTAGGGGAAGACGAGGACGTACGGCACGCGGACGTGGTAGGCGAAAAAGAGGACCCAGTAAAAGAAGGTGATGCCCAGCCAGACGACGACCGAGAGCCCGGCGTAAAGGCCCAGCTGGCCGGGGGACCGGAAGAACTCGAGCCCGCCGATGAACTCGCGGAGGAGTCCGAGGACGGCCCCGCGGGCCTTTTCGGGAAGGGGTTTAAGGAGGAAGGCGACGACACGGATGGCCCGCTCCCGGAAGAAATAGAGGAGGAGGGTCAGGGTCAGGAGAGCCGCGGCAATGGCGACGCCGACGGTCCCCCAGAAGGCCAGCCGCTGTCCAGCCTCCAAGTCGAGAGGCCAGGCTCCGGAGAAGAGGGGCCGGGAGATGAGGAAAAGGCCTAGCAGCAGGCAGTTCGTCATCAGGTCGAAGATGCGTTCGACCACGATCGTGCCCACGGCGAAGCCCGGCCGCAGCCCCTCCTTGCGGGCCAGGTACAGGGGCTTGGCCAGCTCGCCCAGGCGGCCGGGGAAGACGGCGCTGACCGTGAAGCCGACGATGTTCGCTGCAACGAGGTTCCAGAAGCGGACATTGATCTTCTCGCGGGCGACGAGGACATGCCAGCGGACAGCCCGGGTGACGAAGTGGAGGGCCGCCAACGGGATGAGCAATAGGAAAAGGAGGAGGTTGACGTCGGCGATCTGGGCGGGAACCTTCTTCCACTCGACGCTGCGGCCGAAAAAATAGAGGAAAACGAGCATCAGGGCCGCGGCCACCACTATTTTCAGTAGGTTCCTGTTCATTGGCTGACGATAATCTTACCATGAGCCGCCGCACCGCTCAACACCCGGGGGCGGCGGCCGGGAGTAGGGCCGTCTGCCTATGCCGGCCACGTTGGACTTGAAATCGGCGCCGTTTTTCTTTAAGATAGTGGTCCCTGCTGGGAAGTCGTCCAACGGCAGGACTCATGACTCTGGATCATGCAATCAAGGTTCGAATCCTTGCTTCCCAGCCAATCCCCTCCCCTTCTTATTCTCTGATTATTCTACGACTTGCGATGAGGCCTGGTCCTATCATCGCCTTCAGTCCGAAACCGTAATTTAACGGCGCTTTCAGTCTGTTTGGGCACGCCACAGACAAATGGCGGGCACACGGAAAAAATCAGTCCGCATGAAGTCTGTGACTTACCCAGGAAGGAAGTTAGGGCAGGAGTCCGAAATATTCCGTTCGGCTCATTTTTGCGGACCGCAGAAGCCCCGAAATGATAGGGGCGCCCACCGCTGAATAGCAGGGAATGACAAGAGGCCGGTCACAGCCGGCTTTCTCCATCAGGATGTGACTTGATTCCTGGCGGGCGATTTTAAAACCGGCTTTTTTAAAGACCTGGATGAGGACTCGATAATGGACCGGGGCTAGTTTTGGCATCCCGCTTGCTGGCCGTAGAAGGCGAAAGGAACCGGGACCGGCACTCTGATTTGGCGGCCTTGAGGTGCCTTTGGCAACTCCTTCGGCATCGAGGCCAGCGGGACAAAGCCACACCGACGGAGAACCCTATCGAGCGTCCCCCTAACAAAACAACTCTGTATGAAAAGGCTGACCGCCTGGACGAGGTTCTCTTGAGCCTTTTTTGCGGTTTCCCCCTGGGACCAGACATCCAGGGGAGGGCAACTCGAAATATACATGCCGCTTTCCTTCTGGAGTCTGAAGGGAAGAGTCACCGTAAAGGTGGCAATAATGGTTTTCATCCTACCTCTCTCAAGCATGACCTTTATACCCCCTCGAGAAGGGCCGTGTCAAGTTGCATGCCGGGTTGCCTGTCCCAGTCTTCGTTCCGTAATTGACATATATCGAATGTCAGTAATATAGTCGGCCTACAAGGAGGAAGCATGAAAAAGACATGGGGAATTGTCTGGATTCTCGTCGCCCTTTGCCTGCCTTCATTCTCCCAGCAACACCTGAGCACGGAAATCGCTAAATGGGAGGCCAAGTTCGAGCTTGACAATGAACTATACCCATCCTATGTGTTAATGATAAGCGGCCCTCGTGATAATACAGAACTGCCATTAAATTACTTTGGTGACCCGGCTGGAATCGCAGAGGTCTGGATAGTTGCGTCGGTCCCGAATGCGAAAGTCCATGTCGAAATCAAGGTCGAGGGATGGGTGAGCCCCAGCGAACTCGATGCGGTGCTTCCAGTAGCCGGCAGGCGTTATAGGCTTGCTCCCTATTTGCGATATGATTTCAGGCTTCTCGCTGAGACCAGTCAATCATATCCTGCGCAAGTTGATTACTCGGTAAAGGTAAATAAAATTGACCTGGGCCGCGAAATGTTGCCAATCCGTATTCGCTCAGTAAATGATGTGCCCTTCTATACGGAAAAGAGCCTTGACGGCGGGCAACTAGACCTCAAAATTCTGTTTGCTGGCTTTGTTAACGAAAACCATTCTTCTATTCAGGCCTTGCTGCAAGAGGCGCTGGAGGGGAAAGCGGTCGATTCGTTCATGGGATATCAAACTGACCCTGTTGGGGTTAGCAGGCAAGTATTGGCGATATGGAATGCGTTGCAGCGAAGACATGTGCGTTATTCAAATATTGCTACCCCCTCGGCATCGTCGCCTTCGGGAACTGTTTATAGTCAAGCCGTCCGATTCGTCGACGAGACCATAGATTCGCAACAGGCAAATTGTGTCGACGGCTCGGTGCTGTTTGCATCCGTTCTTTATAAAATCGGCATCCATCCGATTCTCGTCGTGAAGCCTGGGCATATGTTCCTAGGCTATTGGCTGGATGAAGGCCATAGTAGCTATGAGTTCCTCGAAACAACAGGGGTCGGGGCGGGCCGTCAACCGCGTTCCTTGAAGGAATCTGCGACTCAGTTTGTAGAGGCCGTCCAATATGCCGTTAATGTGTTCAACCAAGAGGTTCAGCCGGCAATAAATCAAAGCAAAATAGGATATCTAATGATCGACGTCGCCGAATGTAGGAAGGCCGGGATAAACGCCATCCCAAGGCCTGGGCGATAGCTGTTAACCCTCATGACTCTGGATCATGCAATCAAGGTTCGAATCCTTGCTTCCCAGCCAATCCCCTCTCCTCCGTTTCCTCTGATAATCCTTTGTTTCCGGGTTTCCTTTCTTGAGCACCATTAAGTCAGATTAAGCGAGACTACGCACAATCTGTTACACCCGCATCACACTGCGGCCTGGTCTGCTTACTTATCTGGCCTACTGGAAGGCGGCCACGAATATCATGAGTCCGTGAGAGGATGTTGATATCTGAGCCTGAACCGGGCGATTCCATGCCGCGAGTAAAAAGGAAACTCCTATCAATTTGACAATGTTCGGCCCGTGAAATATATTCCCTCACAGTCCTGATGTCGGGAATCTCATGTCAAAGGCCCCGCAGCCGGTCTAGCTTAATGACCAATGGCTGTTTCTTTATGACGACGGGTTTCCGGGAGAAATGATGGCCCTCCAAAGAAAGGGGATTTACAGATTTCCCTGGTCCCAGGTCGATAATCCGGGCACATGGATAGAAGTCACCGATAGCTGTGATTTAGCCTGTCCGGGCTGCTTCAGGCACCGTCTGGAAGGTCATCGTTCCCTGGATGTGATCAGGGATGAAATCCGGCTATGTCAGAAAGCCACAAACTGCGAGCGGGTTGCGATCGCCGGAGGAGAGCCGCTTCTCTATCCCCAGCTCACTGACGTCGTGGCCTTCATCTCGGAGCAGGGCATGAAGCCCGTCCTGATGACGAACGGCCAGCGCCTCACGCGGGGCTATGCCCTGGAGCTGAAAAAAGCCGGCCTCGCCCAGTTCTATTTTCACGTGGACAGCGGCCAGGAAAGACCCGGATGGAAAGGGAAGGACGAAATCGCCGCGAACGAGCTCCGCCAATATTACGCCGACATGGTTTTAGGGCTCAAGGGGGTGATGTGCGGTTACAACATCACCATCACCCGGGCGAACCTGGAGACCGTGCCCGAAATCGTCCGCTGGGGGATCGCCAATATCGATCGGGTGCAAAGCCTCACGCTGATTGCCATCCGGGGGCTGATCACGGCTCCAGGTACGGAATACCGGGCCGGCGACGAAGCCGTGGATACCCGGCGGCTCCAATGCCGAGCCGATTCGGCGAGGGAATACGATATCACCTCGGACGAGATGTTCGAGCTCGTCCGGAAGGCCCATCCGGATCTTCGGCCCTGCGCCTTTCTGAACGGGACCGCGGACCCATCAACAAACAAGTTCCTCGTCATGGTTCCGATCGGGTGCAGGGAAGAGCTCTACGGCGTATGCGGCGCCAGGGCGGCCGAACTGTCCCAGATTCTCCACCATTTCTTCGCCGGCAGGTACACATCCCTGGTTCGGACTCCGCGGCCCAGCAAGGCTGTGTTTTTCGTCTCGCTCCTGGACAGGGAAGTCCGCCGGGCGTTCGGGCGCTTCCTGTCGGCGGCGGTTCGGCATCCCTCCAGGTTATTTCGGAAGGTCCATATGCAGAGCATCAACCTGGTCCAGCCCACGGAAATCCTGGGCGATGAAAAGAACTTCTGCGACGGATGCATCAACCTGATGCCCTGGAAAGGGACCATGGTCCACTCCTGTGTCCTCGACGAATATAGAATGTACGGAGCGCCGATCAGGGCGATCAAAGAGACGGCGAGGCCGGAGTGAATTCCTTTCAGGACGCCGTCATCGTCGTCGCCGGCGCGGGCTGCGGGATCGGCCGGGCAACAGCGCTGACCTTTTCCCGGCTCGGGGCAAAGCTCGTCCTGGCGGATATCCAGGAGGAACCCCTGGCAAAGGTCGCCGGCGAGATTTCCTCAAACGGCGGCAACGTCCGGGCGTTTCACCTGGACGTCTCAGATCGCGAACAAGTGGCATCGTTTGCCAGATCCGTCTTGGACGAATTCCGGAACGTCGATGTCGTCATCAGCAATGCCGGCGTCCTGATCCTGGGAGAAACGCGGCTGGTCTCGCTTGAAGATTTCCGGTGGCTCATGGGGGTGAACTTCTGGGGCGGTGTCCATCTCATCCATTTCTTTCTTCCCTCGATGGTCGAAAGGAAACAGGGCCATTTTGTCAATATCTCCTCGCCCAATGCGCTGGCCCCGGTGCCGTATGTCGGACCGTACGCGGCCTCCAAATCGGCCATGGTCATGGTCTCCGAGACGCTCCGAGTCGAAGTGGCGCGCTTCGGGGTCGGGGTGACGACGGTTTGTCCCGGCTTCACGAGAACCGAGCTGCGGCCTCGCGCGAAATTCCGGGCGGACACCGAGGCCGGGGAAAAGTTCCTCCTTCACGTCCGGGAACGCGCGAAACAACGCGAAATCGATCCCTTTAAGGTGGCGAGAAGAATCCCGCCGGCGGTCCTCAAGAACCGGGCCTTTGTCCGGATCTCCCGAGAGACCTATCTCCTTTCCTGGGCCTACCGGTTCATCCCCGGCGTCTTCCGCAGGGTCGCTCAATACGTAGTGAAACGGACTTCGTGACGTGCGCGTCTTCGTCACCGGAGGATCCGGATTCATCGGAGGGGCGCTGGTCCGGCGCCTGCGACTCGAGGGCCATGAGGTGAGAGTCCTCGTCCGTTCCCCTCGGGCCGAAGCCCTGGTCGCTGAGGCGGGGGCGATCCCCGTCTCCGGTGATGTCTCCCAACCGGGGCCCTGGCAAAATGAAGTGAGCGCGGGCGATGCCGTTGTCCATGCCGCGGCGATGGTGACCGACTGGGGACCCCGAAAGGAGTTTTTCAGGGTCAATGTCGGCGGGACCAGGAACGTCCTGGCTGCCATGAAGCGATGGAACGGCCATTTCATCCATGTGAGCTCGATCGCGGTGCATGGATTCCGCCCGGGGGTTTATACGGAAACCTCTCCAGTCTCACCGGGCCGGCATCCTTACTGTTCTTCGAAGGCGGCCGCCGAGGCGCTCGTCGACTCCTCTGTTGGGGAAGGCCTGAAAGCGTCTGCCGTCCGGATTTCGGGAGTGTATGGTCCCGGTGACCCTCATTTCGCCACCAGATTCCTCGATTACGCCGAGACCGGACGTGTTTTTATCGTCGGCCCGGGCGATCAACCCTCCAAGCTGATCTATATCGACGACGTCGTGGAGGCGTTCATGGCCATCCTGAGACGGCCATGTGAACCCGGTGCGAGATATCTCCTGAACGATCCCGCTGTTCCAAATGTGCTGAGCATGTTGCGTCTGGCGATGGAGGCTTTGGAGATCTCTGTCCCGGTCCGACCGGTGCCGGAATGGCTCGCCTGCGCGGTCGCTCTGTGGCAGGAGGGCCGCGCGCGCCTGACCGGGTCGCATCCGCAACTGACACGCTATGCAGTGAGAGCCATGGGCCATCGGTGTTTTTTTTCGCCGGAGGGCACTTCCCGAAGATTGGGATGGTCGCCCCGAATGAACGCCCGGGAGGGCGTGGAGAAGACCATTTCGTGGTATAGGAAAAGCCGGCCGGCAGGCTAGCCGGATGCGGGATGCCGGATCCAGAATCCCTAGATTGCTTTCGGGCCCCGGGGCAAGGCGATGAGAGGCGCGGAGTACTTGAGGTAGCTCTCCAGCGAGCAGGAGGAAATCATCCGGCCTTGCCAGAAGGTCTTGTTCGGGCAGCCGTCACAGAGGTCCATTTCCCCCGTCGGCAGCATATCCAACGGCTGCAGGACGATGATGTTTTGGGCGTGGACAGGCCGGAACAACAAGGTCGGATCCCGGACCGCCGCCTTCAGATAGTTCAGGAGGGCATGGCGGACCTCCCGGTCGAAGAGCCCGAAGAGGAACATCGCTTTGGCCTTCCGGCTCAGCCGAGCTTTTGGGAGCGATAGGTATCTGCCCATGAAGAGATGATGGGCGGACTGTATGACCTCGAATGATTTTGGCCCGAGGTTGCCGAAGGACCGGGCTGGGGTCCCGAGGCGAACGCCCACGGACCACTTGGCCGATGTCGCCAGGCTGGTCCCTCCGATGTACCCGGCCAGAGCGAAGTCCGGGATGGCTTTCTTCACATACGCGTAGAGCTCCGCCGAAGAGATACGCCGCGGCGGCGGGGAGGAGGGGGGAGCCTTTTCACCGACGGCGATTGGGTGAGACCCGGCCCAGAAGTCGAACGGCCCGTCGGTCGACATTCGCCGGACAGCGATCAAGGTGTAGGCCTGGACTCGGTCGATATTGCGCGCAGCCCAATCTACGATGTCCGGGACGGCATCGACGGCGTCGGGAAAAATGGTGATATTGAACGCGGACACGAGTCCCCCCTCGGCATAGACCATGTCCACCAGCTCCTGCCGGAGGGAATTGAGCTCCTGCTCTGTTTTCCCGGACCACCCCGGCCGATCCTGATGGCTGTCGACATGGAAGATGAAGCCGAAAAGGCCGGCCTGTTTGAGCTCACGGACGAGCAAGGCGTTGAGGGCAACGGCGTTGGTGACAATGAGCGGCTTGGGGCCAAGGGATTTGACCAAGCGGACGATGTCCACGATCCGGCTATGAGTCAGCGGTTCGCCGCCGGCGATCATCATCAAATCGCACTTGCGCAGGGCTAGGGATCCCTTGAGCTCCGCCTCGATCTGGCTCAACGGCTTTTCGCTGTTCGGGTCGTTCGTGGCGTAGCAGTACTCGCAGGTGATGTTGCATTTGCGTGTCGGCTCGAACCAACTCATGCCGTTATCCGTGGTGGTCCAGGGGATGCGATAGAGCTTTTGGGTATCGATCGGCGGGTACGGGTCGTCGAACAGTCCGATCATGGCTCTCCTCCGGCAGAATAAGCGGCCAATTTCCCCTTCGTCGCCGCGAGTCATCATACACGCGGAGACCAGAAGCCGTCAAGGAGCCGCCTTGACAAGTTTTTGTCAGGGCCGATAGAATGGAACCGATCGCAACGGGTAACAGAGCCAAAGATTTGGGACGATGGGAACCGCAAGTATTTTTCCCAACATTCTCCTGGTTGTGATTGACTGTGCGAGGTCCGATGCTTGGCTCGAAGATGCGCGAGCCCCGCTCACCCCGAACCTCAACAGCCTTCGCCGGGACGCCCTGACTTTTCCCGTGTGCATCGCCGAGACGAGCGGGACAACCCCGAATTTCACGACCCTTTTATCCGGCCTCTACAGCCCCCGGCACGGTGTCCGCCTCATTCTCGGGCATGCCCTGGGCAAGGAAATTCCTTTGCTGACGGGAGAGCTTGCCAATCTGGGGTATCACACCTACGCGGAGGTCACAGGCCCACTCGTCCCCGACATCGGACTCGGCCGCGGTTTTGAGAAGTATGAGTACCGGGCTCCTTGCGATTATCTCCACACGGCATGGGGAGACCAATTCACGAACGGCTTGAGAAAGGGGGCCTATAAGCGTCCGTGGTTCATCCTTCTCCACCTTTGGGAGATGCATGTGCCCCGTCAGATCCTTCCCTCGGAGAAAACTGAGAATAAGCATTCAGACGATTACGAATCGGCCGTCGCCACGCTCGATTCACGGCTCAAGATGGTTTTCGAGGCAGCCGGGGAGGATACCCTCCTCATCATCACGGGGGATCATGGAGAGAAGCTCCGGTCGGAAGCCTACATGCCGGGGACCGCGGTGGAATACATCTGGTCGTACCTGGGGATCAGAAAAGCCCGAGGACCGAGCCTCAGCAGGATATCGGCATGGATGGGCCCGAGCACCCTTCATCATCTCCTCTCCGAGTTCGTCGAGCCGCAATTGAAGGCGGCCGGAAGGGAGGGCCGGCGGCCTCAGACCTCATTTTCCTGGCCACGGCGGGTCGCAGATTCTTTCCGCGTTTTACGCCTAATGCCCAAGTTCAGGCCTGCTGACCTCTTCGTCCTCAACACGCCTCTCAAGCTGACCGCCTGGATGCACGAGCGCGGCATCCTGGACGCGGATCGCTCCCGGGAAAAGGCCCTGCGGTTTCTACAGGGCCGCCGGCCGGCAGCTCTTGACGCGATGTTCACGCGCCTGCTCGTCAATTCTCTCAGGAACAATTATGACGAGGGGCATCTCCTTCATGTCTATGATTCGCTGGTCAAGGTACCCCTGGTCATGCGCTGGAAAGGCCGCCTGCCGGGCGGCAGAACCATCACCCGGATGGTCCGCCAGCCCGACATCCTCCCAACGGTCCTCGACCTGCTCGGCTTCCCGCTGGGCCGTTCCGAGGGGTTTGACGGAAGGTCTTTCAAACCTCTAATAGACGGCGGGACTTGGAAACCAAGTCCCGCTTTCCTCTCCACGGGAGGGTATCTTGCTCAAGTGGAGATCCGTGGTGTCAGGACCCCGGGCTGGAAGTACACGTTCGGTCCGTATAATGACGAGCTGCCCGAGGAGCTTTACGATCTCCGAAAGGACCCGGCCGAAAAGGAAAACCTGGCCGCGGACAGGCCGGGGGATTGTATCAGAATGAGGAATTTGCTGGAGACGTTTTCGTTCCCGAGTGAAAGTCCCGAGGGTTCCGCGGCCCTCGCCGACAGGGAAGATGAGAAAAAAACCGAGCGCACGCTGAAGGAACTGGGTTACCTGGACTGAAACCGACCCCTTCGCGAACCCTGCCTATCAGACGGGTCGGCGTAAGACGAACGCCGCGACCAAGAGCAAGATCACGAGGTAGATAAGGGTTGCCGGGACCGCTTTTCGAACCAAGCGCTTTAAAGCGTCGGCCGGCGCGCCCGCCGGACCCACGAGAGAGGGATACAGCCGTCCGGCAGCGAACCAGGCGGCAAAGCCCCAAGCGATCCCCAGGCCGGCGTCGAGGAGGATGTGCTGTTTGACGAAGAGCGTCGAAAGTGTGATGAGCGCCGCACCCAGCAGGACGAGGCCGTCTCCGACCCGGCCCAGCCGCTGTTTCCGGCAGGCGATAGCGGTAATCCAGATGAAAGCGACATGGAGGCTGGGCAGCTTGTTGGCTCCCGGGTAGAAATCGACTTTATAGTACCAGGCGAGGACTTGGTCGGAGAGGCTCGTCCCAAGCTCGGGTCTCGGGAAAGCCACGGGGATCAGGATGTAGACAAGGTATGCCGTCAGATTCGCCAGCAGGATGGCCAGGAAAGCCCGGTTGGCCCGGTGCCAGTCTTTCAGGGCGGCGAAGGGGAGGAACGGCCAGACATGGCAGAGGATATAAGGCCATACGAACACGGCGATGAAAGGGATACGGCGGTCGAGGGGAAGAGTCAGATCGACAGTGGGCAGGGTATTGGCGACGTGGCCCACTAGCTCGAAGACGAGCGCCCACGCGGCATAAAGGACGAGTATCGCCTTAAGGTAAAACAGCCGCTCGCCCGCTGCGTGACCGCCTTTCAACACAGCGCCGTTCGGTCCGGTTTTTTGTTGGGAAGAAACCATCGTCGAGTACCCCTAAGATCCGCCTCCCGAGATCGGGGATCCCTATTCCCCGTTAGGCAGTGATGATATTTCCAGCCACGATTCGATGTCAAGGGAATGAGTGGGCAGATCGCCGTGCCGGCGCGTTATTTGACGATGGGGACCTTGTAGGGACGGCGCGGCCGTTTGGCCAGGAGCAAGTTGTCCACCTGCGTCCGCCAGCGATAGCCGAAGTGGAAGGGCAGAGGCCTGACGCTTCCCGACGGATCCTCGTAGGCCCGCCGCAGATCTTCCTGTTCGACATTGATGAAATCCTTGACCGGAGTCGCGTACCGCCCGAAGAGCTTGACCTCCCAGCCGCCGCTCTTGAAGAAGCGGTAAGGAATCGCCGTATCGTCCTCGAGGACGAAAAGGCTTCGATCAAGGATGAGATTGCGGAGGGTCGAAAAATTCTGCCAATGGAGAAGGTAGGAACCGGCCTTGATGAAGGTGGTCAGGTCCCCCAGGCCTTCGAAAAACCGGTAGAGGGGCGAGTTCACCCGGAAAGCCGTGTTCTCGACGTCGCAGGAGAAAGAATAAACGCTTCGGAGAGCGGCGTCCCCCGGCTTCAAGTAATCGATCCTGACTCCGTAGGGCCGGTGGGGACGCTTGACCAGGCGCTCGTAGGGGGTTTCTATCCAGCCGCCTTTCTCGTCCGGAGCAAGCCGCATGACATCGACGACGGAGTACCCTCCCCTCTTCAGGAAGAAGCCGATGACCGGCAGGGCTCCATCCACGTTCCCCAACGAATAAGTGTCCATCATGTGCATGGTGATGAAGTAGCCGCGCATGAGGAAATCCGAGGTGAGGGTCCCCAGGTCGGCAAAGAAATCCTGCCGTTCTTTAGCGGAAGACCTGTCGAAATCCGGCATGTTGCCGATAGGCTCGAGGCCCATCAGGACAACCGTCGTCGCCTCGGGGAAGAGGGCGAAGGCCGTGGCGAAATCCGGTCCGCCGAAGGGGTAGAAGAGGGTCGTCGTCTTCTCCCGGGCTTCCGCGAGGTCGTTTCCGGCCCAGACCCGCATGGGCTCGAGGACGGCGGAGTC
>Ga0315286_10005758_pt1 | contig 11998 bp, 17 predicted proteins | sample YL17G10_0_MG_FD_205038 | JGI IMG/M metagenome (GOLD analysis project Ga0315286, IMG submission 205038) | Sediment microbial communities from Yellowstone Lake, YNP, Wyoming, USA - YL17G10_0 | ecosystem: Environmental > Aquatic > Freshwater > Lake > Sediment | place: USA: Wyoming | collected... | reverse complement strand
CGAGAGCACCACGCTCTCGTTCAAGTCCAGACGCTCCATCGCGGTGCGGATCGCCTCCAGGTGCCGGCACCAGACCGGCTCGTGTCCGGGTGCACCATAATGGTGCGAGATCGGATCGCTGTCGGTTTCCGACTGCTCGTGCATCCGGCACCGGATCACCCGCCTCAACGCCCGGAACCTCTGCTTCGTGGTCATCGCGCACCTCCTTTGTGCTGGCACGCTGGCCAGCACCTTGGCTGTTACATGGCCTCCAGGATCATGTCCGCTTCCATCTCAACCCGGGGGTCCATGCTCCAGCGCTTCAACCCTCGAAACCGCTTCACACCCAGGATCGGGATCGGCGTTACAAACCTGGCGAACGCCCCCTTGACCTCTACGCCCTCCGGGCTGATCAGCCCCTTCTCGATCAGCTCCTCGACAGCCCGCTTGACGTCCGCGGGCGACCGCCCGGTGGTCTTCGTGATCAGGTAGGTTCCGCCCGGCTTGCGGTAGCCACAGCCACGCTTACGCTCCCCGTCCACCTCCAGCATGGTCACCGTGGTCGCACCGGCCTTTTCAATGTCGGCCTTCACCTTGTCGTCGTCCCCAGCGCGCAGTATGTACTCCAGGCCTTGCGGTACGAACAGGCCGTGGATCTGGCCCAGCGGCACGGTACCGAACCCGCCACAGGTCTCGCACCGGTGCATCTCAACCTTGGCGCCCTCGAGCTCCGGGTGCGCCTTGGGGTGCTTCTTGCGCGCCCACAACTCGCGGTAGTCCATGCTCTGGCCATCCACAATGGCCTGCCCACCGGTGCCCACCGTTACCCGGCCGGTGCCGTCGCAGTGCCGGCAATCCACGCGCTCGGCCACCGGCAACTCCCCCTTCGCCTTCGGCTCGTAGCTGCCAACGCCGTCGCAGTGCGGGCAGGCGCGCTCCACGCTGCAATCGGGGCAGTAACCCTTCTCGCCCTCGTCGTGCGCCAGGAACACCACAGTACCCGGCTCGGTCAACGCCTTGCCAACGGCCAGGTTCGGCACGCGCTTGGAGACCCCCAACTCACCCGCCTCGTCAGCGAACGACTCAAAGTCGGGATAGAACTCGGTTCCGATCCATGCCAGGTAAGGATTCAGCGTCTTCACTTGCCACCTCCTAGAAAAGGTTCTGCTGGCCAAGGCCAGCGTTCATCATCTCAAAGCCCGCGCGCACCATGTCGGCCACCGGCAACACCACGCCGGCGTCGTGGTATGCCTTAGCGGCATACTGGCAGGCCAGCTCTCTCAGGTTCCCCTCGTTGGCCTGGGAGGTCCGGATCAGGTCGGCCAAGGCCAGCAGCCATCCATTCAGGTAGGCTTGCGTCTCCTGCGCTCGCTTGCAACGGCTCAACCCCATCTGGCACCTCCCAGGTAAGGGGGCCATGGTCCAGCGCCATGGCCCCCGGTTGCTGGCACGCTAGGCGGCCTTGGCGGCCTTCTTGGTGGCCTTCTCCTCGGCCTTGGCGTTGGCGCGGCGGGTGGCCCAAGCCTTGGCAGCGGCGGCCTTCAGGTTGTCCAAGCCCCGCGCCACAATCGCGGTCTGCGCAGGCGTGCGGTCGGCCTCGGAGATCGCCAAGATCGCCTCGTACGATCCGCCCTTGCCGCTCTTGGCCACCTTCTTGATCGTCTTCACCGGCTTGGCCGGCACCGGCTCGGCCACCTTGGCGGTCGGCTCGGCCGGCTTGGCGCTGGCCTTGGCGGTCGGCTTGGCCACCTTGGCCACCTTGGCGGTCGGCTTGGCAGGCTCGGCGGTAGGCTTGGCCACCTTGGCCACCTTGGCGCTGGCCTTGGCGCTGGCCTTGGCCTTGGCGGTCGCCTTGCGATCCAGCTTGCCGGCCACCTTGCCGCTGCCCTGGCAGGTCTGGCAAGCCACGGTGTCGCCGTCAACCGTCGTGTGGCCTTCGCCGTCGCAGTCGTAGCAGTCCAGGCTCTTGGTTTCGCTCTTCTTGGTCATGGGGGCCTCCTTGCTGGCAGCGCCAGCGGTTTTCAGGTTCGTCAACTGGTTCGCCAAGATCTCGGCGGTCTTGGCCGTGCGCACCTTGCTCATTCCGTTCCAGGTCTGGCCACAGCGGCGGTACAGGTTCACCAGCGGCACCGGTCCCTCGTAGTTCATCTCCGGGATCGTGTCGCAGGAGATCGCAAACAGGTCGAAGATCGCGGCGGTAGGCAGTTTGTCAAACACCAGCACGCCAGCGTCGCAAGGCACGTACCAGCGCGGCGCATGGCTACCCAGCAGGTCGGTCATTGCGTCCCAGGTCTGCATCTCGTCGATCCGCTCGTACAAAGGCAGGTAGATCGCCACCGGCGCGTGATCAGCCAAGCACTCCCGGCAAACATGGCCGGTCTCGTCGATCCTGGTATTCTCGCAAGCACCGCAGGTTCCTTTTTTACTTGCCATGGTAGCCTCCTGGTTACTTGGTAACGGTAAAGGTCACGTTCGGGTTGGCCTCTTCAATCGTTTTCAGCTCGTCCATGGTGTACAGGTTGCCGTCCAAGCTGTAATGCGGCTTGCCACCAGTGCACAGCCAGTGCGGCGCCCGGGTAACGCCGATCACGATCCGCATCTTGGCCAACTTGTTCTGCTCTTTTTTACTTGCCATGGTAGCCTCCTGGTTTCCAGTTTCTCTCGGCGTCTTGGTATAAGCGCCTAACACCAGGATCGGACAGGTCGTGGTGTTGATGCAAGCGAAAAAAGCATGAGGTTATAAAATAGTTGTATATGAGCGATATCAGCCGTGAATTAGAAGCAGAAAAACTTGGTTGCACAGTGCAGGCGGTAGCTGGCCAGCAGAAAAGAATGTGGTCACACGGTGGGGAATCTTCAATCCCACGGTAGGGAATGATCGATCATAAGGTAGGGAACCTTCAAACACCCGGTGGGGAATGGCCGCTGGCAGGCATTCACAAGGCAGGGAAAGATTGCTGGCAGGCAATCACACGGTGGGGAATGATCAAGCACGCGGTAGGGGGCCTTAAAGCACAAACGGCACCACGAGCGATGGATGCCGTCTGCGCCTTAAGCTATTTTCAGGTACCAATGACCAATGGGCTACTCTACCTTGACAGAACGCAACCTGTCAAATGGTATCAGATCCTCCAGATCTCCATTGAGCTCAATGGCCTCAGGCCACTGCACCACCTCTCCGGCCAGCTCCAAGCTGCGCATCTTGATCGCACTGATCCTGCCTTGGCGATACGTGCCGTCCAGCGTCAGCAAGGAACCAGCGCGCCCGATGAACGAATCCAGATCGATGCTCCAATCCCACTTGGTTACGACCTCAGCCATTTCAAACCTCCTTGGTTTTCTTGCTCGCGCAAGTCTGTGAACAGTACCGCTTGATCTTGGGCACCTCTGCCCCGCACACCTCACACGCCCCCGTATCGTAGAATGAAAGCGCACCTAATTCGCGCATGTCCCGAAACCGGATTGCCTCCGACTTGCTCATGAACGGCTTGCTGAGGTCGAACGGTGCTGGGAAAAGATCGCGCTGCTTAGGCTGTTCCACCTGTCACCTCGCATACCGCATCTGCTCCTTCACCGCCCGCATGATCACCCGCAGGTCGTCCGTCTCCGGCAAGGTGTACACCACTCCCTTGTGAATGATCATCCGCGGCGGGTTGGGGGTTTCCTTGATCAACGCTCGGATCTCGTTCTTCAGGCGCTTGTTCTCCTGCGACCCTTTCGACGGCCTCATGTGCGATCCTTTCGGGAAGCCTCCATTTCCGCGCCCTGGAGCCAACGCGCACGCCTAGCGATGGGTTCCAAAACAACCTGGCCACCTCCGGCACCATGACCTTCGCCAGCTCCCGTTTGTGAACCAGCAGCACCGGTTCAATGTTTGCCTTGGAACCATCCCGGTTCCAGTGCAGCTCGTAGGTGCCCTCGTAATCCATCATCAGCGCGCCGTGCAGAACCATGAAGTCCTTGACGTTGCCGCGCACCTTGCGCTCGAGCATGAGCCGCCGAACGATCTGTCCCTTGGTCGGGGGAGGCGCCTTGCGTTCCGCCCGCGCACCAAAAGGCGTTCGCGGCTTGAGGGAATCAATCTTGCCTACTTTCTTGGGGCTCACAGTTCACCTCCTCGGGCAGTTATACCGCTTGAATCCACTCACGCCCCAGCACGTTGACCGGATAGGTGGGCGTCGTGCGCAAGAACGTCTGGCGCTCCTTGTCGCTGCCTAGGTCCTTCAGCGTAATGGTGCCAGCGCGCAACATCACCTCAACCATCGCCATCCGCGCCATGACATACGCATCGGTGAGGTCCTCGCTGATGTCCGTGTTGAGCTTTGCGCCTACCTTTTTTGGGGGCGCATCGTATCGGTTGAAGTCCACACCCCACTTTCTCTTGGCACCTGCTTTGACCAGCTCCTTGTCCGCGTTGCCGTTGTCAGCACCGAACATCTTGACCGCACCGGGCGAGTGCAAGCGGAGACGGGTCTTCTTGTCCCAGCAGGCCACACGAACGATCCCGCCCAACTCGCCCAGTTGATGCGCACCTTGGCCGGCGTCAAAGGCATAGTCCTCCAGCGCCACAGCGTAGGGCTTGCAAGTGCCAACCAACGATTTGACCCAAGCCCGCAACCAGACCAGGCGCAAGATCCCTCGAAGCTGATAGTCGTCAATCTTCATAATGGCCGCTGGCAGGCGGACGCCGCTTGGGCTGCGATTTGCCGAACCAACCCGGTCCGTATAGTACCAGTGCTCACATCCGCCAGCTTCGTCGAGCTCCACCACTGCGCCATGGCGCAAAGACAGGTCCATGCCCATCACTTTGACGTTCGGCATAGCGGAACCTCCCGGGTCTGGACCTCGCAGTAAAGACACTTCGGACAGGCGAACAAGGCTTTCTCGACGTGCCGATATTCGGGAGCCGTGATCGCATCAGAAGAGACCACCCTGTATGTTGCCATCTCCATGTCAACCGAGGTGCGCAACTCAAGCAGCCTTGCGTCGCAAAGCGGGCAGTCACTCATCGCCACCTCCCCCCACCCCCAACGTGGCAACATTGTCGCGCTTGGTTACGCTCAGCACCCGCTCAAACTCGTCGAGTAGATCCGGCTCGTGGGAAACAACCATCACGGTATCTTTGCGCTCACGCAGCTCCCTCAGGAGCGCTACCACTCTTCGCCTTCCTTCCCGGTCCAGCCCATCCAGCACCTCATCCAGTAACAAAAGCTGGCAAGGCGAGTCCTCCTTGGTCGCAATCAAGTCCATCAAGGCCAGGTCCGTCGCAATCTCGATCTTCTTCCACTGCCCACCAGACGGCTGAACACCTTCCTGGCCCTCGATCTGCCAGGTAATGGCGATCTCGTCCCTCACCTCTCCCTTCTTCGATTTGAGCTCGCGTTGCGTGGTAAAGCTGACCTGGATGTCGCTGTCGGAAAGCGTGTGAAGGTAGTGATTGGCGCGGTCGGTGAGCAACACCATGACCTGGTCCAGGATGTAGCTGGGCAGGCCCTTGGGGCTGAAGCCACGTACCCAAAACTCCACCTCTGCGAGGTCGTGGAGGTCGTGCTTGTTATCCTCGAGGAGCGTCTCCACATCACTCAGCATGGCCTCCACCTTCTCCCTCGCCTGATCAACGATCTGGAAAAAGGGGTTCTCCTCCTCGCGCCGCTCATTCGCCCGCTTCAGCAGATCGGCAGCACGCGCCTTCTTGCCTTCCCCTTCACTCGCTTTGCGGTTCAGCGCGTCTATCTGCCCATGAAGCTCGCGCTCCTCCTGGAGCTTCTTCTCGGCTGCCTTGGTTCTGGCGCGTGCCTTGGCTAGCTCGTCATCAATCTTTTCTTGGGTGGACCTCTCGGCCTTTTCCCCAATGTCGATATCCAGGATCAGCACCTCCTCCTTTGAAAAGGTGCCGCTGCGCTTGCTCTCAAGATCCTTCCGCAGCGCGGCCGGAGCCCCCTTGGTCAACGGCGAGGTGCAGACCGGGCAGACGTCGCCTTCGATCCGTGCAAGCGCCTTCTCAATATTGCCGCGCTCCGCATGGAGCATTCCTACCTTCATTTCGGACTGCTTCAACGCCTTCTGCTTTGCGTTCAGCTCACGCCTCAACTCTTCCATCAACTTCTCATTCACGCCTAGCTCGCGCGAACGTGCTTCCATCCGGGACAGCTTGTTCTTCAACGGCTCCAGCATGTCTCTTGGCGCCTTCAACGCGCTACGGGCTTCAGCAAGCAAGCTGCGCGCCGACTCCAGCAAGGTAGCAACGGACGTCTTTCGATCCTCCTCCCACCGTTCGCTCTGCTCAACCAAACCTTCCACGCCGATCCCGTCTACCTTTGCCTGAAGCTGGGAGATCAAGGTTTCGCGCCGCTCGACCTCTACAGAAATGGTCTTGCGCCTTGCCAGCGCCAGATCATGGCACCGACCCAAAATCTCCATCCTCAAGATCCGAAAGAGCATCTCCTTCCGCTCGGTATCGGTGGTGCGCGGGTCAGCGAACCGCACCGCATCCCCCTGCCCATAAAGCACTGTGTTTTTGAAGGCATGAAAATCCATTCCTAACCAGCTCTCGACCTGAGCTTGCAGTCCTTCGGCGGTCGTATCCACCGGAGCTCCACCGGGAGCGGCAAGCGTGAACCGAGGCTTGCCCTTGGACCGCGACCGGGTCAGCACCCACACGCCGTCCTTTCCTGCAAAGAACACGCGCACCGTTGCCGTGGTTGACCCCTTGCGGATCACCTCGTCGAACCTCATGCCGTCTACCGTCTGCCCGTACAGCCCCCAGGAGATGGCCTTGAAGAGGCTCGACTTGCCAGAGCCATTGGAGTTTGCTGCCTCGCTGTCCATATTGCGACCCAGAATGCAGACCAGACCTTGGCCGGCCAGCGGCAGGGTCAAGGTCTCAAAGCATAAGAAGTTCTCCGCTTCAACTCGCTCGATTTTCATACCTTTGACCTCCTTGGTCCGTAGGTGGGAACCCTGATCGCTCGCACCTGAATGTCCTCCCCATCAGTCGATCGGATCAAGCGCCGACTGGTCATGCCGTCCAGCAGTACCTCTTCCTCGATATGGAACTTCACGCCAGCGTGCTCGTGATCCTCGATCCCGGAACCAAGCACGACCTGTTGATGGCAGATGGGGCAGATGAAAGGCAAAGGCCACTTGCTCATGTCGCTCACCTTGCCTCTCCGGCCTGCCGAAGGAACTCCAGCCCCATCGCGCTCAGCTGATCTACCGGAAGCTCGCCCGGTGTTGCCAGGTTCGGATAATTTGAAACCATCTCCTCCAGCGACAGCACCGACTCTGGCTCTCGCCCCAAACGATCCTCGTGGTGGTAGACCGGGCTGTGGACCAGCTTGAAGTGCGTGCCCTGCTCCTCCAAGGCCTCCCGGAAAGGCAGGCACGAGGCTTTCAACTCCACGAACTCGGCGTGCGTCACTTCCGCCACCACGCGCACAAAATCGCCAGGTCGAAACCGGTCCACTACCTCTTCCACCTTGGCCTCGTCGAACCCTCGGACGGTGTGGAACTGAGGTGCAAAGATCGGTATGCGCTGACCCAAGGTTGCCTCACCGTCCTCACGCAGCGTCACAATCAACACCTCTCCAGGTATTCCCTCTTCCCCGAAGTTCAACTGCCAAGGCGATCCCACGCACTCACAGGACGGCGTGAGGACTTGCGGAACGTGATAGTGACCCAAGAACACCCGGTCGAACCTCTGCTCCATGAAGGCAGGTTCAAGCCCAACGTCACTCTTCCAAGAACCAACGGAGGCGCCTTGAATAGGGACGTGAGCGAACAGTATGTGCCGCTTCTTGCCCATCGGGTCCTCTTCTGCGATCTGGGCTTGCAGCGCTGCCAGGTTCTCCAGCGCCCGAGTCGGGGAAGCATAAGGAAGCGAATGCAACGCGACCCACTTGCGCGGTTCCACCACATCTTCAAACCCAAAAAATGAGATGTGCTCATGCCCGATCTCCTTGAAGTACTCCGGGAGGTAGTGCTCACCTCCTTCACTATGCGCTTCGTGGTTTCCTGGCACTACCAGCACGCTCACTGGGGCGAACTCTACCAGCGCGCTGATGGAGTGGCGCAGGGTCAGCGCGTCCACGGTCCGCTTGTCGTAGAGGTCGCCCACGATCACGACCACGTCTACCTTGTGCTTCTTGGCCAGTCCTGCGATGTGGCGCGAGGCCACGATCTGGGAATCAAACCGATCCGTCATCCCGCTTCCGTCCTTCAGGAACCTTGCGTGCGGAAGCGAGTTGCTCAGGTGCCAATCGGCTGTCACCAGCATCTTGAAGATCTCCATCAGTTCACCTCCAGGTCCATGCTCTCCAGCCTCTCGTGAACAAGCGCAAGGTCATGGCCTAGCTGCTCTCGGTCTACCAGGACCCAATCGGTATCTGAGCCTCCACAGTGCTGGCAGATAGGAGCCTTGGTAGGCCACAGCACGCCGAGCTTGCCGCATGAGCAAAAATACAACCTCACTGTGTAGTTCAACGTCACGCCTCGCTCACAAACCACGGGGAAGCACACCGGACCCGCTCTGCCAGTAGGCCCCGGAGTCCTTCGTTGCGATCCAGGGTTTCCCTTGCCGCTAATAACCCGCACCCCAGCTTTTCCCCTTCCGTTGTCACGATCCATGCTCCCTTCCTTTCCAAAACACCTAGCATCTCGGCGCGTCGGATCAAGGACCCAGCGTAGTCAATGCCCTTGCCGTAGATGATCTCGAACTCTGCGCGCCGGAATGGTGGTGCGATCTGGTTCTTTCGAACGTACACCTCGCAGAAGTTCCCTATCGGGTCCGAGGTGTCCTTCTTGCCTTCCTTGGGCTCATCCCCCTTGCCTTTTACCGCTCCCTTGCGAATGATCTCCATGATCAACGAGGCGTGGAACTTTGGAGAGCGACCGCCGCAGATGTCTTCCTTGTTTCCGAACATCACGCCGATCTTTTCCCGCACCTGGGATATGAAGACCAGCGCAACGTCCTCTTGGCTAACCTTTGAAATGAGCTTCGGTAGCTTCTGGCTGTACACGCGCGCCACCGAGGCCATGGTCTGATCCTCGTAATCCCCCTCGAACATGTCTTTCGATATCGCAGCATTCATGGAGTCAAGAATGATCATCATTGGTATCCGCACGCCGGTCTCCCGCCGGTGTGCGGCGACCTTCTCAATCGCGCTGTCCATGATCGCGAGGCACTTCTCCAGGTAGGACGGTTGGCTGATGATCAACCGACTGGTATCCACACCCACCTTCTTGGCATACTCGGGGTCCAGCTTGTACTCTTTGTCCATGTACAAGGCAAGACCGCCCTGGTGTTGGCACTCCGCGACCAAGTGCAAAGCCAGAGTGGTCTTGCCACTACCTTCCGAACCATGAATGATCGTCAGCCTGCCCAGTGGCACACCTCCCCGCCCGATGGCCGCGTCTATCGTGGGGCACTGTGTACTCAGCACGCCTCGGATCTTGATGGCCAAACCATCGCTCCCCAGAAGTTGAGCCGTGCCTTCCCCGGCCTCCGCGATCAGTGCGTCAACCATCTCCGTCAACAACGAATCGGGGCAAGGTGTGACCCCACCCTCGGCGTCTACCGTGGCTTTCTTCTTGGGAGCTGCCATAGATTACCTCTTCACAGGGGTTCTGACCGGTGTCTTCGCCGGTGCTCTGGTTGCGCCTTTGTCCTTCGGATTGCTCATGCGCTGAAGCTGTTCTTCGAGCTTGTCGAGGTCCTCCTCGTCGTTGGCCTCTTCCTCCGGTGCTTCCTCGAGCACCTCCTCAGGTTCCTCTTCCGGCTCCGGCTCGGGCGCCTCTTCGGGCTCAAGCTCCTCTTCAGGCTCGGGCTCAGGCTCGGGCTTAGGTGCCGGCTTGGCCGAGGCCTTTATGACCGCCTTGGAAGACGCCTTGGTTGCCACCTTGGGGGCCACAGGCTCCGCAGGTTCGACCGGCGGGAGCTTGGGCTTGTCGGAGGCCGGAGGCCTGCCTACGGGCCTACCGGCGGGCTTAGGCGCGGCCTTGGGAGCTACCTCCTTTTCTGCACACTTCTCGCCACATTCGGTTACTAGGCCACAAGCCAAGCACTCCTCATCCTCGCTGTAGTCTCGGCCGAAGCACGCCGGGCGTGCGCTACCTTCGGAGGCCACCTCTTCTTCCTCCTCCTCTGGTGCCAGCTTCACCCCGCTGGTCAGCGCGGTGAGTTCCCCGTGCGTCTTGACCATGCTGATAGCGACCTTGAACAAGTCACATTCGCCATATGGCTTGATCGCCTCCAGCACCACCCGCTTGAAGGCCTTGTCCATCCTCAGTGGCGCCTTGACCGTCTCGATGTCGGGGCTGACCTGATACTTGGTTGAAAGGCCAGAACCAGTTTTGACGATCTTGATCAACACGACTTGATCCAGATCGGTCACATCGCCCACCTCAACGATTGCCTTCATGAAGCCGTCGTAGACCGTTGGCCCGGTCATGTACGGTGACGGCGCCGGGGACATGGTAACAGCAGCGCCACCAATGCGCCGCGCAAAATCAAAAGGTGTCACGCCCCACAAGTACCGGAGTTGGTAACGCGACCCCTTGCACCGCTCCTCTTCCCCGAAGGTGCCTTCGTAGATTGCCTGGCAGATCGGGCAACCATCTTTGAGGTTCAGCTTTCCGCCTTTTTCTTTTCGATAGGCCTCCTTGAAAAACGGATGGTTGAGAATCTTGTTCCGCTCAGCATCCAAGCAGACTGCCATCGACTTCAGGTCAGCACCCAGCGCATAGTGGCAACCCAATGGCAGGTAGTTGAGCCCATCGGTTGGCTCATAGGTGTCATCCTCCCGGCAAGGCGGGTGCAGGTATACCCTCGTCTCCCCCTCGTCTGGAGACCAGAAATCACCTCCTCGCTTGCTCTCCTGGTATGCCTTCCTTGCTTTGTCCAGCTTCAACGCCATGGCTACTCTCCCTTCTTTGATTTGAACGTGGTACGAACTTTCTCTTCTCTCAGATCACGCACCTCGCCTCGGTCGAATCCCGAGCGCGTGCTCATACCCGTGCTCTCCATCTCCGCGCGACGCATGGCGCCCTTGGACTGCAAGATGGACGCTTTGACCTTGAACGCCTCGTAGTGCCCACGCAGCGCAATGGTGTTGCGCCGTGCAATGGAAAGCTGCTCCTTGATCACGGCGAACTGTGAGCTCGCCTCCAGATCTTGCTTCACCTTCCACTCGGCCATCTTGGGATCGGCACCTAAGACTTTCTCCCCTTCCTTGGCGCGCCATGCCCGGTAGTAGGTATCAGCAGCCATCTCCTCGCGCTCAGCCTCCCCCCACAGCCCTCCAAAATAGCTCACCTGCGCGGCAACGTGATCCATGTCCTCCCCGAGGTCAACGATCACAAGTTGGCTCCGATCCAGCTCCACCTCCTCCCCCATCACGGTAATCTTCAGTTTCGATTCACTCGCTTTCATCTTTCGATCCTTTCTTGGTCAGTGGTCCCCGCTCGTTAGGGTCGCGGTTCATAAACGCCTTGGTTGCCACGCTCTGTCGAAACGTGAGCACCTTGCGGTCTCCGAACTTGACTGGTTTGTGCTCGTTGAAGGGGTTCTGCATTGTGCGACCAGGAAGGTGCCGCAATGAGAACGTCCCAAAATTCCGAACCGACACTTTCTCGCCTCCTCGAACCATCTTCAAGATGGCAATGAACATCATTTCGAGAACCTTGTGGATCTTGAAGTGCGTTCCACAGTGCGGACACCGTATTGGGTGCGCACCGGCCTCCCGAGCCACATCTGTCAACCCTGGCATCAGATCCTCCTTTCAGTCGTGCGCCCAAACCTTGCCGGCTCCTTCGTCCAGCAAAACAGAACGCTTTTCTTTCTGCACCTTGACCGACACGAACGCCCCTGGTCTCAGGACACTTTCGAACTTCAACCAAGCGCGGGAAAAACATGTCACCTCGCAAAAGCCCACTCGACCCTTGAGCCCCACAAAAGCCATCTCCTGACCCTTCTTGTCTCGAATCACTGCACACGAGGTGACCACACCGGTGAGGATCAACG